>WNEW01000359.1_pt1 | contig 21848 bp, 20 predicted proteins | sample 5399891 | NCBI WGS metagenome assembly WNEW01 (sample SAMN13153336, study PRJNA577476) | soil metagenome | isolation source: 40 cm grassland meadow soil pre-rain plot 5 | place: USA:California | collected 2015-09-08 | reverse complement strand
GTGGGCCAGCGTGCAGATGAATTGCGCGTCGGTTTGTACGTCGCCGGGCGGGTCGACAGCCTTCTCGTGCCACTGGATCAGCCGCATCGTGTTGGTGAGGCTGCCGTCCTTCTCCGCGGCTGGGGCGGCCGGGATGAAGAACACCTCGGTCTTGACGTCCTTGGGATTCACGCCGGGCTCTTTCCACACCTCGGCGGTTTCGGTCAGGAAGATGTCGACGATCACCAGCCAGTCGAGCCGCTGCATGGCGGCCCGCGCGAGCTTGGCGTTGGGACCACCGACGGCGGGATTCTGGCCGTCGGCGAGAAAGCCCTTGATGATGCCGTTGTACATGTCCACGAACATGTGCTGATGGCTGTAGGCGTCCGCCGAGGCGCGCTTGGGCAGCCACTGGTAGCCGAACTCGTTGTCCTTCGTCGCGGCGTCGCCGTAGAAGGCCTTGAGCAGGCTGACCGTGAACTTCGGCCGGTTGGTCCAGAAGCCGCCCTTCGGCGTTTCCTTTTCCAGATACGTCTTGAGGTCGGGATGCGGATCGCGCAGCGGCATCGGCAGGTACCCCGGCAGCTCGTGGTAGAGCAGCTCGAGGTCGGTGGCGCCCTGCACGTTGGCGTGACCGCGCAGCGCGGTGACGCCGCCGCCCGGCCGTCCGATGTTGCCGAGCATGAGCTGCAGCATGCACAGCGCGCGGATGTTCTCGACGCCGTTCGTGTGCTGCGTCAGGTTGAGGGCATAGGTGATGGTGCCGGTCTTGTCCCGGCCGGAGGTCCCGCAGAACAGCTGCGCGACCTGCTCGAACTTCGCCTTCGGGATGCCGCACACGCGCTCGACCATCGCCGGCGTGTACCGGCTGTAGTGCCGCCGCAGGTGCTGGAAGACGGTGTGGGGATCCCGCAGCGTGAGGTCACGCTTGGGATTGCCCTCGCCGTCGAGCTGGTACTTCCACGACGCGCGGTCGTACGACTTCTTGGCGTCGTCGTAGCCGGTGAAGAGCCCGTTCAGCTCGGTGGCGTTCTTGAACGCCGGATCGAGCAGGAACGAGGCGTTCGTGTAGTGGACGACGTAGTCCTTGAAGTAGAGGCTCTTCTGGATGGCGTAATTCATCAGCCCCCCGAAGAACGCGATGTTCGTGCCCGAGCGCAGCGGCACGTGCAGATCCGCGGCCGCGCTGGTGCGCGTGTAGCGCGGATCCACGTGGATGATCTTGGCCCCGCGCTCCTTGGCCTTCATCACCCACTGGAAGCCGACCGGATGGTTCTCGGCCATGTTCGACGTGATCATGATCACGTCGCTGTGCTGCAGGTCGATGAGGTTCGTCGTCATCGCCCCGCGACCGAACGTGGCCCCCAAAGCTGGGACCGTGGCGCTGTGTCAGACCCTGGCCTGATGCTCGTGGTAGACGATGCCGAAGGTCCGGTTGAGCTTCGACAGGAGGTAGCATTCCTCGTTGTCGATGCAGGCCGAGCCCAGGGACGCGATCGCCTCCAGTCGGTTGACGATGTGCTCCTTGCCGTCCTTGTCCTTTTCCTTCTCGATGAAGTATTTCTCGCGCGCGTCGTAGTAGCGCTTGGCGATCTGGTCGTACATCCACGCGATCGGCTTCTCCTCCCACGTGTCCGAGCCCGGCGCGCGATACAGCGCCTTGGTCGGACGCAGCGGGTTGTTGGAGAGCTGGATCGTCGCGGCCCCCTTGGGGCAGAGCCGGCCCAGCGTGTGCGGCGTGTCCGGGTTGCCCTCGATGTCGATGATCGTGTTGTCCTTGGCGTAGATCAGCTGTCCGCAACCCACCGCGCAGTACGGGCAGACGCCCGCGAACGCTTTCGCTTCCTTGATCTTGAGCGAGACCGCCGCCGCTTCGACAGGCCGCATGTCGACGCCCGCGCCGAGCGCGGCCCCGGTGGCGGTGGCTCCCCCGTACTTGAGGAAGTCACGACGTGAAAGGCTCATTGAAGCCTCCTTGTCACCACTCTGGACTCGAGAGCTCGTCCCAGACGCGCCGGACGACGACGATGCGCCGAGGCCGGCCGGGAGGCCCCTCGAGCCGCACGATGTCGCCCGCGTTGAGCGCGGTGAGGTCCGCGCACACGCCCGCGTCGTCGCTGACGACGAGGGTCTGTTCGGAGCACGAGAGGTCGGTGCACGCGTCGGCGTCACCCTTGATCCTCACGGTCCTTCGGGTGACATCGACGGCGACGACGATGTGGCGATTTTGCTGGATGGAGTCGGTGAGGCTCATCGGCGTGGCCTCCTGCCCCGTTGGGTCCGGCGCAAAAGCCGGTAATTTTAGGTAGCTTGCATCCTAGGCGGTCCGACCGCCGATGTCAAGATTGCACTACTTCGTATCCCACTGTTCTTGTGAATGTAAGCGCGAGTTGTCGCTCCGCTCGACCGGGGCATACAGGCGTCGCCGCTCGTCAAGGAGACGCGCCGCCTCCTCGCGCGCGCCGGCCTGCAGAAGCATCATGATCCGCTGGCGGGTGAGCAAATCCACGATCGGGGCGTCGATGACCGGGTTATAGAGCTTGCCGAGCTCGCGCAGGATCCGGTTGACGCGCTCGTGGTCGGCCAGATACGCCGCGGCCTCGTGGAAGAGGTCGAGCGCGTAGTCCTCGCGCTTGCTCCGTCCCTTGTCCTTGCCGCCGAATCGCCGCTTGAAGGCCTTCTCGGCGGCCGATTCGCCGCGGTCGCCGGGCGGCTCAGCCACGCGACGCGGGCTCGGCGTCGAGCACGAGTGCCCCGCCGGCGTAGAGATTGAGGCCGTCGGGACGCACGTAGCCCACGATGGTCACGTTCAGCTGCTCGGCGAGGGCCACGGCCATCTCGGTCGGCGACGTGCGCGAGGCGACGACGGGCACGCCCATGCGCGCGGCTTTGAGCAGCATCTCGGACGAGATGCGTCCCGTCGACAGCAAGATGCGGTCGAGCGTGGGGATCGCGTCGAGCAGCGCCTGCCCCTTCACCTTGTCGACGGCGTTGTGACGGCCCACGTCCTCCGCCACGACCAGCAGCCGGGAGCCGTCGAAGAGCGCCGCGCCGTGGATGCCGCGCGAGCGCTGGTACTGCGTGGCGGCCTGGAACAGCTGCTTCATGCCGTCGGCGAGGTCGGCCGGACGCACGCGCAGCGACGAATGCAGCGGCGGGAACAGGCGGTGATCGATGCGGAACGTGATACCGCCGCCGCACCCGGAGGTGAGAATCCGCTCGGTGGGCAGCGTCACCGGCCGGGTCAGCGTGACGTCGGCGCGGCCGTCGACGGCGGAGACCTCCACGCGGGCGATCTCGTCCACGCCGCCGATCACTTTCTCCATCCACAGGTAGCCGACCACGAGCGCCTCGAGCATCATGGGTGAGCACAGCAGCGTGAGGAACTTCTCGCCGTTGACGTGGATGGTGAGCGGCTGCTCGCGAACGACGTCGCCCGCGACCTCGCTGACGCGACCGCCCCGGACGGTGACGTACGTGCGCATCGCGCAGCCATTCTATCGCGGATCGCGAGCGCGGTAGCGCACGCGGACGAGGATCAGGCCCTGCGCGGGCGCGGTCGGGCCGGCGAGCTTGCGATCGCGCGAGGCGAGCACGTCGGCCATCCATCCGGCGGAACGCGCCCCGCGCCCGACTTCAACGGCGCTGCCGACGAGATTGCGCACCATGTGGTGCAGGAAGCGGTCGGCGGAGATCAGCACGGCGACGAGCGCGCGGCGGCGCAGGACGTGCGCCGCCTGGACACGGCACACGGGATCCGCGTCACGACCCGGCGCGGCGCAGAAGGCGCTGAAGTCGTGCCGCCCGCGCACCACCCCCAGCGCCGCCCGCATGCCGACGAGATCGAGGGCGCCGGGCACGTGCCACGCGAAGCGACGCCTGAGCGGGTCGGCGACGGCGCCGTTGTCGAGCAGATAGAGGTAGCGTTTGCCGGCCGCCGCGCGGCGGGCGTCGAATCCCGCCGGCGCCTCGCTCGCGTCGAGCACGCGCACGCTCGGCGGCAGCGCCGCGTTCAGCGCGGCCTGCACGGCCGCGGGCGCCAGCGCGGACGCGGTGGTGAGCGAGACCGTCTGGCGCAACGCGTGCACGCCGGCGTCGGTGCGGCTGGCGCCGATCACGCGGGGGTCCGCGCCGAGAAAGCGGCGCGCCGCGTCGAGGACCGCGCCCTGGACGGTGGGCGCGTCGGGCTGCACCTGCCAGCCGTGGAAGTCGGTGCCGTCGTAGGCGAGGACGAGACGGACGGTGCGCGTCCCTATCGCGGCGGGCGGCGGCGCGCCGCGCGATCCGGCATCAGCGTCAGCCAGACCACCGCGACGAGGAGAAAGAGTCCGATGCCGATGAAGTCGTCCCACTCCAGGCGTCCCAGCAGCGAATCGGACGGGTGCCGCTCCAGCCACGTCTGGCGCTCGAAATCCTTCGGCTCGTAGTGCAGCGGCGCGTACCCGGCCCAGGCGTTGACGAAGCGCGCGATGCTCGGCACCGCGACCCACGCCACGACGAGGACGGTGAGGAGGACCGCGAAATTGAAGCGGCCGTGGTCGCCGAACCGCCGACGGTAGGCGCGGCGAAGAGTCCTCATCGGCCACCTTCCCGGGCCGAGGGCCCTCTAAATGCCGAGCAGCAACTCGGCGATCTGCACGGCGTTCGTCGCCGCCCCCTTCCGTAGCTGGTCGCCCACCACCCAGAAGTTCAGGCCGCGCGGATGCGAGAGGTCCTCGCGCACGCGGCCGACCCAGCAATCGTCCTGTCCTTCGACGTCCACCGGCATCGGATAGCGCTCCTGCGCCGGGTCGTCCCAGACCTTGAGGCCGGGGAAGCGGCCGAACAGCTCGCGCGCGCGCTCGGCGGTGACCTTCTCGTCGGTCTCGACGTTCACCGCCACCGAGTGGCACGTGAACACCGGCACGCGGACCGTGGTCGGCGAGATCAGCAGCTCCGGCGCCTCGAGGATCTTGCGCGTCTCGTTGACGAGCTTCCACTCCTCGCCCGTGTAGCTGTCCGGGGCGAACCGGTCGATCGCGGGAATGAGGTTGAAGGCGATGCGATGCGCGAAGTGTTGGGGGACCATCGCCTCGCCCCGTGCCCAGGCGAGCGTCTGCGCTCTGAGCTCCGCGATGCCGTTGACGCCGGCGCCGGACACGGACTGGTAGGACGTCGCGACCACGCGGCGGATGCGCGCGGCGTCGTGCAGCGGCTTGAGCGGCATCACGGCCACGATCGTCGTGCAGTTGGGTGATGCGACGATGCCCTGATGGCGCTTCACCGCGTGAGCGTTGATCTCGGGCACCACGAGCGGCACCGTCGGGTCCATGCGCCACGCGTTCGACTTGTCGACGACCACGGCGCCCGCCTTCGCGATCATCGGCGCGTATTCCTTCGCCTGCGCGGTGCCCGCCGAACAGATGGCGATGTCCACGCCCTTGAAGGCGGCCGGCTCGACGCGCGCGACGCGGACGTCCTCGCCCCGGAAGCTGACCGTCTTGCCGACCGAGCGCTCGGAGGCGAACGCGCGCAGCTCGCGCACGGGGAACTTGCGCTCCTCGAGGATCTTGAGCGTCGTCTGCCCGGCGGCGCCCGTGGCGCCGACCACCGCGACCGTGACTCCCGAAGCCATCAGCCCTCCAGCTCGCGCACGACGTGATCGCCCATCTCGCGCGTCCCGAGCACCTTATCGCCCGCCCGGGCGATGTCGCCCGTCCGCCGCCCCTGCTCGAGCACGCGCTGCACGGCGGCCTCGATCCAGCCCGCCGCCTCGGCCATATTCAGAGAGTACCGCAGCAGCAGCCCGGCCGACAAAATGGCGGCGAGCGGGTTCGCGACGCCCTTGCCGGCGATGTCGGGCGCGGTGCCGTGCACGGGCTCGTAGAGGCCGACGTTCCGGCCGCCCGCGGCGGCGGGGCCCAGCGAGGCGGACGGCAGCATGCCCATCGAGCCGGCGAGGATGGCCGCTTCGTCGGAAAGAATGTCGCCGAACGTGTTCTCGGTCACGATCGTGTCGAAGTGCGTGGGCTTCTGCACGAGGGCCATCGCGCAGTTGTCGACGAGGACGTGCTCGAGCGTGACGTCCGGGTAGTCCTTGCCGACGCGCGTGACGACCTCGCGCCAGAGCTGCGAGACGACGAGCACGTTCGCCTTGTCGACCGAGGCCAGCCGCCGGCGCCGTTTGCGCGCGACGTCGAAGGCGACGCGAGTCACCCGCTCGATCTCGCGCGTCGTGTACGCCATCGTGTTGATCGCGCGCTCGCCGCCGTCGGCGAACGACTCGCGGCCGCGCGGCTCGCCGAAGTAGAGACCGCCCGTCAGCTCGCGGATCACCATGAGATCCGTGCCCTCGACCACCGCGCGCTTGAGCGGCGAGGCGTCGATGAGCATCGGGAAGCAGATCGCGGGGCGCAGGTTGGCGTAGAGGTCGAGCTCCTTGCGCAGGGCGAGCAGCCCGCGCTCCGCGCGCTGCTCCTGCGGCAGGCCGTCCCACCTGGGCCCGCCCACGGCGCCGAAGAGGATCGCGTCGGCGCGGCGGCAGAGGGCCAGCGTCTCGGGCGGCAGGGGCCGGCCGGTGGCGTCGATGGCGGCGCCGCCGATCAACGCCTCCTCGAACTCGAACGTCGCCCCGACGCGCTTGCCGACGGCGCGCAGCACCCGCACCGCCTCCGGCGTCACCTCCTGCCCGATGCCGTCGCCGGGCAGGACCGCGATCGTGTAGGTGGCCATCGCCTCAGACTCCGCCGGATTCCTTGGTGCGGTGGCCGGACCGCAGCATCCGGTTGAGCGCGGAGAGATAGGCCCGCGCGCTGGCCTCGATGACGTCGGTCGAGGAGCCCTTGCCCGAGACGAGCGTGCCGTCGAAGTCGACCTTCACCGCGACCTCACCCAGCGCGTCCTTGCCCGAGGTGGCGGCGCGGATGGCGTAGTCCTGGAGCCGGCCCTTCAAGCCCGTGATCGCGTCGATGGCGGCCAGCGCCGCATCGACCGGGCCGTCGCCGACGCCCGAGTCCTGGTACGACTCGCCGTCCTTCTTGAGCCGCACCGTGGCGGACGGGATCACGCCGGTGCCGCTGATCACGTGCAGGTACTCGAGCTGGTAGACGGCATCGGTCTGCGTCGCCTCGTCGGTGACGATGGCGATGAGGTCCTCGTCGTAGACCTCCTTCTTTCGGTCGGCGAGATCCTTGAAGCCCTTGAAGGCGCGATCGAGGTCCGAGCCGGCGAGGTCGAAGCCGAGATCCTTGAGCCGCGCCGCCAGCGCGTGGCGGCCCGAGTGCTTGCCGAGCACGAGCTTGTTCGACGGCCGCCCGATGTCCTCGGGCTTCATGATCTCGTACGTGAGCTTCTCCTTGAGCACGCCGTCCTGGTGGATGCCCGCCTCGTGCGCGAAGGCGTTCTCGCCCACGATCGCCTTGTTGGGCTGCACGTGCACGCCGGTGATGTGGGAGAGCAGCCGCGAGGTGCGGAAGATCTCCTCCGTGCGCACGCCGGTGTCCACGTCGAAGAAGTCCTTCCGCGTGCGCAGCGCCATCACGATCTCCTCGAGAGAGGCGTTGCCCGCGCGCTCGCCGATGCCGTTGATGGTGCACTCGATCTGCCGCGCGCCGTTCATGACGCCGGTGAGCGAGTTGGCGACCGCCTGGCCGAGGTCGTTGTGGCAGTGCACCGAGAGCACGAACGTGCCGGCATGCCGCTTGAGGCGGTCCTGGATCTTCGCGATGCGCTCGCCCCACTCGCGCGGGATGGCGTAGCCGACCGTGTCCGGGATGTTGATCGTGCGCGCGCCGGCGTCGACGCAGGCCTCGAGCACGTCGCACATGTAGTCGAAGTCCGAGCGCGAGGCGTCCTCGGGCGAGAACTCCACGTCCTCGCAGTAGCCCCGCGCGTGGCGCACCGCCTCCACGGACGCCTTCATCACCTCGGCGCGCGACTTGCGCAGCTTGTACTTCAGGTGGATGTCGGAGGTGGCCACGAACGTGTGGATCCGCGGCTTCGCCGCGTGCTTCACGGCTTCCCAGCAGCGGTCGATGTCGCCCAGGCCCACGCGGGACAGGCCGCAGATGGCGGGCGCGCCGGGCAGCGTGCCGACCTGCTTGGCCACCTCGCGCGTCGCCTCGAAGTCCTCGTCCGAGGAGATGGGAAAGCCGGCCTCGATGACGTCCACGTTCAGCCGCGCCAGCTGCCGGGCCATCTCCAGCTTTTCCATCGTGTTCATCGAGAAGCCGGGCGACTGCTCGCCGTCGCGGAGCGTGGTATCGAAGATGATGACGCGGTCCATGGCCTTCTCCCTCTGTCCGTCCTTGCCTGTCACGAGTGGTCCTTGGCCGAGACCTCGGCCGGCGTCGGCGCCGGCGCGTGTCCCACGATGAGCCGCCGCACCGGGCCGGAGACGGCGTAGCCGCCGAAGACGAGGAACAGGAACACCTCGTGCTTGGTGGCCACGATCATCCCGGCCAGGACGACGATGAGCAGCGTCTGCACGGGCGGCCGCCTCGCCCAGTCGAACTCCTTGAAGCTCCAGTAGCGGAACGTCGACACCATGAGCAGCGAGACCAGATAGGTGACGACGGCGACGCCGACGCGCATCCAGCGCGTGAGCTCCTCGCCCTGGAGCAGGATCACCAGCGCGCACGCCACGGCGGCGCCGGCCGGGATGGGCAGCCCGATGAAGTAACGCTTGTCGGTGCTGCCGGTGATCACGTTGAAGCGCGCCAGGCGCAGCGCGCCGCAGATCACGAACAGGAACGCGGCGAACCACGCCGGGCGCCCGAGGTCGCGCAGCGCGAACGAATAGAGCAGGAACGCCGGCGCCACCCCGAACGAGATCACGTCCGCCAGCGAGTCGTACTCGACGCCGAACTGGCTGGTGGCCTTCATGAGGCGCGCCACCCGGCCGTCGAGCATGTCCATGATCATGGCCACGAAGATCGCGAGCGTCGCCTCCGTGTAGCGCCCGTCCGCCGTCAGCAGCATCGCGAAGAAGCCGCAGAAGAGGTTGCCGGTAGTGAGCAGGCTCGGCAGCAGGAAGACGCTCTTGCGCCGCCGCTCGTGCAGCTCGTGCCACGCGCGCCGCCGCGCCCGCTTGCCCCCGTGTCGCCGCGGAATCATGCTCTCCCCCTCATGGCAGTAGTCCGATCACGGTGACGCCGCCGATGACGCGGTCGCCCGGGCGGACGCGGACGTCGCTGCCGCGCGGCACGTAGCAGTCGGTGCGCGACCCGAAGCGGATCATGCCGAAGCGCTCGCCGGCCGTCACCTTGTCGCCGGCACCGACGCGGCACACGATCCGCCGCGCGATCACGCCCGCGATCTGCACGACGGTGACGCGCGCGGCGTCACCCTGCAGGCGGACCGCGCAGCGCTCGTTGTCGCCGGCGTCGGGATCGTAGGCGGCGACGAACCGGCCCGGCGTGTAGACGACGTCGACCACGAGCCCGCTGATCGGCGCGCGGTTGACGTGGACGTCGAGCGGGGACAGGAAGATCGACACGCGCGTCGACGGCCCCACGAACGGATCCACGGCGTCCTGGACGCCGAGCACGCGGCCGTCGGCGGGCGAGAGCACGCCGTTGGTCACGACCGGAATCTCGCGCTCGGGGTCGCGGAAGAAGCCGAGCGACGCCGCCGACGCCGCCCAGAACGGCAGCGCCAGCCGGCGGTGGCCGAGCAGGCGGAGGCCGAGCGCGATCACCGCCGGCCCCACGATGAAGGGCCAGCCCTCACGGGCGATGGGCAGCGTCTTCTTCTCCATCGCTACATCCTCGGCGGCTTGATCCAGGACATCATCGAGCGCAGCCGCTTGCCCACTTCCTCGATCTGGTGCTCGGCGTCGCGCCGCCGCATGGCCAGGAAGCCCGCGCGGTTGGCCTGGTTCTCCAGCACCCACTCGCGCGCGAACTGCCCGGACTGGATCTCGCCCAGGATCTTCTTCATCTCCCGCTTCGTCTCGTCGCTGACCACGCGCGGGCCGCGCGTGTAGTCGCCGTACTCGGCGGTGTCGGAGACCGAATAGCGCATGTAGGCGAGGCCGCCCTGATAGAAGAGGTCCACGATGAGCTTCATCTCGTGCATGCACTCGAAGTAGGCGACCTCGGGCTGGTAGCCGGCCTCGACGAGCGTTTCAAACGCGGCCTTGATCAGGTGCGACACGCCACCGCACAGGGTGGTCTGCTCTCCGAAGAGATCCGTCTCTGTCTCTTCCTTGAAGGTCGTCTCGATGACGCCCGCGCGCGTGCAGCCCACGCCGCGGCCGTAGGCCAGGGCGAGGTCGCGGGCCTTGCCGGTCACGTCCTGCTGGACGGCGACCAGCGCCGGGACGCCCGGTCCCTGCGTGAAGAGATCGCGCATGACGTGGCCGGGCGCTTTCGGCGCGATCATCGTGACGTCGACGTCGGGCGGCGGCACCACCTGGTTGAAGTGGATGTTGAAGCCGTGCGCGAACATCAGCATCTTGCCCTTGCCGAGCCCCTTGCGGATCGACTCCTCGAAGACCGAGCGCTGCGTCTGGTCGGGCAGCAGGATCATCACGACGTCGCCGGTCCTGGCGGCGTCGGCCACCGGCGCGACCTTCAGCCCGTCCTTCTCGGCCTTCGCCCAGGACTTGCTGCCCTGGTAGAGACCGACGATGACGTCCTGCCCGGAGTCTTTGAGGTTCAGCGCGTGGGCATGGCCCTGGCTGCCATATCCGATGATCGCGATCTTCTTGCCCTTGAGGAGGCCGAGATCGGCGTCCTGGTCGTAATAGATCTTCGCCGGCATGCGTCGTCCTTTCCTTCGTCTGGGGTTAGTCCGCGAAGCCCACCACGCGCGGGTCCTCGGACACGCGCGGCCGCTTGGCCGGCTCGGCCTTGCGGGGGCGCGTCTTCGGCCCGCGCGAGATCGCGACCTTGCCCGTCCGAACGATCTCCTGGATGCCCATCGGCCGCAGCAGCTCGATGAGCGCCTCCAGCTTGCCCTCGTCGCCCGTCGCCTCCAGCACGAACGACACCTGCGTGACGTCGACGACCTTGGCCCGGAAGATGTCGACGGTGCGCAGGATCTCCTCGCGATGCTGCGGCTCGGCGTTCACGCGGATCAGCATCAGCTCGCGCTCGACGTGGCTCTCGTCGGTCAGGTCGTTGACCTTGATGACGTCGATGAGCTTGTGCAGCTGCTTCATCACCTGCTCGATCACGAACTCGTCGCCGCTGACCACCAGCGTCATGCGCGACACCGTGGGGTCGAGCGTCTCCCCCACCGACAGGCTCTCGATGTTGTAGCCGCGCGCCGAGAACAGGCCGGCCACACGCGAGAGCACGCCGAACTTGTTCTCGACGAGCACGGAGATCGTGTGCTTGCGGGGCTCGGAGCCGTTGGCGCTCACCTCAGAATCCCGTCTGCGACTTCGCGGCGCGATCGCGGACCTCGCGGGTGGGCGCGGTCAGGATCATGTCGGTGTTGGCGCCGCCGGCGGGGACCATCGGGAAGACGCACTCGTCCTTGTCGACGCACACGTCGAGGATCACCGGCGCCGGCGTGCTGAGCATCTTCTCGAGGGCGGGCACGACCTCGCTCGGCTTGGTCACCCGCAACCCGACGCAGCCGTAGGCTTCCGCGAGCTTCACCCAGTCCGGGATGCCCGGCAGGTCGATGGCGCAGTAGCGCTCCTTGTAGATGATGCGCTGCCACTGACGGACCATGCCGTGGCCGCTGTTGTTGATGATGACTGTCTTCACCGGCAGCTTCTCGACGAAGCACGTGGCCAGCTCCTGGCTGTTCATCTGGAACGAGCCGTCGCCGTCGATGTTGATGACCTGCTTGTTCGGGTGCGCGGCCTGCACCCCCATGGCCGTGGGCAGGCCGTAGCCCATCGTGCCGAGGCCGCCCGAGGTGAACCACGCGCGGGGATATTTGAACTTGTAGTACTGCGCCGCCCACATCTGGTGCTGGCCCACGCCGGTGACGATCATCGCCTCGCCGCGCGTGAGGTTGGAAATCTCCTGGATGACGTACTGCGGCTTGATGACGTCGTCGCTCCAGTCGTAGCGCAGCGGCTGCGCTTTTTTCCAGTCCGCGATCTGGGCGTGCCACGGCCGGCGCCCCTCGCGGCCGTCGGCGGCCGTCTTGATCTCCTCGCGCACGGCGTCGACGAGCGCCCGCAGCACGCGGCGACAGTCGCCCACGATCGGCACGTCGACCTTGATGTTCTTGGAGATCGACGAGGGATCGATGTCGATGTGGATGATCTCGGCGTTCGGCGCGAAGGCGTCCACCCTGCCGGTCACCCGGTCGTCGAAGCGCGCGCCCACCGCGATCAGCACGTCGGAGTGGTGGACGGCCATGTTCGCGTAGTAGGTGCCGTGCATGCCGAGCATCTCGATGGACAGCGGATGCTCGGACGGAAACGCGCCGAGCCCCATGAGCGTCGTGGTCACCGGGATCTCGGTCAGCTCGGCCAGCTCGCGCAGCTCGGCGTGCGCGTTGGAGGAGATCACGCCGCCGCCGACGTACAGCACGGGCTTGCGCGCGCCCACCATGGCGCGGGCCGCGCGCTTGATCTGGCCGGCGTGGCCCTCGTAGTTGGGGTTGTAGGAGCGCATGGTGACCTTGTCCGGCCAGATGAGCTCCGCCTCTTTCACGAGGATGTCCTTGGGCAGGTCCACGTGCACCGGGCCGGGGCGGCCGGTCACCGCGATGTGGAAGGCCTCGCGGATGATCGGGCCGAGATCCTTGCCGTCCTTGACGAGGAAGTTGTGCTTGGTGGCCGAGCGCGTGATGCCTACATTATCGGCTTCCTGGAACGCGTCGTTGCCGATCAGATGCGTCGGCACTTGACCAGTGAATGCAACAATCGGAATTGAATCCATCATTGCATCTTGGAGTGCTGTCACGAGATTCGTGCAGGCAGGACCCGACGTCACGAGACAGACGCCGACCTTGCCCGTCGCGCGCGCGTAGCCTTCGGCGGCGTGCCCGGCCGCCGCCTCCTGGCGGACCAGGATGTGGCGCAGACCCTCGAAGTCGTACAACGCGTCGTAGATCGGCAGCACGGCGCCGCCGGGGAGGCCGAACACGATGTCCACGCCCTCCCGCTTGAGGCACTCCAGCACGATCCTCGCCCCTGGAAATTTCACGTGACCCTCCACTCACATGGGGGCCCCCATATGGCCCCCACACCCCCGACGCTCGGGGCGCCCCGGCGCAGCCGTGGCGTCCCTCGATCACGGCACACCGCGCTACGCACTGGGCGCACCCTCCGCCGACGCCTCACGCGCGCGCAGGCGCGCCTGGGCGGCCGACAGCCGCGCGATGGGAATCATGAACGGCGAGCACGACACGTACGTCATCCCGACCTTGTGGCAGAACTCCACCGACGTCGGCTCCCCGCCGTGCTCGCCGCAGATGCCGATCTTGAGGTCCGGCCGCGTCCGCCGGCCGCGCTCGATGCCGATGCGGATGAGCTCGCCGACACCCTCCTGGTCCAGCACCGAGAACGGGTCGTGCGGCAGCAAGCCCTTCTGCAAGTAGTCCGGCAAGAACTTCGCGACGTCGTCACGGCTGTAGCCGAACGTCATCTGCGTGAGGTCGTTGGTGCCGAACGAGAAGAACTCGGCGTCGTGCGCGATCTTGTCGGCGATGAGGGCGGCGCGCGGCACCTCGATCATGGTGCCGATCGTGTAGCGCACGGCCACGCCCCGCTCGGCGACGATCCCGTCGGCGATCTCCTTCGTCTGCTTGGACGTCACCTTCATCTCGCCCACGGTGCCGGTGAGCGGGATCATGATCTCGGGCTCCACCCGCCCGCCCCGCTCGGCCACCGTGCACGCGGCCTCCATGATCGCGCGCACCTGCATGCCGTAGATCTTCGGCGAGGTGATGCCGAGCCGGCAGCCGCGGTGGCCGAGCATCGGATTCGCCTCGCGCAGCGCATCGATCTTGGCGAGCTTGGCGTCGAGCGCCGCCTTGCGCGCGGGGTTGATACCGAGCGCGTCGAGCCGGGCGCGCTCCTCGATCATCTCGCGGTACTCCTTGGGGTTCGCGAGGAACTCGTGCAGCGGCGGGTCCAGCAGCCGGATGGTGACCGGCAGCCCGTCCATGGCGCGGAAGATCCCGATGAAGTCCTCGCGCTGGAAGGGCAGCAGCTTGTCGAGCGCCACCTGCTGCGAGAGCGGATCGGAGGCCATGATCATGTCGCGCACGATCGGGATGCGGTCGGCGGCGAAGAACATGTGCTCCGTGCGCACGAGGCCGATGCCCTCGGCGCCGAACTCGCGGGCCCGCGCCGCGTCCTGTGGCGTGTCCGCATTCGCGCGCACGCCGAGCTTGCGATAGCGGTCGGCCCAGCCGAGAAACTCGTGGGCGGCCCCGCTCACCTCGGGCGAGGTGCGCTCGACTGCGTCGAGGATGACCTCGCCGGTCTCGCCGTCGATGGCGATGAGGTCGCCCTCGCGCACGACGCGCCCGCCCGCCTCGAACACGCGACGCTCCTCGTCGACCACGATGTCGTTCGCGCCGACGATGCAGGGCTTGCCCATGCCGACGGCGACGACCGCCGCGTGCGACGTGCGTCCGCCGCGCGCGGTGACGATCCCCTCCGAGGCATACATGCCGGCCACGTCCTCCGGCGAGGTCTCGGGCCGCACGAGGATCACCTGCTGGCCGTTGCGTGCCAACTCCACCGCGCGATCGGCATCGAAGACCACCTGGCCCACGGCGCCGCCCGGCGCCGCGGCGAGCCCGCGCGCGAGGAGCCGGCCGGCCGCCAGCGCCCGCTGCTTGTCGCGCGGGTCGAGCAGCGGCACGAACAGCTTGGCCAGATCGCGCGGGTTCACGCGCAGCAGGGCGGTGTGCTGGTCGACCACGGCCTCGTGCACGAGGTCCACCGCGACCTTGACCGCCGCCGCCGCCGAGCGCTTGCCGCCGCGCGTCTGCAGGAGATACAGCTTGCCCTCCTGGATGGTGAACTCGATGTCCTGCATGTCCTTGTAGTGGCGCTCGAGGTGGTCGGCGATGGCGAGCAGCTCGTCGTAGATCTTCGGCATGCGGCGCTTGAGCTCGTCGATGTGCTCGGGCGTGCGGATGCCGGCCACGACGTCCTCGCCCTGCGCGTTGGCGAGGAACTCGGCGTAAAAGCGCCGCTCACCGGTGCGCGGGTCGCGCGTGAAGCCCACGCCGGTGCCCGAGGTCTCGCCGAGATTGCCGAACACCATCGCCATGACGGTGACGGCGGTGCCCCAGTCGGCGGGAATGTTGTTGATGCGGCGGTACTCCACGGCCTTCTTGCCGTACCAGGAGTCGAAGACCGCGCGCACGGCCAGCTCCAGCTGCTCGCGCGGATCTTGAGGGAACGGCGCGTTCGTCCGCGAGGCGATCACGTCCTTGTAGGTGTCGACGAGCTTGCGCAGGTCGGGCGCCGGCACCTCGGGATCGGCCGCGACGCCCAGCCGGGTCTTGGTCGCCGTGAGGTGCTCGTCGAACACCTCGCGGCGGATGCCGAGAACGACGTCGCCGAACATCGTGATGAAGCGCCGGTAGCAGTCCCAGGCGAAGCGCTCGTTGTTGGTCCGGCCGGCCAGCCCCTCGACGGTCGTGTCGTTGAGGCCGAGGTTGAGGACGGTCTCCATCATGCCCGGCATCGAGACGCGCGCGCCGGAGCGCACCGACACGAGCAGCGGCCGGCGCGGATCGCCGAACGCGAGTCCCGCGTCGTCCTCGAGCTTGCCGAGCGCCGCCGTCACCTGTGTCCACAGCCCGTCGGGGAACGTGCGCCCCGTGCGGTCGTACGCCGCCCACGCCTGGGTGGTGATCGTGAAGCCGGGCGGCACGGGAATGCCGAGATTGGTCATCTCGGCGAGCTCGCAGCCCTTGCCGCCGAGAAGATTGCGCATGACGGAGGAGCCTTCCGCCTTGCCCGAGCCGAACGAGTACACGTACTTCGTCGCCATAGGCCGCTCTCTCTCCGTCGATGGGCGCGCGAAAAAGTCTTTCAATTCTATTGGATACCGAGCATCACTGTCAATGTTTCGCCCCGTCCTCCCTGCCCGACAAAACGAAAGGGGCCACGGATCGGCAACCCGTGGCCCCTTCCTCTATCGTTTCCGGCCACGGGCGCTTGCTCCTGCCCGTGGCGTCCCGCGCTCGATTAGGTCGCGGACGCTCCGGGCAGGCCCGGCAGGACGAGAATCAGTCCCAGCGACAGCGTCCGCGACGTCAGCGTCATAGCCCGGGCAGTATAGCCAGGACGCGCAGCGAAGGTCAAGGCGCGTTTGCCCCGGGCGACGTGGCCGCCGGCGCGCGCGGCTCGTCGTCGCCGAGCACGAGCCCCTCCACCGCCCGCAGGTGATCGATCATCGCCTGCCGCGCGGCCGCCTCGTCGCGCGCCCGAATGGCTGCCAGGAGTCGGCGGTGGTCCTCGTGCGAGCGCGTGGGTCGGCCGGGCGTGTTGAGCGACTCCTCGCGGCTCTGCCGCAGCAGGTCCATCACCGCGTGGGCGATGCGGGTGATCGCACGATTGTGGGCGGCGGCGCCGATGGCGGCATGGAACTCCGCGTCCTGCTCGAGCCCCGTGCGTCCGGCCGCGACCTCCTTGGCCTGCTCCTCGAGGATGCGATGCATCTCCTGCAGCTCCTCGGGCGTAGCGCGCCGCGCCGCCAGCGCGGCCAGCGCGGGCTCGATGAGCCGGCGGGCTTCGAACAGCTCGCCGATCGCCTCGCGCTGCGAGACCATCACCAGGGCGAGCGGCTCGATCAGCGACTCCACCGAGACCTCGCGCACGAACGTGCCTTCACCCGGCCTGATCTCGATGAGGCCGAGGCTTTCCAGCGCGCGCAGCGCCTCGCGCACGGACGTGCGGCTCACCACGAACTTCTCGGCGAGGTCGCGCTCCGGCGGCAGCTGGTCGCCGCTCTTGAGCCGGCCCTCGGCGATCATCGCCTTCACCTGCCGGACGATCTCCTGGTAGATCCGCGTGGACTTGATGGGGGCGATGCCCATTGCCTCGTCGCCGCCCGGACCCCGACGCCGTGTTTCCTCCGCCATGTCAGACGTCCTCCGGCACGGCGGCGTGCGGACGCCGCGCGAGCCACCAGCCGAGCGCCGTCACCACGGCGCCCACCGCGACCGATACCGGCACTTTCATCTGATGCCCCGTCGCGCCCAGCCAGGCGACGACGGCCTTGTCCTCGAAGATCATCTCCCCCGCGACGTAGGCCAGGAACCCGCCGCCCAGCCACACGAGCCACGCCCAGCGGTTCATGAGGCGCGCGAGCAGCCCCGCGCCCCAGATCACGATGGGCAGCGAGAGCGCGATGCCGATCACGACGAGGACCATCTCGCCCCGGGCGGCGGCCGCGATGGCGAGGACGTTGTCGAGACTCATCGTGATGTCGGCGACGATGATGATCCAGATCGCCTCCCACACCGACGAGCCGTGGCGCGTGCGGCTGGCGTCCCCGTCCCCGGGCCGGACGAGCCGCACCGCGATCCACAGCAGCAGCAGGCCGCCGGCGAGCTGCAGGAGCGGCACCCGCAGCAGCAGCGTGACGATGCCCACGAAGAGCACGCGCAGGGCGACGGCGCCGAGGGCGCCCCACACCTGGCCGAGCGCGCGCTGCCGCGGCGGCAGCGCGCGCACGGCGAGCGCGATGACCAGCGCGTTGTCGCCCGAGAGCAGCAGGTTCAGCACGCCGATGCCGAACAGCCGTGCCCAGAACTCGGGCTCCAGCAGCAGCGCCATGGCCCGCTCAGGCTTCGGCGGGCGCGCCCGACGTCGGGGGCAGCCCGCGCAACCGGCGCCACCACGGCGTCAGGATCGGCATGACGAGGAAGAATAGCGCGGCGACGGTGATCACGCACGCGATGGGCCGCGTGAAGAACACGCCGAGCGAGCCTTGCGACATGATCAGGCTCTGGCGCAGCGCGTTCTCGGCGAGGTCGCCCAGGACCAAGGCCAGCACGAGCGGCGCCAGCGGATAGTCGAGCTTCTTGAAGACGTAGCCGACGACGCCGAAGATCATCATGTACCAGACGTCGATCATGCTCGAGTGCACGGCGTAGGCGCCGACCGCGCAGACCACGACGATGAGCGGCGTCAGGATCGCGAAGGGGATCCGGAGGATCGCCGCGAAGAACGGCACGCCCGCCAGCACCATCAGCACGCCGATGATGTTGCCCGTGTACATGCTGGCGATTAGGCCCCAGACGAAGTCCGGCTTCTCCGTGAAGAGCAGCGGCCCCGGCTGCAGGCCCCAGATGATCAGACCGCCCAGCATCACGGCCGCCGTGGGCGAGCCCGGGATGCCGAGCGTGATCATCGGCAAGATGGCGGCGACGCCGGCGGCGTGGGCGGCCGTCTCCGGCGCCACCACGCCCTCGAGCTCGCCCTTGCCGAAGCGCTCGGGATGCCGCGAGAAGCGCTTGGCGAACGCGTACGACATGAACGAAGCCGGCGTCGCACCGCCCGGCTTGAAGCCCATCCAAAAGCCGATGAACGCGCCGCGCACGAACGTGCGCGCATAGCGCGGCAGGATCTTCCACGTCTGGAGCACGACCTTGAGGTTCATGCCGGTGGCGGCGCCGCGAAAGGTCAGCCCCTCCTCCACCGACAGGAGGATCTCTCCGATGCCGAAGAGGCCGATCACCGCGATGATAAAGTCGAAGCCCTTCATCAGATCCGTGATCCCGAAGGTCATCCGCAGCTGGCCGGTGACGATGTCAAGCCCCACCGCCGCCAGGATGAACCCGAGCAGGATCGACACGAGCGACTTGAGCGGGTTACCACCGCCGAGCCCTACGAAGCTCGCGAACGTCAATAACTGGATGGCGAAGAACTCGGGCGGCCCGAAGCGCAGGGCGATCTCGGCAAGCACCGGCGCGAAGAGCGTGATGAGGACGATCGAGAAGAGCGCGCCGACGAACGAGGAGGTGAACGCCGCCGTCAGCGCCTGGCCGCCCTGCCCCTGTCGCGCGAGCGGGTAGCCATCGAAGGTCGTGGCCACCGACCACGGCTCGCCGGGAATGTTGAAGAGGATCGACGTGATGGCGCCGCCGAAGAGCGCGCCCCAGTACAGGGATGTCAACAAAATGATCGCCGAGGTCGGCGGCATGGTGAACGTCAGCGGCAGCAGGATCGCCACGCCGTTGGCGCCGCCGAGGCCCGGCAGCACGCCGATGATCGTGCCGAGGGTGATCCCGATCACGGCCACGAAGAGATTGAACGGCGTGACCGCGATCTGAAAGCCGAGCAGCAGGTTCTCGAGGCCCATCAGTAGCCGAGCCATGTCTCGAGCGGGCCCTTGGGCATCGGGACCAGGAACCACTTCTCGAAGACCAGAAACGTGACGACGGGGATGCCGACGGCGACGAGGAGCACCGTGAGCCAGCGGTGATGCCCCACCCAGCGCATGTAGAACGCGAGGTAGACCGCGGCGGCGACGTACAGCCCCAGCGGGGGCAGCACCGTCACCGTGCCGAGGGTGACGCCACCGGTGAGGACCACCATGCCGACCGCGGGCCACAGCACCTGCAAGACGGGCCAGAGCCGCGCCCGCGTGACGAACGGCTTGCCCGGCCCCCGCCGCCACGCCTGCACGGCGATGGCGGTCGTCATCCCGAGCAGCAGGACGCCGAGCCAGAATGGAAAGAAGCCGCTCTTCGGCCCGTCGCTGCCCCACCCGGCGCCCAGGCGCAGCGAGTCGCCCACCACGATGAGGCCGAGGAGCAGGAGCAGCGCGGCGGTGATGAGGTCCGCCGTGCGCGTCATTGCTTCAGCAGGCCGCCCTTCGCCATCAGCTCACGGTGCAGCTTTTCGTTCTCTTCCACCCACTTCACGTACTCGGGGCCGCTGGTGAAGGCCGGCTTGAGCGCGCCGTCTTCCATGTACTTCTTCCATTCCGGCGTCTCCGTGACCTTCCGGAGGAAGCCGACATACCAGTCGACCGCGTCCTTCGGCATGTCGGGCGCGCCGAAGATGCCGCGCAGCATGAGGTAGTGGATGTCCGCGCCGAGGGCCTCCTTGATGGTCGGGATGCCCTTCCACTCGCCGACCGGGATGCGCTCGACGTCGAAGACCGCGAGCGGCCGCACGCGGTTGGCCTTCCAGTGGCTCACGCACTCGATCGGGTTGTTCACGGTGGAGTCCACGTGCTTGCCGACCAGGTTCACGCACACCTCGCCGCCGCCCTTGAACGGCACGTAGATGAACTTCGCGCCCTGCGCCTGCTCGAGCATGATCGTGAGGATCTGGTCTTCCTGCGCGGAGCCCGTGCCGCCCATCTTCATGGTGCCGTTCTTTTCCTTCACGGCGGCCAGATACTCCTTCGCCGTCTTGTACGGCGTCTCCGCGTTGACCCAGAGAATGAACTGGTCGAGGGCCAGCCGCGCGACCGGCGTCAGGTCCTTCCACGAGAACGGCACGCCCGTATGCAGCGGCGTCGTGAACAGATTCGACAGCGTGATGATGATGGTGTGGGCGTCGCCCTTCTTGCCCTTCACGTGCAGGAAGCCCTCCGCGCCCGCGCCGCCCGACTTGTTGATGACGATGAACGGGCGCGGCGAGAGCTTGTGCTTCTCGGCGATGCCGGCGATGAGGCGCGCCATCTGATCGGCGCCGCCGCCGGTGCCGGCAGGGATCACGAACTCGATGGGCTTGGTCGGCTCCCACGCGAGGGCGGGCGCCGCCAGCAGAAGTCCCGTCAGGAAGGTGAGGAGCGAGAAGAACGTCGAAATCCTGGGCATCGGTGCTGTCCTCCCTCGAGGTGACCGAGACGGCTCAGCGGGGCGCTACGGTTGCAACGCGGTGCGCCAGTCGAAATGCACAACGGGGCCGGACGCGGTTGAGCGCCCGGCCCCGCAGTAGGGTGACGGACCGGCCGACCACCGACCCGGTCGGTTACTTCACGTTCAACGCCGCCTGCGCGGCGTCCAGTTTTCTGAATGGCACCACGCCGGGGATCTCCCACTTCTCCCACTGCTCGTCCACCTTCTCCTGGAAGTACGTGAGGTCCTCCTCGGTGAAGTGGGCGAAGCGGCCCTGCTTGAGCAGGTAGTCCCGCACGGGCTTGCGCGGGCGGCCCTCGACGATCGCCTTGGTCTTGCCGTAGTACTTCACGACGCCGTCTTCGACTTCGTAGAGCGGGAAGATGCCGGTCTCGATGGCGAGCTCGCCGAGCTCGTGGCTGAGCATCGGGTCGTAGTCCCAGCCCTTCGGGCACGGGTCCAGCGAGTGGATGAAGGTCGGCCCGCCGATGGTGAGCGCGCGGCGGACCTTGTTCATCATCTCCACCGCGTACGAGGCACAGACCGTGGCCACGTATCGGGATTCCGGGTGGCCGGCGGCCATCATGCCCGCCATGTTCTTCTTCCAGCGCGTGTGCATGATGCGCTTGGCTTTTCCGGGTGGGCTGAACGTCGTGTGTGCCCCGAACGGCGTCATCCCCGACAGCTGGATGTCCGTGTTCGCGTACGACTCGTTGTCGTAGAGCAGGATCAGCGAGTTGTATTCCTTGTGAGTCATCGTCGCGGAAATGGCGCCCAGGCCCATGTCGGCGCCGCCGCCGTCACCGCAGAAGGCGATGACGTTGATGGGCTCGGCCTTCATCTTGCCTTTCCGCATCAACGCCTTCAGGCCGGCCGCGGTTCCGAGCGCCGCCGAGCCGGAGGAGCCCAGCTGCGTGTGCATCCACGGCACCACCCACGGCGTGGTGTAGTACGTCGTGTTCGCGACGTACATGCAGCCGGTGGAGCCGAGCACGATCGTGCGCGGGCCCGCGGCCTTCACCATGAGCTTCATGACCAGCGCGGACTCGCAGCCCTGGCAGGTGCGGTGACCGGAGGTGAAGTATTCCTCGAGCGTGACCTTCTTGACGCCCCGGAACGGCTCCAGGATCTGGGTCGCGTTGGTGAACGTC
>WNEW01000357.1_pt1 | contig 21885 bp, 18 predicted proteins | sample 5399891 | NCBI WGS metagenome assembly WNEW01 (sample SAMN13153336, study PRJNA577476) | soil metagenome | isolation source: 40 cm grassland meadow soil pre-rain plot 5 | place: USA:California | collected 2015-09-08 | reverse complement strand
TCCTGGTAATCAAGACTCCGATCGCGGCGCCGAAGGCCAATGCCTACATGGAGCGACAGATCGGTTCGGGTCGTCGAGAGTGCCTGGATTGGATCTTGATCCTCGGGCGTCGACACCTCGAGCGGGTGATGGTCGAAGGGATCGAGCACTACAACGCCGCTCGGCCGCATCGAGGTCTGGATTTGCGGACTCCAGTCGCCAGGTCAGATCCGCTCGTTGCTGCTCGAGCGGTACGCTGCCGCAGCCGCCTGGGAGGTTTGCTGCGCGAGTACTCGAGCGTGCCAACTGCTGTGGCTGCTTGATCTTGGCCCTGAATATGTGTGCCCCACAGGCCGAACCGGATTTTATCTGCGGCTGCGTCGAGTTGCGAAGGACAGCGATGCAGAGCGGAGTCGCGCGCGCCTTCCGCATGTAGCCGCGCCGGGGTCAGCGCCTCCAAGTCGCACGGCCACGGTAGTCGGGCAGCACGAAATGCCTGGAAGCTGACCCGCCTCCTCACCGCGAGTGGGAGCCGGGCCCATTGGTGAATTTCACCCTTGACAAGCCGGCCGCGACTATGTTTAATCACTGAACGAATTAATGCCAAAGGCCAACCGCGATTTGATGCGCGACTTGAACACCAACCTGGTGGTCAACCTGGTCAAGACCGAGGGGCCCATCTCACGGGCGGAGGTCGCACGCCTCAGCAAGCTCAGTCCGGCGACGGTTTCCGGCATCGTTGGCCGGCTCGTCCAAACGGGCATCCTCTCCGAGACGGCGGGGGGCGCGCAGCGCTTGGGGCGGCCGCCGGTGCTGCTCCGGCTCAACGAGCGGGCCGGCTACGTGATCGGCATCAAGCTCACCGAGTTCGGGTTGACCACCGTGGTCACCAATCTCGCCGCGGAGGTAATCCACTCCAAGCAGTCCGCCAGTCCGCTTGTCGGCAACCCAAAGGCGGCGATTGCCGCCATCGAGGCGGCTGTCCGTGAAGCGCTGACCAAATCGCGCGTCAAACGCAAGATGGTCCTCGGCGTAGGGATCGGCCTCGCCGGGATCATCGATGCGGCCGCGGGCGTCTGCCGCTACTCCGACATTCTGCATTGGGAAGACGTGGCCCTCAGCGAGCCGCTGCGTAGGAGCCTGAAGATCCCCGTCTGGGTCGACAACGACGTGAACACCCTCGCCGTCGCAGAAAAGTGGTTCGGCGCCGGCGTAGGCCTGCGTCACTTCCTCACGGTCACCGTTGGCCGCGGCGTCGGCCTGGGCATCGTGCTCAACGGGGAGATCTACCGCGGAGCTTTCGGGGCGGCGGGCGAGTTCGGGCACACGATCGTCGCGCCTGGCGGTCCGCTGTGCCAATGCGGCCGATCAGGTTGCCTGGAGACGTTCGCCAGCGAGCCGGCGTTGAGGGCGCGAGCCAGCTCTCTGTTGGGGAGGTCGATTACCAGCCAGGAGCTGGTAACGCTCGCAGGAGCCGGCGAACCATCAGTCGTGCGCGTCTTGCAAGAAGGTGGCCGGCACTTCGGTCTGGCGCTGGCCAATCTCGTGACCTTGCTGAATCCCGAGCGGCTCATCGTCAGCGGCGAGGGCACACGTCTCGGACCTGCCTTCTTCGGTGCCATGGAGACGGCCATCCGGGAGACAGCGTTCGCGAACGTGGGCGCCGACCTGGACATCGTCGTGCAGCCGTGGGGAGATGACGCATGGGCTGTAGGTGCGGCGACGCTGGTTTTGCGCGAGCTGTTCAGCCTGCGAGTTGGCGAAGAGCCTCAAAGCCTTCCCCAGCGGCTGGCTGGATAGCCAGAGCGGGCTAAGGAGGTGATCTAGAGGCGATCCCAACAAGATGTTGTCGACTGGATTACTCACACACGCACAAGACTGAGAAGGAGAATGCAATGGGTCGGCGATTCGGACGCTTAGTGACGCTGCTTTTGGGGCTGGCGCTCCTCGGAGCAGCATGCAGCCAGGGGGCATCATCGTCGAGTGTGACGGTGACGTTCTGGCATGGGTACAACCCCGAGGAGACCAAGGTCTTCAATGAAAAGGTGGTCACTGCATTCCAGCAGTCCCATCCAAATATCAAGATCGATGCGCAAGCGGTTCCATACGACGCCTTTCACAAGAAGCTGCTCACCGCGATTGCGGGCGGCCAGGCTCCAGATCTCATTCGGGCCGACATCATCTGGGTGCCGGAGTTTGCGGACCTGGGAGCGCTGGTGCCGCTCGACACGGCGATGTCCGACTTCAGTACTCTGAGCGGCAAAGTCTTTCCGGGCCCGCTTTCCACCAATCAATTCAAGGGCAACTACTATGGCCTGCCCCTTGACACCAACACCCGGGTTTTGCTCTGGAACAAGACGATGTATCAAGCGGCGGGGATCTCGGGTCCGCCGAAGACGGTGGACGAATTTACGGCCGACGTTGCCAAATTGAGCAATGGCAAAGACAAGTTCGGCTATGCCGAGGGCGGAACCGGTGGGTGGAATTTCCTACCCTGGCTGTGGACGTTTGGCGGGAACGTGACCGATACCAACGTCACGAAGGCATCCGGGTATCTGAATGGACCCGACAGCGTTGCCGCGCTCCAGTGGTTCGTGAAGCTATACCAGACGCATCAGCAAGGGCCCAGCGTCCTGGGAGGCGATCCTCACACCGACGTTGGGTATGCGAAGGACGTCTATGGAAACATACTCGATGGTCCCTGGATGGTCCCAATCTTCAAGAGTCAGTATCCGAACAAGACCGTTGAGCTGGCCACCGTGCCGGCCGGCAAAGGCGGCTCCTCGTCGGTGGTCGGCGGAGAGGACATAGTCCTCTTCAAGCAGAGTCAGCACAAGGCCGAGGCGATGGAGTTCATGCGGTTCATGCTTTCGAAGCAAACGCAGGTCACGATGGGCAACATCGGGCAGATGCCCGTGCTCAGCGAGCTCGCCGGCAGCCCAGACCTCCCTGCCTACTTCAGTGTCTTTCAGGAGCAGTTGAAGACAGCCAAGGCCCGGACCCCAAGCCCGGCCTGGCCGAAGATCGACGACGCGATCGGAACAGCGGTCACCCTGGCCCTCAAAGGTCAGGCTTCACCGCAGAAGGCGTTGGATCAAGCCGCGACGACGATTGATGGCCTCCTCAAGGGGAGCTAGCACCATCTCATTCGGTGGGGCCGGGGAAGCCACGCTTCCCCGGCCCTTGTTGCTTGGCCGGTTTCTAGGTCCGCGGGGCCGCCGGCGCATCGTCCCCTACTTGTTCCTCGCGCCAGGCTTTCTCGTGTTCGCGACCTTCATGCTCTACCCCCTGGCGAAGGCGATTCAGATCAGCTTCTACCACTGGGAGCTGGTGCCGGATCGGACGAGCCGATTTGTCGGCTTATCCAACTACGCAGCGGTGCTGCACGATCCCATCAGCTGGGTGGCCCTGCGCAACACTGTGCTTTACGCGATTGGAACAGTTCCCACCCAGATAGCGCTGGGATTGTTCCTGGCCATTCTGCTCGACAGCATCTGGAGGCTGCGAGTCTTCTTTCGAACCCTCTACTACCTGCCCGTGATCACTTCTTGGGTTGTGGTTTCGATTCTCTTCAAGTACATCTTCAGCTCCGACGCCGGTCTCGCCAACTACTTACTCCACGACGTCCTGCACATCCTGCCCAAATACGTCGGTTGGCTCCAGGATGTGCCGACTGCGCTGTTTGTGATCGGGCTGCTCGGCGTTTGGAAAGGTGTCGGGTGGTCAATGCTCATCTTCCTCGCCGCCCTGCAGTCAATCCCCAAGGAGATGCGCGAGGCGGCCGCGGTCGATGGCGCTGGCCCGATACGGAGCTACACGGCCATCGTCATACCGATGATCGCCCCGGTGATCCTTTTCGTAATGGTTTTGCTGGTCATCGGTAGCTTCAACGTATTCATCTCGGTGTACCTCATGACCGCAGGAGGCCCTGTCCACCAGACGGAGGTCTTGCTGAGCTACATGTACCACCAGGCCTTTGATTACCTGGATTTCGGATTCGGCGCCGCGCTTTCCAATTTACTGGCCGTGTTGATCGTCGCGCTGAGCCTTCTGCAGATCCGGTTCTTGCGCCGTGAGGTGGAGTACTGATGCTGCCGCGGCTGACTCATCAGGTGCGGAAGGCCTTCATCTATCTGCTCCTCCTCGCAGGAGCCGTCCTCACCACGCTGCCCCTCCTCTTCATGGTCGCGACGGCACTGAAGGCGAACGTGTACATCATCGAAACTCCGCCGCAGTTCATTCCGCAGCATCCAACCATTCAGAACTTCATCGATGCATGGTCACTCAACAATTTCGGCTTGTTCTTCACCAACAGCCTGATCGTCGCGATCAGCACCACCATCCTTTCCGTGTTGCTGTCGGCGATGATGGCGTACGCGTTCGCCCGGTTTGTGTTTCCGGGCAAGACTCTGTTTTTCTACTCGCTCTTGCTGACCCTCATGATCCCGGGCCTGATGCTCGTGATTCCTCAATTTCTCCTGGCCAAGACGCTCGGACTTCTCGACAGCCGGCTGGGACTCGTCTTTGTCTATATCGCGACCAGCCTGGCCCTCAACACGTACTTGCTGCGAGCGTTTTTCGAGCAGCTTCCAAGGGAGCTCGAGCAGGCAGCTGAGGTGGATGGGGCTGGACACCTGGTGATCTTCTCCAGGATCGTGGTGCCGCTTTCAACGCCCGCGCTGGCGACGGTTGCAATCTTCACTTTTCTCTTCGCGTGGGACGAGTTTCCGTGGGCGGTCACGGCCATCAACACAGACTCGAATAAGACTCTGCCTATGGCCATAGCCCTCTTCCAATCGGCCCACCAGACACAGTGGGGACTCGTGTTTGCAGCGTCCTTGATCGCGATCGTTCCCGTGATCGTGGTCTTTGTGGTCTTCCAGCGATATTTCGTCCGCGGCCTCACAACCGGCGCTATCAAGGCTTGATGGCCGAGCGCTCACTGCCGGAAGTAAGCCTCCGCGTCATCCGCGCGGGGCAAGCTCCCTCGGGGGCCTATGTCGCCGCGCCCACCTTCCCTAACTACCAATTCAGCTGGTTCCGCGATGGCGCGTTCATCGCCTATGCCATGCAGGTGTCCGGGGATGATGGGAGCGCGCGCAGATTTCATGAGTGGGCGATCGCCGTCATCCTGAAGGAGGCAAACCAGGCCGAGGCGGCTATCGCGCGATCGAGGGCCGCGCTGCCGCTAGACGGCAGCTTCCTCCGTGCTCGATACACGGCGAATGGGACAGTCGATGACAGGCCGTGGCCCAATTTCCAGCTGGACGGCCTGGGGAGCTGGCTCTGGTCTCTCCACGCGTACCGGGCCGCTTACCACTGCTCGCTTCCCGGCCTGACCGATGCGGTCGACGTCGTGGCGAGGTACCTCGGTGAGCTCTGGCAAACGCCGTGTTTCGACTGCTGGGAAGAGCGAGGCGATCAAGTCCACATCAGCACGTTGTCGGCGATTTACGGCGGGCTCGCTGCAGCCGCTGCACTGCTGGAGTCGTCCCAGTTGGCTGCACAGGCAGCCGCGGTGCGCGAGTTCGTCCTCCAACGCGGGACGGTCGACGGAAGACTTCGCAAGCATCTCGGGACCGAGTCGCTCGACGCCAGTCTGCTCTGGGCTGCAACTCCGTTTCGGCTCCTCGAGCCGTCACATCCGATCATGCGCCGCACCGTGGACCAGCTTGTGGAATCGCTGACTGGGCCAAGCGGGGGGATCAGACGCTACCTGGGCGATACGTATTACGGAGGCGGCGAGTGGCTCCTGCTCACAGCAAACCTGGGTTGGTACTGGGCTGAGGTGGGCGAGCCAGAGCGCGCCCGCCGCGCCCTGGCGTGGGTCGAACGTGCGGCCGATGCGCATGGGTATCTGGCTGAGCAGGTAATCGACGGTGTCCAGTTTCCCGACCAGGTGTCCGAATGGACCGCTCGCTGGGGGGCGGTTGCCAATCCTCTGCTCTGGTCGCACGCCAACTACCAGATCCTTCGTCGCGCAATTCATCCGTCGTGAGCCTGCGCATCCGCGAGCTCTACGCTCTACAGGCCTTCTACCGACCGGGCGAAGCACTGAGGTTTCGCGCTGAAATCAAATCCACAACGCGCCAGCGCGTAGAGACCTCTCTAACCGTGGCCCGGCCGGATGGAGTCGCGCGCCGGGTCAACGGTTCCATTGACCTGGGCAGAGGAGTCACCGAGGTTGACTTCGCAACGAAGGTTCCCAGTCCGGGCAGGCACGGCTACCTGGTCGAGCTGGAGGTCAAAGACGATCACGGCAATCGCGCCCGCGCCATCGCGGCCACCGATGTCCTGCGGTCCTGGATGGACGACCCCCGTTATGGCTTCCTGTCGGACTTCGGTCCCAACGACGGGGGAATCGAGGATCGCGTCGCGAGGACGACCAGATTCCATCTGAACTGCTTGCAGTTCTACGACTGGATGTATCGACACTACCGTCTGCTCCCGCCACGCGAGCAGTTCACCGATGCCCTGGGTCGCCGCCTTTCCCTGAAGACCGTCCGGAGAGCCGTCGATGCGTGCCACCAGCACGGAGTCGGTGCGCTGGCTTATGCCGCCAGCTACGCGGCGGAGCCAGAGTTCTTCCGCCGGCACCGCAAGTGGGGCCTGTACCGGCCTGATGGCTCCTCGTACATGCTGGGCAAGCTGTTTCACCTGATGGACCTGACGCCCGGTTCTCCCTGGGTCCGGCATCTGCTCGGAGATCTGGAGACCACGCTGCGGGCCGTCCCCTTTGACGGATTTCACCTGGATCAGTACGGCTTTCCCCGAGTCGCATACAACAGCGCCGGCGAGCTTCGAGACCTGGGCCGCGACTTCGCGTCCTTCATCGACGCTTCGGCCTCTGTGACGTCGAGTCCGAGCGCGGATGCGGGCAACATCTTCAATGCGGTCAACGCATGGCCGGTCGAACACGTGGCTCGGCGTAAGCAAGTGGCCACTTACGTCGAAGTCTGGCCACCACACGTTGGCTACGCGGATCTGGTTGGCATTGTCAGGCGTTGCCACGACCTGGCTCCGGGCCGGCCTGTCGTCCTTGCCGCGTACGCATCATTTCTCGCCCAGAAGCCAAACGAGCGGACGGCCGCGGCGGGCCTCGCGCTGCTCAGCGCGGTCATCTTTGGCGCCGGCGCCTGGCACCTCCTCATCGGTGAGGGCGACGCCGCCCTGACGCACGCCTATTACCCCAAATACGCGCGACTGTCGCCCACGGCGATCCATACGCTGCGCCGCTACTACGATTTTGCGGTCGGCTACCGCGAATTCCTGCGAGACCGCTCGCTTCGTGAAGTTGCGGCCACCTTTATCGACAGCGACGAGCCGACCTTCGGCGCATCGGTCCCGTACGGCTCCGTGCCCAAAGCCGGCCAGGTCTGGGCCGGCGTGAGGACCAAACCCGGCTGGGTGGTTATCTCGCTGGTCAATCTGCTCGACGAATCGGACCTCATCTGGGATCGGCGCCGAGAGGCTCCCAAGACTCGAAACGTGAGACTGAAGCTTCCAAACGAGACTCCGATTCGCCGCTGCCTCGTCGCCTCACCGGATGGTGAAGGTTCACTTGCCCCAGTCCTTTGTCAGGTGGACAAATCCGATGGGCGAAGCATCGAGGTTTCGCTGTCGACCTGGACTCTCGTGCTCGTCGAAACCGATCGCTGACGAGGCCGCCGACAGGTGATCAGTCACCGATCCTCCCCACCAGCGTCGAGTGGCTGGGAGATGGCGGGGGCGTCATGGTTCCGGACTGGGTCCGGCCGCCGGCGCCTCCACCGTCGCCATACCCGAGGACGCACGGTAGACCATGTGGACTGGAAGCACGTCGTGGCGCGGTTCGCGGTTGCGGGTTGCGATCTGTTCGACCAGCAACCCCATCGCCGCCTCGCCGACCGCGTAGAAGGGGATGTGGACGGTGGTCAGCGACGGGATCATTCGCGACGATATGGGCAGATCGTCGCAGCCAACCACCGCGCACTCCGCCGGCACCCGCCGGCCGCGCTCGTGCAGGGCGCTCAACGCGCCCATGGCCATCATGTCGTTCTGGGCGTAGATCGCGGTCACGTCAGATGCCCGGTCGAGCAGGCGGTGGGTGGCGTGGTGGCCGCCTTCAACCTCCCAGTCGCCCTCCTCGACCAAGGTCTCGTCGAATGCGATGCCCGCCTCGTGGAGCGCGTCGCGGTAGGCCTGGGAACGGATTCGGCTGATCTCCCGCTCGCGCTTGCCCGTGATCATGCCGATCCGGCGGTGGCCCAGCGCGATCAGGTGCCGGACCGGCAGCAAGCCGGTCAAAGAGTCGTCCGCGGTGACGAGAGAAACCCCTCCGCCATGGATGGGATGCAAGCTGACTACCGGAACTGAGCTCCGCAGGATTTCACCGACGCGATCGCTGCCCTCGGTTACCGGGGCGTTCATGATGATGCCGTCCACACGGCGCTCGAGCAGCACGCGGATGTAGTTCTCGGCATCGGAGCCGTCCCTGGCGAGGCTGCCGATGATGAGGCAGTGGCCATGGCGGCGTGCCTCGCGCTCCATGCCCACGATGTGCTGGGCCAAGGTGGTGTCGCTGAAGTCCATGGCGATGACGCCAACGGTCATCGTGGTGCGCGAGATCAGACTGCGCGCAAGCAGGTTGGGCACGTAGCCCAGGCTCTGTGCGGCGTCGAGGATCCGTTTCCTGGTGTGGGGTGAGACGGTCCCCTTGCCGTTCAGGACCTTGCCCGCGGTTTGAAAGCTGACCCCAGAGCGATGGGCCACGTGTTTCAAGGAAACATCGCGGTGCGCGGAGGCCTCTGTCGTGCGTGTCAATGGCGAACCTTCGCCGGAGTATAGCCAATTGGGGTGCCTTGACAGGCGATCCAGCTATGGCTACCATCCGTGGCGAGCGTTCGCCTAAACGCATTGGGGGAGGTGCGGGCAAGGGGTTGGCCAACATGTCTTCGGCGGAGGAGGAGTGAGTGGCCGTCCGGGCTGAGCGGAGCAGCGCCGCGGTAACCCCGACGGGGGTTGCGGCTCGTATCAAGATCGACCTTGACCGCCGTCTGGGCCAGGTCGACCGGCGCATCTACGGAGGATTCGTAGAGAACCTCGCCCGCTGCGTCTATGGCGGCATCCTTGACGAAGGCTCTCCGCTCAGCGACGAAGAAGGCTTCCGGCTGGACGTGGTGGAGGCCGTCCGGGCCCTGGCCCCGCCCGTGATGCGTTGGGGTGGCAACTTCATCAGCGGCTACCACTGGCTGGACGGCATAGGGCCGCGCGACCAGCGCCCGCTCACCTGGGACCGGGCCTGGAGGACTGAGGAATCCAACCGTTTCGGCCCCGACGAGTTCATCCGCTTCTGCCGGCTGGTCGGGGCGGAGCCCTTCATCTGCGTGAACATGGGGACCGGCACGCTCGACGAGGCCACAGCCTGGGTCGAGTACTGCAACGCAACCCACGGGACCCGATGGGCCGAACTGCGCCGCCGCAACGGCCACCAGGAGCCGCACCGCGTCCGTTACTGGGGCCTGGGCAACGAGATGTATGGCGCCTGGCAAATCGGCGCGCTCCCGGCGGCCGACTACGCATGGCGTGCGCGCGAGTATGCCAAGGCCATGAAGCGCTTAGACCCCGACATCGAGTTGGTCGGCTGCGGGGAGAACGGCTGGAGCGAATGGGACCGCGTCGTGTTGGACGGTCTGGCGCCTTACGTGACGTGGCACAGCCTCCACCTCTACACGGGCAGCGAGGACTACTGGCGCAACGTTTTCATGCCACACCAGGCGGAACGTGCCATCCGCACCTGCCGCACCTTGATCGAACGCGCGCGATACCTGCAAAGCGTCGAACACGAAATCCACATTGCCTTTGACGAGTGGAATCAGTGGTTCCGCTACCGCATCAAACCGGACCACGAAGAGCGTTACTCACTCTCGGACGCACTGGCCGTGACGACCTGGCTGAACATCTTCATCCGCAACTGCGACATCGTGAGGATGGCGAACCTGGCGCAGATGGTCAACGTGATCGCGCCGGTGGTGACGAACCGGGAGGGCCTGTTTCTGCAGACGATCTACCACCCGCTCCGGTTGTACTCCGAGCACATGCAGGGGACAGCCCTCGACGTGCACGTCGACTCGCCGGTGCGCGACGTGACCGACGAAGAGACGGGCGGCGCCGGCCACAAGGTGGCCGACCTGGGCCCCTTCGGGCTGCTCGACGCCGTCGCCACCTGCAGAGACGACCAGCACGAGCTGGTGCTGGCAGTCAACAACCGCGACCCGAAGATGGCGATCAAGACATGGATCGGCCTTACGGGGACCGAGGCCAGGCTGGCGCGCGTCTACGAGGTGAATGGGCCCAGCGCCGATTCGATGAATTCGTTCGAGGAGCCGGACAAGGTTTCTGTTCAGGAGCGGGCGGCGGACGGCGTCGGCGACACCTTCGTCTACGAGTTCCCGGCTCACTCATTGACGCTGCTGCGCTTCGTGCTGGGAGCCGGTGGGGTGGAGGGGACAACCCAGCGCATTCCAGGATCAGGAGGAGACGACCGTGAAAACAAGTGACCTCAATCAAATCAGCCGGCGCAGGTTCATCAGCCTGACGGGCACGGGCGTGAGCGCTTTGGCGCTGTGGCCGCTGCTCGAGGCCTGCGGCATAGGTGGCGGACCGGTAGCCCAGGTCAAAGAGCTGAAGCCCCCAGCCAGCAAGGTATCGCTCGAATTCTGGAATCCTTTCACGGGGCCGGACGGGAACTTCATGAAGAGCCTGGTCGGTCAGTTCAACAGCGAGACCCCGAACGTGCAGGTCGCCGTCACCACGCTGCCTGACTACTACACCAAGGTGCGGGCCGCGGCGGTCGGCAACCAGCTGCCCCACGTGGCGATCATGCATCTCGACCAGATTCCGCTGCAGGCCAGCGACAAGGTCATCACGCCGATTGACGACCTGATCAAGCTGCTCGGCCTCCAGGCGAGTGATTTCACGGAGAAGGTGTGGAACGGAACGCACTGGAAGGGCAAGCAGTACAGCGTCCCGCTCGACGTGCACACGGAGTCCTTCTACTGGAACAAGGAGCTCTTCAGGAAGGCCGGGCTCGACCCCGAGAAACCGCCCACAGACAAAGCTTCTTTCATGGACGCCGCCAAGGCGATCACGTCCAAGGCGGGGGTGCCCGGATTCATGGTGGTCAGCACCGGCCCGGGGGTCGGTTTCCTGGCCGGAAACGTCTGGGCCTCGCTTTTCTACCAGGGCGGCGGGGAGTGGACCAACGCGGGCTACTCGCAGGCCACCTTCAACAGCGACGCCGGCGTGCAGGCGGCGAGCTTCATGAAGAGCCTGATCGACCAGGGCATCTCGCCCAAGAACGTCGAGAGCGATTCCGAGATCGCGGCCTTCAAACAGGGCAAGAACGGGATGGTCTTCTCGGGCATCTGGGAGACGACCGGATATGGCGGCGTGCTCAAAGACAGCCTGGGCGCAGGGCCGGTGCCGAAGATATTCGGAGCCGGAGTATGGTCAGGCTCGCACACCCTGACGGTACCGAACCGCAAGACGATGTCGGCCGACGAACGCCAGGGGGCGTACTACTTCATCAACTGGGTCTCGAAGCATTCGATTGAATGGGCCAAGGCCGGCCAGATCCCGGCCAGAAAGTCTGTCCGGGAGAGCGCCGAGTTTCAGAGCATTCCCTATATCTCGGCAATTGCCAAACAGGCCGACGACGCTCGCTTCTTCCCGCCCATCCCGGCCGCCGCTGACATGGAATTTGGACCCGGCGGCGTGGGCGAGGCGCTCGGATCGATCCTGACCGGCAAGAAGGACGCAAAGGCCGCGCTGGACGAAGCCGCGGCGCACTACACGCAGGTGCTGCAGGAGAACAAGCAGAAGTATGGGTTCTAAGGACTGACCCAACCCATGGCCATAGCTGCTCCCAGTGCGCTGGGCGGTGTGGTTCGGAACGCCCCCGCCCCGCGGCGGGGGATGATCGGCGAGCGCTGGTACGTGCCGTACCTGTTCATCCTTCCGCACTTTGTTTTCTTCAGTCTCTTCATCGGCTGGCCGTTCGTACTCGGCATCTGGATCAGCCTGCACGACTTCGACTTCTTGCGCGAGGAGCAACCCTTCGTCGGCCTGCACAACTTCTTGATTCTGTTCACGCCGGGCAGCATCCACTTCTCACGCTTCTGGGGCTCGCTCTGGAACACGGTCATCTTCGTGATCATCAGCACCCCGACGATGGTGATGGTGGGCCTGCTCCTGGCGGTGCTGCTGAACGGTCGGTACCCAGGCCGCAACTTCTTCCGCTCGGTCTATTTCGCGCCCTGGACCCTGTCGGTGGCGGTGGTCGGGGTGACCTGGAGGTGGCTGCTGAACGCACAGCTGAGCCCGCTCAACGGCCCACTTGCCGCCATCGGCATCCAGGCCCCTGGCTGGCTCACAAGCAACCCGTCGGCCTGGATCTCGATCCTGGTCGCGACCCTCTGGTGGACCATCGGCTTCAACACCATCATCTTGCTGGCCGGTATCCAGAACATACCGACCGAGCTCTACGAGGCGTCGGCGGTGGACGGAGCCAGCCGGTGGAAGCAGTTCTGGCGCATCACGATTCCCTCACTGCGCCCAGTGCTGCTGCTGGTGGTGAACCTGCAGATCATCGCCTCCTTCAATCTCTTCGGCCAACCCCAGCTCATGACCGGCGGTGGCCCGCCGCCGAACGAGACGACCCCGGTCATGTTCTACATCTACAACACCGGCTTCACGGGTTCCTATGAGCTTGGTGTGGCGTCGGCGATGGCATTGCTGGTAGCCACCGCAATGCTGGTCGTCAGCGTGGTGAACTTCCGTGTCTTCCGCACCGAGGCGGTCTGAGTTGGCGCAGGCCGTTCGGGGCATCGCCCGAACCGCGGAGCGCATACAGGCGCGGACCCGAACCGGTCGCAACCCCGGCCGGATCACCAACCTGGTTGCGCTGTACGCGGTCCTGATCCTGATCGCCGTCTTCTTCCTGATGCCGCTTGTCTGGATGGTGTCGACCTCGCTCAAAACCGAGGCCGGCGTCTTCACGGACCCGGGCGTCATTCCGCGCAACCCCACGCTGGAAAACTTTCAATACCTGCTGACGTCGGGCAGCGATACGCCCGTCTTCCGCTGGCTCCTGAACAGCGCCATCGTCTCCGTCATAGGAACCGCTCTGACGGTGCTCCTGACCTCGCTCTCCGCCTACGCCTTCGCACGCATGGAATTTCCCGGAAAGTCAGCGCTCTTCTGGCTCATGATCGCAACGCTGCTGCTGCCCTCGGTGATGTTCTTGGTGCCTCAGTTCGTAGTCATCAACATGATCGGACTCTTCAACAGCTATCCCGCCTTCGTCCTGCCAGGCCTGGGCGGGGTGTTCGGAGTCTTCTTCATGCGCCAGTTCTTCATGAGCATCCCGCGCGAGATGGAAGAGGCAGCCTTCATCGATGGGGCCGGACGCCTGCGGATCTTCCGGACCATCGTGCTGCCCCTCTGCGGCCCCGCGATCGCCACGCTCGCGGTGATCAGCTTCCTGGCTTATTGGAACGACTACTTGTGGCCGCTGATCGTCTGTCAGGGCCCCGGCTGCACGCTGCCGCCAGGCCTGCGCAATCTTCAGGGTGAGTACGTCACCCGATACGGGCTGATCATGGCCGGGGCCGTTTTGAGCTCGATCCCGGTTCTCGCCTTCTACCTCGTGGTTCAGCGCTGGATCATCCAGAGTGTTGCGTCCGCCGGCGTCAAGGGCTGAGGGCGCCCGGAAGGGGCTGCTGGTGGCCACTCTGGCGCTTGCAATGGGCTCGTGCGGCCAGGAAGGGACTCCATCCATTCAGCGCGCGACTGAGTTCCGCAACCCTGTGATTGCCAGCGATTTTCCTGACCCTTCGATCTTGAAAGTCGGCTCGACGTACTACGCCTACGCCACCACGGACGCCAACGACAATCTGCAGGCCGCCCGGTCCACCGACCTCGTGCACTGGACGCGCCTGTCGGATCCCCTCCCGCACCTTCCGAATTGGCATCCGAGCACCAAGGGCTACACCTGGGCGCCCGAAGTCGTCCAGATCGGCGCCGGGTTCGTCATGTACTACACGGCGCGCCTGGCCGAGATCGGCCGCCAGTGCATCTCGGTGGCCAGCGGCTCCGATCCCGCCGGCCCTTTCGCGGACCGGAGGAGCCAGCCGCTGGTCTGCCAGCGAGACCTTGGCGGCTCAATCGACCCCAGCCGCTTCGTCGATGCCGACGGGACCGCGTTCCTGATCTGGAAGAACGATGGCAACTGCTGTGGCCTCCCGACGGAGATCTGGGCGCAGCGCCTGAGCGACGACGGACTCTCGCTGAAAGGCGAGGCCAAAAGCCTCGGCGTGCGCAACGACCGCACGTGGGAAGGCAACCTGATCGAGGCGCCCGTGGTCGTCTTGCACGACCACACCTACTACCTTTTCTATTCAGCGAACAACTACGCCGGTCCCGACTATGCCGTCGGCTACGCCACGGCAAAGTCGCTTTTCGGCCCCTGGATGAAGGCGCCGGAGAACCCGATCCTCCGGACCCGCGCGCCGGCTGCGGGCCCGGGCGGCCAGGCGATCGTCGAGGGCCCCCAAGGGGACCTCTGGATGGCCTATCACGCCTGGGACGCGGGGCGCATCGGCTATGACTCAGGCGGAAAGCGGGCGATGTGGATCGACCGCCTGACCTTCGAGGCCGGCCGTGCCGTCGTGCACGGCCCAACCGCATCGCCGCAGGCACTGCCGTGACACCGGAGCCAACGATCCTCATCACAGGTGCGGCCGGGACCCTGGGCCGGGCCCTGACCCCAATGCTGGCCGAGCACGGCTACGCCGCAAGAGCCATGGACCTCGCGCCCACCGACTTCGGTCTGCCCTCCGTGAGCGCGATCGCCGGCGACATCCGGCGACCCGACGACGTGCGACGAGCTGTAGCCGGTGTCGACGCCGTCGTCCACGCCGCCGCCTGGCACGGCATCCACCTCCGCGAGCACCCGGCCCGAGACTTCTGGGAACTGAATGTGGATGGGACCTTCAACGTATATGAAGCCGCGGCCGAGGCAGGAGTGGGAAAGGTGGTCTTCTCGAGCACGATGGGCGTCTACGGACGCTCTCGCGAAAGCGCCGACGGGCGAGCCGTTCACGTCCACGAGGACTCGCCCCGGCTGCCTACCGACGTCTACGGGCTGTCCAAGGGCCTGGGCGAGGACTTGGCCGCTTGCTACGCGCGAACCGGCCGGGTCCGGAGTGTCGCCCTGCGCTTTGGGATGTTCGTGCCCGAACCGTTTGCGCGCTATGGAGTGCGGCTCCTGTACGGCGGCGTCGACGAGCGTGACGTGGCGTCGGCCGTGATGGCGGCGCTGCAGGCGCTCGAATCGGAAAAGCTCGAGTTCGACGCGTTCAACATCGAGTCCGCGCTCCCCTTCACCGAATTTGAGGCGGGTGAGCTGTGGAACGACCCCGCAGCCGTCGTCAGCCACCACTGGCCCCACGCGCCTGAGTTGGTGAGGGCGGTCGGCGCTGAGCTGTGGGGACCGATCAAGGAGTGGTTCGACATTGCGAAGGCCGGGCAGGTGCTGGGCTGGCGGCCGCAGCACAATTTCGACGCCTTCCTGGATGCGATTCGCAGCCAACCGCGTGCAATGGACCCCGTTGAGTCCGACGACAGGAGGTAGGCCCAAATGACTTCACGAAGAGCCTTCACCGCGCTGGCGGGACTGGTTGCGGGCACCACACTGGCGGCGACGCCAGCGCCGGCTTCCGCCGCAACCGGCACTTATGCCAATCCCCTCACTATCCAGATACCCGGCGGCGGCGGGGTCGAGAGCTGCGCGGACCCGACGGTCATCCGCCAGCGAGGCGAAGGAGTCCAGCCCTGGTACATGTTCTGCACCACAGACCCGCTAAACGACCAGGACCGCAACGCGGGAGGCGGCTTCAACTTCCACCTGATCCCGATACTCAGGTCGGTCGACCTGGTCAACTGGACCTACGCGGGCGACGTTTTCAGCACGCGCCCATCGTGGGTGGCAACCAACGCCGGACTCTGGGCGCCGGACGCCGAGTACTTCAACGGCCGGTACTACCTCTATTACGCGGCCTCCGACACCGCGCTGCCGGGCGGCGGGAGCGCGATCGGGGTCGCCACCGCACAGACTCCGGCCGGGCCGTGGACCGATAGTGGTGCGACGGTCGTGGAACCTCATCCGGCTCCATGCTGCCCGGGCTCTCGCCGGTGGGTCTTCGATCCCGACTTCATCCAGTTCCAGGGCCAGAACTACCTCTATTACGGCAGCTACTTCGGTGGCGTCTCCCTCCGCCGGCTCGACGCTTCCGGGCTGCACTCCGACCCCTCCACCCAGCAGCAGGTAACGATCGCCAACCGATACGAAGCCACCGAGGTCGTCCAGCACGACGGCCACCTTTACCTCTTCGCTTCGGCCACCAACTGCTGCGACGGGCCGCTCACCGGGTACGCCGTGTTCGTCGGCCGCTCGGACAGCCCGGCCGGTCCCTTCGTCGACCGTGAAGGAGTTTCCCTGCTGGCCGGCCGTGTGGGCGGCACGCCCGTGATCGCGCAGAACGGCAACCGCTGGGCCGGCACCGGCCACAACGAGGTCTTCACCGACATGTCGGGACAGGACTGGACCATCTACCACGCGGTGGACCGCGAGCACCCATATTTCGCCGGCACCTCGAACTTCACCAAGCGGCCGGTGCTCATGGACGGGCTCGACTGGATCGATGGATGGCCGGCCCTCAACGGCGGGGCCGGTCCCTCGGACACGCCCAGGCAGGCGCCGGCCGCTCAGCCAGGAGAGGTGACCAACCACCGCGCCGAGCGCGTGGAACCCGACATGCCCGGACAGCTGGTCGAGAGTCTCTCGGACGAGTTCGGTGGAACCGCGCTGTCGTCCAGGTGGACGTGGGTGCGGCAGCCGGCATCCGGCACCTACGCTGTCGAGGGCGGCAGCTTCCGGTTCGACACGCAGGCCGCCGATCTTTACAAGGACAGCAACAGCGCATCCGTGCTGACCGAACCGGCGCCTGACGGCGACTATTTGGTGGAGGTGAAGGTCACCCTGGACCTGCCGCCTGAAGGCTGCTGTTTCAACTACGTGCAGGCCGGCATGCTGATCTACGGCGACGATGACCACTACATCAAGCTCGTGCACGTCTCGATCTGGGAGACGAGGCAAACCGAGTTCGCCAAAGAGATCAGCGAAGAGCCTCGCTACGGCAACACTGTGGTCGGACCGCCGGGCGACTGGACCTGGCTGCGCATCGTGAAGCGCACGCACGCTGGGCTCGAGCTTTACCGTGCCTACACGAGCCAGGACGGCGTGCACTGGGTGCGCGGCGGGGTCTGGACTCACAGCCTGGGCACGGCGTCGCGGATCGGCCTGGTCTCCATGGGCGGCTCCGGCTTCGCGGGCCGCTTCGACCACGTCCGGGTCTACCGGCTGAACGCCGGCGACGGATCAGCGTAGCCACCGCTGGGTCCGATGGCGCAAGCGAATAATTTCGAATTGCAAAGAACCGTGTTCTCCGCGGGCGAATTACAGCGAGACGGTGGTGCAGTGGACTGTAATGCCGCAGCGGGAGCCTTGAGGGTGCAGGCCGTCCCGGCCCTGAGGGGCACACTTATTCGTCCAAGGCTGGCTACCCGCCTTTAGCCCAGCTGTCGCTGACGGCGATCCGCAACATGCTTCGGCGGAATAAACTCGGCCCGGCGCCGCGGCGGTCGGGACCGGGCTGGCGGTCGTTTCTGCGAGCTCAGGCATCGGCCATCGTGGTCCGCGACTTCTTCAGCGTGGACACCGTGTTCCTGCGCCGGCTCTACGTCCTCTTATATATGGAGCTCGCGAGCAGGCGGATCGTCTGGTTCGGAGTGACGGCGAATCCCGACTCTGCCTGGGTCACTCAGCAGAGCCGCAACCTGGTCTGGCGGCTGGAGGGATCGCCGATTCGGTTTCTGATCCACGACCACGACGCCAAGTTCGCCGGACCCAGCGACGCCGTGTTGCGAGCCGAGGGCATCCTGGTAATCAAGACTCCGATCGCGGCGCCGAAGGCCAAATGCCTACATGGAGCGACAGATCGGTTCGGGTCGTCGAGAGTGCCTGGATTGGATCTTGATCCTCGGGCGCACCTCGAGCGGGTGATGGTCGAAGGGATCGAGCACTACAACGCCGCTCGGCCGCATCGAGGTCTGGATTTGCGGACTCCCGTCGCCAGGTCAGATCCGCTCGTTGCTGCTCGAGCGGTACGCTGCCGCAGCCGCCTAGGAGGTTTGCTGCGCGAGTACTCGAGCGTGCCAACTGCTGTGGCTGCTTGATCTTGGCCCTGAATATGTGTGCCCCACAGCTTGAGCTCGCCCGGCTCGCGAGAAATAATCTGGGTTTGTCTAATTTCGTAAGAAGGCGAAAACAGGCGGTTTTTCGGCGTATTGGATAGACTAGTGTCCGTGATCAGTCGAGTCGAGGCAGTCTGGCGGCATCTGCTCGTGGCAGCTCTTGATCAAGGTGACAGGCGCTCTTCGATCACCCGGTTGAGTGGGGAGCTTGGCTTCTCCGTATCCACGATTCACCAGGCGCTCGAGCGGCCACGGTCGATTGGAGCCATTCGAGGGGGCTTCGACGGCCTTCGCGTGATTGACCCCAAGCGCCTCCAACTCTTGTGGGCTGCCCGTCGGGACCTCCTTGCGGACATTGTCTACGAGACCCGCGTTGCCATGTCTATGGCGGACATCGAAGCTCGATTGCCGTTGTCGGCCATCCCAACTGCTTACACAGCGTTGGTTCGTCTTGAAGGTAAGAATCTCATCGCTGACTACGAACAGGTCGTTGCCTATGGGCTGGCGAACGAAGTCCGCCGTCGGTTTCCCCCGAAGAAGGGCAAAGCCAACCTGGTCGTGCTTGACCCAGATCCCCTCTTGGCCCTCTACGGCGTCGTCGCTCCGCGATGCCAGATCTATGCAGACCTCTTCAATCTGCCCTCATGGCAAGCACAACGATTTCTGGGAGCGATGGACGAGCGGTGGTTGCGTCATGTCGCATGAAAGCCGGCGCCGACCGACGGTCGAGCACGTGGAGCAGGTGATGCGGAAATTCGTCCGCGAATACCCAAGTGCGGTCCTCTTTGGAGGCTGGGCAACATACCTTCGCACTGGCGTCGCGAAGAGCCACGATATTGATGTTATCGTTGACCACCCGACGCTCGACCGACTCCGGTCCAAGTACGAGTTATTCGAGAGCCGCCACGTCGGGGGCAGGAAATTCGAGTTGAAAGTCGACGGAGTCGGCGTCGATGTCTACCCTGTCTATCAGTCGAGGCTTGGGCGTGAGCTTCAGTTGCCGGTCGAGGCTCTGTTCGGCTGGTCAGAGAGGATTGGCCAGGCGAGGGTTCTCACCGGGGAAGCCCAATTCGCGGCCAAGATGGCGGCACTGCTCGACCGCCCTGACACGCTGCCCGGCGAGAAGGATCGACAAGAGTTGTGGGCGTTGCTCAGCGCTGGTTCCGGCCTTGATTTCAAGATTGTCGGATCGCTTCTTAGGCAAGCAGGCAAGCCCCCGGATCAGCAACTCGCACTTCTGTCCAAGACGTTTGATCTTATGGACGAAACGCCCGACCTGAGTAAGGCAGAACGTTCCAAATTGCGCCAGTTCCGTACGCGCGCACTCGAGAGCGTGCGGAGCTTGGGTCGGGGAGCCAACGAACTCGACCGATAGGCCGCGTTGGTGTACTGCAACGCGGGTGGCAAGCCGTGGCATATGGCGGAACTCAGCGGCACTCAGCGAATTCGCCTCACGATTTCTGAACGAGCGGCGTCGATCTGTTAACCGCAAGGTTCGGAGTTCGAATCTCCGTCCCGGAGCCAATTTTCGAATTCAGAATCGGCCCTTCGGGCCAGCGTGAGCTGGGTCTGATCGCGACCTTACCGCAAACTTACCGCAATTAACTGCGGTAAGCCTCCGAGCCGACTAACGTCCAGAAAGCGGAGGTGGGGCGACAGCTGGTAGCGCTGATTCTCTGAAGACCCAACTGCGATGGATGCGATGGATCGGAGGTGGAACCGGCGCTGGCACCAATTCGCTTTGTGATTCACGATCACGCCGCCAAGTTCGGCGGTCCAGCCGATTCCGTCTTGGAAGCCGAGGGCATGAGTGTGATCAAGACGCCAATCGCGGCGCCCAAGGCGAACGCGCACATGGAGCGGCAGATCGGTTCTGGCCGCCGGGAATGTCTGGACTGGATGCTGATCGTCGGCCGGCGCCACCTGGAGCGGGTGATGGGGGAGTAGATCGAGCACTACAACCTGGCCCGACCACATCGAAGCCTGGACCTCAAGACGCCGATTGCCAGGTCCGACCCGGTGGCCGCAGATCGCGCTCGGATAGCGCGGAGATGGTAGCTCCGGCGGGAGCCAGGGCTATGACGCGCGCCATCGCCGCGTCAGACCTCCGCGGCGTCCTCCCCACGATCAAGGTCCCGGTCATTCCAGGCGGGGTCACCTCTGCAGCATCGAGGCGCCGGAGCGCTTCAATGCCGAGGTCGGAGGAGGCCGGCCGCCGGCTAGGCGTGAAGCTCAGCGATCCTCTGCGCGATTGAATCCGCGTGCTGTAGACGCGCCTCCGCGCCTTCGCGCAGGAGTCGCGCACGGCGCCGACGTAATGCTCGGCCTCCACATACGCCCGCGCTCGATGCACGCCCGCGGGTGGAGCGCGTAGACCACGCCCCACCCAAACAGGTCCCGCGCGACAGCCGGCGTGGGGATGAACATGCCCGCCGCGACCGGCGGTGTGGAGGCCTGGGACTCACCCGCCGCCGTCTGGCCGAACAGAAGCCGGAATCGTGGCCCGGCGGGACGGAACTGAGCCGCCGGCGTGATCGACAGGTCGAGCTGAAGGGTGTCCCGGAGCAGGAAGACGCGGGTAGGTGGTCGGACCGCGTTCGAGGTCGACCAGATGCACCGCGTCGAGCTCGTCGGTAAGCGTGAGCGTCCAGTCGTTGAGCACGTCCACGACCGGTATGTGGTCGGCGATGCCGAAGGTGAGATCGAGATCGGAGAAGCGGTCGCCGCGGTCCACGGCGAGCGAGCCCACGACTGCCCCGGCAACGACGCGCTCATCTTCATTCGCGAGCTGCAGCAGCCGCTCGCGGACAGCGTCGCGCTGCTCAACGGTGAACACGAGGCGCGATTCTAGTTCCGCTGATGACGGCCCCGTGACGCGGATGCGGCCCCACCGGCAATTTGACAGCGATCCCGAGGCGCAGTACAACCCTTGACTGGAGCCGTCGGTCACCAGGAAGAGGGGAGTTCCACATGACCAAGCGGGCAGTACGTATCTCGCTCCTGTCGATTCTCAGCCTGGCCCTGTTGCCGGTCGTCGCCGGGCAGGCGTCAGGCGCTCAGGTGGTCCAGGTCACGCATGACGGCGACCGGGACGCCGAGACGTCGATCGCGATCAACCCGACCAACCCTCAAAACCTCCTGGCGGGATGGATCTCGTCAGGCGATCACACATGTGGCTATGGCGTGTCGTTTGACGGAGGTCAAACGTGGCCGGTCGTCGGCGTCGTCCCCGGGATCCAGAGCGGAAGCGGCGGCGCATTCGACCGTGGCACCGACCCCAGCGTCACCTTCGACCGGAGCGGCAACGCGTACTACACCTGCCTCGGCTTCAACCTGTTTCCGTCAAGCATCGGCTCGGCGGGAGCCGTTTTCGTCTCGAAGTCCACGAACGGCGGCGTGACCTGGGGTTCGCCGGTGGCGGTGTTCAACGCTGAGGCCGGTCCTGGCAAGTCGGTCGGCAAGTTCGAGGACCACCAGTTCCTCACCGCGAATCCCGCGAACGGCAATCTCTACCTGACCGAGACCAGGTTCACCGCCCTCGGCAAGCCCGTG
>WNEW01000354.1_pt1 | contig 21992 bp, 16 predicted proteins | sample 5399891 | NCBI WGS metagenome assembly WNEW01 (sample SAMN13153336, study PRJNA577476) | soil metagenome | isolation source: 40 cm grassland meadow soil pre-rain plot 5 | place: USA:California | collected 2015-09-08 | reverse complement strand
GGGAAACGCTGAGGGATGCCGTCGGCCGTCACCCGCCAAACGCTGGTCCGCAGTGGGACGGCTCTCCGGACAACGGCTGACGGATGACGGACGAACGGCGACTGGCCTTAAACTGCGCATAGTGCGCACCGCCCGCAACCCGTGCGTCGGGGGGGTCAGCGCGCCAGCGCCCGCCGTCCCAGCAAATAGATGGGCAGGCCGGCGAGGATGAGGGCGGTGCCCACGGCCGAGTCCGCCGGCTTCTCCTTGATGGTGTTGCCCACCAGCCAGGCCGCGAACGCGATGAACACGATCGGCGTGACGGGATACCCCCACGTGCGGTATGGGCGCGCCAGCGTGGGGGCCGTGCGGCGTAGGCGCAACACCGCCCCGCAGGCCATCGCGTAGAAGAGAAACTGTGCGAAGATGACGTAGGTGAAGAGTTGGTCGTAGCTGCCGGCCAGCGTCAACGCGATCGCGATTACGCCCTGCACCACGAGCGAGGGCACCGGCGTCAGCAGCCGGGGATGCACGTGACCCAGCCACCCCAGCCAGCGCGGTAGGATGCCGTCGCGCGCCATCGCGTACGGGACCCGCGCCGCCGTCAACACGATGCCGTTGTTGGCTCCCAGCGTCGAGATGAGGATCGTCGCCGCCACGAGCGCCGCGCCGCGCGGGCCGAGGGTCACCTGGGCGGCGCTCGAGGCGACGCGCGGGGACAGCGCCATGTTCCCGGGTGACAGCACGTACGTGTAGGACGCGGTGACGAGACAGAACAGCGCGATCGTGATCAGCGTGGAGAGCACGAGGGCCTGCGGGAGGTTGCGCTCCGGGTTCTTCACCTCACCGCCCACGTAGCACACCTCGATCCACCCGTCGTAGGCCCACAGGACCGCCACCATCGCCACCCCGAACGGCCCGATGAGGCTCCCTGCGCCTGCGTCCGGCCAGAGGGGCCGGAAGTTCGCGACGCTGCCGCCCGGCAGCGCGAAGCCGACGACGATGAGCACCGCGACGAGGCCGATCTTGAGGAGGGTGAGAACGTTTTGCGTGATCGCCCCGGGCTTGACGCCGATGCAGTTGAGCGCGGTGAGCGCCACGATCGACGCCACGGCGACGAGCTTCACCTCCCAGGGGCCGAGCGGGACGAAGAAGCCGAGATAGGTGGCGAACGCGACCGCGATGGCCGCGATCGAGGCCGGGTTGATCACGACCCCGCTCGTCCAGCCGAACAGGTAGCCCCACACCGGACCGTATGCCTCGGTCAGGTACACGTACTGGCCGCCCGCCTTGGGCATCGCGGCGCCCAGCTCCGAGACGGACAGCGCCCCGAGCAGCGAGACCGCGCCTCCCACCACCCAGACCAGGATGGTGAGGGAGGAGGCGTGGAGCTGGGCCGCGATGTCCGAGGGAACGAGGAAGATGGCCGACGCGATGATGGTGCCGACGTTGATCATCGTCGCGTCGAGCAGGCCGAGCTGGCGCTTGAGCTCGGCCATCAGCGCTTCAGCCAGGCGCGATACGCGTGCTTCAGGAGTTTCTGGAAGTGGTACACCCCCTCCTCGAACCGCACCGAAAAGCGGCCCTTGTCGTACGCGCGCGAGCCGAGCCCCTGCTGCACCCGCTCGCAGATCTCGGCGTCCTCCCGCTGCACCTTGTCGGAAAACGCGACGTCGGCCTCGATCCGCTCCCGGGCCGGGGCCGACGTGACGTCGTCGTAGTAGTAGCGAAAGATCACCTTGCAGCGGTCCGCGGCGACCGGGATGACGACGTTCGATTGCAGCCGCCCCGGCACGACGTTCAGCATGAGGTTCGGGAAGATCTGGTAGTACAGCGCCTCGCCGCCGCCCGCGGTATAGACGTTGCGCTCCTGCTGGAGCGGTCCGACCTGCACGCTGTACCAGTCACTCACCTCGGTCCGATAGCTCTGATAGTCGGCGTACAGCTTGAGCAGCTCCGGGTGCACGTAGGGGATGTGATAGCCCTCGAGGTAGTTGTCGACGTAGACCTTCCAGTTTGCCTGCACGTCGTAGTCGACGCGGCGAGCGAACTGCAGCGCCCCCAGGCGCGTCGGCGCGATCCGCTCGCGGACCCCGTGGAAGTAGTGCTCGATCGGCTGTGGCCGCTGGGCGAGATTGACAAACACCAACCCTTCCCACAGGGCGAGTGGCACCGATGTGAGGCCGTAGTCCCGCTTGTCGAACAGCTCCGCGCGATCGAAGTGCGGCACGCCGCGCAGCATGCCGTCGAGCCGATAGGTCCAGCCGTGGTATTTGCAGATCAGCATGTCGGCGTTGCCGTCCTTCAACGCGAGCGGTCCCCCGCGGTGGCGGCACACGTTGAAGAAGGCCCGCAGCCGACGGTCCTTGCCACACACCACGATGATCGGCTGGCGCGCGACGTCGGTCACGACGTGATCGCCGGGGCTCGTGAGCTGCCGGACGTCCGCCACATACTGCCACGTCCTCGCGAACACGGCATCGAGGTCGAGGTCGTGGAACTGCGGGTCGGTGTACCACGCCGACGGGATGGTTTCGGCGCGCGGCAGCGGGCGCACGCGCAGGTCCGCGGCCTTGAGAGAGAGGGAGCCGCGGCCGCGCGGCATCAGGGATTGAGCCGGTTGTACTTGCGCAGCACCTCGCGCAGCCGGTCGTGCGGCAGAGCCGTGACCTTCAGGTCGTCGGCGCCGGTCATCGTCTCGGCCGCGAGCAATGCGTTGATGATCGCTTCCTCGGTGGCCTGGACCGTGGCCTCGAACAGCGGCGTGATGCGTTCGTTGGGCAGCATTGCCAGGCCCGCGAGCCCGGTGTCGGCCGCCGCCCGCGGGTTGGCGGTCGAAAACGCGATGAAGATGTCCCCCGAGGAATTGCCCCCGACCCCGCCCATCTTCCCTACGCCGAGCGCCGCACGCTTCGCGACCCGCTTCAGCTGGTGGGGGAGGAGCGGCGCGTCGGTCGCGACCACAATGATGATCGAGCCGACGTCGGCGGCGAGGCGGGCGTCCCGTGCGGACCGAGGCGATCCGCAGGGCTCGTGGCATGGGAGGAGGTCGGGGATCTCCCTGCCGACCGGGACGCCGGCGATGCGGAGCTGCGGGCGGGCGCCGTAGTTGCACTGCACCAGCACGCCCACGGTGTACCCGCCGTCCTTCGAGTCGAGCCGGCGCGACGCCGTTCCGATCCCCCCCTTGAAGCGATGACAGATCATGCCCGTGCCGCCGCCCACGTTCCCTTCGGTGACGGGTCCGCCGTGCGCGCTGTCCAGCGCGGCGAAGACGTGCTCTTTCTTGACGTGAAACCCGTTGATGTCGTTGAGCGAGCCGTCCCACGTCTCGGCCACGACGGGGAGCGACCAGTCGTACTCGCTCAGACTGCGGGCCTGCTTCACCAGCCACTCGATGACCGCGTCCCGCACCACGCCCACCGAGTGCGTGTTCGTGATCATCACGGGGCCCCACAAGAAGCCCGATTCCTCGAGCCAGGTGGTACCGGTCATTTCGCCGTTGCCGTTGAGCGTGAACCAGCCCGCGAAGACAGGATCGCCCGAGCGCTTGCCGCGCGGCAGGACGGCGGTGACGCCGGTACGAACCGGTCCCTTCCCGACCACCAGCTTGCCGCTTCCCGAGACGAGCGTCGCGTGTCCGACCTCGACGCCGGCGACGTCGGTGATGGCGTCGAGCGGGCCCGGCGTACCGTCGAGCGGAATCCGCAGGTCGCGGGCGCGCTCCTTCTGCTGGGCGTAGGTGGCGACGGGCGCGGCGAGCAATGCGAGGCACAGCGCAACCTTCATGGGCGTGCTCCCGTAAGGTCGCCTAGGATACCGGCCGCCCCCCACGCTGGCAAGTTCCCTGTGCGCGAGTCCCGAGCGATACTTCCTACCCGATGACCGATCGTTTCGCCACGTTCAGCGCGCCCAACTCCTACTGGCAAGCGAGCCGCGCGCCGCGCTACAGTTTGCTGTTCGCCCTGCCGCTGCTCGCGTTCTATCAGATCCTGGCGGTGCTGCTCTCGACGGGCCCGCGCTCCATCCGCAACGGCGCCGACGTGATCTTGCAGGGTCTCTTCGTGGCCGTGGCGGGCCGCTGGGGCCCGCTGCTGTTCATGATCTGCCTGATCGGCGGCGGGCTGTGGCTCGTCGCCCGCGACATGCGTGCCCACGGCTCGCGCCTCCGGAGCCGGGTGTTCTTGGGGATGCTCGGCGAGTCGCTCGCGCTCGCGCTCGCGTTCGGGATCGTGGTCGGCGGCATCACGTCGGGCGTGATCGGGCTGTTGCAGACGCTGGCGCTGGCCTCCTCCGGCGACTTGACCTGGTGGACCCGTCTGATGGTGTCGCTCGGCGCCGGGATCTACGAGGAGCTGCTGTTCCGCGTGCTGCTCGTCACCGCACTCGCTGCCACGGCGCGCGCGTTGTTCGGGTGGACGCCGGTCGCCGCCGGCGTCGCGGCCACCGTGCTCGGGGCCGCGATCTTCTCGGCCTTCCACTATCTCGGCCCGTACGGCGACCGGCTCCAGGTGTATTCGTTCGTCTTCCGGATGATCGCGGGGCTGTTCTTCTCGGCACTGTATCTGCTGCGCGGGTTCGGGATCACGGCATGGACACATGCGCTGTACGACGTCTCACTGCTGATACTGTCGTGAACAGGGAACACACGGAGCAGACGGACCGGAAAGGCAACGGCTAGACGCGCAGACGCACAGCGGTAAACAGGTGTAAGGGAGCGGGAAGGGCTTCTCCTGTTTTCCATTCGCTGCTCGCCGCTGCCCGTCTGTGCGCCTAGCTTTTGCCTTTCCCGTGCGCCTGTGCGGCTGTTTCCCGTAGCCTAAAACGTTGGATCTTGCCTGTCGCCGTCTTCGGCAGCTCGCCCACGAACACGATCCAGCGCGGGTACTTGTAGACGGCGAGCCGCTGCTTCACAAACGCCTTGAGCTCATCCTCTAACGCCGGCGTTGGGGGGTGACCGGCGGCGAGCACCACGAACGCGAGGGGTTTGACGAGCTCGTCCCGGTCCGCGGCGCCCACCACACCCGCCTCCACCACCGCGGGATGCTCGGCGAGGGCGCTCTCGACTTCCGCCGGCGACACCCACATCCCGCTCACTTTGAGCATGTCGTCGGCGCGGCCGGCATACCAGAAGCTGCCATCGGGTTCCCGCCGGTATTTGTCGCCCGTCCGCACCCACTCGCCTACGAAGGTCTGCAGCGAACGCTCGTGCTGGTTCCAGTAGCCGGCGCAGGCGCTGTCGCCCTTCACGAGCAGGTTTCCCACCTCGCCCGGCGACACGTCGCGACTCTGGTCGTCCACGACACGGGCGTCGTAGCCCGGCACCAGGGTGCCGCTCGAGCCGGGACGCACCTGCCCGCGCCGATTGGCGATGAACGTGTGACATAGCTCGGTCGAGCCGATCCCGTCGAGGATCTCGAGCTTGAACCGTTCCAGCCACCGCTCGTAGATCGGCTTCGGCAGCGGCTCGCCCGCCGAGAGGCACAGCCGGACTGAGCGCAGGTCGTAGGTGCGCTCGGCATCCGCGACCTGCAGCATCGTGGCGAACGCGGTCGGGACGGCAAAGAACAGCGTCGGCCGCTCCCGGGTGAGGATCTCGAATACCTTCACCGGCTCGGGACGCCGGGGAGACAGCACGGTCGAGGCACCGACGTGGAACGGGAAGTAGAGCGCGTTGCCGAGCCCGTAGGCGAAGAACAACCGGGCCACAGAGAAGCAGCGGTCGTCCGGGCCGATCTCGAGCACGTGCCGCCCGAACCCTTCACAGCACACGACCATGTCGTGATGCAGGTGCACGGCTGCCTTCGGAGTGCCGGTCGTGCCCGACGTGTACAGCCAGAAAGCCACGTCGTCCTTCGAGGTGGTGGCGGCGTCCAGCTCCTCCGACTCCGCACCCACCAGCTCGGCGAGTCCCACCTGCCCCGGCCCGGGTCGGCCCGCCACGATGAGCTCGTGCAAGAACCTGAGGCGAGGCCGAATCGCCTCGATCGCCGGCGCGAGCTCCTCGGCCGCGATAGCGACCGCGGCGCGACTGTCGTTCAAGATGTATTCGTAGTCGCGGGGCGTCAGCAGCGTGTTCGTCGGGACCGGCACGGCGCCGATTTTCAGCGCTCCCCAGAACGCGTATACGAACTCCGGACAGTCGGGGAGCAGCAGCACCACGCGCTGCTCCATCCCGACGCCGAGTCGCCGCAGCGCGTTGCCGCAGCGGTTCGTCCCGGCGAGGGCGTCGCCGTAGCTGATGCTCCGCCCGTCGTAGCGGATGGCGAGCCGATTGGCGCGACCCTCCGTCACGTGGCGGTCCACGAACCAGCAGGCGGCGTTGAAGTCGCGGGGGATGTCCATGACTTCCGCTACGGACCGACTCGCGCCGCGTACGCGGCGCGCGCCTCCCTGAGCAGCCGCAGCACCGCGGCTTGCTCCGCCTGCGTGTTCCACGCGGTGCTCGTCCGTACGGCCCGCTCGATCCGATCGATCCAGCGTACGAAGAACTCGGCGTCCTCGCGCGAGCGCACCGGCTCGTTCCCCGCGCGCACGTAGATCGGGCTGGTCGAGGCGAACGGGTACAGGTCGAGCACCGGCAGCTCGGCACGATCGCTGTAGGCGCGCAGCACGTACCAGCCGCTCCGCGTGATCGGAATCGAGACGGTATCGTGCGCAGTGGTGCGCTCGCCGCGCAGCGGTACAGTGGCCACCACCGCGCCGTTTCCCACGATCTCGAGGTGGTCCACCGGAACGTTCGACTCGAGCCCCACACGAGCCGTGAGACGATGCGACCCGGGAGCCAACTTTACTTCATCCCCGATTTCCCGACCCCCGAGCGTGAACGCGAGCAGCGGCGCGTTGCTGACGAAGGTCCGTCCCGCCTTGATCCCGGCGAGCCAACCCCGATGATCGAGCGCGGCGCCGGTCTTCACGAAGACCCGCACCAGCCCCGGCGGCCCGCGCAGCGAGGCGAAGTTGGGAAACGCGTCGGTCCCCGCCCCCGCCGGGAGGCGAAAGCCGCAGTTGAGGAGTCGATACCAGATCTGCGACGTGATGAGGTGATCCGAGTACCCCATGACTTCGATGTAGTCCACCTTGCCGAGCGCGACGTCCACCGGCAGCTCGTACGTGAGCGGCGTCACCGTGTCGGCCGGATCGGGGCGCGCATCGAACGGGTGCACGTAGCCGAACAGCGCGCCCTGCGCGTGGGCCAGGTCCGCGATGTCCGCGTTCGTGGGGTAGAGGCTCGCGGCCGCGGTATTGGGGTAGCCCGCGTACTCGGGCAGGATGTAATGGTCCGTGAGCCCGAGCAGCCCCGTGTGTCCCCAGTAATTCGTGTGGAACTCCTGGCCGTGCATCAGCAGGAACCCCGGACCGGAGACCGGATCCGGACCGGTGCGGAAGTAGGCGATGTCCGGGATGCGCTGCTCCTTGTTGACTACCAGGTTTTCGACGACGTGCAGATCCTCCGCCCGGGCCTGCGACGCGAGGTGCGTCGGCGTGTTGCGGTACGCCCCGCCGTAGTTCATGTGCACGTGGAGGTCACCGCTCCACCACCCCTGCGCGGGGAGGTCGGCGAGTCGCTCGAGCTTGACGCGGTGCACCACGGATCGGTTGGCGGGAACGTCGACGTCACCGTGGGAGACCCGGTACTCGGGGCCATGCCACACCTCCACCCGCACGCGGCCCGCAGGCACCGTCAGCTCCGCCGCGCCGCTCGCGTGGAAGTACCCGTATTCGAACCCTCGCTCCGATCGATCGAACGCTTCGTCCGCGTGCCACCAGACGTCGTCGGGGGCATAGGCCCGCCCATCAGGTCGGGCCACCGCGACCCGGGCCGCCACCGGGTGCCCCAGTCGGTCCGTGATCACGATCCGCAGCCGCCCCACGGGCTCGCGATACCGCCGCTCGGTCGCGGTGACGCGCTGCCGGCGCCCCCCCGGCAACTCCATGATCCAGAGCGCCGTGTTCCCCGCTTCATTGGAGATGTAGGCGATCCGCTTCCCATCGCGCGACCAGCGCGGCGCCGTCGCGTCGAATTCTCCGTACGTAACCGGAAAGGGGTCGCCCCCCTCGCTCGTCATCAGCCACAGCTGGTGCCATTGTCGGCCGAGGTAGGAGCTGTAGACGACGCGCCGGCCGTCAGGGGCCCAGTCGGGACGTGCCTTCCAGGTCGTCTCCTCGTAGCGCAGCTCGCGCGGCTGCGCCCCCGGCTGCGCGGCCATGCGCCAGAATCCGCCTGTTCCGTGGACGTGGCCGCGGTTCGAGACAAACAGGATCTCGCTGCCGTCCGGAGACCACGCAGGCGAGATGTAGTGGTCCCACCGGCTGTAGTAGTAGCGGGGCAGCCGGCTGTCCGAGTCCTCGGTCAACCGCACGACCTCGCCGCTCGGGAAGGCAGCGAGGAAGATGTGCCACCGCCCGTGGTACACGGACGAGACGAACGCGATGCGCGCGCCGTCCGGCGACCAGCGTGGCTCGACGTTCACGGCGCCGTTGGCGGTGACGGCTCGCTCGGTCCCGGTGGCGAGGTCCAGCAGCTCCAACTCGATGGCGTCGTGCGCGTAGCGCGCGAAGACGATGGATCGACCGTCGCTCGACCAGTCGGGCTGGTAGTCGTACCCGGGGCCCGACGTGAGTTGCTGGGCGACCGCAGAGCCGACGCGCTGGCGCCACAACGATCCCTGCATCGAGTAGACCAGCTCGGTGCCGTCCGGCGACCACGTCACCGCACTCGGCCCGCTCGTCGCCTGGGGGACGTACATCTCCCGCCAGTAGTAGGCGTGCGGCACATCGACCTGGTGCAAGACCGGCTCACGCTGGGCGGGTGCGCGAGGGGGCGCAGCGGCACCCCACACCAGAGCGATGGCTAGTGCGCTGCCGCGAGCCATCGCTCGATCTGCTCGCGCAGCATCGGCAGCGGAACCGCGCCATCCTGGAGCACGTGGTCGTGGAAGGCCTTGATGTCGAACTTCGCGCCGAAGGCCTGCTCGGCGAGGGCCCGCAGCCGACGGATCTCCAGACGGCCGAGCGCGTACGACAGTCCCTGGCCCGGCCACACGGGGTAGCGGTCGACCGGTACCGCCGCGCGAGCTTCCGGAACGCGGGTGTGCGCTTCGAGGAACTGGATCCCGTCGTCGCGCGTCCACCCGAACGCATTGATGCCCGTATCGACCACCAGCAGCGCCGCGGAGAGGGTGAGGTCGGCGAGCGCGCCGAGCCGCGTTGTGTCGGAGGAATACAGGCCCATCTCGTCCGCCAGCTGCTCGGCGTACTCGGCCCAGCCCTCGCCAAACCCCGGCGACCAGAAGTAGCGGGCGATGGCCGGAATGGCGGCGCCGCGTTCGAGCGCGATCGTCCCCTGCAAGTGGTGTCCCGGGATGGTCTCATGGAAGGTGAGCGGCTCCAGGTCCGCCCGGGCCTTGTGCTTCGGGTCGTACGTACTCAAGAGATATGTGCCGGGTCGGCTGCCGTCCTCGGCCGGAGGGACCCATTCTGCCACGCTCTCCTGCTCGCGGAATTCCGGATAGGGGCGGATGACGATGCCGGCCCGCGGCAGGATGCCGAACCAGCGCGGCATGGCCGCCTGCGCCCGCTCGAGCGCCGTCTGCGCGACCACCAGCATCTCCTCCCGGGACCGGAAGGCGTACTTGCGGTCGTTCCGGAGGCGCTTGAGCACCGGGGTGACATCGCGCGAGCGGAAGCTGTGCTCCGTGATGGCGCGCATCTCCGCCTCGAGCTCCGTGACCGTCGCGCGACCGAGCCGGTGGATCGAGTCGGGGGTGAGCGTGAGTTCCGTAGTGGCGCGAATCGCCCCCCGGTAGCACGCCGCGCCGTTGGGGTTCGCCGAGACGCCGAGCACCTTGCGGGCGCGCGGCAGATACTCCTTGTCGAGGAACTGCCGGTACTGCCGAACGGTCGGCAGGATCGCGTTCTCGATGAAGCGCCGCAGCTCGTCGCGGAACGCCGGCGTGGAATCGCGCAACGCCGGCGCGTACAGGGGCGATCGATCGAGCCGCTGGTCGAGCAGCTGGTCGAGCTGCTTGATCACGAGGCGGACGTTGCCCTGCGGCGCCGAATAGCCCAGCCGCAGCCCTTCGCGTTGGTTCGCCATCTCGCTGGCGATGTAGAGCGGTATCCCCCGCCAGCGCGCGAGGGCCTGCGCGCGCAGCTCTTCCGTGCCGACCGGCTGCACGGCGGCCAGCGACGTAACGATGGGCAGCCAGCCACGATGCACATGACTCACGTTCCAGATCTCGTAGCGGCACACACGGGTCGCCACCGACCCCTCGAGTGACGCGCGCATGACGCCGTAGGCCGTCCACTCAGGCCGCCCCACGAGCGGGGTCGGATCCATGCGCTGCAGTTCCGCGAGCCACCGGTCCTCGCGCGCCTGCCAGCGCCCCCGTGTGATCGGCGAGTTGTCGGGCAGCTGGTCGTGGCGAACGCCGGCCACCCCGTCCAGGGTGGCTTCGTCCGGATGCCGCTCGAAATACGCGGCCACGTAAGCGTCCGCGATCTTGCGCATGCGTGCGGCGAGGGAGTCGGTGTCAACCTGCGCGGCCACCCGCTGCGCGGCGGCGAGCAGCAACAGGGCGACCAACGCGCCGCGCCTCATCCGCGGAGGTACAGCCGCTTGGGGTCAAGCACCTCCCGGAGCAGCCGCAGCTCCGTTGCGGTCGGCGGATCGATGCGCGCGAGCCGCGGCCGGCAGCGGAGCGGCCACCCGACGCCGGCCCCTACCTCGGCCTCCTCCACGCCGGGGTACAAGGCGGCGAGCACCAGCTCGCCGGTCGCCGCGTCGGCCTCCAGCACGGCCTTGTCGGTGATCACCTTCACGGGTCCCGCACCCGGCATCCCGAGCTCGTGGCGGGTGACGCCGTCGCGACGCATGCCCGGGCTGGTGACGAAGTCCACCCGCGCCGGGAACGTGCGTGCCGAGAGTTTCGAGACGACGAGCGTGCGGCGCGCGTGGATCGCGATCTCCGCGGCTCCCCCGCTCCCGGGCAGCCGCACCGCCGGATGCTGGTAAGATCCGATCACGGTCGTATTGAGGTTCCCGTACTGGTCCACCTGCGCGCCCCCCAAGAACCCGACCTCGATCCGGCCGTTCTGCAGCATCAGCTGGAAGACGTCCGCCATGCCGCAGACCATGAGCGATCCGGTGACGAGCGCCGGATCACCGATGGACATGGGCAGCCGCTCCGGCACGGCCCCGACCGCGCCCGACTCGTAGATCAGCACCAGGTGCGGCGCGTGGGTCCGGCGGGCCAGGTTGCAAGCGAGGTTGGGGAGGCCGATACCGACGAACACGACCTCGCCGTCGGCGAGCTCGCGCGCCGCGACGCTCGTCATCAGCTCGTCCGGGGTGTAGGCCACGTCAGAAGCCGTAGTTCACCGCGCCGGCCAAGTGCGGTTGCGCCGTGAGCCGAGCGGCCAATCCCGGCTGCTTGGCCAGGTAGGTCGCGCGGTCAGGCACGCCACGCACGAACTCGCCGAGGTAGCGCTCGATCGCGCCGGGATCGCGCGAGATCGCTTCCCACGCGAGGTAGAAGTCATTGTCGCGGTCGTAGTACCCCTGCGCGTACGACGGGTGCGCGCCCCACGGCTCCACCACGACCGCGTCCACGATCATCCCGGGGATGGCCGTGCGATTCGGGTCGGAGCGGATCACGGTCTCGTCCACGAGCTGCTCGACGACCACGATCACGCGCGCCGAGGCGAACGCCGCCTCCTTCTGCACGCCCACGAGCCCCCAGATCTGCGTGTTCCCGTCGGCGTCGGCCCGCTGCGCGTGGATGATGGTCACGTCGGGGTTCAAGGCCGGGACGGTGGCGAGCCGCTCACCGGTATACGGGCAGGTGACGCTCTGGATGCGCGGGTTCACCCTGGGCAGATCGGTGCCCATGTAGTCGCGCAGCGGCCAGAACGGGAGTCGCGCGGCGCCCGCCGAGAAGCGCGCCACCATCCCGAAGTGGGAGTATTCCTCCAACTCGAGCAGCGGCGCTTGCTTACCCTCCACGGCGCGGCGGAACGCGTGCAGCGAGCCGACGCCCGGATTTCCGGCCCAGGAGAACACGAGCTTCCGGGCGCACCCCGCGGCGATCATCTGGTCGTAGATCAGGTCGGGGGTGAGGCGGCAGAGGGTGAGGTCGCGGCGGCCCTGACGGATGATCTCGTGGCCCGCCGCGAAGCAGATGAGATGGGTGAACCCTTCGATGACGACGGTATCGCTGTCGCGCACGAACCGGGCGACGGCGTCGCGCATGGACATCACCTTAGAAGCGCTTTCGGCCATCAGCTTTCGGCGCATCCTGCTGAAGGCTGATGGCCGACGGCGCCTTCAGTCCAGCTCATCCAAACACTCTTCGATGATCCGCAGCGCCGTATCCACGTCGTACTCGTCCACCACCAGAGGTGGCGCGAGGCGGAGCGAGCTCTTGCCCGCGCCGAGCAGCAGCAATCCCTTGCGGAACGCGCGCTCCACCAGCTCGTGGGGGATGTCCGGTGCGGGCTCGCGCGTGGCGCGATCCTTCACGAACTCAACGCCGATCATCAGGCCGCGTCCCCGGACGTCGCCGATCGAGCCGAACTTCTCCTGGAGGCGCCGGGCGCCGGCCAGCAGACGGTCGCCCAGCTTCGCCACGTTCGGTAAGAGCTCCTGCTCGACGACGTCGAGCGTCGCGAGCGCGGCGGCGCAGCAGACGGGGTTACCGCCGAACGTGGTGCCGTGGGCCCCGGGGCCCCACTTCATGATCGACTCCTTCGCGATGATCGCCCCGATCGGCATGCCGCTGCCGAGGCCTTTGGCGCTGAGCAGCACGTCCGGCTCGATCCCCTCGTACTCGCACGCGAACATCTTTCCCGTCCGACCGATGCCGCTCTGCACTTCATCGCACACCAGCAGGATGCCGTGCCGGTCGCACAGCTCTCGCAGCGCCTTCAAGTAGCCCGGCGGCGGGACGACGTACCCGCCCTCGCCCTGAATCGGCTCCACGAAGATCGCCGCCACGCTCGCGGGGTCGAGCTTCTTGGCGAACAGCTCGTCCTCGATAGCCGACACGCAGCGCATCGTGCACGCGGGCTCGGTGCGGCAGTAGTCGCAGCGATAGCGGTAGCCGTACGGGACGTGATGGACCTCCGGCAGGAAGGGTGCGAACCCGGCGCGCTGCACCACCTTGCTCGCCGTAAGACTCAAGCCGCCGTAGGTGCGCCCGTGGAACGCGCCCAGGAACGCGATCACGGCCGGCCGTCCGGTCGAGTGGCGGGCCAGCTTGATGGCGCCGTCCACCGCCTCGGTCCCCGAGTTGGACAGGAACACGCGCTTCTTGCTCGTCCCGGGCGCGAGCTGGGCGAGCCGTTCGCACAACGCGGCGAAGCTTTCGTAGTAGAAGTCGCTGCCGCAGATGTGGAGGAACCGCGCGGCCGCCTGCTGGATCGCCTGGACGACCTTGGGGTGGCCGTACCCCGTCGACGCCACCGCGATGCCGGCCATGAAGTCGAGGTAACGGTTCCCGTCCACGTCTTCGACCATCGCGCGCTCGCCGCGCGCGATCACGAGCGGGTATTCCTTCGGGTACGACGTCGATGCCCAGCGGTCCTGGCGCGCGACGATCTCCCGCGCCTTCGGCCCGGGCGGCGCGACCACGATGCGGGGATAGTCCCTCATGCCTCGATCACCGTGCGGCTTTGCTCCCGCAGGAATTGCGCGACGTAGTAGGGGCCGCACCCGCCCTTCCCCGTCGACCCTGAGCCCTTCCACCCCGTGAACGGCTGCGCCCCGGGCCAGGCGCCGGTGGTGGCGCCGGTGCGCTTGTTGACGTAGCACACGCCCGCCTCGATCTCGTCGAAAAACCGCTCGATTTCCTCGGGCCGCTTCGAGAAGATCCCCGCCGTGAGTCCGTACTCTACCTTGTTCGCTTCCGCGATCGCCTGGTCCAGCCCCGCGACCTCGGCCGCGGCCAGGAACGGCACGAACAGCTCCTCCAGGAACAAGGAGGACGACAGCGGCAGCCGCGCGATCGTCGGCGCGAGAAAGTAGCCCCGCTCGAGCGACCCGTCGGTGAGCCGCTGGCCCCCATGCAGGATCGCCCCTTCGCGGCGCGCTTGCGCCACGGCCCGCTCGAACGTCGCCACGGCACGGGCGTTGATCACAGGTCCAAAGAAGACGTCCCGCTCGGTGGGATCTCCGATCCTCAAGGCCGTGGCCCTCTCGACCAGCTTCTCGAGGAACGGCCGCGCCACCCGCTCATGTACGTACACCCGCGACGTGGCGCTGCACTTCTGGTTCTGCAGTCCGAATGCCGACCGTGTGACACCATCCGCCGCGGCGTCCAGATCCGCCGACTCCATGACGATCGCGGCGTTCTTGCCTCCCATCTCGAGCAGGCACGGCTTGATCCAGCCGGTCGAGAGCCCCCGGTAGATCCGCAACCCGACCGCTTTCGAGCCGGTGAACACGACGCCGTCCACGCCGGGGTGACGCCACAGCGCTTCGCCGGCTTCGGGACCGGACCCGGACAGGAAGTTGAACACACCCGGCGGCAGCCCCGCGTCGCGGTAGATCTCGTACAACTTGAGCCCGGTCCAAGGCGCCTCCTCCGCCGGCTTGTAGACGACGGCATTTCCGGCCACCAGCGCCGCGCCCGACATGCCGGTCGAGAGTGCGAGGGGGAAGTTGAACGGCGCGATGCACGCGAATACGCCGTACGGTCGCAGCACGTCCATGTTGTGCTCGACGGGCGTGACCTTGGCCATCTGACGCACGAAGCCGTTCGCGTCCTCCAGCTGCTGGCAGTAGTAGTCCAGCAGGTCCGCCGATTCCTCGGCGTCGCCCATCGCTTCGACTCTGCTCTTCCCCACCTCGAGGCTCATGATCGCGGCGAGCTCGAACTTGCGTTCGCGGATGAGCTGCGCCGCCCGCCGCACCAGCGCGCCGCGCTCCCGCCAACCGCGGTGCGCCCAGGCGGCCTGCGCCACGCGTGCCGCGCGGACGGCGCGGTCCACCTCCTGGTGCGTAGCCGCGGCGAAGCGGCCGAGCACGACCGCCGTGTCGCTGGGCGACCGGTCGACGATCGACTCGGCAGCCGAGCGTACCGCCTCGCCCGCGATGTAGAGCGGGTAATCCCGTCCCAGCTGCCCTCGCACACGCGCCAGCGCGGCGTCGAATTGACGGTGAAACAGCTCCCAATCGACGTCGGCGGACGTGTAGGTGATCTTGAACTGGGCGGGAGCGGTCGCGGTCAAGGGCGACCTCCTACACCGACTGCTGGCGGCTGACGGCCGACACTGCCTGCTCGAGGGCCGCCGTGAGCCGCTGCACCAGCTCGTCGATCTCCTGCTCCGTGATGATGAAGGGCGGCGCGACCATCACGAGGTCCCCGCTCGTCCCGTCGGCGTGACCGACGTTGGGCCACACGACGAGCCCGGCCTGCTGCGCGGCCTCGGTAAGCGTCTCCGCGAAGCGGGCGGCGCGGGGGAACGGCGCCCGCGTCGCCTTGTCCTCCACGAACTCGATCCCGCCGAGCAGTCCCCGCCCGCGCACGTCACCGACGTGCGGCAGATCGCGCAGGGCCGCGAGCCGTCGCTGGAGCACGGCCCCCAGCGTGGCGCACCGCTCCACCAGCCGCTGCTGCTTGAGCTGGCGGACCGCCGCGAGCCCGGCGGCGCACGCCACGGTGTGATGGGAGAAGGTCTGCGCGTGCAGGAAGCCGCCCGAACCGTTCGCGATGACGTCGATGATCCGCTCCGGCGCCGCCACCGCGGAGAGGGCTGCGTAGCCGCCCGAGATGCCCTTGCCGAGCGTCATGATGTCGGGTGCCGTACCGTACGGCTCGATCGCCCACCAGGTGCCCGTGCGGCCGGCGCCGCACAGGATCTCGTCGGCGACGAACAGCACCTGGTGACGGTCACAGACTTGACGGATGCGCCGGAAGTACTCCGGGCGGGGAGTGGAGCCACCGGTGGAGGAGCCCCCCACCGGCTCGGCGATGAACGCCGCCACCGTATCCGCGCCGAGCCGGGCGATCGCCTCCTCCAGCACGGCGCCGCTGCACACGGGGCATGCGGGATCCTCGCCCGCGCAGGGACAGCGGTAGGGATAGGGCGCGGGGATGCGATGCACGTCCACCAGCCAGTCGCGGAACGGCTCTTTGTAGGGCTCGCGCGCCGATGCGGACAGCGCCAGCAGCGTGTTCCCGTGATAGGAGGGCGCGAGCGCGATGATCTTGTGCTTCTCGGGCTTTCCCGACTCGACCCAGTACTGGCGTGCCAGCTTGAGAGCCGCTTCCACGGCCTCGGAGCCGCTCGAGAGGAAGTACAGTTTGTCGAGGTCGCCGGGGAGGGTCGCCGCGAGCTCCCGCGCCAGGTCTTCAACCGGGCCGTGCGTGAACGCCGTGGCGGAAACGTACCCGAACTGACGGGCCTGCTGGGCCATGGCCTCGGCGATCGCGGGGTTCGAGTGGCCCAGGTTGGCGACGTAGGCGCCGCCCACGGCGTCCAGGTAACGTTTGCCGCGCTCGTCCACGAGCCAGCACCCCTCGCCGCGCACGATGCGCGGGAAGTCGCGCCCCAGCCTTCGGTAGAACACGTGGCTATCGGGGTACCTGTAGGCCGTCACCCTCACTCCACTCCTCTGGTCCGCGGAAAGCTACGACGGGGGCCCCGAGTCGGCGAGCCACACTAGCCCCGACCCGAACAGTCGATAGCTTAGGGAGAACTCTATTCCCCTGCCCATGATCCAGCTCGCACGTCTGCTGCTCGTCGCGCCGCTGTTGGGTGCCGCGCCGCTGCTCGCCCAAACCGCCGCCATCGCCCCGGGCGACAATCTCGTGACGGACGGCATCCCGCCCATCCCCGCCGGCATAGCCGAGGTCGCGCGCCGTTACGGCGAGTTTCGCGCGGCGGCGTTTTGGGATTGGCACCCGACGCGGCGTGAGATGATCATCGGCACGCGCTTCGGCGACGCGCCCCAGCTGCACCGCGTGCAGCTCCCTGGAGGGGCGCGCACCCAGCTCACCTTCTTCCCCGATCCCGTCTCCGGCGCGTCGTATCAGCCGACCGACGGCCGCTACGTCGTGTTCACCAAGGATGTCGGCGGCGGCGAGTTCTTCCAGAAGTACCGCTACGACGTCGCCACCGGGGACATCACCCTGCTCACCGACGGCAGGTCGCGCAACACGGGCGGGGCCTGGTCGCACAAAGGCGACCGCTACGCCTACATGTCGACGCGCCGCAACGGGCGGGACTTGGATCTGTGGGTGATGGATCCGAGCGACCCGCGGACCGACCGCATGGTGCTCGAGCTGGAAGGTGGCGCGTACGCGCCGCTCGACTGGTCGCCCGACGGCCGCACGATCCTGCTGCACCAGGGGATCTCGGTGAACGAGAGCTATCTCTGGCTGGCGGACCCCGCGACCGGCGTCAAGACGCAGCTCACGATGAAGCAGGGGAACGACACCGTGGCGTATGGGGGGGGCGGCGCGCAGTTCAGCCGCGACGGCAAGGGCGTCTACCTCACGACCGACCTCGGCGCGGAGTTCCAGCGGCTGGCGTATCTCGATCTCGTCACCCGGCGCCTCCGCTTCCTGACGGACCGCATTGCGGGGGACGTGGACGAGTTCGCGCTCTCACCCGACGGGCGTTGGCTCGCGTGCGTGACGAACGAAGACGGCATCGGCGCGCTGCACGTACTCAACGCGGCTACCGGCGCGGAGCGGCGCATCCCGAGGCTCCCGACCGGACTGGTGGGGAACATTCGCTGGCGCCGCACCGGCGCCGAGCTCGGCTTCTCGTTCACGTCCACGCGGTCGAGCCAGGACGCCTACTCCCTGGATCTCGTCGCCGGGAGGCTGGTGCGGTGGACCGAGAGCGAGACCGCCGGGCTCAACACCAGCGACTTCGCGGAGCCGGAGCTGATCCACTGGTCGAGCTTCGACGGCCGCTCCATCTCCGGCTTCCTCTACAAGCCCCCGGCACGCTTCAGCGGCCGGCGGCCGGTCATCATCAGCATCCACGGGGGGCCGGAGGGGCAGTCCCGCCCCGGGTTCCTCGGCCGCAGCAACTACTACCTGAACGAGCTCGGCATCGCCCTGATTCTGCCGAACATCCGGGGCTCGACCGGCCACGGCAAGACGTTCGTGAAGCTGGACAACGGGACACTACGGGACGGCGCTTATAAGGACATCGGCGCGTTGTTCGAGTGGATCGGCACGCGTCCCGACCTCGACGCGGACCACGCGCTCGTGACAGGCGGCAGCTACGGCGGTCACATGACACTCGTGACCGCCACGCTCTACAACGACCGCGTGTGCTGCTCGGTGGACGTGGTCGGTATCTCGAACCTCGCGACGTTCTTGAAGAACACCTCGGGGTACCGCCAGGACCTGCGGCGCGTCGAGTACGGCGACGAGCGCGACTCCACCACGCGGGCGTGGATGGAGCGCGCGGCGCCGCTCAACAACGTCGCCAAGGTCACCAAGCCGCTGTTCATCGTTCAGGGGATGAACGATCCGCGCGTTCCCCGCAGCGAAGCGGAGCAGATGGTGGCCGCCCTGAAGCAGCGCAACGTGCCGGTGTGGTACCTCATGGCGAAGGACGAGGGTCACGGGTTCCGGAAGAAGAGCAACCAGGACTTCCAGTTCTATGCGACGATCCTCTTCACCCAACGCTACCTGCTGGGGCAGGGCGCTCCGGCAAGCGCGCCCTGATCAGACGTTCACCGCGCGCATCCCGCCTTCCGCGTACCGGTCTCCGGCGGCCGCGCCCAGCGGAGCGACGCTGTCGATGCGCTTGAGCTCCTCGGGGGTGAGCCGGATGTCGAGCGCGCGGACGTTTTCTTCCAGCCGGGCGCGCTGCGTCGTCCCCGGGATCGGCACGATGTCCTTTCCCCGCAGCAGCAGCCAGGCGAGCGCCAGCTGAGCGGGCGTGCATTTCTTCTCCCGCGCGATCTCCTCGATCTTCCCCACCAAGTCCAGGTTCTTCTGGAAGTTGGCCCCCTGGAAGCGCGGATTGTTGCGCCGCCAGTCGTCGCTCGGGAGGTCTTCGGGCCGGCGGATGCTGCCGGTGAGAAACCCTCGCCCCAGCGGGCTGTACGCCACGAAGCCAATGCCTAGCTCGCGGCAGGTCGGCAGGATCTCCGCCTCGGGATCGCGACTCCACAGTGAAAACTCGGTCTGCAGCGCGCTGATCGGGTGGACCGCGTGGGCGCGGCGCAGCGTCGTGGTCGATGCCTCGGAGAGTCCGAGGTAGCGCACCTTCCCCTCCCGGACCAGCTCGCCCATCGCGCCCACCGTTTCCTCGATGGGCACTGCACGATCGACGCGGTGCTGATAGTACAGATCGATCGCGTCCACGCCCAGGCGCTTGCGCGAGGCGTCGCAAGCGGCGCGGACGTACTCGGCCCGGCCATTCACGCCCCGGAACTCGCCGTTTGGACCGCGCACGTTGCCGAACTTCGTCGCCACGATCACGTCATCCCGACGGCCGGCGATGGCGCGACCGACCAGCTGCTCGTTGGTGAACGGACCGTACGCATCGGCGGTGTCCAGGAAGTTGATCCCGAGCTCGAGAGCCCGGTGAATCGTCGCGATCGACTCCGCGTCGTTGCGACGGCCGTAGAACTCTGACATCCCCATGCACCCCAGGCCCAGGGTGGAAACGACGAGGCCTTGCTTGCCCAGCGTGCGCTGCTGCATGTGCCCGCTCCTTATCGGTGAAAACGGTCGCTTACTGCGACGTCCGGTCGACGACGTACACATTGCGCTGCGCCGTCGGCACGAGGATCAGGTCGAGGATGTTGACGTGCTCGGGGAGGTTCACCACGTAGGCGATCGCGTCCGCGATGTCGTCCGCGCTGAGCGGCTTGAAGCCCTCGTAGACCTGCTTCGCGCGCTGCTTGTCGCCGTGGAACCGCACCTCGGAGAACTCGGTCTCCGCGAACCCGGGGTCGATGCCGGAAACGCGGATCGGCGTGCCCGCCACGTCGAGATTCATGCCCTCGGTCAGCGCGCGCACGCCGAACTTGGTGGCATTGTAGACGTTCCCCATCGGATAGGTCATGTGACCCGCGGTCGAGCCGATATTCACCACGTGACCGCGGCGGCGGGCCACCATGTGCGGCAGAATCGCGCGCGTCACGTTGAGCAGTCCCTTCAGGTTGGTATCGATCATGCGGTCCCAGTCCTCCGGGTCGCCCTCGTGGATCTTGGCCATCCCGCTCGCGAGTCCCGCGTTGTTGATGAGGACATCCGGGACGTGCCCGCCGCCGGTGAGCTCGGCGGCGGCGGCGCTCACGGCGGCCCGGTCGCGCACGTCCACCTGGGCGAGCCGCACTGCGGTGCCGTGCTGCTGGTGCAGCTCGGCCGCGAGTTGCTCGAGCCGCTCCCGGCGGCGCGCCCACAGCGCCAGGCTCGCTCCTTCGCCTGCGAATCGCCGCGCGCACGCTTCGCCGATCCCCGAGCTCGCGCCGGTGATGAGAATGAGCTTCCCTTTGATGCGGTTCATCGCGTCATCTCATGTTCCCGGTATGCCCCAGGGAATAGCGCCCCGGCTGCGGCCATACGCACAGGCCGTGCGGCTCGCGACCGACCTTGATGCGGTGCATGAGGCGGCCGGTCCCCGCGTCGAAGACGTACACGTCGCCGTCGTAGCGCCCCGACAACCACAGCTCCCGGCCGTCGGCGGTCACGTTCCCCATGTCGGGGCTCCCGCCACCCGGCACGGGCCACGTGACGACGATACGCTGCGTGATCGGATCGAGGACCGTCACCGTCCCCGGTCCGCGCCGCCCCCCGGCCGTCGTGTTCCAGCCGCGGTTCGTGATATACATGCGGCGGCCGTCGCGGCTCGGATAGATGCCGTGCGTCCCCTTCCCCGTCGCGACGAACCCGACGCGCCGGAACTCGTCGGGATCCACGAGGTAGACCCCGTTCGCCATCATGTCCGCGACGTAGAACACCCGTCCGTCGGGCGACGCGCGGATGTCTTGCGGCATCGCCCGGGCGCCCAGGCCATCGGGGTCGAGCGTCAGGTAGCCGACGACCTTGCGGGCCGCGACATCCAGCTTGAGGAGCTGGCCCGAAAACTCGCAGGTGGCGAGCGCGTAGCGCCCGTCCGCTGTGAACTCCATATGGTCCACACCCTTGCACTCCACCGGCACGGACTCGATGAGGTGCATCGTGTGCGCGTCGCGAAAATCGAGGCGCCGCAGCCGTTCGGCTACGACGATCGCGAATCGGCCGTCGACGGTGAAATAGAGGTTGTACGGGTCGTCCACCGGCACGCGCGTTCCCTCACGACCCGTCACGGGGTCGATCGGCGTGAGGGTGTTCCCCAGGTTGTTCGCCACCCACAGCGTCGCGAGGTCGTAAGACGGGACCACGTGCTGCGGGAGCGCGCCGGTCGCGAAGGTGCGCACCACCCGATAGGTCCGCGGGTCGATCACGCTGACGCTCGAGTCCTTACTGTTCGGCACGTACACCAATGGCGCGGCACGCCGCGCGGCGGGGCCGAGCATGCCGGCACCGGCGGCGGCGTACAGGTTCGTCGGCACGCTGTCGCCGGTCCGCGGGGTTTGCGCCGTGGCGAGGGGCAACGGCCCGCCCGCGCTGAGCACGAGTAGCGCGAGAGTGACGTGGGGCGTAGACATCGAGATCGGATAGTTTACTGCACCGCTCGTTCGAACAGGAGCCCCGTCGACGTGGGCCGAAGCGGGCACCCCTCTGACGACAAGAGCGGCGGGGGAGTCCCCGCCGCTCTATTTCCAGCGCCAAGGCCGAGCGCCTACTGGCACTTCGGCTCGCCTTCTTTGTTGGCCGGCGCCAGCGACGTCGACCCGATGTAGATCGAGCAGGTCTTGGTCGTGTTGACGTTGGTGATGTTCGCCGTCCACCCGTCCGCGGTCGTGTTGACGGCCGGTACGGTGTTGCCGGTCGACTGGGTGAAGATGACCCCACCCGCGCCGATCGTCGCCGAGTACTTCACGGAGTCGGCAAAGTAAGCCTCTTCCGCCGTCACGAGGTTACGAAGGT
>WNEW01000352.1_pt1 | contig 22043 bp, 22 predicted proteins | sample 5399891 | NCBI WGS metagenome assembly WNEW01 (sample SAMN13153336, study PRJNA577476) | soil metagenome | isolation source: 40 cm grassland meadow soil pre-rain plot 5 | place: USA:California | collected 2015-09-08 | reverse complement strand
GCCAGCAACAACCGGTGCCTGAACGCCGGCCGCTGCATCGGCATCCACAACCCCATCAGCGCCTACGAGTCGGCCAAGAAGGACAAGGTCCTGATTCCCGGCACGCAGCGGGAGATCGCCGAGGTCATCGACCACATCCACACGCCGCGCGGGCCGGTGGATCGCAAGGCGACGACCGGCTACTGGTGCGTGGGCGTCTGGAACTTCGGGAAGAACGTCGATCTGGCGAAGGACTTCCTGCGCTACCACTTCCAGCCCGACAACCTCTCGAAGTGGGTGGAGGCAGGCCGCGGCTTCAACATGCCGTTCCTCGCCAATCTCACGAAGCATCCCGTGTACAAGAGCGACAAGCAGTACCGCTTCATTCCCGAGGTCGCGAAGGTCTCGGTCCCGCCGTCGTGGCCGGGTCCGACGACGGCGGCCTCGCAGCAGGTGCTCGACCTCTACATCATCCCCGACATGTTCGCGCAGCACGCGACGGGCAAGATGACGGCCGACCAGGCGATCGCGTGGGCCGAGAAGGAGATGCAGGAGATCTACGGGGGTCGCAAGCGCAAGCCCTGAGGCCGCACCACGCGCGGCGAACGCTGATCGGATGGACGTCCGGAGCGTTCGCCGCGCGACATTGAACGTTTTGCCTTCCGTCGTATGTCCGCGTCGTGTCGTGAGTTTCGCTCCGCGCACGTCGGGCACCACGCTTGCGTTGGCACACGCTCCCCGTGCGTCACGGGGCACGCCTTGGCAAGTCGTGCATCGACGTCGCGCTCGCCGTCACGCGTGACGAGCTCGACGCGGCCAGTCGCCTGGTGCATCGCTGCTACCTGCGCCGCGGGTACGTGAAGCCGTCGCCCGACGGGCGCCACGCGAGCCCGTACCTCACGATGCCGTCGACCGCCGTCTTCGTCGCGCGCGCGGAGGGCGCGATCGTCGCGACGGTGTCGCTGATCGGCGACTCGTCGCGCCGGCTCCCGTGCGACGCGCTGTGGGCGGACGATCTCGCCGGCCTCCGCGCGGGCGGCCGCCGCCTGGCCGAGGTGTCGGCGCTCGCGGTCAGCGAAGCGTGGCGCGGCGCGGGGCTCGTCATGATGCGCGCGCTCGTGCGCGCCGTCGGGGTGTACGGGCGCGAGATCGCGCGGCTCGACACGCTGTGCATCGCCGTGCATCCGCGCCACGCGCCCTTCTACGAGGCCCTCCTGCGCTTTCGGCGGTTCGGCGATCTCAAGGCGTGCGACGCCGTCAACGGCGCGCCGGCCGTGGGGTTGCGTCTCGATCTGCGGCTGCTCGATCAGCCGATCGGCGAACCGTTCGCCGCCGGCGTCTTCGACGGCGCGCAGCGGCGCGACGTGCGCGCGAGTCTCGAGCGAGACCTGCGGCGGATGCACTCGCGGCGGCATTGAAATTGTTTCATTCGCGCGCCGGCGCCGACGGCGGCGGAGGTCACGAAGTGTGTTAGGCTCCTCGAGCAGCAAGGATGATGTCGTGGCAGTGACGCTCGTCGACACACTCACGGGACTGGCGCAGAATCTCGCGCTGCTCCTCTCGCTCACGCTGCTCTACAGCGTCATCCGTCCGTACTCGGCGAAGGTGCCGCGCGTGGTGCGTCAGATCGTCAGCGGCCTGCTCTTCGGTCTCATCGCCATCACCGCGATGCACACGCCGTTCATCATCGCGCCCGGCGTCATCGCCGACGCCCGTTACGTCCCGATCCTGCTCGCGGGCCCCTTCGGAGGGCCGGGCGCGACGCTGACGGCGGCCGCGCTCGCGGCCGCCGACCGGGCCTGGCTCGGCGGGATGGGCGGCGCCGCCGGCATCGGCACGATCGTGACCACGGGCCTGCTGGGCGTGATGGTGGCGCGGTGGTGGCGGCGACGCGAGCCGCGGCGGCCGGCGCTCGCGTTCATCGCCCTCGGCCTGGCCCTCGACGCGATCGTGCTCGCGTGGTCCGCCGCGCTGCCGGATCGTGAGCTCGCGCAGCGCGTGCTGTCGGCGGCGGCGGTGCCGGTCGGCCTCTTCCTGCCGTTCGGCACGCTGGTGCTCGGCATGCTCCTCGTGCACGAGAGCCGCCGCCACGACGAGCGCGAGCGTCTGGCCCTCACGCAATTCGCGATCGAGCGGGCCACCGAGGCGCTGTTCTGGATCGACGCCGAGGGGCGCATCGTCAACGCCAACGCGGCCGCCACGCGGCTGACCGGCTACACGCGCGACGAGCTTCTGACCAAGCGCGTGTGGGAGCTGGAAGCCGACGGCTCGCCCGAGCGCTGGCGCGCCATCTGGACGGACGCGCACGCCGGCCGACGCCAGGTGCACGAGCGCTGGTATCGCCGCCGCGACGGCCGCGAGGTGCCGCTGGAGACGTCCGGCGACTTCGTCGCCCACGACGGCCGGGAGTGGGTCAACTTCTTCGCGCGCGACGTCACCGAGCGGCGCCGCGTGGAGCAGGAGCGCGCAGAGCACCTCGCGCAAGAGCAGGCGCTGCGCGCCCGCGCCGAGGAAGCCGGCGTGCTCAAGGACCAGTTCCTCGCCACGCTGTCGCACGAGCTGCGCACGCCGCTCACGTCGATCCTCGGCTACGCGCGGATGCTCCGCGACGGGTCGCTGCCGGCCGCCGCGGCCGGCCGCGCGCTGGACGTGATCGAGCGCAACGCGCGCGCCCAGGTGCAGCTCTTCAACGACCTGCTCGACGTGTCCAGCGTCATGCTCGGCGAGCTGCGGCTGGATCGGCAATCGGTGCCGCTGCCCGCGGTCGTCGAGGCCGAGGTGGAGGCCGCGCGCGGCGAGGCCGGCCGCGCCGGGCTGACCCTCGAGTACGAGATCGCGGAGCCGGCGCCGCCGCCGGTCACGGGCGACGTCGGGCGGTTGCAGCAGGTCATCCGCAAGCTCTTGTCCAACGCGATCAAGTTCACGCCGCCCGGCGGCCGCGTCCGCGTGCGCGTGGAGCGCGCCGGCGACGAGGCGCGCGTGATCGTCAGCGACACCGGCGTTGGCATCGCGCCCGCATTCCTGCCGCACGTCTTCGACCGCTTCCGGCAGGCGGACAGCTCGATAACGCGCGTCTACGGCGGCGTGGGGCTCGGCCTCACGCTCGTCCGCGACCTCGTCGAGCTGCACGGGGGCCACGTCATCGCGCAGAGCGCGGGCGACGGCGCCGGCGCGACCTTCACCGTGCGGCTGCCGCTGCGGCGCATCGGCGATCCGGCCGCTTGCGACGCGGACGTCACAGGCCTCGCTCCAGACGCGGATCCAGGACGTCGCGCAGCCAGTCACCCACGAGGTTGATCCCGAGCACGAGCAGCAGGATCGCCAGACCGGGAAAGAGCGCCAGCCACCAGCCCGTCGTGATGTAGTTCCGGCCCTCGTCGAGCATCGCGCCCCAGCTCGGCTGGGGCGCGGGGATGCCGAGGCCCAGGAAGCTCAGCGACGCCTCGGCGATGATCGTGCGCGCGACGGAGAACGTCGCGACCACCGTGATCGGCGGCAGGACGTTGGGCAGCAGGTGCCGGCGCACGATCCAGCCGTCGTTGGCGCCCAGCGCCCGCGCCGCCGCCACGAAATCCCGCTCGCGCAATGTCAGCACCTCGCCACGGACGATCCGCGCGTAGGTGATCCAGCCCGTGGCGCCGAGCACGAGGATCAGGTTGATCAGACTGGCGCCGAGCACGGCCAGCACGGCCACCGCGAGCACGAGGACCGGGAAGGCCAGCTGCACGTCGCCCACGCGCATCAGGAGATCGTCGAGCCAGCCGCGGTACCAGCCGCTGACGAGGCCGAGCGCGACACCGACCACGCCGGCCAGCAGCACCGCGGAAAAGCCGACGACGAGCGAGACGCGCGCGCCGTGCAGCAGCCGGCTGGCCACGTCGCGCCCGAGGGTATCGGTGCCCAGCGGATGCTCGCGCGCCCACGTGGGCGGCGTCAGCCGCTCGAGCAGCGCGTTCTTGATCGGATCGCCGGGGGCCAGCGCCGGCGCGGCCGCGGCGAGCACGACGGCCGCGGCGACGACGGCCGCGCCGGCGACGGCGAGGGCGTCGCTGCGCCTCACGTCAGTCGCACGCGCGGATCGGCCACCGTATAGAGGATGTCGACCACGAGGTTGATCACGACGAACACCAGCGCGAAGACGACCACGCCGGCCTGGATCACCGGGAAGTCGCGTCCCGGCACCGCCTGCACGATCAGCCGCCCCATGCCGGGCCACGCGAAGACCGTCTCGATGATCAAGGCACCGCTGAGCATGAAGCCGAGCGACAGCCCGGCCACCGTGATGACGGGCAGCGCGGCGTTGCGGAGCGCGTGGCGGTAGACCACGCCGCGCTCGGCCAGCCCCTTCGCGCGCGCCGTGCGCACGTAGTCCTGGCCGAGCACCTCGAGCATGCCCGCGCGGACGAGCCGCACGTTCTGCGCCAGCGGCGCCGCCGCCAGCGCGACCGCCGGCAGCACGAGGTGTCGCCACGTCCCGGTGCCGTAGGCGGGCAGCAGGCCGCCCAGCACCACGGCGAAGAGCAGGATCAGAATGATCCCCAGCCAGAAGCTCGGCATCGACTGTAAAAATAGCGACGCGAGACGGCTGGCGTGATCGGCCGCGCGCCCGCGGTGCGTGGCGGAGATCACGCCGAGCGGGACCGCCAGCACGGTGGAGAGCGCCAGCGCGGCCGCGGCCAGCTCGACGGTGGCCGGCCAGAAGTGCTCGAGCACCATGCGCATGGCCGGCCGCTTCTCGCGAATGGACACGCCGAAGTCGCCGCGCACGGCGTCGGCGAGGAAGTCGCCGTACTGCACGGCGAGCGGGCGGTCGAGGCCCAGCAGCGCGCGCGTGTGCGCGATCTCCGCCTGCGTCGCGCTCTGGTCCACGAGGAAGAGCGTTGGATCGCCGGTGAGGCGCACGAGGAAGAACACGACGGTGACGACGCCCCAGGTCACGAAGACGGCGTGGAGCAGGCGCCGCAGCAGGAAAGCCCGCATCGGCGGGGCGCGCGTGCTAGCCGGCGGAGGCGGCGAAGATGCGCAGGTAATTGCCGCCGGCGATCTTCGCGACCTCCGCTCGCGTGAATCCACCGCGCAGCATCGCGTCGACGAGACGCGGGAAGTGGTCGTACTCCGGGAAGAGGCCCGGGGTGCTCGCCGTGTCGGTGCCGATGCTGACGTGGTCGGCGCCCACGACGTCCACCATCTCCTTGAGGCCATCCACGTAGCGCTGGAGACTCGGAAAGAAATGCCAGATGCCGATGGAGCCGCCCGTCTGGGCGATGGCGCGGGCGTGGTCGGGTGTGATCTGGCGCTCCGTGAGCGGGGTCGGTCCTTGCGCCTTCGAGCCGCGCAGCGCGGTGTGCGAGAGCAGCAGCGGCCGCGTGGCGATGCCGACCGCCTGCTTCACCATCTCGGCGGTGGCGTGCGCGACGTCCACGACCACGCCGAGGCGATGGCAGGCGCGGATGACGTCGGCCCCGAAGGGCGATAGGCCGTTGTGAACGACGGGGCCGGTCTGAAAATCGCCGATGTCGTTTGGCGTGTAGTGCACGAGCTGCATGGTGCGGACGCCGCGGCGGTACGACTCCTCCAGGCGCTCGAGCTTCTTCTCGAGGAAGTCGAGGCCCTCGATGTCCACGATGATCGCCGGCTGGCCCGCCACGTGCGCGGCCCGCAGATCGGCCGTCGTGAGCGCGCGACGGATGCCATGACGCGCGACCAGCTCGTCGACCCAGGCAAGCCGGTCGAGGTGATACGCGTAGAGAAAGCCCGGCTCCGGCGTGCGCAAGGCGACGAGCACGTTCTGCGCGTTGCGGCCGAGGATCGGGGCATCGGGCACGTCGGCGAGGCACAGCACGGCGATGCGGCCGGTGCGCATCTGGCGCGCGAGGTCGTCGCTCGGTCGCGCCGTGCGGGAGGTGATCCCGTTGGCGCCCGCGTGGGTGTGGACGTCGATCGAGATGTTGTCGCGCAGCAGGCTCGTGGCGTCGTCCAGCGTCGCCGCCGCCGCCGGGGCCTCGGCTCGCGCGCCGGCGCAGCCGGCGACCATGGCGCCGAGCGAGCTGAGCATGGTCGACCACATCCAGTGACGACGCGTCAGCGCGTGACCGCAGCAATTCATGGACGCCTCCCCGGCTCTCTCACTTCCGCACGGTGACGCCGCGGAAGTCCATGTGCAGCTCGGTGAGCGGCGTGAAGCCCGTCACGCGCGCGCTGTGCGCGTAGACCTTGACCTCCTGGTAGAGCGGCACGACGGGCGCCCAGTCGCGCACCTGCCGCTGCAGCTCGGCGAGCAGGTGCCGACGCCGGGCCGGATCCAGCTCGCGGCGCTGGCTCGTGTACGCCGCCATCAGCTCCGGCGGGTACGGGGCCCAGTTGATGAGCGTGAACGCCGTCCAGTCGCGCAGGAAATCGTCCGCGTCGAGGTTGTTGCTGGTGCGGCACGCGGTGAAGCCGCCGTTGTAGGGCAGCGTGCCCTTCTGCGTGATCTGCAAGAGCGTGCCGAAGTCCGCGGGCTTGAGCGTCACCTGCACGCCGACGTCCTTGAGCATCTCGGCGACGGCGGCGGTCGTCTCGTCGAAGGCCTGGCCGTAGTGCTTGGCGGCGTAGTGCAGATTGAGGACGAGCGGCTCGCCGTTGCGCTCCCAGCCGCGGCCGGTGTCCTTCCAGCCCGCCTCGGCCAGCAGCGCCCGCGCGCGCTTGGGATCGTAGGCGTACGGCTCCTGCGCCGCGTAGCCGTACGAGACCGTGGAGACGGGGGAGGTGTTGGCGAGTGCTGCGCCCTGGAAGATCTTCCGGATGATCGCGTCGCGGTTCACCGCGTGCGCGAGGGCCAGGCGCGTCTTCGTGTCGCCGAAGAGACCGTCCTTGCCGCCGGAGTCGAACTGGCTCTGGCTCCGGCCGTTGAGATAGAGACGGCAGTTGAGCTTCTGCGGGCTCGAGACCACCTTCACGTTCGGCTCGCGCGCCAGCACGGTGGCGTCCAGCGGCGGCACGGCGTCGACGAGCAAGACCTGGCCGGCACGCAGCGCCGCGAGCCGTGCGGACGCCTCGGGGATCACCGAGAGCCGCAGCCGCTTCACCGCCGGCGGCGGGCCCCAGTACGCGTCGTTGCGCTCGAGAACCATGAACGTCTTGCGTCTCCACTCCACGAGCTTCCACGCCCCGGTCCCGACGGGCCGCTCGTTGAGCGCCTCCACGCCGTTCTTGATCGTCCACGCCTTCGGCACCAGCGGCTCGCGGCCGAGCGCGTCCCAGAGCGTGGGCGCGGGCTCGCTCGTGTGCACGCGCACCGTGGAGTCGTCGACCTTCTCCCATCGGCTCACGTACGGCAGGGTCTTGTCGAACTGCGTGCCGGCGGCGACGTCCTTGATCCCGTGCTTGTCGAGGTTCCGCCGGAACATGCGGTCGAGGTTGAAGAGCACGGTGTCGGCGTTGAACGCCTCGCCGTCGTGGAACTTCACGCCCCGGCGCAGCGTGAACTCCCACGTGGTGTCGCCGACGGGCTTCCAGACCAGCGCGAGGCCGGGCACCGGCCTGCCCTGCGCGTCGACGTCCACGAGGCTCTCGAAGACCTGACGGATGTACGTCGAGCGGATCGACCCCATGCCGATCCGGGGATCCATGTTGTTCGTGTCGTCGGGCATCGCGACGACCAGCTCGGCGTCGGGATCGCTCCCCGCGGCGTCGACGGCCACGGGCAGCGTGGGGCCGAGGGTGGCGACGGCCAGCGCGATGAGCGCGGTGGCGAAGAGCGTGTCCACGCGGGTCATGGGTCAATCACGGCCGGTGTTCTCCTCAGTTCGACGCGGTCAGGGCGAGAACCGCCAGTGCCGTCGCCGCATCGGACATGAACATCCTGCGCAACGGCTCGCCCTTGTCGCCACCGTGCTCGCGGTCGTAGTTCAGCGAGTAGGTCCGCCACGCGCGGTAGGTCTTCGATTCGGTCTGCACGTCGTGCTGGTTGGCCCTGAGCCAGTGCAGCCCCCGCGTCACGGTCGGATGATCGATCGACAGGCCGGCCATCCTCAGCGTGTACACCATCAGGCCCGTCGCGTAGCCATCGGATTGCGCCAGGAGCGCGCCGTCCACCTTGCCGGGCGGCCGCGCCCGCCACGCGCTCGCGCTCCATCTCCACGGACCGAGCGCCAGCAGCGACCAGCCGCCGTCATCCCGCTGCGCGCGCTGGACCTCCGCGACGAGCGCGTCGCGCTGCCGATCCGCGAGCAGCTCCTTCCACCGATTCGACGCCAGCAACACCCAGGCCCGGTGATGGACGCTCTGCGCGGCGTAATGCTCCGTCAGGTACCGCCGCAGCCGGTCGATGCCCGCCCTCGCGTCGGGAGTCGGGCCCGCGGAGACGGCGCCGGCGGCTCCCACCGCCAGGGCCGCGAGCGTGGCTCCATAGTATGCGGCGCCGGCGCTCTCGAACGGCTCGAGCCCGAAATCGAGCCAGTCCCACGCCCCGTCGGCTCGTTGCGTCTTCCACAGCTGTCCGAAGGCGGCTCGCGTCGGCTCGCTCGGCGTCCCTCGACGTCGCTCCTCATCGGCGGTCGCGAGGATCAAGGCATTCAGCACGGCCTCGGTCCCACGTGACTCGACTTTCTTGCGGTCGTCGAGCTCGTAATAGGGTCGGCGCGTCGCGTAGGTCTCCACGCGCCGCGTGACGTCGAGCAGCACACGCTCCTCCTGCGGCGTCACCTCGTTCACGTGCATCGCTCGCCTCAGCGGGGGCCGGGCGACGACGTACGCCACCGTCGTATGGCAGGACACGCACGTCGTCTCGTCGCTCGCGAGCTTGCGCCTCTTGGCGACGAGCCAGGCCTCCATGCGGTCGTCCAGATATTTGGCGGCGCCGGGCTGGTCCCAGCCGCCGGGCTCGGCCGGGGCGCGCTCGGGCGCGGCTCCGGCCGACGGCAGCCCCACGAGCAACGCGCTCGCAACGATCACGACGGCCGCCCTCATGGCTGGCAGGGTAGTCGACGGCCGGCGCTCCGACAAGCGCGCGCCACGCCACGCGGCCGCGTCTTGACTCGCGCCCGATCCGCGCGCACGATCCGAGCCAACCCGCAGTGCGAGCTGCGGGACGTCGCGGGGCTGGCGCCCCGCCGTCCGAGGCGAGCACGAACAAGAGAGGCGTCCATGGCCTACGTCAAGGATTCCAGGTCAGCCAAGGTCCGCCGGCAGCTCGACCATCCGGTCATCGACGGCGACGGCCACTGGCTCGAGCCGATGCCGATCTTCCTCGACTACCTGAAGCAGGTCGGCGGCCCCTCGCTCGTCGCGCACTTCACCTCCAAGGACGTGGAGCGCGGCTGGTACGGGATGACCCGCGAGGAGCGCCTCGACAAGCGGCCGTTCCGGCCCACCTGGTGGGGCGAGCCGGCCGGCACGCTCGATCGCGCCACGGCCATGGTGCCGAAACTCTTCTACGAGCGGCTCGACGACTTCGGCGTCGACTTCTGCCTGCTCTACACGTCGCTCGGCCTCTTCCACATCAACAACGCCGACGAGCAGATCCGTCGCGGCGTCTCGCGCGCCGTGAATCTGATGAACGCGGAGATGTTCGCGCCGTACCGCGACCGCATCGCGCCGGCGGCCGTGGTGCCCGTTTACACGCCCGAGGAGGCGATCGCGGAAGCGACCTACGCGGTGCGCGAGCTCGGGTTCAAGGTCATCATGATTTCCAACCACGTGAAGCGGCCGATCCCCGCGCTGGCGCGCGCGGTGTCGGATCCCACCACCGTCCGCTACTCCATCGACTCGCTGGGCTACGAGAGCGCGCACGACTACGACCCCTTCTGGCGCCGGTGCGTGGATCTCAAGGTCGCCGTCACCGCGCACTCCGGCAGCATGGGCTGGCACGGACGCGAGTCGATCGACAACTTCAGCTTCAACCACATCGGCCACTTCGCGGCGGCCAGCCACGCTTTCGCGCGGGCACTGATCTTCGGCGGCGTGGTCAGGCGCTTCCCGATGCTGCGCTTCGGCATGCTGGAGGGCGGCGTGGGCTGGGCATGCAACCTCTTCACCGATCTCATCGCGCACTGGGAGAAGCGCAGCGCCGGTCCGATCGAGCGCCACCTGCGGCCGACGAACCTCGACCGGAATCTCTTGAAGGACCTGTTCACGCGCTACGGCGGGCCGGCCTACGAAGACAAGATGGACGAGCTGCTCTCGAGCACGAGCATCGTGCCGCCGTTCAAGACCAACGAGGAGCTGACCGAGCGCGAATACGCGCTGCGGCAGCTCGACGATTTCGCGGCGGCCGGCGTGACCTCGGCCGACGAGCTGCGGCGGCAGTTCGTCGACCACTTCTACTTCGGCGCGGAGGCCGACGATCCGATGACGGCGTGGGCGTTCCGCGACCCGCACAAGCTGCACCCGCTCTTCAGCAGCGACGTCAGCCACTTCGACGTCACCGACATGACCGAGGTGCTCGAGGAGGCGTGGGAGCTTGTGGAGCACGGCCTGATCACGGAGACGGACTTCCGCGAGTTCACCTTCGAGAACGCGGCGCGCCTGCACACCGCGCTGAACCCGGACTTCTTCAAGGGCACGGTGGTCGAGGGGGCGGTCGCCAGGCTGCGCTAGCCCGGCGACCGCCGCCGCCCGCGGAGGAGCTCATTTGACCGTGACGCTCTTCGCGAGGTTGCGCGGCTTGTCGGGATCGTGGCCGCGCAGCAGCGCCAGGTAGTAGCCGAGCAATTGGGCGGGCGGCGCGTTGAGGATGGCGGTCGCCGGCCCGAGGTCGGCCACCGGCACGTGGTAGTCGAACGCCTCGTGCGGCGCCGGCGACACGCCGATCAGCATCGCGCCGCGCGCCTTCACCTGCATCGCGCCCGCCATGATGTCGTCGTACGTCTCGTCGCTCGGCGCCAGCACCAGGCACGGCGTGCCGGGCTCGATGAGCGCGATGACGCCGTGCTTGAGCTCGCCGCCCGCGAATCCCTCGGCGTGGATGTAGCTGACCTCTTTCACCTTCAGCGCCGCCTCCAGCGCCAGGGGGTAGCTCGGCCCGCGGCCGATGACGAAGAGATGCTCGCGCGTGTGGATGGTCTCGGCGATCTGTCGAATCAGGTCGCGCCGGTCGTCAGCGAGCAGGCGCTCGATCTCGCCGGCGGCGCGCTGGATGAGGGCCGCCGCGCCCGGCGCGAGCCCGACAAGCTCGTGGGCGGTGAGCAGCAGGATCGCCAGCTTGGCGGTGAAGCTCTTGGTGGCCAGCACGCAGCGCTCGGGACCGGCGCCCAGCGGCACCGTGAGGTCGGCGAGCCGCCACAGCGTCGAGCCCTCGACGTTGACGAGCGCGGCGATGCGCGCGCCGCGGCCCCGGGCCGCGCGGACCGCGTCGATGACGTCGATCGTCTCGCCGCTCTGCGACAGCGCGATCACCAGCGCGCCGTCGGCGACGAAGTCCATGAGATAGGGAAACTCCGAGCCGGTGGCGACGGTGACGCGGCGGTGGGCGACGCGGGCGAGCAGATACTGCGCGGCCAGCGCGGCGTGGCCCGCCGTTCCGCAGCCGATGATGAACACGTCGCGCGCGTCGCGGATCATGGCGGCCAGGCGGCGCGCGTGCTCGCCGGCGCTTTCCGCGAGGCGGCGCAGCATCGCGGGCTGCTCGTGGATCTCCTTCGTCATGTAGTCGGGATAGCCGGACAGCTCGGTGGCCGCCGCCTCCCACTCGACCTCGGTGATCGCGGGCGCGACCTCGCGGCCCGAGTCCGCGTCGAACACCCGGCAGCGCTCGCGAGACAGCAGCACGGCCTGGCCGTCCTGCACGAACGTCACGCGGCGCGTGTGCTCGAGCAGGGCGCTGAAGTCGGAGGCCAGCAGGTGCCCGCCGTCGCCCCAGCCGAGGACGAGCGGCGATCCGCTCTTGGCGGCGGCGATCTGGCCCGTGGATACGTCGGCGACCGCGATGGCGTTGAGTCCCCGCAGGCGGCGGAAGGCCGCCATGGTCGCCGTCACGAGCTGCTCGGGACCGGCCGGCGTCGTCGCCAGGCAGTCTTCGATCAGGTGCGTGATGACCTCGGTGTCCGTCTGGGAGCCGAACCGATGCCCGGCGCGCACGAGCGGCTCGCGCAGCTCCCGGTAGTTCGACACGATGCCGTTGTGGATGAGGGCGAGACGGCCCGCACAGTCGAGGTGCGGGTGGGCGTTCTGCTCGGTCACGCCGCCGTGGGTGGCCCAGCGCGTGTGCCCGATGCCGATGGTGCTCGCCGGCAGGTCCGGCGCGGCGTCGCCGATCTTGCCGATGCGCCGCTCGAGGACGACGCGGTCCCGATGGCCGACGGCGACGCCCCACGAGTCGTAGCCGCGGTACTCGAGCTTCTTGAGTCCGCGCAGGACCAGGTCCGCCGCGTTCTGATCGCGCCCGACGTAGCCGAAGATTCCACACATGGTGAGCCTCCTGCCCGGGGGACGGTGCGTGGACAGAGGGGGCAAGGAGGAGTCGATGACGGGTCATGCCGACCCGCCGGCACCCTGAGTGGCCTTTGTCGGCGCGTCACCGCGCCGGTTTGCTCCACTCATCACGACCGTGCCCGCCGAGGGACCATCCGCCGAATCGTTCGATCGGTCCCTGCCTCGTCATCCGCCCTGCCGGGCGGACCTGGCGCTCGTCGCACGTGACTCCGATCCCGCTCAGCTCGTGCCCGCGCGTCCTCCTTCGGGGAAACGGGTTAGGGTCGAGGGTCCGCTACCGTTATAGCAGGTCTGGCAAGGCGGCGACGGCCGTTGCCGCCGCCGCCGCCGAGACCGTGCAGACGCTTGCCTACTTCTTCGGTGATGCCGACGGGCTGTCGGACGCCTCGACGCGCAGCTCGTTGACCACGTCGCGCACGCCCTTGGTCCGGCGCGCGATCCGCTCCGCCTGGAACTTGTCCTCGGCGGTCGGGACCTTGCCATAGAGACGAACGACGCCGTCATTGGTCTCGACCCCCACCGCGACGAGGTTCTTCACGCGATCGGCGGTCAGCTTCGACTTGACGGCGGTCGTGATCTTGGTGTCGTCCAGCGTCTCGCCGATGGACCGATCCGCGGCCTGAGCCGGAGCGGCGACGACGGCCAGCGCCACGAGCACCGTTGCGAACGTACCGAGCAGTCGCTTCATCGTAAGTCCTCCCATGGCGGATGAAGCGAATACCATGCCACCGAGCGGGCCCGTCCGTCTCGCTCAGATCTTGTTTTCGGCGAAGTCGAACGTCACCGTCGTGTTCGTCGCGAGGTCCGTCAGCTCGATCCTCCTGAACGTGAGCGTGACCACTTCCTGAACGGCGGCCGGGTCGCCCGTGTTGAGCTGGATCAGGCCGCTGGAGCCGCCGGCGGTCACCGTTCCGTCACAATCGGACAGCTTGAGATAGGCATTCAGCGCCGCCCACGACGGTGAGGGCCTTCTCCTGGCCGAGCCGGGGCGAACCGGGGCTGGATACGACGCCGCGTGGATGTCACGCGTTCGGCGAGACTACCGCAGACGCGCCGTCGAAGGCTAGCCGATAATCCGTCCGCCCATCACGCGGATGGTGTCGCCGGTCACGTAGGAGGACGCGTCGGAGGCGAGGAAGACGCACGCGTCCGCGATGTCCTCCGGGCGGCCGAGCCGCCGCAGCGGGATCGCCTGGAGCTGCGCGGGATCGGCCGGCGGCGTCTGGCGGAACTCCGGATACCACTCGGCATACCGGCGCTCGGTGTCGATGAGCCCCGGCACGACCATGTTGGCGCGAATGCCGAACGGGCCCAGCTCGGCCGCCAGGGCGCGGACGAAGCCGAGCAGTCCCGACTTGGCCGCGGTGACCGCGGCCGTGTTCGGTCGGCCCGTGATGGCCGACTGCCCGCCCAGCGTGATGATGCTGCCGCGCCCGCGCTGCTTCATGGCGGGCACGACGGCCCGCGCGAGATAGAACGCCGAGTGCAGATCGACCGCCATGACGCGATGCCAGTCCTCCAGCGTGGTCTCGGTGATCGCCTTGTGCGGACGGATGGCCGCGTTGCAGACGAGGACCTCGATGGCGCCGAGCTCGGCGGTCCCGCGGGCGACCATCGCCTCGACGGCGGCCGCATCCGCGATGTCGGCCAGCGCGGAGACGACACGGACACCCGCCTTGCGGCAGTCGGCGGCCACCGCCTCGAGCTCGTCGCCGTTCACGCGCGTGTTGAGCACGAGGTCGGCGCCCTCGGCGGCGAACGCGAGCGCGATGGCCCGCCCGATGTTGCGGCTGGCGCCCGTGACGAGCGCGGTCTTGCCCCTCAGTCTCATTTGTATTTGATGACCGTCCCTCGCACCGTGGTGATGTACCCGTTCAAAACGTACGCCCAGAACCAGCGCTCCGAGATCTCGGGATTGAGCAGTGCATCGCCCCCGCGACTCTTGACCGCCGCGTCGTAGGCGTTGACGAAGCGGTCGTTCTGCATGATGGGAATGAAGTTGAAGAGCATGATGCCCGTCGCCCGACCCTCCCCCTCGCCGAGCTCCTCGTAGTTGCTCTTCGGCCGCATGTCGATCTTGAGCGGCTCGGACACGCACCCGGCGGCCAGCACCATCACCCAGACCAGCGCCATGATCCATCGCGTCGCGTTCATGCGCACCCCCCTGTGCGCCGCGTAGTCTAGCCGATCTCGCCTTGAACTGGTCCGGCGCGGGGCGTAGCCTACCGGGCGCCCGTGCAGATCGGCTTTCATCTCACCCCGTTCTGGAGCCCGACGGATCGGTCGGCGACCGCGGTAATCGACGACGCCATCGAGGTCGTGCGCGCGGCCTCGGCAATGGGCTTCGCCTGGGTCTCCATCGGCCATCACTGGATCTCGCATCCCACCGTGTGGCCGCAGCCGATCCCGCTCCTGGCGCGGCTGGCGCCGGAGACGGGCGACCTGCGGCTCAAGACCTCGATGCTGCTGCTGCCGCTGCTCAATCCCGTCGACGTGGCGGAAAACGTCGCAACGCTCGATCACCTCACCCACGGGCGCCTCGACGTGGGGGTCGCCATCGGCTACCGCGAGCGAGAGCTGGAGGCGGCCGGGCTGACGCGCAAGGACCGCGTGCCCCGGCTCGAGGAGTCGCTCGACGTGATGAAGCGACTCTGGCGCGGCGACGAGGTCACGCTCGACGGCGCCTGCACGAAGCTCACCGCCGCCAGGCTCGGCTTCACGCCCTATCAGCGGCCGCACCCGCCCATCGAGATGGGCGCGCAGAGCGTGGGCGCCACGCGGCGGGCCGCACGGCTGGCCGACGCGGTCTTCTTCGGGCCACAAGTGTCCTGGGCGGACGTCGGCCGTCTCGTCGGCGTCTATCGCGAGGCGCGCGCGGCGCTGGGAGCGGACACCGCCGGCCGCGCGCTCGCCTCGCGCAGCCTGATCGTCGGCGCCAGCAAGGAGGCCGCGCGCGCGGCCGCCCACGCGTATCTCGAGCGGACGTTCGCGATGTATCGAGGCTGGGAGATGCAGGAGCCGACGATGGTGCCGCTGCAGCTCGGCTTCGACGCCGGCCTCGACGACTGGACGATCAACGGCACGGCCGCGGATTGCGTCGAGGCGATCGCGCGCGCCCGAGCCCTCGGTCTGGACGGCATCGGGCTCAGCATCGGGAGCCTGCCGCGCGGCGTCGGCGCGCGGATCGAGTATCTGCAGATGATCGCCGAGGACATCGTGCGGCCGGCGTCGGCGCCCGGCGCCTGAGCACGCCGCGCGTGCGGCGCGCGAGGCTCAGCGCGCGACGCCGGGCGTCGGCAGCGCGGCGACGACGGCGTGCGGCGGCCGGAAGGTGACGGCGATGGCCACCGCGCCGAGGCCGATCCCGAACGAGCCGAGGAACAACCAGAAATAGCCGCCGAGCGTGTCGTACAGCCAGCCGCCGGCCCAGGGGCCGAGCGCCATGCCGAGGGTGGAGACGAACGCGACGGCGCCGAAGGCCGTCCCCATGATCCGCTCGCCAAAGTACTCGCGGACGAGGATCGCGTAGAGCGGCATCACGCCGCCGTAGGCGAAGCCGAACACGACCGCCACCGCGTAGAAGCCGGAAAGGTCTCGCGTGAAGAGGTAGAGGCTGACCGAGAGCGCCTGCAGCGCGAGCCCGGCGACGAGCGTGCGCTTGGCGCCGACGCGGTCGGCCACGAGGCCGCAGATGATCTTGCCGCTCAGCGAGGCCAGGCTCGCGACGCTCAGCACGGTGGCCGCCGCCATGGCCGTCACACCGTGATCGATCGCGTTGCTCACCATGTGGAAGATCGGCCCCGAGTGCGCCGCGCAGCACGCGAAGTACGCGAGCGCGAGCGCGGCGAACTGCGGGCTGCTCAGCGCCTGCGCCACCGTGAGGTCGCGGCCGTCGGCGCCGGCGGTCGCCGCGGCGGCGTCGCGCGTGGGCAGCGGCGGCGGGTTGCGCACCAGCAACGCCGCGGGAATGATCACGAGCCACGCGATGTCGCCGATCACGAGCATCGCGAAGCGCCAGTCGTAAGCGGTGATGAGCCAGCGGGCGAGCGGTCCCATGACCGCCGAGCCGACGCTCACCCCGGCCGAGACGAGGGCGACGGCCAGGCTGCGATGACGGGTGAACCAGCGGGTCGTCGTCGCGGTCAGCGGCGTGTAGAAGCTGCCGGCGGCCAGGCCGACGAGCACGCCGAACAGCAGCTGGAACTGGCCGAGGGTGGCCGCGCGGCTCGCCGTCACCAGGCCCAGGCCGAGCAGCACGCCGCCGCTGAGCACGACCGCGCGCGTGCCGAAGCGGTCGGACAGCGCCCCCCAGAGGAACGCACCGGCGCCCATGCAGAGCCAGTTGACCAGCGCGGCGGTCGAGATTCCCGTCCGCGACCATCCCATCGCGTCGGCCATCGGGGCCAGGAACACGGTGAGCGTGAGCATCGCACCGAAGCCGACACAGGTGACGACGATCCCGACCCCGACGATGATCCAGCCGTAGAAGAGCCTCATGGACACTCCTGCATGCGTACGTCGCTCACGTGAGAGTCGAACGGCGTGGCTCGAGATCGACATCGCCGGCGGGATCGTCGAACGAAAACAAGGGGGCCCTCGGTCGAGGGCCCCCGGCGCGACCTAGCTCTTCAGCTGGAGCTCGTTCCGGACCGCGCGCACCCCCGGGACCTTGCGCGCCAGGTCGGCGGCGCGGTCCTTGAGCTGCACGTTCGGCACCGTGCCCATCAGCGTGACCATGCCGTTGTCCGCGCGCACGCGGATGCTGGCTCCCTGCAGCTGCCCGTCCGCGTCGAAGCGATCGCGGACCGTCTTGCTGATCTGGTCGTCCCTGGCGTCCGCCGCCTTGCGCTTCATCTCGGGAACGACCTCGATCGTGTTGCGAACACCCTTGACGCCGTCGACGCCTCGCGTGACCTCCTCGGCGGCCGCGCGCTCCTCGCCCGAGGCGACCTTGCCCCGCAGCGTGACGACGCCGCGCGCCGTCTCCACCTTGATCATCCGCGCCTTCGTCCGCTTGTCCGCGATCAGCTTCATCTTGGTCTTGGACGTGATCCAAGAGTCCTTGACCTCCGAGGTCCCGCCGCTCTTCGACTCGGCCTGCGACTGGGCCGAGCTCACGGCCGGGCAAATCAACAGCGCCGTCAACACCAGAAAAAGAAGAGCGGTTTTCATTGATGGCCCTCCCTTTCTCCCGGGAGCGGCTATCCAAGGGATGTGCCAACCCGCGGCGCCGGCGCGTTCGGCGGGCGGCTTGCTCGATCTCTCGCGCACTTCGGGGGCGCAGAGCACCCGGGCGAGACGGCCGGCCCGAGGCGATTGCCTCAGCCGCTGTCACGAGGCTGCCGCCGTGACGACGGTTTGGCACATTCGAGACGGAGCTTCTCCTCGGCCTCAGCCGCCGGCCATGGCGCCGATGATCAGCAAAGGCTCAGCACCCGTCGCGACGGCGTCGGGCAGCGGCGCGTCCGGCGACTCGTGGGAGAGATCGTCCTCGCACGCGAAGAACCTCAGGAACGCCCGGCGCTGCTGCGTGGCCTGGTCGCGGATCGTGCCGCGCAGCATCGGATAGCGAGCCTCGAGCGCGTCGAGGACCGCGCGCTGCGTGGGGCGGCCCGTGATCTCGAGCTTCACCTCGCCGTGGACGTGCGCGAGCGTGCGCAGATGCGCGGGAAGCGCGACCCGCACGATCATGGCAGCGTCTGCGCTTCCACCGACACCACGGACGGCAGGTGCTGGACGATCGGCGTCCAGCGCTCCCCGGCGTCGGGCGAGACGTACACCTGCCCGCCGGTGGTGCCGAAGTACACGCCGCACGGATCGAGCGCGTCGATCGACATCGCGTCGCGCAGCACGTTGACGTAGCAGTCGCGCTGCGGCAGACCCTTCGTGAGCGCCTCCCACTCGTTGCCGCCGGTCCGGCTCCGGTACACGCGCAGCTTTCCGTCGGGCGGGTAGTGCTCCGAGTCGCTCTTGATCGGCACGACGTAGATCGTCTCCGGCTCGTGCGCGTGCACGTCGATCGGGAATCCGAAGTCCGTCGGCAGATTCCCGCTGACCTCACGCCAGGACTCGCCGGCGTCGTCGCTGCGCATGACGTCCCAGTGCTTCTGCATGAACAGCACGCCCGGGCGCGAGCGGTGCACGGCGATGCGATGCACGCAGTGACCGACCTCGGCCGTCGGATTCGGGATCTGCTCGGAGCGCAGGCCGCGATTCATCGGCCGCCACGTCTTGCCGGCGTCGTCGGTGCGGAAGACGCCCGCCGCCGAGATCGCGATGAAGATGCGCCCGGGATGGGCCGGATCCAGCACGATCGTGTGCAGGCACATCCCGCCGGCGCCCGGCTGCCAGAGGCGGCCCGATTCGTGGGTGCGGAGTCCGGGCAATTCCTGCCACGTCTGCCCGCCGTCGGTCGTGCGGAACAGCGCCGCGTCTTCGACGCCGGCGTAGACCGTGTCGGGATCACTCGGCGACGGCTCGAGATGCCACACCCGCGCGAACTCCCAGGGGTGCGGCGTGCCGTCGTACCACAGGTGCGTGCCCGTGGGGCCGTCGTACAGGAACTTGTTGCCCATGGCCTCCCACGTCCTGCCGCCGTCCTTCGAGCGCTGGATCACCTGACCGAACCAGCTGCTGGACTGCGACGCGTACAGCCGATTGGGGTCGGCGGGAGATCCCTTGAGGTGATAGATCTCCCAGCCGCCGAAATGCGGGCCGCTCACGTCCCACCGCTCACGCGTGCCGTCCGACGTCAGGACGAATGCGCCCTTGCGCGTGCCGACCAGAACCCGTACGCGGCTCATCGCTGGCTCCTTGTCGTTTCGACGACCGCCTTCATGTCGGTCAGCCCCTTCTCGAAGTTCGTGCCGATCATCGTGTCCATGTCCACGAAGAGGTGGACCGCCTTCCCGACGAAATTCACCTTGCCCACCATACTCCAGGTCACGGCGGTTCGGTCACCCTCGGGTCTGAACGTGAACTCCACCGTGCTGGTGGCGGCGAAGGGCTTCAGAAACTCCATGTTGATCCGGATCAGCTCGTTCGGGCGGCTCTCCATGATCGTCATGCGCCCCTCGCCGACCTCCTTGTTGCCGGCCCACGCGGAGACGGCGCCGGGCCCGGCGGCGGGGCCGTCGTAGGACTGCTTCATCGCCGGATCGATGTGCGCCCAGGGATTCCAGGCGTCCCAGTTGCGGAAGTCGTTGACCTGCGCGAAGGCGGCCGACGCCGGCGCGGCCATGATGACCGTCCGAGCGACGCGGTACTCCGAGGGCCGCGTGGCGACGACACCGACGAATCCGAGCACGATCAGCGCGAGCACGATCACGATCTTCATGAGCATCGATTGGGCTGTCCTCTCTTCACGTGGGTTCGCCCTCCCGCACGGGACGGACTTCGACGGTACTCGTGCGGGCCAGGGGGACGCGCGCGGCCACGGCGAGCGCTTCGTCGAGATCTTTGACGTCGATGATCATGTAGCCGCCGAGCTGCTCGCGGGTTTCCGCGAACGGACCGTCGGTGACGATCCGCTTGCCGTCTCGCACGCGGACGCAGGTGGCCGATGACGATGGATGGAGCGGAAAGCCGCCGAGGTACTGCCCACGCGCGGTGAGCTCCTGCGAGAGCTCGACCGTGTCCTGGTGGATCTTCTGCCGTTCCCCGGCGCTCAGCTTCTCCCAGGTCCCTTCGTCGCGGCAGATCATGAGCATGTATTTCACGCGTTCCTCCATCAGTGAGTCGAACGACGGATCGGTGAATCGACACCCCGCGTGCGCTTCCCTCGCAATTTCTCACGCATCGCTTCCTCGCGTGCGGCGTCCTCGGGCGACAGGACCTCGGGGCGAACCTCGACGACTTCGCCATCCTTGAACGGCACACGCTTGGCCCACTCGGATCCCCTCGCCCGCGAGCAGGACGCCGGCCTTCACCATCTCCTCGTTGAACCGCCCCATCGCGGCGACGAGCACATTGCTCGGCATCTCGCCCGCCTCGGTGTGCTTGTCGGCTCCGACGAACATCATGAATCGCATGTCGCACTCCTCTCCGAGGGCTCAGCCGGCCGGCCGGAGGGCCGACCGGTGAGACGCGCGCTGCGGCGCCACCCGCCAGCGGCCATACGCGACGAACGCCGCGAGGAGGCCCACCACCACCGAGACGAGCGCGGCCGTGATCTCACCGCCGATCAGCGAGATCACCGTGGCGCCGATCATGATGATGACCAACCCGGCGGCGGCCAGCGGCGTCAGGCCCGGCCGAATGCGCAGGAGCCCGGGCAGGATCAAGCCGATCGCGCCGAGCACCTCGCACACGCCGATGAATCGCAAGAACCACCCCGGCACCGCAACCGGCCCGGTCAGCTTGTCGAGCGGTAACACCAGCTTCGCGCCGCCCGCGAACAGAAACACGGCCGCGAGCAGCGCCTGCACGATCCACAGGGCATAGCCCATGTTGCGTTCTCCTTTCGCGTCGCTTCATGAGTGGGTCGAACGGGGGGCACCGCGATCGACACCGGCCGTAAAATTATCTCTCGTGGCGCACGTTTCGGCTGCCAACGCGACCGTGGACGCCGTCTATCGCTCGGACTGGGGCCGGATCGTCGCCACGCTCATCCGCCTCGTCGGCGACTTCGACGTCGCCGAAGAAGCGGCCCAGGAAGCCTTTGCCACGGCCGTCGACCAGTGGCCCGTCTCCGGCGTTCCCGATTTCCCGCGCGCCTGGATCATCCAGACGGCCCGGCACAAGGCCATCGACCGCATTCGGCGCCGTGTCCGCTTCGCGGAAAAGATGGACGCCTACGCCGCGGGCGACCCGATCCAGACCACCGGGGAGCCCGCGCTCGATCCGAACGAGATTGCCGACGATCGGCTGCGGCTGATCTTCACCTGCTGTCACCCGGCGCTGGCGCCCGAGGCCCAGGTGGCGCTCACGCTGCGCACGCTCGGCGGCCTGGAGACCGACGAGATCGCGCGCGTGTTCCTCGTGCCGACCGCGACGATGGCGCAGCGCCTGGTGCGCGCGAAGGCCAAGATCCGTGACGCGCGCATTCCCTACGCGGTGCCCGATACGACGGACATGCCCGCGCGGCTCGAGGCCGTGCTGACGGTGATCTACCTCATCTTCACCGAGGGCTATGCGGCCACGCGTGGCGAGGCGCTCGTGCGGACCGATCTGTGCGCCGAGGCCATCCGCCTCGGGCGCCTCGTGAGACTGCTGATGGCCCCCCAGCCACCGCCCGAGGCGACGGCGCTGCTGGCGCTCATGCTGCTGCACGACTCGCGGCGCGAGGCGCGCCGGGACGGGGCCGGCGACCTGGTCCTGCTCGAAGATCAGGACCGGAGCCGCTGGGATCGAGCGCTCATCGCGGAGGCGCTGCCGCTCGTCGAGGAGGCGCTGCGCGGCGGTCCCGGACCCTTCGCGCTGCAGGCCGCGATCGCGGCGCTGCACTGTCAGGCGGCGCGCGCGGAAGACACGGACTGGCCGCAGATCGTGCGCCTCTACGAAGTGCTCGAGCGCCTGCAGCCCTCGCCGGTCGTGTCCCTGAATCGCGCGGCGGCGGTGGCGATGGTCGACGGCGCGCGGGCGGGGCTGGCGCTCATCGACGCGCTGGCCGCGGCCGGCGACCTCTGGCGCTATCACCTGCTGCATGCGGCGCG
>WNEW01000351.1_pt1 | contig 22095 bp, 19 predicted proteins | sample 5399891 | NCBI WGS metagenome assembly WNEW01 (sample SAMN13153336, study PRJNA577476) | soil metagenome | isolation source: 40 cm grassland meadow soil pre-rain plot 5 | place: USA:California | collected 2015-09-08 | reverse complement strand
ATGGGGCTTTACGCGCTCGGGGTATTCGAATGGCTGGAGCTCCGGTCCTACGATCTCCGGTACGCGCTCCTGCCGAGTCACCCGCTTGACACACCGATCCGGCTCGTCCGGATTGATGAAGAGAGCGAGACGAGCCTGGGTGTGCGGGCCCCCGACGTCCCGCGCGCCATGTACGCCGATGCGGTAAAACAGCTCGTACGCGCCGGCGCCGCGCTGATCGTCTTTGACATTATTTTCTCCACTCCAAGAGATCCGGCTGAAGACGAGGAGTTCGGGCAAGCCATCGCGGAGGCCGGCAATGTGGTGCTGGCCCGTTATATCGGCGAAAAAGGCCACAAGACCCCGGTCGCCGTGCTGCGCCAGGGGGAGTTGGGAGAGGCGCTGATCAACATCGAGTTGGACCGCGACGGCATTCTCCGCAGCATCCCTCTGGTGGGCTTGGATTATTCGGGTGAATCCGCGGACCCCGAACCGGTCCTGGCGATGAGCCTCGAGGTAGCCCGGCTCTATCTCGACCCCGAGGGCGACCACGAACTGGACCTCGAGCAGCGCGGCGAGGTCGGCCTCGGGTCCCTCCGTATCCCATACCCGGATGGGCGGATGCGCATCAATTTTTACGGCCCTCCCGCCACCTTTCCCCGCATCCCGTTCTGGAGAGTGGTGAAGGACCAGCTTGCGCCCGGGGAGATTCGCGGGAGGATCGTGCTTATCGGCTCTACTGCCCCCTCGCTGCATGATTCCTATCAGACCCCCCATACGGAGAAACTGGTGGTCGCGCTGACCGGCCAGGCGGAGCGGATGAGAGGGGTCCGGATGGACGGGTTTGAGATCCATGCCAATGCCATCCAAACGATCCTGGATGGGAGCTTTGTCCATCGGAGCAAGGATCAGTGGGGGCTGGTGCCGGCACTGCTGGCGGCGCTGGGGCTGGCCGGCGGCTTGCTTCTGATCTGGAGCGGCACGCGTCCGGTCCTGGTCGCAGTCATACGCGTCGGGCTGTATCTGGGGATCGGGGCGGTGGCGTTCACGCTGTTCTGGTGGTCCCGCTATTGGTTGGACATCGTGCCGCTGTACGCGATGCTCATGGCGCAGCATCTGGGCGGGAGCTCCTACCAGCGCTACCTTGAAGGGCACAAGCGGCGCCAGGTACAGTCCATGTTCGGCCGGTATGTATCGGCTCGGGTGGTCGAGCAACTGGTCCAAAACCCCGACCTGGCCAACCCCAGCGGGCGCAAGGAGCGCCTGACGATGTTCTTCTCCGACGTGCGCGGGTTCACCAGCATGTCCGAGAAGATGGAGCCACAGGACGTGCAGCACCTGCTCAGCGAGTATTTCACCGAGATGACCCACATCCTGTTCAAGCACGAGGGGACGTTGGACAAGTTCATGGGGGACGCGATCATGGCGTTTTTCGGCAATCCGGAACCGCAGCCTGACCACGCCCGTCGCGCCGTGCTGATGGCGTTGGAGATGCAGGAGGCGGTGGCTCGGCTCAACCAGAAGTGGACGGCTGCCGGACGGCGGACCATCGGCGTCGGGATGGGGATCAATACCGGCGAGGTGACGGTGGGCAATCTGGGGTCGAAGGACTTCCTCGACTACACCGTGATCGGGGACGCGGTCAACCTGGCCTGTCGCCTGGAGGAGGGCGCGAAGGCGGGGGAGATCCTCATCACGCAGGCGACCTATGACGACGTCAAAGACGCGGTAGAGGTGGAGCCGCTGGAACCGATCCGGGTCAAGGGAAAGAGCCACCCTATCCCTATTTATCGGGTGCTCCGTCGACAGACCGCCGGCGCTGGGGCTCAGGCCCCCTCCTAGGCGGGCGGCTCCGCGCGCTCAAGGGAGATGACAAGGCCTTCTTCAAGACCCACCCGAACTTCGGTGCGCGGATCAAAGCGGTCCAGAACGTGATCGAGGCACAAGGATTGAAAGCGACCGGTGTGCTGGTGAGCGAGCGATTCGTTCGATTAGGCAGGCGGCTCTGAGACCCTCGACCTGGCGGGTCTACTTGATCGCGACCGCTTTGACCTGCTTGAAGGTGGTCTGGCCCCGAAGGACCTTCTGGATCCCATCCTGCACGAGGGTGGCCATCCCCTCCTGGAGGCCTAAGTTGAGCAGGTCTTCGGTCTTGGCTTTGGACTGGATGAGCCGTTTCATCCGATCCGTGCCCAGCAGCAGCTCGTGGAGGGCGACCCGGCCTTTAAACCCGGTCTTGGCGCAAGGCTCGCACCCCTTCCCGCGGACGAGCTTGAAGTTGCTGTCATACTTGACCCCCAGCTTCTCCCAGTAGTCCGCTCCATAACCGGCGACCATCTCCTCGTACTCCTCCTTCGATCCGCGGTATTCCTCTTTGCAGTTCGAGCAAATCCGTTTGCACAGCCGTTGGGCGAGAACGCCCAGCATGGCGTCTGCGAAGCTGAAGGGGTCGCATCCCATGTCCAGCAGACGGGTCACCGTCTCGACCGAGCTGTTGGTGTGGAGGGTGCTGAGCACCAGGTGTCCGGTCAGGGACGCCTCAATCCCGATATCGGCGGTCTCCTTGTCCCTCATCTCACCCACCATAATCACGTCCGGATCAGCCCGCAGGAACGCGCGCATAGCGATGGCAAACGTAAAGCCGATCTTGGGGTGCACCTGCACCTGTCGCAGGCCGAATTGCGTGATCTCGACCGGGTCCTCGCAGGTCCAGATCTTGCGGTCGGGCTTATTGATATGACCTAGGACGGAGTGCAAGGTGGTGGTCTTGCCGGACCCCGTCGGGCCGACGCACAGGATGATCCCGTACGGCTTCTCGGCGATTTTTCTTAGCTCGCGGAGGTTCCGGTCTGAAAAGCTCATTTTGTCCAAAGGCAGCGCCTCGCTGTTCGCCAGGATGCGCATGACCACATCCTCGTTGGCCACCCCCGAGGTCGGCACGGTCGCCACGCGGAGTTCGATCTCCCGCTCGCCGACCTTGAACTTGATCTTGCCGTCCTGGGGTTTGCGGCGCTCGGCGATGTCCAGGCTGGCCATGATCTTGAGACGTGAGACGATCGCCCGGCGGTAACTGGGGGGAATCTTCATATATTCAAAGCAGCTTCCGTCCACGCGGAACCGTACCAACGTCTCACGCTTCTCGCCGTAGGGCTCCACATGGATGTCGGAACTGCCCATGCGATAAGCGTCGGCGATGATCTGGTTGGCCAGCCGGACGATGGCGCTGTCGTTCTCGTCGACCCCGCCGACCGTGGCCTCATCTTGCTGCTCCAGCATCGATTCGCTGATCAGTTCGCCGAGAATGTCCGACACGGACCCTTTGGCGGTCTGGTCCACCTGTCCTCCTCCGGTCGCGATTCTCAACAACTGCACGATGTCGCGTCGGAGGCAGACGGCGAAGCGAATGGTCTGGCCGGGGAAGCTTCGCTTGATATCCTGGACCTTATCCAGGTCGTTGGGGTCGTCGATCAGGATCTCCACGCCGGTCTTGTCCCGCTTGATCGGAGTCCAGTAGTTCTTTTTCAGATAATCAACGTTCAGCGCCTTGAGCAATTCGGGGTCGAGGAACATCCGCTCGTGATACTCGACATGAGGGCACTTGTAGAACTGGCTGAGAGACTTGCCCAGCTCGGCCTTCGGCACTTTATACTTCTCGATCAAGAGCGATTCGAGATCGGCGGATCCTTTGCGAGCCTCGGCGATGGCCGTTTCCAGCTCGGCCTGGGTGATCAGGTTATTGGCCACGAGGTGATCGAATTTAGTGGGGGTCTTCTTGGCCAGTTTGCGCAGGTTGAAGAACGCGATGCCCAACCCTTTGGCGATTTCCGCGACCGAGTCCTCGTCCTTCTTTGTAAAGCGCGCGCCGCTCTTCTTGTTGAGCAGTTGGATGACGCCCATGAGGTATTTGTTCTCGGCGACGATGGGGTAGGTCAGGACCTGCTTCGTCTTGAAGCCGGTCTTCTTGTCCCATGAACTGTCGTGCACGAGGGAGGGATGGATGCCGGCCAGTTCCGTCTTGCTGTAGGCGTCGCCGAGGTTGATCGGGCGGAGGTACTTCGCGGTGAATCCGGCGAGGCTCTGCTCGCCAATCGGTGTCCTGATCTCTTCAATCGTGTCGTTGTGTGGAATCCGAGCGAAGATCTCTTTCTTTTCGGTGTCGCAGGCGTAGAGAGTGAGGCGCTCAGCGTCGAACAGGCTGAGGATATCCTTCTGGAGGTCGACGAGAATGTGGTTCAGTTCCTGGGCCGCATGGATCTTGTTCGTGATGAGTTTGACCTGTTCGGCATAGGCGACCTTCTGCTGGAGTTCTTGCACATTTTCCGGCAGGACCTTCGTGAACATCGCTTCGGCTCCGTCTAGGATTGGGCGAGAAGAGTCGTGGGGCTCCACCGGCTGACGATCCGGCTCCCGCCGCGGGTCAAACCCCTCCGGTCCTCGTCAGCAGCCTGTAAGCGTAAGCCGAATGTTTATCTATGGCAAGCGGAAACAGAAAAGACGGGAGCCCGCCACAGCCCGGCCGCACAGGGTCATGGCTCAGGTCACTCGAATCTCCTGGCGCAGCAGTGTCTTGGCGTGTTGAGGCAGCTGCCCGGGAGGGAGCCGCTTGACCTCGCCGGTCTTCCGTTCTTTCAACTCCACGGTCCCCTGGGCCAGCCCCTTGTCGCCGATCAGGACCTGATACGGCGCGCCGATCAGGTCCGCATCATTGAATTTGACGCCGGCCCGTTCATCGCGATCGTCCCACAGCACTTCGAGTCCTGTTTCGATGAGCGAATCGTACAGGGCGCGGGCTGCCTTGGACACCTCGGCCGATTGGGTGAGCGACAGCAGGTGAAGATGAAACGGGGCGATCTGGGCCGGCCAGATGATCCCTTTGGCGTCGTGGTGCTGCTCGATGGCGGCGGCGGCGGTGCGCCCGACCCCGATCCCGTAGCAACCCATGACGGCGAGGCGCTCCTGCCCCTGGGGGTCCAGAAACTTGGCGCCCATCGCCTGGCTGTACTTGGTGCCGAGCATGAACACATGGCCCACTTCGATGCCGCGCGTTGCCCGCAGCCGCCCGCCCCCGCGCGGGGACGGGTCGCCCGCCCGGGCATTCCGGAGGTCGGCAAACTGCGAAATTGAAAAGTCACGGTCCAGGTTCGCATCGACGTAGTGGGTGTCGGCCTGGTTCCCGCCCGTCACGATGTTGCGCAAGCCCTTCACGGCATGGTCCGCGATGATGCGCGTGTGGCGGAGACCGATCGGACCGGCGAAGCCGATCGGCGCGCCGGTGAGGGCCGCCACCGTCTCTGCATCGGCCAGGTTGAGATCAGTCAGGCCCAAGAGCTTCTTGACCTTGGTCTCGTTCACCTCATGGTCTCCGCGAACCAACACGGCGACCGTCTCCGAAGGCGTCTTGTACAGCAGCGTCTTGACCAGGCGTTGGGGGGTGGTCTTCAAGAATGCCACCACCTCCTCGACGGTGCGGGCCCCGGGCGTCGGCACCTTCCGAAGCGGCCGGGTCGTTTCGGTCGAAGTCTCCGCCGGGGGGAGCGCTTCGGCACGCTCGACGTTCGCGGCATAGGTGCCTTCTTCGTCGTAGACGATCGTCTCTTCCCCGGTCTCCGCCAGCACCATGAACTCATGAGAGGAGGACCCGCCGATCAGGCCGGTATCCGCCTCCACGGCTCGAAAGGTGAGGCCGCAGCGGGTGAAAATGCGCTGATAGGCGTCATACATTTTCTGGTAGCTGAGCTTGGCGCCTTCCTCGTCCCTGTCGAAGCTGTAGGCGTCCTTCATGATGAACTCGCGTCCCCGCATGAGGCCGAAGCGCGGACGAACTTCATCCCGGAACTTGGTCTGGATTTGATAACAATTCAGCGGGAGCTGCCGATAGGAACGGACGTCCCGACGAATCAGGTCCGTGATCACTTCCTCATGCGTCGGACCGAGACAGAAGTCGCGCTCATGACGATCCTTGATCCGGAACAACTCCTTCCCGTAAAAATCCCAACGACCGGTTTCCCGCCAGAGTTCGGCCGGAGACGCGATCGGCATGAGCAGTTCCTGGGCTCCAGCGCGGTCCATCTCCTCTCTGATAATGCGTTCGACCTTTCGAATCACGCGGAGCCCGAGCGGGAGGTAGGCGTAGACTCCCGCCGCGACCTTGCGGATCAAACCGGCTCTCAGCATGAGGCGATGGCTGACCACCTCGGCTTCGCCGGGATCCTCTCGAAGCGTGGGGATCAGCAGCTGGGAGGTGCGCATGCTTCTTAGAGCAAGTAGCGAACAGCCCTTCGGCAGGCTCAGGGCCCCGAGCAGAGTCGAGGGGCGAGCAGCTCTGAGCTAGTGGGAGATCAGCCGTTCGATATCATTCCAGAAGGCGAACACCATGATGCCGACGAGCAGGAGCAGGCCGACCTGCTGCGCGATCTCTCGCTGGCGGTCGCCCAGCGGCTTGCGTAACACCGTTTCGATGGCAAAGAACAGGAGGTGCCCTCCGTCCAGAATGGGGATCGGAAGCAGGTTGAGCACGCCGAGGTTAATGCTCAGAATGGCGATGAGGAAGATCAGGCTGGGGGCGCCCTGGGTCGCGGCCTCTCCCGAAATGCTGGCGATCGTCAGCGGTCCGCCGATATTCTTGCTGGAGATCTCGCCCGTCAGCATCTTGTAGATGCCGACCGCCGTCAGCTCCGTCCATCCCCAGGTGGCCTGCAGACCGTGGAACGCGGCCAGGAGGGGATTGGATGACCGGATAATCGACCGCCCCGGCCCGGAGATCCCGATCTTGCCCACTTCAACGGGTTTACCGTCCACGACGATTTTCTCCGCAGCCGGCGTGACGGTCAGGGTCAGGAGGCGCCCGTCCCGCTTCACCTCGAACCGAAGCGGGCGGTTGGGGCTCTCCTTCACGAATCCGGTCATCTGGGACCAGGTCGCGATCGCCTGTCCCTCGATGCTGACGACCCGGTCGCCGTCCTGAAAGCCGGCCGCCATGGCGGGAGAGCCGCTCATCACGGCGGTGATCACCGGCGCGGTTTCTTCGATACCGATGTGATACGCCGTCACATCTTTCCCGGCGTCCTGGAGGGTGATCTGCGCGGGGGTGACCAGGACCGTTTTGATCTGGTCGCCACGGCGCACGTCCAGGGTCACTTGCCGGCCGTTGCTTTTTGCGATCGCGTCGAGCAGCTCGCTCCGGGTCGAAATATCCCTCTCATTGATCCGGATGATCCGGTCGCCCACCTGAATGCCGGCCAATTCGGCCGGCGAGCCGGGCCGTAGCGCCTCCACGTCCGGGGTGAGGTCTTTGAATGTCGGCACAAACAGCGGCGCGCCGGTCGCGAGCCATCCTGTAAATATAAGGTAGGCCAGCAGGAAGTTGAAACCCGGACCGGCCGCCACGATGAAGACCTTGCCCGGCAGGCGTTGATGGGTGAAGGACCGCCGCTTGTCTTCGGCCGTGCGAACCTCGTCCTCATCCTCACCGAACAGCTTGACGTACCCGCCGAGCGGGACGGCCGAGACCAGGTATTCGGTGTCGCCCACCTGGCGGCTGGCGAGCTTCGGTCCGAACCCCAGGGAGAACTTCAACACCTTGACCCCGACCCAGCGGGCCGCGAGGAAGTGGCCCAGCTCATGGAAGGAGATCAGGACCCCCAGGACGATGACAAACCAGAACACCTTCTGGCTCACGACCCAGATCGCGTCCGGCGGCCATGTGAATGCGAACATCATCATTTTCGATGTTAGATGTTAAATGTACAAATTACAATTCAACATTGATAATTCAAAATTCACAATTGTCTGCCGTGTTAGCGCACGAGCGCGCGCACCAGCATGCCTGCTTTTTCTCGTGCCCAGCGATCGGCCTCCAGGGCGTCTTCCAGCGTGGTCACGTCACGGGGCGCGTGCGCGTCCATGGTGGTCCGGATCACGTCGGCGATGTCCAGGAAGCCGATGCCCTCCTGCAAGTAGGCAGCCACCGCCACCTCATTGGCCGCATTCAGGGTCGCCGCCATCGTCCCGCCGATCCGGAGCGCCTCGTATCCCAACCCGAGACAGGGGAACCGCTCGTGGTCCGGCCGGAAGAAGGTGAGCTTCCCGATGCCGGCCAGATCGAGCGGCGGCACCTCCAGCGGCATGCGTTCCGGATAATTCATGGCGTAGGAAATCGGCGTCCGCATGTCGGGCAGCCCGAGCTGAGCGATCACCGAGCCGTCGCAGTATTCGACCAAGGAGTGGATGATGCTTTCGCGGTGAACCAGGACTTCGATCTGAGCGGGGGGGATGTCGAACAGCCACCGGGCCTCGACCACCTCGAGCCCTTTGTTCATGAGCGTGGCGGAATCGATCGTGATCTTCGCGCCCATCTTCCAGTTGGGATGACGCAGCGCCTGCTCGGGCTTCACATGCTGCATCTGCTGGCGGGAGAGCTCCCACAGCGGTCCTCCGGAGGCGGTGAGGATCAGGCGCAGGATGTCCTGGCGGCGGTGCCCTTCCATGGCTTGGAAGATCGCGCTGTGTTCGCTGTCCACCGGGAAAATCCGCACCCCGTGTCTGCGCGCCTCCTCCTGCATCAGCTTCCCGGCCATGACCATGGGCTCTTTGTTGGCCAGCGCGACGGGCTTGCCGGCTCGGATGGCCGAAAGGGTCGGAACCAGACCGGCGCCGCCGACGATGGCCGAAATGACCAGATCAGCCTCCGGCAGTTGCGCCACGCGCGCGACGCCTTCCGGACCGGACAGGATGTTCACGGAGGCGCCGCCGCACCTGTCTCGGAGCCTCGCCGCGGCGGGTTTGTCCGAAAGCGCCACAGCGGCGGGTTTGAAGACGCGGAGCTGCTCCTCCAGCTTTTCATCGTTGGTTCCCGCGGTCAGGCCGATCACCCGGAAGTGCTCGGGAAACTTGGCGACGATGTCCAGCGTGTTGGTTCCGATGGAGCCGGTTGATCCCAGAATCACGATTTTCTTCACAGCGTCTCCCGGAATTTCGTTAGGCGTAAGGCGTTACATCCCCTTCACGAGCGTCACGTAATAGTAGAAGACGGGGGCGGTGAACATCAGGCTGTCCAGCCGGTCGAGCATACCGCCGTGTCCTGGAATCAGCATCCCGGAGTCCTTTACGCTCGCGCTTCGCTTCATCGCGGATTCAGTGAGGTCACCCAACAGCCCGGCCGCGGTCAGCAGCACCCCTGTCGCCACACAATCAGGCACGCTGAACGACGGCAGAAACCACATACGGCCGGCCCAGGCCGCCACCAAGGCGAGAGCGAAGCCCCCGATCAAGCCTTCGACCGTCTTGTTCGGGCTGATCACCGGAGCCAACTGCCGGCTTCCCAGACTCACGCCGGCATAGTAGGCTCCCGAGTCACCCGCCCAGGTCACCAGAAACAGGAACAAAATCAGGTATTCGCCGCCGTCCAACGCTCTGGTGAGCAGCAGGTGTCCCAGGGTGAGCCCGACGTACAGCACGCCGAACACCAGGACCGCGGAATCCACGAGGCTCTGTTTGAGTCCTCGCGAAGAGAACAAGCGGGAGGTCAGCAGGGCGACCAGGATGACGAAAAAGACCGCGCGTTCCGGCGCCAGCCCCGGCCATTGCAGGCTCGCCAGCAGGAGCCCCGCCGACCCCAGTCCGAGCCCCATCGCGATCGAAGCTGAGGCGTCGCGAAAGTGGAAGCGGTAGAACTCCGCCAAGGCCAGCAACGCCGCCGCGACCACGAGGGCAAAGAGCGCAATCGGCGGCAGATACCGGACCAGGAAATAAAACAGCGGGAGAAAGACCAGGGCCGCGTAGACCCGCTGAGAGTCCACGCGTTTTCCCGTCACCGCCAGGCCTCTCGTCGTCGGAATGTCGTATCTCCCACTCTCAACGGCTTGCAGTGTCACAGCCCGCTCGGGGGATAGACGGCCCCCGGAACCTGCCCGAATCGACGCTCCCGTTGTTGATACTCCAGCAGGGCGATCAGGGCCTCGCGTCGACGAAAGTCAGGCCAGAGGGTAGGAGTGAAGAACATCTCGGTATAGGCCAACTGCCAGAGCAGAAAGTTGCTGATCCGGGCCTCACCGCTGGTGCGGATCAGAAGGTCGGGGTCCGGAAGGCCCTGCGTCGACAGGTAACTCTCCAGCAGGGGCTCATCGATCTGGTCCGGCTGCACCTTCCCGTCCTTGCAGTCCTGCGCCAGACGCCGGACCGCGTCCACGATTTCGGATCGGCCGCCGTAGCTGAGCGCGACGGTCAACATCAATTTGTCCAGGTGCGCGGTCTCCCGCTCCACCTTCCGCACCCAGTTCAACGCCGATGGCGGAAGCGAGTTGACTCGCCCGATGGCCCGGAAACGAGCGCCCTTTTCGATCAGCGCATCCATTTCGCTCTGGAGATAGTGCTCCAGCAGGAGCATGAGGGCATTGATCTCGGGAATCGGCCGTTTCCAGTTTTCCTGGGAGAAGGCGTAAATGGTAAGGGCGGCGATGCCGAGGTCCCGGCAGAGGGTGATGATCTCGCGGACGGACTTGATTCCCTCGGTATGGCCGGCCATGCGGGGAAGGCCGCGCAACTCCGCCCAGCGGCCGTTCCCGTCCATGATGACGGCGATGTGCCGGGGCATCAAATCGGGATCCAACAGCGCGGTCAATTCTGTTTCTGTGAGGTGTTCGAAACTGGTCGCGGTGCCCTTTGCCATGAGTATGTTGGGCGATCCTTTCTGCTCAAGGGCGGGTAGGCGAGGCTAGTCTAATCAGCGAGGCATAAAAAGTCAAACGATATCTCCCCGACGCAGGGCCCGATTCCACCCGCCTTCGCCGAGGCTACGGTGGGTTTCGCGCGCCGTTGCTCGGATGTAAAGGATCGGCTATACTGCACGACACACTCCAGAGAACTTGTCACAGATGTCAACGGACCAGACAACGGACCTCGCCCGATTCGGCCTGAGCGAGTTGGAGGTTCGGCGGACCCTCGGGAAAGTGAAAGTCCGCGATGTGGACTATGCCGACCTCTATTTTGAGTCCTCGGTCTCCGAATCGGTCTCGATGGAGGAAGGCATCGTCAAGCGCGCGGGCAAGAGCGTCTCACAGGGCGTCGGTGTACGAGCCACGGCCGGAGAGAAAACCGGCTTTGCGTATTCCGATGAGCTCACGCGGCGCGATCTCGAGATCGCGGCCGACACGGCCCGGTATATCGCGAACTCACCTCAGGGCGACACGTCGGTCCCCGCTCCCCGTCGGGTCCGGCCGACTCGAGACCTCTATCCCGCTGAGACCTCCGTGACCGAGATCGCCACGCGCGACCGCGTCGAGCTGCTCGATCGGATTGATGCCGAGGCGCGGCGCTATGATCCCCGGATCAAGAATGTCCTGGCGTCCTTCAACACCGAGCACAAGGTGGTGGTGGTGGCGACGTCCGACGGCCTGCTGGTCGGCGACGTGCAGCCGCTTTCCCGGTTACAGGTGACCTGCATCGCTGAAGAGGGAGGGAATCGGCAGATCGGCACGTACGGCGGCGGCGGGCGGATCGGGTTTGCGTTTTACCAGGAGCAGGATCGGTTCCTCCGCTACGCCAGGGAAGCGGCGAGGCAGGCGATCCTGAACCTCAGCGCGGTGGAAACCCCGGCCGGGGTGATGCCGGTCGTGCTGGCTGGCGGCTGGCCGGGGATCCTGTTGCATGAAGCGATCGGGCACGGGTTGGAAGCGGATTTCAACCGCCGCCGGACCTCCGCGTTCACCAACCTGATGGGCCGCCGGGTCGCGTCGGAGGTCTGTACGATCGTGGATGACGGGACGCTGCCGTTCCGGCGCGGCTCTCTCAACATGGATGATGAAGGCACGCCGACCAGTCGGACGGTCTTGATCGAGCGGGGGGTCCTCAGAGGGTATATCACCGACCGTTTGAATGCTCGGCTGATGGGGATTCCTCTGACCGGAAACGGGCGGCGGGAGAGCTTCCAGAGCATACCCCTGCCTCGAATGACCAACACGTTCATGCTGGCGGGGGAGTCGGATCCCCAGGAGATCATTCGATCGGTGCGACGCGGGCTGTATGCCGTGTCGTTCGGGGGCGGACAGGTGGATATCACCAACGGCAAGTTCGTGTTCTCGGCCAGCGAGGCCTACCTGATCGAGGACGGCGCCGTCACGCGGCCGGTCAAGGGGGCCACGCTCATCGGCAATGGGCCTGAGATCTTGACCAAGGTGTCGATGGTGGGCCACGACCTGAAGCTCGACGAGGGGATCGGCACCTGCGGCAAGGACGGGCAGACCGTGCCGGTGGGGGTGGGGCTTCCCACGATTCGAGTGGACGAGATCACGGTTGGAGGAACGCAGGGATGAAGGCGCGGCCAGGTTGACCCCAGTGCTCGCAGAGCGCGCACATAAAGACGGTGCTCGCTCGATGCGCGCAGTCGGGATCAACCTGGCCACGCCTTCTTTGGATAGTGGTCAGAAATAAATCTTGGATGGATAAAGTGGAACAGGATCTAAAGCAGCTTGCTGCGGATATGCTCGATCTCGCGAAGAAGCAAGGGGCGGATGGCGCTGAGGTCATCATCGCCGATGGAGAGACCTTCTCGGTGCAAGTGCGTCTGTCGGCGGTGGAGCGGCTGACGAAGGCCAGGGAGAAACGTCTGGGCCTGCGCGTGTTTATCGGGAATCGCTCGGCCAGCGTCTCCACGTCCGATTTTTCGCGGGAGGCTCTGCGCCGGCTGGTGTCGGACACCTGTACCCTGGCTGCCGCGGTGGCGGAGGACGAGATGTCCGGGCTGCCGCCGGGGGACCTGATGGCCGGCGACCTCCCCGAGCTCGATCTCTATGATTCGACCCGCTTGAGTACGGAAGCGCAGATTGAGTTGGCGCGGCAGGCCGAGGGGTCCGCGTTGGCCGCGGATGCGCGGATCACCAACTCGGAGGGAGCCGAGTTTGATTCGTCGTCCGGCCTGGTGCTCCTGGGAAACACTCGGGGATTTTTAGGACAATACCGGAGCTCCCATTTCTCGGTCTCGGTGTCCCCGATTGCGTCCGCTCCGGACTCGGCCGGCATGCAGCGGGATTTCTGGTACGCCGTGCAACGTCAGTTCTCGCGTCTGGAGAGCCCGGAATCGGTGGGGAGGGAAGCGGCCCGACGGGCGGTGCGCCGCTTGGGGGCCCGCAAGCTGTCCACCCGGCGCGCGCCGGTGGTCTTCGACCCGGAAACGGCCGGCAGTCTGCTGGCGAATCTCTGCAGCGCGGTCTCGGGTCATGCTCTGTACAAGGGAGCCTCGTTCTTGATCGGGCAGTTGGGGACACGGCTGGCGCCGGAATTCGTGACGATCTACGACGATGGACGGAGACCGGGAGGATTGGGGTCACGGCCGTTTGATGGGGAGGGCCTTCCGACCAGAAAGACGACGGTCGTGGACTCCGGCGTGCTCACCAGCTACCTCCTCGACACCTATTCCGGCAGGAAGTTGGGGCTGGCCTCCACCGGCAATGCGTCGCGGGCGGTGGGCGAGAGTCCGTCGGCGGGGCCGACGAATTTCTACCTGGTCCCCGGCGCGGCGTCCCCCGACGAGATCATCCGCTCGGTCCGCGGAGGTCTGTATGTCACCGAGCTGATCGGGTTCGGCGTCAATATGGTGACGGGGGACTACTCCCGGGGGGCCGCCGGTCAGTGGATCGAGAACGGCGAGCTGGCCTATCCGGTGGAGGAGATCACCATCGCCGGGAACCTCAAGCACATGCTGGCCGACATCGAGACGGTCGGCAATGACCTGGAGTTTCGCGGCCGCATCGCCAGCCCCACGATGAAGATCCGGGAGATGATGATCGCCGGAAACTAAGAGCTGATAGCTGATGGCTGATAGCTGATGGCCGGACCGCTCCGGCCATAAGCCATATGCCATAAGCTCTTTTCTCTTGCTCTGGAGGTCGCTATGACTGAAGCACTCCAAGAAAGCATGGTCCAGTATCCCAGCGAACGCACCACCGTTCGCGCCTATCTGATTCAACCTCAGGCGAAGGGAAAGCGCGCCGCCATCATCGTCGTGCAGGAGTGGTGGGGGCTCAATGACCACATCAAGGACATAGCCAGGCGCTATGCCGGCGAGGGCTACGTGGCCATTGCGCCTGATCTCTATTCCCGTCTTGGGCACACGGTCACGGCGGATCCGAACGAGGCCGGCAAGTTGATGAACTCTCTTCGACAGGAGGATGGACTGAAGGATTTGAACGCGACCGTGGCCTATTTGAAAACGGCGCAGGGGGTGGACTCGAAACGCCTGGGGGTCACCGGGTTCTGCATGGGCGGGTCCTATGCGCTGATGCTTCCCTGTGTCAATCCGTCGATCAAGGCGGCGGCCCCGTTTTATGGGCAGGTGCCCAACCCCGACACCCCGATCAAGAACCTGGGTGCGCCGGTGCTCTACATCTATGGAGAAGATGACGGCTGGATTACGAAGGCGGACGTTCAGCGGCTGGCCAACGCGCTCAAGAAGTACAACAAAACGGGCGAGGTCAAGACGTATCCGGGCGCGCCCCACGCATTTTTCAACGACACCCGCAAGGATGTGTACAAACCGGTGGAAGCGAAGGATGCCTGGGACCGGACGCTGGCCTTCTTCAAGCAACACTTGGGATAGGGTAGCCTGATCGCCCTTTGTGCTCGCAGAGCGCGCACACAAGATCAATTTAGATTTCTTAAATAGCGGGCGGTGCTCGCTCGATGCGCGCAGTTAAGGGCAATCAGGCCACCCTATCCAGCATAGAGGACTCTGAGATGGCGCGCCGGACCTCTGAAGAGCTGGCCGGAACTCCCCTTAGCCTGGTCTTTATCGCCGGCAACCTCCCTGATGCCGAAGCGGTCGAGCAGCGGCTGACCGAAATGGGCGTCGACTACGCGCTGAGTCTCGAGCCGTTCACGACGCTGTCATTGATGGGCGGGGAGTACACCGGGCTGTTTGTCTATGTTCCCACTGCCCAGCACCGGTTCTGCCGTGAGATGTTGGAGCGGCACGGCCTGACCGACACAGTCGAGCTGGAATCCAGTGAGTCATTGGAGCGACCGCATGGCGCTTGATACAGAGTCCGGCAAGCGGATGTTGCAGCTCGTCACCTCCCGCTATAACAACCGGGAATGGCGAAACAAAATCGAAAAGACGCTCAGCCTGTCACCCTCGGGGGTCGGCGACGAAGTCCAACGCGCGATCTTCCTGTACCTGAAACACGGCCTGAAAGCCTATAAGTCGCGACGAGCCGATCCGGATTCGTGGATCGTCGGAGGGTATGCCACGACGGAGGTCATCGAACGGGCCAAATTCGACCCGACCGTGGTGGGGGCGACGATCACCAAGGAAGATGTGGCGTCCCTCGGCGTGGACCCCGGCCCGGAGGTGGATCAAGCCTGGTGGGAAGAGATGCTGGTGGCGTGGTTTGAGGAGCCGGAAACGGAGGAACCGCCCGCAGAATCGGAGCAGCCGGCCCCGGATGACGACCGGAAGAAGGCCGAAGCCTGAACGGCCGCGCCCGGTGAATCGTTCGCTTTCTCCCAGTTCAGCGCTTTAAATCAACCAGCCGTACTTTCGCGCGCTCCTTGAGCAAGTCCGCCCCGGGCAGCAACTGCGGAGACTGCTCGGCATGCATCCGCCTGGCCTCCGTTTCCACCTGCGGCTTCAGGTAGGCGTACAGCTCCGCCACGTCAACCGCCCCGTCCTTGTTGGCGTCCGCCTCACCCTGGAGCCCTTTCAGGAAATAATAGGTGAACAGGCCGTGCCGCTTTTCCGGAAACGCAGTGCTGATCTGGTTGCCGGCGGCAGCCGACCACACCACCATGTTCTGGGACGCCAAGAGCGGGTCCTCCACCGTGATCAACATCGGGCGTGTCCCCCTGGCGATCACCGAGCGACCGCCGGCGCCTGAGAAGCAGGAATCCATCACGAGCATCACTTGCCTCGCCGGCAGTTCGCCCAGCACCTGGTACAGGCGTTTCAGCGGATACGCGGTGGTTTCCAGGAAGGCGGGATCCCCGTCGTATGGAACCAGAAACGCCTGGCTGGTGTTCGGATCGGGCGCGCCGTGTCCCCCATAATAGACGAACACCTCGGCATCCCGGCTCTCCGCGATCTGTTTGGGGAGCCACTTCTCGAGACGAGCTTCAAGCTGGCTCTTGGTCACCCGATCATTGAGGATGGTGACGATGTTCTGCTCCCGGTAGCCCAACGCTTTGACGAGATACCGTCTCACCATCTCAGCGTCGCGCTTGGCATAGTCCACTTTGGGGAGGTCTCGATAGTCCTCCACTCCGACAATGACCGCATAGGCATGGTCTTTGGGCGGCGTCATGCCGGACGGCGGGGCCAACTCCGCGTCAATCTTGGCGAGCTCCGCGCCGCCGAAGACTCCAAACGGTTCCACTGCCCCGGCGCTGATCCTCGGCCCTCGCAGGCTGGCCAGGTACTCAGCCTGGACATGGTCAATCAAGGGAGGCAGCAACCCGGCGGTGAGGGACGGAACGGCGACGTTGAGGACGATCTCCTGCAGGGATCCTCCATGAGCCACGGTGACTTTCTCGGTCTTTTTCCACTCCTGGCCGCCGGTGTGGACATTGTAAAGCTGAAGTTGGAGCCGAGTCAGCACCGAGTATTCGGACCTGAAGGTGGCCGCCGCCTCTGCGTGGAACTCTTTGACCTCCCCGACCAGCAGGAGATCGGCATGCTGGGACCGCGCGGCGGCCAGGATCTGCTCCGGGTCGATCTTCTCACCGGCTTGAGAGGGCGCGTTGAGAATCACCACGTCCTTGAAGACATTGGTGCGGCTGAGCGTGTCATGGAGAGTCCGCTGAATCGAGCTTTCGATGGATCCGCCCACGGGAGCGCCCTCGTAGACGAGTTTGCCGGTATGGATGGGGCCGATCGTTAAGACGATCGGCACCTCCTGTTCCTTCACCGGGACGGTGAGGAAGGGAGGAACGATGGACGGGGTACAGGCGCCGGCCAGCGCTGCACACAGGACTATCCGAAGGAACCAGGTTGAATGACCGCTCGGTCGGGTGAACATAGAACGCTCCCTGATCATTCAGTCGTCATTTGGTGAACTTCACGACTTTTCCCTTAACCTGGAGGCAGTGACTCATCCCGACTAAGTAAAAGGTGCTGGACGAGCCGGAAGACACCTCAATCAGCGCATCTCCCCCTCGGCTCCTCACGAGGTCCTCGATCAGCGCCGAAACCGGCTTGGGAGCGCCCAACGGAAGAAACAAAAACGTATAGCCGCAAGACGAGGATTCCTCGGCAGTCCCCAGTTCGACATATCTCCCCGTGACAGGCATGGTGGAGGGCGCCACCGCCCCAGGGGTGGTGCAGGCGACCATCAGCACGGCGAGGACCGTGGACAGGATTCCCCTCAGGTCGCCTCTCCCCCAGGCGGTTCCGGAGCGTGGTGCGCGATCGTGAACGCTCATTGGACGTTCTTGACAGCCAGGCCTTTGACGATGGTGCAATCCGATGCGAACAACGGAATCGCAAAGGTGGAGCCATAGTGCTCGACGGTGACCCCGGCTAACGCATCGGCCCCCTTCTGTCTCATCGCCTTCTCGATCATCTCGTCCGTCGGGTCTTTTCCGCCGAATGGAATGAAAAGAATCCGATTGGAGCAGGATGTCTCCTCCACGGATCCGAGCACGGCATAGGTCGAGGAGACGGGAGCGGTCGAACTTGCGATCCCGGCCGGGTGACGGCTGACGATACAGGAGGCTGACAAGAAAATGCACAGGCCGAGGCAAGTGAAGCTGAGGATATTGCGGATCGCCGGCATAGGGTGTCGGCCTTCCAACCGTGTTCTCTTCGTGGCCACTACGTGCGGGGCGGGCCACGGTAGCAGAACGGTCAGAGGGGTGTCAAGGAAGGCGTCCGGAGGCGGACAACACGGTGAGGATCAGCACTAAGACCCAGGCCATGAGCCCGATAGAGAAGACGCGTTCCAGGGTCATGTCACACCTCCCGTGGAGCTGGTGATCGCTCGCTGTGAGCGTTCTCTATACTAAAGAATCTCGTGCGCGCGCAACCCTCCAGAAGGAGGGGGAGGCACCCTCCAAAAGTATGGTGAGCTTGGCATCAGTTGAGAGCTCAGGAGCCGAACAGGTCCATCTGGGTCCGTTGGGGTTCGGAGGGGACAGGGGGGGCTGGCTCGGGGCGATCGGCCTGGTCCAGAAAGGCCTTCAGCTTGAGGAAGTCTTCCCGGAGCGGCTCCATGAGGCTGCCCTGGTGTAACGCGGCGGCGGGATGGAGGAGCGGGAAGATCGTGAGCTTCTCGGTCCGGACTGCATGGCCACGGATCTTGGTGATGCCGACCTTGCGGCCGAGCAGGGTCTCGGTCGCCCACCGGCCCAAGGTGCAGACGACCTTCGGGTTGATCAGCTCGATTTGCTGGAGCAGGAACGGCTTACAGGTGTCCACTTCGTCGGGCTCGGGGTCGCGGTTGTTCGGCGGGCGGCACTTGATGACGTTTGCAATATAGACCTGGGAGCGGGACAGGCCGGCGGACTGGAGCAGCTCGTTCAGCAATTTGCCGGCCGCGCCGACGAAGGGCTCGCCCTGCTTGTCTTCGTAGAAGCCCGGTCCCTCGCCCACGAACATGATCTGCGCATTGGGATTCCCCACGCCGAACACGACTTGGGTCCGTCCGAGTTTGGCGAGCTTGCAGCGCTGGCAGTTGTGGAGGGCGGCGCTGAGTTCCTGGAGGGTTGTGGAGGACGAGGGATCGGATGCCATGGAAGCCAAACCGGGCAGCATGATAGGCGGGGACGGCCAAGAAGTCAATGCTGGGGTGTGGCAGGGCTCCTCGCTTCCGCGCCTCCCGCGACATCCCTTCCACGGCGCTCCGAAGCGGAAGCCTTCCGAAATTCCCGCGACCCTGGTCAAGTGACCAGGGTGTCTTGGTCAGTTTCGGCTTTCCTTCTTCGAACGCCGGGCGGGTCCCTGTCGCTCCGGCGAAGTCCGCGCTGAGCCCTGCCACACTCCAGCCGTCAGCGAGTAAAGCAGCGGGTCTCTCCCGCGAAGGCCGCTCCAGCCATCGAGCCCACGGGCACGCACCTGCAGGGATTACGGTAAGAAAGGGACAGTAGCCGGGCTGACGGAGAACGAGCCGCTCAAGGCTCATCCCTTCCATCCCAGCCTAAACCCCACGAACTGGAAAGGAGAGTGATGGGCGAGAGAGCGCTATGTTGCCCTCTCGCCCTTGAGGGGTAATTCCCCTCGCCCTTTGGGGGAGAGGGGAGGGAGGCGCGAAGGCAACTTGGAGAAGGCGAGCGGCCGGTGGCGCCGAGTTCGGAAGGCGCGACCTTGAAGGTCTTGGGATGAGGATTGCTGTTCTGAAGCGGGTCTCTCATCGTGCTGGAGTGGTACCGCTCCATCTCCCCCTGACGGCTCCCTCCCCATGCTGTGGAGGCCTTCAAAGTGGGCTCCCTCTTCCATAGAAAAGACGGGCGTGTGGACTTCGCCAATCAGGACGCTGCATCTGAGGAGCCGCACCTGGTTGGCCGCAGTCACATTCCCGTTGATCCTCCCGTTGCTGATCAATTCGCCCGCAGTGATGGTCCCCTCGACGACCGCATTCTTTCCGACCTCCACTCTACCCTTCGTGTGAATCTCGCCTTCGATCCGTCCGTCGATTCGAACCGTGCCGACGAAGATAGCCACGCCTTTGAAATAGCTGCACTCTCCGAGAAAGGTGAAGCCCTCCTCCCCCGCTCTGCCGCTTTGATCACTCTGCCTTCTGATCCACATGGCTCACCCTATCTTCCCTGGGCGTGACATTTCGCGCTGCCACTCAGATTCCTACACTTCCAAAGGGCGGTGGTCAACCCTCCAAAAGTATGGCATCACATGCTGATCGAAGGGGTGTCGCTTGCCCGGCGTCAGGAGAAGGGCTTCTTTTGCGGGCCAGCCCAGTTGCTACGGCCAGCCGCACAGCTCACTTCTTCAGTTTTTCGGCGAACTGCTGGCGGAATTTGGCGAGCTTCGGGTTGACGACGTACACGCAGTAGGGCTGGGACGGGTTTCGCGCGAAGTATTCCTGGTGGTAGTCTTCGGCGAGGTAGAAGGGGCCGGCGGGGACGACGTCGGTGACGATCGGGTTATCGAAGAGCTGGTCCTTGGTCAGGCCGGCGATCACCTCCTCGGCCATCGTCTTTTGCTCCGGCGAGTGGTAGAAGATGGCCGAGCGGTATTGTGTGCCGACATCGTGGCCCTGACGGTTCAGGGTGGTCGGATCGTGGATGGCGAAGAAGACTTCGAGGATGTCCCGATAGGAGGCGATCTTCGGGTCGAAAGTGATCCGCACGACCTCGGCATGACCGGTTCGGCCGGTGCAGATCTGCTCATAGGTCGGGTTTGGCGCCTGTCCGCCCATGTAGCCGGATTCGACGGACTCCACGCCTTTCATCCGGTCGTACACGGCTTCGAGGCACCAGAAGCATCCGCCCGCCAGCGTGACGACCTCCTTCCCGGCAGGCACCTTCGCATGGGAATCCGGCGTCTTCATCGGCCCTCCTCCATCTTCATGTGAATCGCATCGGCGCAGCGCTCTCCGCTGAGGATGGCGCTTTCCAGGGTGGCGGGAAGCCCAGTGTCGGTCCAGTCTCCAGCCAGGCAGAGATTTAGAAATGGACTCTGCTGGAGCGGCCGCAAGGCGGCGGTCCCCGGCTTCACCGAGAGAAAGGCATGGGGTTCTCTCACGATCCGGTACTCCTGCGTCCTGGCGCTCGAGAGGGCCGGGAACGCCGCCCTGACCTCATGGAGTGCGACCTCAAGGAGTTCCCGATCCGGTCTGTCTAACACATCCACCTTGCCGGTTGCCACCAGCGACACGAGAGTCGGTCCGCCGTCGGGTCGGCTGACCATCCAGTGGTAGGTTTTTCCCGGTAGCAGCAGCAGGCGGGGACCTGGGAGCGGGCGATCCAGCCACAGGTGAACCGTCAGCGCAGGCGAATCGGTCAACCCGGTCAATTGCTGAAAGTAGGAATAACGGGCGAGCGCTCCTTCCGGAAGCAGCCTGTAGAGGCTCCGGTGCGGAAGTGCCGCCACATACCATTCTGCCGCGAGGGTCCCTCCCGTCTGGAGGTCAACACCGCTGACGCGCTGGGCATCAAATCGAATCTGGTTCACCGCGGTGCCCAGGCGAATGGTGGCGCCGGACCGAAGGAGTTGAGCCCGAGCTGGTTCCAGAAGCAGGTGGCGCATCCCGTGGGTGGGAATGGCGATTCCCGAATTGCGCCGGGCGGAGAGGAAACACCGAGTGAGCGTCGTGATCAGCATCGCGGCCGAGACCACGGTCAGGTCGTCCCCGAGGAGGAACCGAGCGAGGGGGCTCCAGACGAGGGCTCGCGCGGCCTCCGATTGCCCGCGGTCCGCGAGCCATTCATCGGCGGTCCGGCTCTCAAGGTCGGGAGGGAGCGCCGGGTCGCCTTCCCAGGTTCGCTCGAGCAACATCAAGGCACGCCACCGGTCTTGGAACGGCAACCCTCGGAACGTCGCGAGGCTCAGAAGGGCGTGGAAGGGAGCTGGCGCCCACGGCCGGTGCAGGCGATCGGTCCGGTCGCCGCGGAGGAGGAACTCCAGGTTGATCCCCTTGGAAAATCGAACGTGGCGGGCCGTTCCCAGCGTCTTCAGCAAGGAGAGGAAGGCCCGGTGGCATCCCAGGAAGACGGGCGGAATGGCGTCAGCGCCAGACTTGATCAGCCGGCCACCTAGCTCACTCCCTTGTTCCAGGAGCGTCACGGCGTAGCCTCGCGCGCTCAGCCGAAGCGCGGTGGTAAGCCCTGCGGGGCCGCCTCCGATGATGAGCACAGAAGGACGCATCATGCTAGGCACAGGGCGCGAAGCGCGGAACGACGATTGATGAATGCTGGGTTATGGAGCATTCCGCGCGAGCGGCAAGCGCGACCTGAGCCACACCCCGGCGGCGATCGCCAGGCGGTACGGCGGGGCGAGGCTGATGCGGCGCCCGAAGACCCGGTAACCGGACGACTCGATCCGCCCCAGGATCCGGGCGTAGACGGCGCGCATGATTTCGGCGACGGTGAGTGCGCGGCGGTCCGTCGCCGGCAACAACTGGGCCGCGCGACGCGCGGCCTCGTAGAACTTGCGGGTCCGCTCGCATTCAAATCGCATCA
>WNEW01001298.1_pt1 | contig 22111 bp, 22 predicted proteins | sample 5399891 | NCBI WGS metagenome assembly WNEW01 (sample SAMN13153336, study PRJNA577476) | soil metagenome | isolation source: 40 cm grassland meadow soil pre-rain plot 5 | place: USA:California | collected 2015-09-08 | reverse complement strand
GCCTTCGACAGCGGGAACCGAAGGACAGCCTATGCTGCCACCAAGGTCTTCCTTGAAGCAAATGGCGAGAAACTAGACATCGACGTATAACCGAAGGTCGTAACGGGCATTCGAGAAGGGTTTTATCAGACCAGGGAGGTCATGGAATGGCTGAAAGGTCGTGGAATCAGAGCGTTCGTATGTCCCTGAAGGGGAGTTCCGAAGACCGCTATCGGAGATTATCAAAAGGGACAGGGCCATCCTCGAGGCCATCGGCAAACTCTGAAGATTCACACCTTGGATGGCGGGCTGGCATCACTCTGAAAAGCGACCTACAGTCTAGTGGGGCATTCTACAAGATTGTGCGCCAGATCGAAGATACGAATCGTGAGCCGCCGTCTACCAAGAAATAGATTTCTTCTCGCCTGGCTCATGCGGAGAGACGATGTTGACCATCCAGTGGACGCCAAACTTGTCAGTGAGCATTCCGAACGTGTCCCCCCAGAATTGCTTCTTTAGCGGCATGTCAACCTTGCCACCTTGAGCGAGCTTGGTGAAGATTTCTTTGAGTTTGCCGCTGTCCTGACCGGTGATGCTCATATGGATATTGTCGCCGAACTTCACCCGCTGGCTCGGTTGTCCATCGCTGGCCATAATAGAAAGCCCATCATTTTTCAAAGCCGCGTGAAGGATCATGTTCTTCTCTTCAGGCGTGCGAGCCATTTTAGCTTCGCCAAACGTTTGCATGGTCAGTTCGCCTCCTAGGATTGATTGATAGAATCTCATGGCTTCAGCGGTATTGCCGTTGAAGTTCAGATATGGCGTAAGTGTGGGCTTCACCGTTGCCACTTCTTATTAGCTTCCTCGAAGGAGTGCTAGGCGGCTTCGGCTAATTATGTCTTTTTTCTGCGAGGTGCTGTGACACATAATTACAGGGATGACGTGCGACAGCTCAATAGTCAAGGGGACAACCCTAGCTTTGTTGGATAGCAACAGAGCTTGAGACCTGCGTAATGCTGCCGTCCGAGAATTCCGCGGATATGACAGGTTATGGACTAGGCCGCCGAGCTCCAAAGTATAAGTGAGAGTTATGTGCATAACTGCAGATATGAAAAGCAGAATGAGGGTGGGCGAGAAAGGCCAGGTTGTCATACCGAAGGAGCTGAGAGAGCTGACTGGGATAAAGGAGGGGACTGAGGTCACGGTGGGGTTGAAAGACGGAGCCGTGACGATTACGAGGGCGAGCCCCCCCACCGAGAGTTATAGAATACTTCACAAGCACCTTCTCGAAGAAGCTTCACCGCGAAGTGAACATCAAGAGGCTGTTGGAGGAGGAGAGGGCTGAGCGTCACAAGCGTGTGTCTTGACTCGAACATCTTCATCTCTCCCCCCGGTGTATGAGGGGTCGAGGAAGACAGCCAACGCGAAGAGGATTTTGGGGATGGTCGAGAGGGGAGACATCGTTGGTTACACGTCCATCCAAACCTGGGACGAGATAGTGTGGGTGGTAAGGAAGCTCCTCGGAAACCCGGATTCCGTTCAAGCTGGCGAGAAATTTCATCAGGCCCCACGAGGCCCTAAAGGAGCAGACTCCCACGGACTAGGCGGGAATCCAAGTTGAAGGGGAAAACAAATGGCTAACCATTATCCAGAACGCGGCGACGGGAATCAGAAGGCATGAATGGAATAGTCGAGGGTGAGCACAAGCTAATGTATCCCTCCTGGTGGGAAGTGCTGAAGAGATTCTGGATTTGGATTCGACAGAAGGTCAAGGCTCGTCGTCCGACGAAAGTTAACAGCGGAATCACGGATGCGAATCAATCGTCAAGGTAACAGTTCCCGCTTCCTGAAATATCGTTTTTGACTGGAATCTATCGTGTCTGCTACAAAACGTCTCCACATGATGCTTACCAAGAAGAACGCTCCCCTCTCCGCAAGGCGGGCAAGGAAATTCTTCATACCTCCTACTTTCCTCTGCCCACCACCACGAGAAAATTCAAGCCGATAAATAGAAGCAATAAGGCTGATTTGCCCATGAGCAAGAAAGCAGGCCGCCCAGAATACAGTTTCTCAAAGAACCTCGGTGTTGATGGTGGTGGTGACTTCCTCCCTCTTCCTGGAAGACTCTGGGAAGGATGGCGCTCTGGCAGGACGAGGGATGACAGCTACTCCGCGCTTCCAGAGGGGGGGTTAGAGCGAAAGGAGGGCGCGCAGTAGTAGATGGGAACCCCAGAGCTCGAACTCGCTGGGGGAGGACTGCCAGCCAATCTCACCGAAGAAAGGCGGCTTGATGTAGAGGGTAGGATCAAAGCCTGCGACATCGAGGGGCTTCCCTCCCTCGCAGGAATATCGAGCAGGAATGCCCTCAGCCTCCTCACCAAGTCAAAAGAAGAGGACTCGCGAATACGGGAACGAAGGGTGCTGAAGACGGGCGACGCCAGAAGGCTCAAGCGGGAACTCTTGGAGATCTTCGCTGCCGAGGCCTCCTCGAAGCTGGGGAAGAACTCCCTTCTGCTGCTGACGCCTTCGCTGGACGTGAAAATAATCCGAAACAGACTGAAGCTGTCCATCACCGGAAAAGAGATCTCCGACTCTCTCAACGCTCTTGGGAGATTTGTGGAGTTCAGAAGAATTCTCTCCCGTCTCTCCTTCTCTCCGAGGAAAGAAAAAACCGGTTCTGACACGCTCGAATTCTTTGCCGCAAGAAGAGACATTCTGGGGGCGGTCCTCGAAGTGCTCGCGCGATTTTCAGACGCTCCTTCAGTGGCATCATTCTTCGCAAATGCCGATCACGAAACCTTGCGAGGAATCCTCGCCGCATTGGAGGAGGTGGATAGAGCCGGTGGGATTGAGGATGCTGAAGCCGTGATTTCGGACGCAGAGCTGGAGATCAACGATGCCATCAGGAAGGGCGTGAGGGACAAGGAGAGAGCGGTCTCGATAGTCGAAGACAAACTGGTCGAGATTGTTTCTTCCCTCGCGATGAAATGGGAAGAGGAAGAGCTGCTGAAGGGCGCCTTCGAGATGTCCACCCTTCCATTCGAGTTCGACAGGGTCGCAGTGAGAAAACTTGTCGGCGAATGGAGGCGGAGGAAGGAAGAGGAGCTGAGGGCCAGGGTTGAGAAAGCCGAGAGGAGACTGAGGCCACACATGGGTATGGTCAACGACCTAGTCGAAAGGGCAATCATCCTCGACGGGATCCTGGCGGTGGCCTCCGCGGCGAAGAAGTACTCCCTCACCATCCCAGAAGTGGGGACCGGTGGCATAGGCTTCGTCGGCGGGAGAAACCCCTTCCTCATCAGGGAAGAACTTGGCGGAGGGACCCCGGGGTTGCAGCCGGTGAGCTACTCGATCGGCAAGCCTTCGTCCATCAGGTTGGCGAAGCCCAGGAACGCCGTCGTGCTCACGGGTGCAAACAGTGGGGGAAAGACGACCCTGCTCAATACGATGGCAGCGATACACATACTGGCACTCCTCGGACTGCCCGTTCCTGCGGAGAAGGCAGAGACAGCGCCGATGCCGATTTACCTCTTCAGGAAGAGGGTAGCTAGGAAGGTCGGGAGCCTCGAGCAGGTGCTTCGGTCGCTCATCCCCGTGCTTGCAGACAGGAAGAGGAAGCTTGTTCTCATCGACGAACTCGAGGCGCTGACGGAGCCGGGAGCGGCCGGGAGAATCATTGCCTCGATCATCAACAAGGCAGCAACCACAAGCAGTCTCTTCCTCTTGGTGACGCATCTGGCGAAGGAGACTCTTCCGCACGTGAAGCTCCCGGTGAGAGTTGACGGTATCGAGGCGAGCGGGCTTGATGAAAAGGGTGACCTGGTTGTCGAAAGGCAACCCAGGTTCGATCACATAGGTTCGAGCACGCCGAAGCTCATAATCATGAGGCTCTCAAAGACAGCGAAGAAGAAGGCGGTGAAGGAGATCTATGATGATGTGCTTGCTTCTCTCGCGGAGGGAGCAGGCGAAACTGTCCAGACTCCCCTCACATTTCCTTGGCTTGAAGAGACCTCTTTACGTCGACAGTCTAGGGCCTGATCGATAGTTTCCCATAGGTAGCCGCTGGAATTTGTAAGTTGCTCCACGTAAGACCATGTGAATAAGTACTGGCGATTTGTAACATATACGGAGACTTGACGAACGAAGTACTTCTCGAGACAACAGTCTTCAGCAAAGGCAAAAGGACGACCGTTCCAGAGCGAGTTAAGGGGTTGTTGAAACTGAGATTCACCCCCGGCAAGTTGACGAAGCTACTATGGACACAGGAGGGGGATGAGATCGCAGTCACGAGAGGAACGCCGCAGTCGAGTTTCATGAAGACCCTCCTCAGCGGCGACGGAACAGCGGCCGTACCCAAGCATGTGAGGGAAGCTTTGAAACTGAAATGGACACCCGATAAGGTGGAGAGAATATTATGGATGCAAAAGGGGAATAAGATCATTGTCACGAGAGGAACGCCCAAGTCGAGTCTCGCAGCTTAACTTGATGCGGGCCCGACGGGACCCGAACACTTGGCATCCTCCCTTCCTCCCCGGCGGAATGGTGTTGACGGCTCGGCGTCACAACGCTTTTGAAGGGAGGCGGCAGAGGTTCCGACAATTCAGGCAGTTTCAGATGGTTGCAAAGGGAAATAGAGAGAAACTCCGTCCCGCTCGCGAAGCTAAGCTGAGGAGCATGCAGGCCATCTTCAAACTCCCATGGTCGAAATTCTCAATAAAGAACACCGAACCGGACAAGCTGGACGCCCTCACGCGGAGAGGTTCCGGGAGTTCGCCGCCCTCTCGAGCGTCAAGCAGCAGCAGGAGCTGAAAATCGCCTAGTGAGTAAGTCGCAGGGCGGTCTCGAGTACAGCAAGGTGGCCGAAATCAAGGGCCCCCTCCTCATCGTGGACGGCGTCGAAAAGGCGGCCTACGACGAGCTCGTCGAGATACAGGAACCCGGGGGAGGCAGGAGGCTCGCCCGCGTCCTCGAATCCGGTTTCGGGCGCGCGGTCGTCCAGGTTTTCGAAGGCACGTCGGGCCTCTCGATTAGCGGCACGCGCGCGAAATTCCTAGGAAGGACTATGGAGCTCCCCGTCTCCGACCAGCTCCTGGGCAGAGTCTTCGACGGCCTCGGCCGCCCACTCGACGGCCTTCCCGACCCCGTCGGCAAGAGCTTCCTCGACGTCAACGGCTCCCCCATCAACCCCGAACGCCGAGAATACCCGACCGACCTCATCCAGACTGGCGTCTCGGTAATCGACGGCATGCTCACCCTCGTCAGGGGGCAGAAGCTCCCAATCTTCTCCGGCGCGGGGATGCCTCACAACATGCTCGCCGCCCAAATCGCCAGGCAAGCAACCGTCGTCGGTGAAGGCGAGGAGTTCGCCGTCGTCTTTGCCGCCGTGGGCGTATCACACGGAGAGGCTTCATTCTTCCAGAAGACGCTCGAGGAGTCCGGGGCAATCCGCAGGAGCATCCTCTACCTCAACCTCGCGGACGACCCCGCCATCGAGAGGATAATCACCCCACGCGTCGCCCTCACCGCCGCCGAGTACCTCGCCTTCGAGCTGGGGATGCACGTCCTCGTTATCATCACCGACATCACCTCTTATGCGGAAGCGCTGCGCGAAATCTCCGCCGCCCGAGAGGAAGTCCCCGGGAGGAAAGGCTTCCCCGGCTACCTCTACACCGACCTCGCCACCAACTACGAGCGCGCCGGCCGCATCAAAGGGAAGCGCGGCAGTATCACCCAGATGCCCATCCTCTCGATGCCGAGCGACGACGTCACTCACCCCATCCCCGATCTTACGGGCTACATCACGGAGGGACAAATCTTCCTCGGCCGCGAACTCTTCAGGAAGGGCATCTACCCACCCGTTTACGTCCTCTCCAGCCTGAGCCGGTTAATGGGGCCCGCCCTGGGCTACGTCATCAAGCAGGGGAAGGCCCGAGCGGACCACCATATGGTCGGGAACCAGCTCTACAACGCGTACGCGAGGGCGGGCGAGCTCCGCGCGTTATCGGAAATCGTCGGGAAGTCGGGACTCACCGGCTCGGACCTGAAGTACCTGAAGTTCGGCGACGACTTCGAACAGAAGTACCTGAAGCAGGGGTACGACGAGAACAGGACCTTCGAGGACACCCTGCGCATTGGCTGGGAGATGCTCTCCATCCTGCCAGAGTCGGAGCTGACAAACGTCAAGGAAGAGTTCATCAAGAAGTATTACGTCGGGGAGAAGTCCGCAGGGTAGCACATGTCGGTAAGCTTCGGCTCGCAGGTCCTCCCCACAAAGATTGAGCTGATCAGGACGCGGAGAAGCCTTCAGACCGCTAACCGCGTACACAAAGTCTTGGACGACAAGCGTGAGGTCCTCCTCAAGAGGCTCGACGAGATGATCCAGCAGGCCAGCGGGGCGCGGGAGGAGATCTGGCAGCCCCTGTCAGACGCCTACCTCGCCCTATACGACGCCTACCTGAAGCTCGGCCCCTTACGCCTCGAGGGGCTGGCCTCCAACACGCCGGCGATGGTCGAGACCGATATTACGGTGAAGCGTGTGGTCGACGTCGACATTCCCTCCCTAAAGCTCACGGAGAAAGATGTGGGGATGACATACGGCTTCGCCGACAGCAACATCGCGGTCGACAGGGCGGCGAGGGAGATGAGGAAGCTCCTCCCCTCCATCTTCAAGGCCGCAGAATTCGAGAACGCGATCTTCAGGCTCGCGAAGGAGCTCGAGAGGACGCAGCGCCTCCTGAACGCCTTGGAGTACATGATAATTCCGAGGTATGTCTCGTCAATCAGGTACATCCAGCAGACCCTCGAGGAGAGGGAGAGGGAGGAGTTCGTCAGGCTGAAGCACGTGAAGAAGGTTCTTGAAAGGAAAGAGGAGGCGCGAGCGTGAGCGGCGAGGAGAAGAAGATAGTCGGAGACAGCTTCGAGGCCGCCCGGAAGCGGGTGGAGGAGGCCTACGAGGCTGCCCTGCAGGAGACCAACTCGAAGGTAGAGAAGGCGAAGTCAGAGGCGCTCCGCAAGCTCGGCGCACAGTGAGCCCCTGCTCCTTCGCTCCTAACTCACTCGTTCGCGATCATGCGGTCTATCATCTTCACTATTATCGGAAGGGAGACGAACAGACCGACCGTCGAGAAGGTCACCGCGAGTATCACTGGAGGGATGTTGGTCACTTGAGCGAGGTAGAAACCCAGCCCCACCCCGAAGAGGACGAGAGCGGCCACGATCAGAGGGGAGATGATGAGGGCCCTCACCATCGTCCGGTTCCTCCTCTCGAGGCTCATACTTGACGATAACTAGCTAATCGTTATAGGATTTTGGTCTCTCTTAGACTGCGGTTGATCCTTCCCCATGTTGAGGGATGCTTATTGGAAAAGAGGTTGGCTTAAGGAACGCTTCTATGCTTTCTTTGCCTACGAAGGCGAGAATAACAGCTGTGGCGGCGTAATCCACCCAGCTGATGCCGAATAGATAGTTGATGAGCAGACTTCCGAGTAGGGCGAGAGACATTAGGAAGCACGTGGCCGATTGGACGGCGTCCATCAGGAGAGGCGCACAATTCGTCTCCCTTTCTATTCCGCGCTTCTTTACCCAGAGGACGGGCATGACTATCACGGCTCCGAGGGCGACCGCTATCCCCAGCAGGGAGGACTCTGGCATGATCCCAGTAAAGTAGGAATATAGAGCACCTCCCCCGATTACTGGAATGAGGGCCACGAGGAGGAGCATCGTTGCCCTCTCTGTCTTCTCACCAAGTTCGTTAGAACCAGCCGAATCGCCCCTCGGATGGAACGTCATGGCGAATCCTGAGAGGATTTCAACCAGACTGTCGCCGCCGAACGCAAGGAGGGCGAAACTACCCGAAAGCAGATGGGGCTGGATAGCATCAGCCATAATCCGAGGGTTCCTTGGATTAATTGTTTGCCCCCGCGTTCGATTGGATGAATGATGTCCACCTCGGCACTGCATGCAGGGTCCTTAGCGCTAAGTACACTTCGTGAAGTCGCCCACCTGTTTAATAGTGCCCCCGTCAAAGCGTCCCCAACAGTGCAAGAGGAGATATCCTCAGGTTGACCTTCGGTGAACCGAGGGCCCGCAGACCTCTGGAAGTACTTGTACCATTCCTGGGGCTATTGTACACCGTCCTAATTTTTGTGGTCATCATAATTCAGTTCGCCACTCAACCTGGAGGGCTCCCGTCCTTCATCTTCATTCTGCTTCCGTTCTTGGCCCTCTTTCTCGGGGCAGCATATGGCGTCTGGAAGCGTAGTAGAATCGGGTACATCGTTTCCATAGCTGTAAGCGTACTTTTCATCCTGTTCCAGGGTGCGTTCGCCGTCGAGGCGCTTTCGAATCCCTCGGCTTTCATCACGTTCTTCGAGACCGCGACTATCCTTCCCGTTCTTATCATCACGGTAGTCTATTCGATTCTGGGGTTGCGCATGGTGTGGCGCAAAGGAGCGTTTCCTGGAATTCCAAGGACGATGGCGCGTTCAAGTGTCATCGTTCTGTTTGGTGTCGGCTTCATCCTCGGAGGGCTGGTCATAGGCGCTCTTGCCGGGGCGACGGAGGCTCGCCTCCTCGCGAACTCTGGAACGAGTGCCGACATCGTGATACCTCAAGGGGCAGGGAACCAGGGCAACGGACAATTCTACGTTCCCGCCAACTTCACAGTGAAAGTCGGACAGTCGGTCACTTGGGCGAACAAAGACGGGATGACTCACACGGTCACGAAGACGCCAGGAACCCTTTTCGACCAAACTTTGGCTTCAGGCGACACCTTCAAGTTCACGTTTACCCAAGCCGGCACGTATCAGTACTATTGCACGATCCACCCGTGGATGAAAGGAACGATAGTGGTGACTTCTGGCTAGATTGACGGCTGTTGCTGCCTAGAACGTCCGAGCCTTCCGCTCAACAATCTCGTCTGGCTCTCGCTCGTCCGCTCACTCGCACTTGCTGTATCCGCAGTTCGTGCACTTGAAACATCCGTTCTCAAAGATGAGGGTGTTCTCCTTGCACTCCGGACATGCCGCCGCCGTCCCGGTTGCACCGCCCTGCACCGCCTGTTGACTCGGCTCGACAGTCACCCCGTTCGCGACGAGCATCTCGAGAGCCTTTGCAGTCGCGTCTGGAATCGAGAGGAGCTGGACTCCGTCGTCCCAGGAGACGTACTTTCCCCTTATTCCCTTCAGCGTCCGGATGACGTTCTGGATGTCGCCCCCGTGCTGCAGGTAGAGGCTTATCAGCCTGCCCATCGCCTCCGCGTCGGCCTTCTCATCCCCCCCTAACTTCCCGATGTTCACGAAGACCTCTTCCATCGCTTCTCCCTCGGAGTTCGCGGTGACGTAGAGGCTGCCCTGCGGGAGCCTCAGCTTCAGGGTTCTTCCCGCCATCACCTTGGGCCTCTCGAACTGGAGCGGTCCCTTCTTCTTCACCTCTTTCTTCTTCCCCGCCTCCTCCGTCTCCAGAATCCCCTCCCTGCTTCCCTCCCTGTAGACTGTAATCCCCTTGCAGCCCAGCTCCCATGCCAGCAAGTAGATTCGCTCGACCTCCTCCGGTGTAATGCTCTCCGGGAGATTGACGGTGCTCGAGATCGCGGTGTCTATGTGCCTCTGAATCGTCGCCTGCATCTTGACTCTCATCTCCGGTTTTATCTGATGGGCTGTCACGAAGTAACTCGGCAGCTGCTTCACGTCGGAGACGCGGGTCGCGCTCATGTACTCCTTGACGAGAGGGTGGAAGACCTTGAACTCCCCCTCGCTGAGAGACTTGGACCTGCGAGTGTAGGAGAGAGCGAAGACAGGCTCCACCCCGCTCGAGCAGCCCGCGAGAATCGACCCTGAGCCGACAGGCGGGATCGTCGTTATCGCGGCGTTTCTTACGCCCTCCTTCACCTTCTCCTTCACAATCGGGTCGAGCCTCTGGATGAACGGCTGGGCGAGGTGCTTCTCCGCCACGAAGGCCGGGAACGCTCCCTTCTCCTTGGCCAGCTGCGTGGAGTATTCGTAGATCACGTTCGTAATCTTCTCGAAGAGTTTGTCGACGAACTCTATCGTGGCATCCTCGTCGTACTTCAAGCCGAGCTTGATCAGCATGTCCCCTAACCCGGTGATGCCCACCCCGATCCTCCGGCTCCAGAGCGAGGCCTTCTTCTGCTGCGGGAGAGGATGCCTATCGGCGTTGTAGTCCAGGACGTCGTCGAGGAACCTGACCGCGTACTGCGTCGCGCGCACCAGCGAGTCCCAATCGACCTTCGAATGGTCCGTGAAGGGCTCGTGGACGAAGGCGCTCAGGTTCACGGAGCCCAGGCAGCAGTTACCGTAATTCTCCAGGGTCTGTTCGCTGCAGGGGTTGACCCCCTCCACCTCCATCTGGTTGTACTCGGTCGTCGATTCCCTCTTTATCGTGTCCCAGAAGATGACTCCCGGCTCGTCCGACTCCCATGCTCCCTTGACGAGCTGCTTCCAGATCTCCCTCGCCCTGACCTTCCTGTTGAGCTCCACCTTCTCGTTCTTGAACTTCAGCTCGAAATCCTCATCTCTCTCGACCGCCCTCATGAAGGCGTCCGTGATCTTGACGGAGATGTTCGCATAGTTGACCTTCTTCAGGTCTTTCTTGACGTTGATGAAGTCGATTACGTCGGGGTGGTCCACGCGTATCGTTATCATCTGGGCGCCTCTCCTCCCCGCCTGCCCTATCGTCCCCGTCGTCGTGGAGAGGAGCTCCATGAATGAAACCGCCCCCGAGCTGAAGATCGCGGCGTTATTCACGGGGGAGCCCTTGGGCCTCAGGACCGAGATGTCGGTCCCCACCCCCCCTCCGTAGCTATAGGTCCTCGCCGCCTCTTTGCAGAAGTCGAATATGGCCTCTATAGAGTCCTCCCGGATGCTAAAGTAATAACAGTTCAAAAGTGTCGCGTTCCTAGGCTGCCCCGCACCGAAGAGGATCCTGCCGCCGGGGACGAACCTGAAATCCTCGAGCAGCCAGTAGAACTTCGATGCCCACTCCCTCCTCGACCCATCCTCCTTCTCCACCGAGGCGAGCTCAGCGGCGACCCTGTGCCACATCTGGCTCGGAGTCCTCTCGATTTGTCTACCCGACACGTCTCTCAGGGCGTACTTCTCGTAAAAGACCCTCGCCCGCAGCTCATCCCCCCCGAAGGCCGCGAGGGTTTCGGATGGAAGGACCACCTGCACCCTTTTCTGTTCCGAGAGATTCGGACCGTCTCGTGGTTCTTCAATAGTTGTCGTCATAACGATATCGTCCTAGACACCAAGCCAAGTATTTCGTCCCATATATTTGCGACGCGCATAGCTGAAAGTTGACAAGAACGCTACTTTAACACGTTATCGGGTGCAGATGAGACGCTCACGTGTCGACTGTAGTTGACCAGAGGCGTGGCACGTGAAGACTCCCCAAATATTTTCCAAATCAGCCGGCCGTCGAGTACTGCATCGTCGCGACAGACTTGCATCTCGTGCACCTCTGCGCCCTCGGAGGCAGCTTGGCGCCGCAGTTTCTGCAGACCACGATCTTCCTGTCGAGCTTGAAGTAGGGCAGGTTGGGTGCCGCTTTCACTATCAGGTCGTAGACGCTTCTGATGTCCTCCGATTCGCCGTCGAGCGTAATCGAAACGCCCCCGTTCAGACCCGAGGAGAGTTTGTTGATGTACTCCACCCTCGCCTGGTTGTCTAAGTCGGCGGCGACCATAGCCGGCGATTGAGAGTACCCCGACTTCAGGAGCTGCTGAATGTTCGCCTTCCCGTACTTCTCAGAGTCCAGGCTCGCGAGCCTCCCGGCCCCGTCCTCCTCCAGCATCGCTACCCCCAGCCTTTCGTTCTTGCCGGACTTCTCGTCCGCGATTTGGGACGCAGTCTGCACAATCTTCTCGGCGAGGGCGACCCGAGAACCCGTCGCGGGGTCCCTTATCAGGCCGGTCAGCGCCTCCTCCAGCCCCACGAAGTTCATGATCAGGGGCATCATCACGGGTGTCACAGCCTCCGAACCCAAAGCCAATGTGGGAAGAAGGCTCTTCTTCAGGACACGTTCGATCATCCTCCGCCTCGTGCCCAGGGCGTCCGCCGCGACACCGATGAGCATCGCCAGCTTCGCTCTGAAGTACGTCTCGTCCTGGTTCGAATCGTAGGCGAGGCGGGGCAGGTTAAGACTGAGATTGTGTAGGATGACCTCCTCTGGTCGGGGGAGAAGAAGGCGATCCGCCCGCCGTTGAAGAGAATCCCCGCCGCCTGCTTGAGCGTCTTCGTCTCGTCAACTCTATTCGGTTTAGCGAGAAGGAGTCTCACCTCCGGGCGAGGCGTAGCCTCGACGAAATCCCTGTAGGTCCCTAGGGTGGCATCGAGGGTCTTCTCCATCAGGTCCCTCCCGACCTCGTCGTGCTTGAACGGGTTCAGCTCGATCGTCACGATGCCTCGCTGAGGAGTTGACATCCCCCCTGTCACGCTCTCCAGGAATCGGAGGATCATGGCTTCGAGTTCCCGTTTTGTCCTCGACCTGCAGAAGGGGGCGAGATACTGAAGGAAGTTCCTGAAGGTTACCTCGACAGAGACTTCTCTGTCCATCAATAGCGACAGGTTTGAGATGATGCCGAGCGCCTTCTCCGCGTTCTCCGGAGTGGGAAGCATCGGCGCGTAGGCGAGCCTTCCCCTCGGGTTGAAGCCCGAAGCCCTGACGGAGAGGAGGTCGACGAAGACTGTATCGGGCATCAGACCCCAGACTCCGGCGTTCGAGATGTGAATGTCTCCCGCCAGGTGTGCGTCGGCCACGTCCCTGGGAAGCTGTTCCAGGAGAAGGTACTCGGAGAAGACCGCTCCACCGGTCATATGGACGAGCGACTCCACGTTCCCTCCGTCGTCGCCCACCTTGTTGAGAAGCTGCGTCACGTCGTAGATGGGCATCCCGAGCCTCGTGAGCTTGTGCCTGTACTCCTCCAGGCTGTGCTCGACCAGAAGGGCATTGACCATCTCCCTGATGAGAGGGGCCGTAAGGTACTGGGTCTGGAATTTGTAGAGTCTCGACTCGGTCTCGCTGGTGATCTTCTGGGCGAGTTCGACGGGCATCCCCGCCTCCTTCACGAGAGACTGGAGGATCTTGTTCGCGTTGAACTCCTCCATCGTCTGATGAGAGGTCCTGACGTAAAGCTTCCCGCTCTCGACGAGGGACTGCTCCTCGATCTGCCGCGTGAGATTCAGGACGAGCCGCCCCAGGTTCGTCACGGTGTACTTCCTCTCCTGCCTGTTCAGCTGGATGAGAAGCTGCCTGACGAGCTTGCGGAGATGGTACGCGAACTTTCCGGACTCCTTCTTCGACTTGAAGCCCGCGAGGGTCTTGAGGGCGCTGTAGGTGAGGGGACCCTTTATGTTGAGGATCCGAAGAATCTCGAGCCTCTGTGGCGAGGCGATCACGCTGTAGATCGTCTTAACTCGTCTCGGCGCTGCCTGCAACAGTTGCACAGGTCTGTTGTCAAAAGTATTTAACATTGCATCAGTCGAAATCAAGTTCGAGTCAAAACACCATCAGTTTCTGAGCAAGAATTTTTCACTAGATTCAACTCTATGTTGAATTAATCACACACTGTCAGATTAGGTGGGGTCGGCCGGATTTGAACCGGCGATCTCAAGCGCCCAAGGCCTCTCCATGTTCTTTGAAGCCTAGACCAGACTTGCCCAGAGGCGGAATCACTCCGACTAGCCGACGACCCCATTTCGTCCATCTTCGTTCACAGTAGTAGTTATGAGTTCTCCGGCGACGACAACAACAACGACGCGACGAGCTAGGTCTTTGGCTTCCCCCTGGAGACGAACTGATTTCCTCCGATGAAATACCTCCACCTGAATTCAAGACCGCGGTCGACCCCGATTCGGCTCGAATCCCTAATCTCGAGGGCTGCATCTTTCCCCCTCGCCAAGAAGAGCCTCTCCGACAGCACGAGGTCCTCACCGTTCAGTCTTCGATCTATCTTCAATGCTTGAGTGAGCTTTCCGGGCCCGCTCGCCAGCTCGGTCAGCTCCTCCTTTCCTCGATTCTTCTTCATCAGCTCGATCCCCTCGAGTGGCTCGAGCGCCCTGACGAGAATCGCACCCGGGACTCCCTTCCTCTCGGTCTTCACGCACAAGCAGTGATGGAACCCATACGTGAAGTAGACATACGCCTTTCCGACCTCGCCGAACATCACTCTGTTTCTTGGCGTCTCGCCCCTGAAGGCGTGACTCGCTGGGTCGTCTCGCCCTCTGTAAGCCTCGACTTCGACCAACATGCCGGAGAGGAAGCGTCTTCCAATTCTCCTGACGAGCAGCTGGCCCAGGAGCCGCTTAGCGACAGACGGCGTGTAGTCCTCAAAGAAGGAACGAGGAAGCCTCTCCAACTATCTCTCTGCGAACAGATTTTATTAGGCGCACCCAAAAAATCTTGCCACTCAACCGCAAAGACAGCTTGCGAGTTCGTGGTCGAAAAGTGATGGAGAAATTGCAAGAAAATCGACGGAGGCATACATAAATTGGGAAAGAGAAAGGTGCTTCAGCGAGGCAAATCTCAAGGAACTCGTCGTCCCGCAGGAGGGGGAGCTAATGGGAAGGGTCACCAAGATCGAGGGCGGCGACCACGTGGTCGTGAAGTGCGTCGACGGCAAGGGTGCGCCTCGGCAGAATCAGGGGTAAGATGAAGCGGCGCGTCTGGATCAGAGAAAATGATGTGGTGCTCGTCGCGCCTTGGGACTTCGACGACGGGAGGGCCGACGTCCTCTGGCGTTACAAAGGCACACGAGGAGTGGCTCGTCCAGAACAACTATCTCCCCCCGAATTTCTGACTTCGGGCGAGGGAGGTCGGAACGTGAGGACAAACACTACCAGTCCGGTCGGGCTCCGCAAGTTTCGCCGTCGCGCCTTCTACTCTATCATCCTGATAGTCGTGGTGCTTGGTGTAGGTACTCTCGGGATGCACTTCATCGAGGGGTGGGCATACATAGATTCATTCTACTTCACGAGCATGCTCGTCACGGCGGAGGGCCCGCCAAACGCCCCAGCGACAAACGCAGGGAAAATATTTGCGTCCTTCATGGCGTTCGTAGGCGTTGGCTCTGTTGTCACTGCCCTCGTTTTCATTCTCGGCCCCGCTCTAGCCAAGATATGGCGTAAAGGCATCTGGGAGATGGAGAAGGAGATTCGTGTGGCCGAACACAAGATAGAGCGGAAGAAAGAGGACGAGCCCTGAAGGAACTATCCCTTTGGCTTTATGTTCTTGAAGTTCACGTAGAGTAATCCTATCGCCGTAGCGTAGAGCAGAGAGGCGGCTATCCAGGGGAGGTCGTAGCTCCCGGAGGCTAGGATTATGCCCCCCACGATGGTGCTGACACTGTTCGGGAGTCGCCATATGATGGCGCTGATTGAACTTGCAAGCCCTCTCCTGTCGGGTGCTATGATTCCCATAAGGTACGAGTCCATCAGGGGTGCGGACATGTTCATCATCGCCGCTCTAACGACGTAGACGCCTCCCGCGAGGAAGACGCTCGGTATGAACGCGAGGCTAAACATGAAGAGGGTGGAGCTGCCAGAAGTCAGGACTATCGATTTCAAGAGGCCAAACTTCGCCGACAATCTCGAGCTGCCCACCGCTGAAAACGCAATCGTTATTCCCGAAACGGCGAGAAAGGGCCCGCTGTAAGTGTCGGGAACACCGAACTTCAATTTCAGCCACGTGCCAATGAGCGGGATGATCAGTCCTGCCCCCAACCCGATCAGGCTGTTTATCCCGGAGAACTTCAAGAGGAGGCTGATGCTTCCCCTTTGAGACGCTTCCTCCCTTGTGACAATCTTCTCTCTGTAGTTTCTCAAGAGAGCGAAGATGAACAGGGGCGCTAGGAAATTTGCCGAGCCCAACACGACGAGCGCTTCCCTGTGAATCACCGAAGAACTCAATCCTGTTGCGGTTTCCAGGATGGGGAAGAAGAAAGGGAGGGCTGTGCCGAGGGAGATGAAGATGTTGGAAACGATGAATGACAGTGAAAATGCCCCGTCCCTGTTGCTGAGGTCGGTCTGGTCTGCAATGATGGCATTCCAGGACGAGAGAGCCGATGCCTCTGCCAAGCCTCCGATAGCCGACGCGATTAGCCAGAGGGCGACGCTGTCCGTGAAGGCGAAGATGAGGATTATCGGCGCCAGCAAGAGATTCCCGGCGATGAGGAACCACTTCCTTCCTCTGCGGTCGGAGAGTAAACCGAGCGGCACCCCGAAGAGAACTATGGCTATGCCCTGAATGCCTATTATTGCGCCTATCAGGTCGGCCCCGACCCTGTTTTCGAGCAGGTAGGCCGAGACATAGATGATGAAATAGCCGAAGGCGAAGTTGTTCATCACCTGCGAGAAGACGAGCAGTTTAACTGCGCGCGGAACCGATGCGAACAAGCCTCGCTGGGCCGTCATCTCTCCATCTGCCGACCTTTCCTTCGCCTCGGCCCTTCGCCTGAACTAATTAACGGTAACATCGGGAGAAGCCGAGAATTCGTCGGTCAGGTCGATGAGTCGATTTAGGCGAGGGGCTTTCTTAAGGCGCGTCTTGAATCTTTATGCTCGTAACGAAGACCGGGGTAATCGGCTGGTCGGTTGAATTGACAGGAACCTTCGAGATTGCGATAGCAACATCCATTCCACTGATCACCTTACCGAACACCGTGTACTGCCCGTTCAGATTTGTGTTCCCCGTCTGGTTGACGTTGATGTAGAACTGTGAGCTCCCGCTGTTGGGGTCTGATGACCTTGCCATCCCAAGGTACCCATAGTCGTTGTGCAGTGTGCTGCAGATTTCCAGCGGAACAGTCTTACCTGAACCCCCCAGTCCCCATTGCGACCTGTTTCCCCCGCCCCTACTGTTAGGGTCGCCCGTCTGGATCACGAATCCCGCCACGATTCTGTGCCAGACCAGGTTATTGTAGAATCCTGTCTGTGAGAGGTTGACGAAGTTGGCGACCGTTTTGGGCGCCGCTGAGGGATAGAGTTGAACCTCGATGCTCCCCAGACTCGTGTTGATCTTGGCGTAGGTTCCCTTGGCCCCCAAGACAGGTGTCCCCGTCGTGCAGCTCGTCGACTCCTGTGTGGTGGTGCCCTGGTTGGATATGTAAGTGTTGGATATGTAAATGTACAACCCGGCTCCAGCGATTATGGCGACGATCGCCGCTGCTGCAATCCTTGTCATCTTCCTCCTGCGGGCACCGGGCTCTCTTACCTTCTTCCCTCCAAACGTGTGAGGCATTGATCGAGTCTTGGGCTAGGCAGTCTTTCGGGTGAGTTGAAATATCATTCGGTTCTCGCCAGCCCCCTGAAGCGGGCGGTCGACAGGTTGGACCGGGGTCAATGACTTTGGTGGGGACGGCCGGATTCGAACCGGCGATCTACAGGTTTCTCTTGCCGCTCCAATGCGACATCATCCACGTTTCCGTGTCATCAGACTTTGAACTGCACTGGAGCCTGTCGCCATGCCTCTCTAGGGCCGAGGCAGAGATCCACCTTGCACCTTGCTAGGCTACGTCCCCCTCCCTCTCTCACTCACGAATCGTTCGAAGCGTTGTTTTAAGCTTCCCGAGTCACGCATTCATAAGGTTCCAGGGTTTTCCCTCTTCCACGACCGACCTGGGCAGCCTCGACCTCCACCTGTTCAAGAACTCGAGGTCCTCCTTCCTGTTCCTCAACCCGTCCGGGAGCATCACGGGAATCTCATCGATTATCGGGTAGAATCTCTTGCACTTTCCGCAGAGAAGGACACCGTCGACTATTATCTCGTCCTTCAGTTTGAACTCCATCAGTTCGAGCGCTTGGAGAGCGGGGTCGGAAATCTTAAATTACGCCCGCTCCGGTCCAGCGACCAGCCGGCCATAGCGTGCGGGTCCGACCTGGACTCATTCCGAACCCAGACTCGAAAGAGGGGGAGAAGTCAAACCGCGCGTCGTCATCATGTTACTGAGCTCCGAAAGGGCTCGGGAAGTGGTGATGCCGGCACCTACCCAAGTCTCATCGGCGCCAACTTCTGATGAGGACGGACTGTGCATACGGAATCCTTAAGACCAAGTCCTTGCACCGCGCTCTTCGAGTGTAATTTATTGTCGGGAATCGGGGTTTCGCTGCTCCAAATTGGGTTGGACCTCAACAGTATCTTCTATGTGGTGAGCCTTCTCGTCTTCGTCGCCTATGGTCTCTATGCCCCCAGGATTCAGGTCTGGTTTGCGTTAAACGAGATAGGTCGCGGACTCACAAGGCTCAAGGTAATGAAGGACAGGGCGAGAAAGGAGACGATCGATTACCTCACGACCACAGGGAAGGCGTCGGGCGACCCGACTGAAAGGGTCGACCAGTTCCTCGATTACATAACCATCATGCCCGTGGACATAGACCCGAACGGGATTGTCGGGAAGATCGACCACGTGGTGACCACTAGGGACGAGAGGGTCAGGCAGGAGGTCGGGACGATAGTGGGGGACAAGAACCCCGTCACAGTCTCGGTCTCTGAAAATCTCCTCGAGGCGGCGACGGCCTTGAACACGATACACAAGATCGTGAGGCACTTTTACCTGCTCGGGAAGAAGACGAACTCTTACTTCATGCTGGTGCAGCTGCAGATGTTGATGCCCATGATAATCCAGGAAGCGGATGCGCTCGTGAGCGCGGTGGACACCTTCAAGCTCGCCCAGCCTCTAGGGGACGGAATTGGTGCCGTCATCGCTTCGCGCTACATGGTCGGGCGCGAGAAGAGGACGATTGCGAAAGACACCGTCCTGGCCGTCAACGAGTACAAGGGGCGGAAGCTCTACGTGGTGAAGGCGGAGGGGCCGATGGCCTACGTGGGCCAGCCAGGGGTAGGGATAAGGCACGTCATAGAGGAGATGGGTATCAAACCCAGCGCGATCATCATGATTGATGCGGCCCTGAAGCTGGAGGGGGAGAAGACGGGCGAGATTGCCGAGGGCGTCGGGGCGGCCATCGGGGGCATCGGGGTCGAGAAGTACCAGATCGAGGAGGTTGCCGCGAAGCACAAGATCCCCATCTACGCGGTTCTGGTCAAGCAGTCGATTCTGGAGGCCATAACCGCGATGAGGAAGGAGATAGCCGAGGCGTCGGACAAGGTCATCACTCTCCTCAACAGGGTGATCGAGGAGAAGACGAAGGAGGGGGACGACGTCCTCATAGCGGGAATCGGGAACACTCTCGGGGTCAGCCAGTGATGATAAGCTCCAAGTCTGTCGTGGAAAAGAAGGTCAAGTACACCGTCTTCACGATTGAAGAGTGCCCCGTATGCGGGCAGAAGACAAAGCGGGAGTTTCAGCCCGGTGACTACGTCACAAAGGACGGAGCGAAGTGCACGAAGTGCGGCAATCAGACCCGGATAAGCCTGATCTACGCCGAGACGGCGAAGCCTCCTAAGTAAGAATTACCAGCCCCTCCTCCTCATCCAGGGCCATCGTGTGCTCGAACTGTGCGACAGGCTTGCCGGAGGCCTCGACGAGGGTGGCGTAAGACCTGACGACCTTCCTCTTCGCGAGCTCCTTCAGGAGTGTCAGCAGCCTGGCCTCCCTGTAGTCCTTCAGGAACCACCTCGGGGTGAAGGGCAGGGTCTTCCTCTCCTCCCAGATCATCTCCACGAGATCATCCAGCTCCCCGTTCCCGAGCCTCCGCCTCCCGACGAGTGCGAAGATCGTTTCGACCTCAGAGTCGACGACGTACCCGTCTGCCTCCCTTGTGGTCAGGAAGGGTTCTACCGCGAAGACCTCGTTCTTCTTGAGGGTCGGAAGGTTCGGCATGTAGACGTTCGGTATGCTCTTCCCCGCGTGAACGACGTACCTGTCCAGCGTGTGCCCACTCAAGTTGCTTATGGTCTTGAACCCATAACGAGACGCCTCGGAGTAGATCGCCTTGCTCACCTCCCCTATCCTCCGGTCACGCCTCAGCACATCGATGGCAGCGCGCAACGCCCTCTCAGTCGCGTCGAGCATCGGCTGGTACTGAGGGTTGAAGGTCGTGGTGATCGAGGTATCGGCGACGTAGCCATCGACGTGGACGCCAAAATCGACCTTGACAACGTCTTTCTCCCCCACGCGGCCGCTCTCCCCCGCCTGCGGCGCATAGTGTGCCGTGACGCTGTTCACCCCGACGCCTGTCGGAAAGGCGACTCTCCCCCCCCTCTGGACTATCTCCCCCTCTACCTTCTCGCAGATGTCCAGGTACCCGCTCCCCGGCACGACTCTTCCCCTAACCCATTCCCTCACCTCTCTGGTAATCCTGCCTGCCATGATGTACTCCCGCGGTATCCCCATCTCTCAATTCCACCCGCACATTTTTATCGTCTGGTTCGGTTCTAGGCGAAGTTTCGGCGTATTTGAAATTGATTCCTGGTGAGCGCGGCCCGGATTCGAGGAAGTATCGGCGCGTGGCGACGGGAGGAACCTTCGACATCCTCCACCGAGGCCACGTCTCTCTCCTCGAGAAGAGCTTCGAAGTCGGCGATGAGGTCGTGATCGGGGTCACTTCAGACGAATTTGCGCGGAAGATGGGGAAGAAACCGGAGCACTCCTACGAGGAGCGGGTGAAGAAACTCGAAGACCTCCTGAGACGGCGCTTCCCGGGGAGGCGCTACGCCATCGCCAAGCTCTACGATTACTTCGGGCCGGGGATCGCCTCCCCTGAAGTGCAGGCCCTCGTCGCGAGCGAGGAGACGGCCGGTCGCCTCGAGCTGGCGAACAAGCTGCGCAGAGAGAGGGGTTTTCCTCCCCTCGACCTCGTCGTGGTTGACCTACTGATGGCGGAGGACGCGAAGCCCATCTCCTCGACGAGGATCAGAAAGGGCGAGATTGACGAGGAGGGGAGGGTTCTGAGGACTCACGGTCGGAAAGGAATTTAATCCGACGCTTCAGCCGAGGTCTTTGTGGAGAGGGAGGAGGAAGGGCAGCGGCTAGACCCCTGGGGTTCCGGCGTCATCAAAGACTACGGCAGGCTCCAATCGGAGTTCGGCATAGAAGGAATCGACCGCCTTCTACCGCGTTTCAAGAAGCTCAGCCCTCACCTGAGTCGCGGTATCGACTTCGGGCAGAGGGACTTGGGGAGGATACTCGACGCCGTTGATTCCAACAAGCCGTTTGCGGTGATGAGTGGGATAAAGCCCGAGGGGACCTTTCACCTCGGAAACAAGATGACGGCCGACGACATGGTATTCTTCCAGTCCCTTTCGAGGAAGACGACAGTCTTCTACGCGATAGCGGACGTGGAGGCCTACTGCGACAACGGCATCTCCTTTCAGGAGAGTTCCAAGATGGCGGTTCAGAACGTGGCGGACATCCTGGCGCTCGGGCTCGACCCGGAGAGGACTGTCGCTTACATGCAGAGCGAAGAGATGAGGGTGATGCGCCTGATGACGATATTTTCGAGAGGGATCACGAACAACATGCTCAGGGCGATCTACGGTGAGCGCCCCATCGGTCTCTACATCTCCGCCCTGATTCAGGCCGGAGACATCCTGATGCCCCAGCTTCAGGAGTTCGGCGGCCCGAAACCGGTGCTCGTCCCGGTCGGGGCGGACCAGGACCCGCACATTCGCCTCACGCGCGACCTGGCAGCGCGCTACCACGACGAATTCGGTTTCATCCCTCCCTCATCGATCTACCATCGTCTCGAGATGGCCCTCACGGGAGGCTTCAAGATGTCCAAACGCGACCCTTCATCTGGATTCACCCTCGACGAGGACCCTCGTTCCGCCGCCAAGAAGGTCCTCGCCGCTTTCACGGGAGGGAGGGCGACCGTCGAGGAGCAGAGGAGGTTGGGGGCGGAGGCTGACAAGTGCCCCGTCTACGACCTCTACCGGTTCCACTTCGCGATCGACGATGAGCACGTCCAGAGGGTCTACGACGAATGTACGGGGGGGATAAGGCTCTGCGGTGAATGCAAGCAGGAGGCCGCGGCTCTCGTCAAGAAGTACCTCGAGGCGCACCAGAAGAAGAGAGTCTCCCTGCTGGGAGACGCCCGAGAGCTTTTAACGAAGAACAAGAGATATCTCGCTTCAATAGGAGAGTAGGAAAGCGTTGGCGACAGGAGCTCTCCACCCCATCGAAGTCAGGGTCCTGGGCGCCCTCAAAGATGGGGGGTGGGTC
>WNEW01000349.1_pt1 | contig 22161 bp, 20 predicted proteins | sample 5399891 | NCBI WGS metagenome assembly WNEW01 (sample SAMN13153336, study PRJNA577476) | soil metagenome | isolation source: 40 cm grassland meadow soil pre-rain plot 5 | place: USA:California | collected 2015-09-08 | reverse complement strand
TCACCAACACGATGCGGCTGATCCAGTGGCACGAGAAGGCTGTCGACCCGCCCGGCGACGTACAAACCGACGCGCAGTTCATCTGCACGCTGGCCCACCGCCTCCAGAAGATGTATGCGGGCAGCAAGAAGGAGCGGGACCGCGGCTTCCGGGCCGCGAGCTTCACGTACGGCGCCAAGCCCGATCATCCGGAGATGGTCGAGGTGCTGAAGGAGATCAACGGCGTCGCGACCGAAGAGATCACCGACAAGGAAGGCAAGGTCCTCTACAAGAAGGGCCAGCCCATCGCCTCGTTCGCCCAGCTGACCGACGACGGCAAGACGACGTCCGGGTGCTGGATCTACACCGGCGTCACCGTGGAGTCGCCCGACGGCAAGCTGATCAACAAGGCCGCCTCGCGCAAGCCGGCCGAGGGCACGGATTACCTCGCGCACGGCTGGGGCTTCGCGTGGCCGGCCAACCGGCGCATCCTCTACAACCGCGCGTCGGCCGACCTCACCGGCAAGCCGTGGAGCGAGAAGAAGAAGCTGATCTGGTGGGATCCGACCTCGCCCGGGGCCAAGCCCGACGACAAGCCGGGCAAGTGGGTCGGCCTCGACGTTCCCGACTTCAACGCCTTCCTGGCGCCCGACGCGAAGAACGGCGACAAGCCGTTCATCATGCGCGCCGACCTGGTCGGCGGCTTCTTCGGCCCGCTCAACGACGGGCCCTTCCCCGAGCACTACGAGCCGGTCGAGTCGCCGACGAAGAATCTGCTGTCCCGGCAGCAGATCAACCCGGTGGCGAAGATCTGGAAGGTGCCCGACCAGAGGAACGAGCTCGCGCCGGTCGGCTCCAAGGAATACCCGTACGTCATCACGACGTACCGCCTGACCGAGCATCACCTGTCCGGCGTCATGTCGCGCTACCTGCCGATGCTGGCCGAGCTGCACCACTCGCACTTCGCCGAGATCAGCCACGAGCTCGCCAAGGAGCTCGGGATCCAGAATGGTGAAAAGGTGACCGTGTCGACCCCGCGCGGCAAGGTGCACGTCACCGCGATGGTCACCAATCGCATCAAGCCGTTCACGATCGACGGCAAGACCGTGCACCAGATCGGCGTGCCGTGGCACTGGGGCTGGAAGGGCGTCGACCAGCTGCCCGGCAGCAAGGGCGACATCACGAACGATCTGTCGTCCACGGTGGGCGACCCCAACGTCTTCATCCAGGAGACGAAAGCCTTCGTCTGCAACGTGAAGAAAGGGGTGGTCTAGTCATGGCCCGCACGCTCGCGATGTTCACGGACACGTCCCTGTGCATCGGCTGTCGCGCGTGCCAGGTGGCGTGCAAGCAGTGGAACGAGCTCGGGCTCGAGACGCCCGAGTGGACCGGCACGTACCAGAATCACGCCCACTTCACGGACAAGACGTACCGGCTCGTGCGGTTCGTCGAGGCGCCGGGCGCCAAGCCCAACGGCGAGCTCGCCTGGCTGCTCATGTCCGACGTCTGCAAGCACTGCGCGCAGGCCGGCTGCCTCGAGGCGTGCCCGACCGGCGCCATCTATCGGACCGAGTACGGCACCGTCAACATCAACGCGGACGTTTGCAACGGCTGCCGCTACTGCGTGGCCTCGTGCCCGTTCGGCGTCGTGGCGTTCAACGAGCAGACGGGTACGGCGAAGAAGTGCACGTTCTGCAACGACCGCATCCACAACGGCCTCGGGCCCGCCTGCGCCAAGGCGTGCCCGACGGATTCGATCCAGTTCGGGTTCCGCGACGACCTGGTGGCCAAGGCCGGCAAGCGCGTCGAGACGCTCAAGGCCATGGGCTTCAAGGACGCCCAGCTCTACGGCGCCGACAGCGGCGGCTTCCTGGGCGGCCTCAACGCGTTCTTCCTGCTGCTCGCGAAGCCGGCCACCTACAACCTGCCGGACAACCCCCAGCGGCCGCAGCGCAACGTCGTCGTCGACTCGCTGCTCTCCATCGGGTCGGCCATCCTCGTCGGCGTCGGCGCGATGCTCGCCTTCCGCGAGCGCCGGACGGGGGGCGCGTAAATGCTGAAGATGCCCGGCTGGGAGATGTCGATCGTCTGGTATTTCTTCCTCGGCGGCATCGCCGGCGGCGCCTATTTCACGGCCGCCATCGCCGACAACTTCGGCTCCCAGCGCGACAACGCGGTGGCGCGTGTCGGCTACCTGCTGTCGCTGCCGCTGGTGGCCGTCTGCGGGGTGCTGCTGATCGCCGATCTGGGCGTGCCCCGCCGCTTTCTAAACATGATCCTGCACTTCAAGTTCTGGGATCCGATGTCGATCGGCGCCTGGGCCGTCGGCGTCTTCGGCGCGTTCACGTTCGCCTCTTCGGTGCTGTGGTTCACCACGTCGGAGTCGCTGGCCGCGCTGCGGCGCCGGATCTCGCTGGTCGGGATGCTGTTCGGCTTCTTCCTCGCCGCCTACACCGGCGTGCTGCTGAGCAACTCCGCCATGCCGTTCTGGGGCGACTCGCGGCTGATGGGCGCCCTGTTCCTCGCCTCCGGCGGCTCCACGGGCATGGCCGCCGTGGCGCTGATCCTGTTCCTCACCGGCGGGTCCGTCGGCGAGGCGTGGCACAAGATCGAGGTCGCCGACCGCTACTCGATGCTGGTCGAGATGCTCATGCTCGCGCTGTTCCTCTTCATGCTCGGCGCGGCTGCGCAGCCGATCACCGCCGGCCACTTCGCCCCGCTGTTCTGGGGCGGCCTCGTCGGCGCCGGCCTCATCCTGCCGCTCCTGTTGAACCTCTTCGGCGGGCGCGTGCGCGCGCTCGGCGTCGCGTCGGCGGTGCTCGTCCTCGTGGGTGGCTTCATCCTGCGCTACGTCGTCGTGATGTCCGTCCAGGGCTGAGGCGCATCGCGCGGACGGTCGCATCGGGGGGGGCCGGCGCTCGGCCCCCTTCGTTCATGACAGCCACCACCGTCAGCGTGTCCATCGAGCGGCCGTGCCGTGAGGTCTACGACTTCGTCGCGCACCCACCGAATCTGCCACGCTGGGCCACCGGGCTGGCGCGCGAGGTCCGCCGCAACGCCGAGGGCTGGGTCGCCGAGACGGCGCAGGGCACCGTTCGCCTCCGCTTCGCGGCGCCGAACGACCACGGTGTGGCCGACCATTACGTGAGCCCACCGTCCGGAGCCGAGGTCTACGTGCCGGTGCGCGTCGTGGCCAACGCCGGCGGCAGCGAGGTGCTCATCACGGTGTTCCGCTTGCCGGAAATGACCGATGCACGATACCGCAAGGATCTGCGCCTCGTGCGCCGCGATCTCGAGCGACTCAAGCGCCTGCTCGAGGCGGCGCGATGACCGACCTGCGCGAGGCCTGGCGCGAGCTGCTCGCGCGGCGGCGGACCATCGCGCCGAGCCTCGCGCCGTACGGCGAGCTGCTCGAGCGCTGGAGCGCGTGCCCGACGCCGCCGCGCGGCCCGTCGTGGTCCGGGCAGCGGTGCCGCGAGTGCTGGGCGCGCGGCGTCCCGCTCGCCACCGAGGCGCCGCCGCCGCTCGACGCCGCGCACGTCGAGGACCTGCTCGGCGACGCCATGGAGAACGTCGCGGCGCTCGATCCCTCGCGCGCGCCGGCGCTGCAGCGGCTCGCCGGCGCGTGGGACGCGGGAGCGCTCGGGCCCGAGGCGCTGCTGCCGCGCCGCGAGGGCATCGGCGACGGGCGCGTGGAAACGGCGAGCGGTCTCGACCCCGCGGCGGTGGCGTTCCTCGCGTATGCGACCCTGCGGCCCGCGCTCGAGGCGTGGCTCGCGCCGACGCGGTCCCACTTCAGCGACGCGCAGTGGGGACGGGGCGTGTGTCCGTTCTGCGGCGCGCCGCCCGGCTTCGTCGACGTGATCGAGGGCGGTCACCGCCGTCTCGCGTGTCACTTCTGCGGCGGCGCGTGGAGCTTCGCCAAGCTCCGCTGCCCGCTGTGCGGCGTGGAGGGCACGAAGGATTTGCATCGCCTGCAGGCCGAAGGGGAGGACACCGGCTACGTGATCTCCGGCTGCCGCGCCTGCCGCGCCTATTTGAAAGAGTTGGACCGCCGCGAGCGCTGGAACGGCGGCCCGCCGCTGCTCGAGGACTGGGGCTCGCCGCACCTCGACGTGATCGCCCGGCGCGAGGGACTCGTCAAGCCGCTGCCGGCCCTGCTCGACCTCGCGGGTCGCTGATCCCCTTCAACGCATCGGGAATGTGGTAAACTCGCGGTGCCGTTGGCGTTTTGAGCGTCATGCACCCGCATTTACAGAGCATCGCCATCGTCGCCTACGTCTGCGCCATGGGCTTGGCGCTGGCACATCTCGTCCAGCGCCAGCCACTCGTCCATCGTCTCGCGGCCCTCAGCACGCTGATCGGCTGGATCGCCCACACGCTGGCCCTGGTCGTCTTTGCCGTCGAGCTCGGCCGCCCACCGCTCGGCACGCTGGCCAATGCCGTGTCCGTCGTCGTGTGGGTCGTGGTGCTGCTGACCATGCTCGTCGAGCGGCAGTCCGGCGTGACCGTGCTCGGCGCGTTCGTGATGCCGGTGGTGGTCGTGCTGAGCCTCAAGTCGTCCGTGGCGCGTCCGGCCACGCTCGCGCCCGCGCTCGGCAACGCGTGGATCTGGATCCACATCGCCTTAGCACTGGTCGGCATCGCGGCCTTCGTCCTCAACTTCGCCGGCGCGATCATGTACCTGCTGCAGGATCGCCAGATCCGCACCAAGCGTCCCGGCCGCTTCTATCACCGGCTGCCGCCGCTCGAGACGCTCGATCACTGGACGTACCGCACGCTCGCGCTCGGCTTTCCGTTCCTGACGACCGGGCTCATCCTCGGCGCCGTCTGGGCGCGCACGGCGTGGGGCAGCGTCTTCACCTTCGACCCGCTCGCGTTCTTCTCGCTCGTGGCGTGGGTGATCTACGCCGGCACGCTCGCCGGCCGCGCCGCCGGCGGCTGGCACGGGCGGCGCGCCGCGTACTTCGCCATCATCGGCTTCGCCGCGCTGGTCGTCACGCTCGGCGCGGGCCTGTTCCTCCCGGGGCGGCACGGCGCCTGATGGCCCTCTTCGCGGCGGGCCTCAGCCACAAGAACGCCCCGCTGGCGCTGCGCGAGCAGCTGGCCGCCGACGAGGACAAGGTCCGGGAGATCCTGCGCGACCTCGTGGGAGGCGGCGGGCTGCGCGAGGCGGTGATCCTCTCGACGTGCAACCGGGTGGAGATCTACGGCGTGGCCGAGGTCCCGGGCGAGGCGCGCGCGACCGCGTTCCGCCATCTCTGCCGCCAGCGCGGCGTGGAGGCCGCGGCCATCGACGGGGTGCTCTACACGCACACCGACGACGACGCGATCCGCCACGCCTTCCGCGTGGCCGCCAGCCTCGACTCGATGATGATCGGCGAGCCGCAGATCCTCGGCCAGGTGAAGGACGCCTTCGCGCTCGCGCAGGCGAGCGAGGCGGTGGGACCGTCGCTGCACACGCTGTTCACACAGGCGTTCGCCGTCGCCAAGCGCGTGCGTACCGAGACGGACATCGCGCGCCACGCGGTGTCGGTCTCGTTCGCGGCCGTCGAGCTGGCCAAGAAGATCTTCGCGGGGCTGGCCGGCCGCGCCGTCCTGCTCGTGGGCGCGGGCAAGATGAGCGAGCTGGCGGCCCGGCACCTCGTCGAACAGGGCGCGTTCCCGATCTACGTCGTGAACCGCACGTGGACGCGCGCGCAGGAGATGGCTCGCGCGCTGGCCGGGACCGCGGTGCCGTTCGAGGAGATCGGCACGGCCCTGGCCGCGGTGGACATCGTGATCACCTCCACCGGCGCGCCGACCCCGATCGTCACGCGCGAGATGGTCGCGCGCGTGGTGCGCGGGCGCGGCACGCGCCCGCTGTTCTTCATCGACATCGCGGTGCCGCGCGACGTCGAGGCCGGCGTCGAGCGGCTCGGCGACGTCTATCGGTACGACATCGACGATTTGAAGTCGGTGGTCGACGCCAACATCCGCGAGCGTCTGCGCGAGGCGCAGCGCGCGGAGGCGATCGTCGAGCGCGAGGTGGCGAAGTTCCGCGCGCGACAGAGCGACGTGGAGATCATTCCGACCATCGTGTCGCTGCGCGAGCGGCTGGAGGAGATCCGCGCGGCCGAGGTCCGCAAGACCCTCGCGCGGCTGCCGGACGTCTCGGCGGAGACGCGCGCCGCCATCGAGGCGCTGTCGGCGGGGATCGTGAACAAGATCCTGCACGCGCCGATCACCAAGCTGCGCGAGTCGTCGCGCGCGGGCGCGCACCGCTCGTGGCTGGCGGTCGTGAACGAGCTGTTCGGCCTGAGGCGGCGCGCGTGATGCGCGTGGCGACGCGCGGCAGCGCGCTGGCGCTGGCCCAGGCGCGCGTGGTGGCCGACCGGCTGCAGGCGGCCGGCGCGCCGGTGGAGATCGTGCCCATGCGCACGGAGGGCGATCGCCGCGCCGAGGCGCGGCTGGCCGCCGTCGGCGGCAAGGGGCTGTTCGTGCGGGAGATCGAGGAGGCGCTGCTGCGCGGCGACGCCGACGTCGCCGTCCACAGCCTCAAGGATTTGCCCGCCGAGACGCCGCGCGGCTTGATCCTCGCCGTCTTTCCCGAGCGAGAGGACCCGCGCGACGTCATCGTGACGCGCGAGCCGGGCGGGCTGGACGCGCTGCCGCGCGGCGCGGTCGTCGGCACCTCGAGCCCGCGACGGCGCGCGATCGTGCTCTCGCTGCGCCCCGATCTCGCCGTGGCGCCGATTCGCGGCAACGTCGACACGCGGCTCGCCAAGCTCGCCACCGCCCAGTGGGACGCCGTGCTGCTGGCGGCGGCCGGGCTGCGGCGGCTCGGGATCGCGCCGCGCCACGTGACGCCGCTGGCGCCCGAGGTGTTCGTTCCCGCGGTGGGCCAGGGCGTGCTCGGCGTCCAGGCGCGCGCCGACGACGCGGCGACGCTGGCGGCGCTGCGAGCGCTCGATCACGCGCCGACCCGTGCCTGCGCGCTGGCCGAGCGCGCGTTCCTGGCGCGCCTGGGCGCCTCGTGCGTCACGCCGATGGCCGCGCACGCGCGCCACGCCGGCGGACGCCTGGTGATGGACGCGCTCGTCCTCAGCGAGGACGGCCGCGAGGTGCTGCGCGAGCGCGGCGAGGGGCCGGCGGCCGACGCCGACGCGCTCGGCCGCCGCGTGGCCGAGGCGCTGCTCGCGCGCGGCGCCGCGGGCGTGGTGGCGCTGCGCCCGGTGGAGGTGAGCGGTGGACGCTGATCGTGGCGCGCCGGCGCGCTCGTCGCCCCGGGCCCGCGCCGCGCGGGAGAACCCGCGGGCGCTCGAGGGCCGCACGATCGTCGTCACGCGCGCGGCGGCCCAGGCCCAGCGCTTCACGCACCTCCTGGAGGCGGCCGGCGCGCGCGTCATCGAGGCGCCCGCGATCGTCATCGCTCCGCCCGGATCGTGGGAGCCGCTCGACACGGCGCTGAGCGCGCTGCCGACGTTCCACTGGGTCGTGTTCACGAGCGTCAACGGCGTCACCATGGTCGACCGGCGACTGACCGCGCTCGGTCTGGCCTGGCCGGCGCTCTCCGGCCGCCGCGTGGCCGCCATCGGACCGGCCACCGCGGACGCGCTGCGCGAGCACGGCGTGCGCGTCGACGTCGTGCCGGCCGAGTACCGCGCCGAGGGCCTCGTCGAGCGCCTGCGCGGGGTCCTGGACCAGGGCGACCGCGTGCTGCTGCCGCGCGCGGCCCAGACGCGCGACGTGCTGGTGACCTCGCTGCGCGCGCTCGGCGTGGAGGTGGTAGAGGTGGCCGCGTACTCGACGCGCCGCGCGGAGGGCAACAGCGCGCGCCTGGGCGAGGCGCTGGCGGCGGGGACGGTGGACGCGGTGACGTTCACCTCCTCCTCCACCGCGCGCAACTTCGCCGAGATGTTCAGCGAGGCGGAGCGCCGCGGATGGCGCGGCCACGTCGCCGTCGCCGCGATCGGGCCGATCACGGCCGCCACCGCCGCCGAGTACGGGCTGGCGACCGACATCATGCCCGCGGAGTACACGATCCCCGCGCTCGCGCGCGCGATCGTGGAGTGGTTCGCCCGGATCCCGAAGCGCCCCGGCCGGCGGGGCAGGAGGAGCGAGTGATGGCCCACGGCATGTTCCGGCCGCGTCGCCTGCGCGAGAAGCCGCTGTTGCGCAAGCTCGTGCGCGAGACGGCGTTGTCCGTCGACGACTTCGTCTATCCGCTGTTCGTCGTGCACGGCCGCGGCCTGCGCGAGCCCATCGCGCCGATGCCGGGCCAGCATCGCTTCTCCGTGGACGAGCTGGTCAAGGAGTGCAAGGACGCCGCCGGCATGGGCATCCCCGGCGTGCTGCTCTTCGGGGTCCCGTCCCGGAAGGACCCGCGTGGCTCCGAGGCCTACGCGGACGACGGCATCGTGCAGCAGGCGGTCCGCGCGGTGAAGGACACGGTGCCCGACCTGCTCGTGATCACCGACGTCTGCTTGTGCGAGTACACGAGCCACGGCCACTGCGGCGTGGTGGAGGACGGCACCGTCAAGAACGATCCGACGCTCGAGCTGCTCGCGCGCACCGCCGTCTCGCACGTCGAGGCCGGCGCCGACATGGTGGCGCCGTCGGACATGATGGACGGGCGCGTGGGCGCGATCCGCGAGGCGCTCGACGAGGCCGCCTTCGCCGAGACGCCGATCATGGCCTACTCGGCCAAGTACGCCTCGTGCTTCTTCGAGCCGTTCCGCGCCGCCGCGGAGTCCACGCCGCAGTTCGGCGACCGGCGCTCGTACCAGATGGATCCGGCCAACGCCCAGGAGGCGATGCGCGAGATCGCGCTGGACCTCGACGAGGGCGCCGACATCGTCATGGTGAAGCCGGCGCTGCCGTACCTCGACGTGATCGCGCGCGCCAAGCTGGAGTTCGGGGTGCCGCTCGCCGCGTACTCGGTGTCCGGCGAGTACGCGATGATCCGCGCGGCCGGCCAGCTCGGCTGGCTCGACGAGGAGCGCGCGATGCTGGAGGCGCTGACGTCGATCCGCCGGGCCGGCGCCGACATCGTCATCACCTATTTCGCGCGGCAGGCGGCGCGGCTGCTCGAGCGCGGGCTGGGCGCGCGGTGAGGAGGGTGCGGTGAGGATCTCGGCGAAGGGCGAGTACGCCATCAAGGCGATGCTCGACCTCGCGCTGCAGCGCGAGCGCGGGCTGATCCCCATCCAGGAGATCGCCGACCGGCAGGCGATCCCTCAGCGCTATCTCGAGCAGGTGCTGCTCGCGCTCAAGCGCGCCGGCCTGCTGACCTCCAAGCGCGGCTCGACGGGAGGGTATCATCTGACCCGCGACCCCGAGGACATCACGGTTGGCGCGGTGCTGCGTGCGGTGGAGGGCACGCGGGCGACGTTCCAGGCCAGCGCCTCACCGGACCTCGCGGACCTCTGGCTGGAGATCTCCGAGGCGGTGTCGAAGGTGGTCGATCGCGTGACGTTCGGTGAGCTGGTCGCGCGGGCGCGCGAGCGCCGCGGCCGCGCGCGGCCCATGTACCACATCTGATGGAGGTGCGAGCCGCAGGACGTCGTGGGGCTGGGGCCCTACCGTCCGAGGCGAGCATATAGATCGAAGGGCCCATGACGATCCATGCCTCGGTGCTGGAGCTGATCGGCGGCACGCCGCTCGTGCGCCTGCGCAAGCTGCCCAAGCCGGGGGGCGCGGCGGTGGCGGCCAAGGTCGAGTCGCGCAATCCCGGCGGCAGCGTCAAGGACCGCATCGCGCTGGCGATGATCGAAGAGGCCGAGCGCACGGGCGTGCTGAAGCCCGGCGGCACGCTCGTGGAGCCGACGAGCGGCAACACCGGCATCGGCCTCGCGATGGTGGCCGCCGTCAAGGGCTACCGGTTGATCCTGACGATGCCGGAGGACATGAGCGTCGAGCGCCAGCGGCTGCTCGCGCGCTTCGGCGCCGAGATCCATCTCACGCCCGCCATCGAAGGGATGACGGGCGCCGTGTTCGCGGCCGAGGAGCTGGTGCGCGAGCACCCCGGCTACGTTATGCCGCAGCAGTTCAAGAATCCCGCGAACCCCGCCGTGCACCGTCGCACGACGGCGCTCGAAATCCTGGAATCCGTCGGCGGCCGCCTCGACGCCTTCGTCGCCGGCGTCGGCACCGGCGGCACCCTGACCGGCGTCGGCGAGGTGCTCAAGGAAAAGATGCCCGGTCTGCTCGTCATCGCCGTCGAGCCCGCGAAGTCGCCCGTGCTCGCGGGCGGCCAGGCGCGGCCCCACGGCATCCAGGGAATCGGCGCGTCGTTCGTGCCCGGCGTGCTCAACCGCGCGATCATCGATCGCATCATTGCCGTGAAGGACGAGGACGCCACCGCGTGGGCGCGACGCCTGACGCGCGAGGAAGGCCTGCTCGCCGGGATCTCGGCCGGCGCCGCGGCGTGGGCGGCGTGCGAGGTCGCGGCCGCCATGCGGCCCGAGCAGCTCGTCGTCACCGTGCTGCCCGACACCGGCGAGCGTTACCTCAGTCTCGGGTAGGGAGGCGCGCGCCGGTCATGGCCGTCACCGTGTACATTCCCACGCCGTTCCGCCGCGCCACCGGCAACCGCGACCGCGTCGAGGTGCGCGCGAAAGACGTTCGCACGATGCTCGACGAGCTCGAGGCCGCGCACGCCGGGCTCAAGGGGCTCGTGCGCAGCGACAGCGGCGAGCTGCACCGCCACGTGTCGATCTACGTCAACAGCGAGGCCATCGAGGGACTCGGCACGCCGCTCAAGGACGGCGACGAGGTCGCGATCATCCCGGCGCTGGCGGGCGGCGCATGCTGATCACGGCCGAGGAGCTGGCCGCGATCAAGCGGCAGGCCGTCGCCGAATACCCGAACGAGTGCTGCGGGGTCATCCTCGTGCGCGGCGCCGAGCGGCGCCACCTGCCGTGCCGCAACGTGCAGGACCAGATGCACGCGCGCGATCCCGTGACGTTTCCGCGCACGGCGCGCAACGCCTACTACATGGACCCGCTCGACGCGCTGAAGCTCAACCGGCTGGTCGACGAGGGCTTCGCGTTCGCCGTCATCTACCACTCGCACCCGAACGCGGGCGCGTACTTTTCCGACACCGACCGGGGCCAGGCGCTCATCAAGGGCGAGCCGGCATATCCCGGCGCCGCGTACGTCGTCGTCTCCGTCGTCGGCCGGGAGGTGAAGGCGCTCGCCGCCTACCGCTGGAACGCCGAGCGCCGGGTCTTCGAGCGCGCCGACGCCGGCGACCTCGACCCCGAAGAGCCGGCGACCTCGCGACGTCTGCTGGCCGCAGCGGAGCGGCACATTCCCGGCGGCGTCAACAGCCCGGTACGCGCGTTCCGCTCCGTCGGCGGCGAGCCGCGCTTCGTCGCGCGCGCCGAGGGGGCGCGGCTGTGGGATGCCGACGGGCGCGCCTATGTGGACTTCGTCGGTTCGTGGGGTCCGCTCGTCCTCGGCCACGCGCCGCGCGCCGTGGTCGACGCCGTCGCGGCCGCCGCGCAGCGCGGAACGAGCTACGGCGCGCCGACGGCGCAGGAAGTCGACCTGGCGGCGGCGCTCACGGCCGCGTACCCGTCGATGGAGATGGTGCGACTCGTCTCCTCGGGCACGGAGGCGGCCATGAGCGCCATCCGCGTCGCGCGCGGCGCGACGGGCCGCGATCTTCTCGTCAAATTCGACGGCTGCTATCACGGCCACGCCGACAGCCTGCTCGTCAAGGCCGGCTCCGGTGGCGCCACCTTCGGCATCCCGGACAGTCGCGGTGTGCCCGAAGCACTCGCCGCGCTGACGCTCACGCTGCCGTTCAACGACCTGGCGGCGGTGCGCGAGCTGTTCGTCGCGCGGGGCCCGGAGATCGCCGCCCTGATCGTGGAGCCGGTGGCCGGCAACATGGGCGTGGTGGCGCCGGCGCCGGGCTTCCTCGCCGGCCTGCGCGAGGTCACCGCCCAGCACGGCGCGCTGCTGATCTTCGACGAGGTGATCACCGGCTTCCGCGTCGCCTACGGCGGCGCCCAGGAGCTCTACGGCGTGCGGCCCGACCTCACGTGCCTGGGCAAGATCATCGGCGGCGGCCTGCCCGTCGGCGCCTACGGCGGACGCCGCGACGTGATGGATCACGTGGCGCCGCTCGGCGCCGTGTATCAGGCCGGCACGCTCTCGGGCAATCCCCTCGCGGTCGCGGCCGGGCTGGCCACGCTGAAGGCGCTCGACGGCGAGAAGGCGTACGCGCGACTCGACGCGCTCGGCGCGCGGCTCGAGCGCGGACTGCGCGACGCCGCGGACAAGGCGGGCGTGCCGTTCACGGTCAACCGCGTGGGCTCGATGCTCACCGGCTTCTTCTGCGAGGGCCCCGTGCGCGACTACGAGGGCGCGAAGACCGCCGACACCGGCCGCTACGCGCGCTTCTATCACGGCATGCTCGATCGCGGCGTCTATCTCGCGCCCTCGCAGTTCGAGGCGGCGTTCGTCTCGCTCGCGCACGGCGACGACGATCTCGCTCACGCCGCCCGCGCCGCCGCCGACGCGATGGCCGCCGTCGTCTGACGGCCAAATCCGCTAGACGAACGCCGACGCCTCGTGTATATATTCACGAGCAATCCAGGTCATTTCGTGGGAGGTCGTGCGACCGTCGATGACGAAGGCGGGCGTGGGCGCGCTGGGCGTCGTTCTCCTCGCCGTCCTCATCTTCCTCGGGGTGTCGTCGTGGAGCCGTCAACCCGCCGTCGCCACGCCGTCGTCCCAGCCGATCAACTTTCCGCACAACACGCACGTGGGGACGTACAAGATCGACTGCCAGTACTGCCACGCCGACGCGCGCCGCTCGGAGTACGCGGGGCTGCCCTCGGTGCAGCGGTGTCTCGGCTGCCACAAGATCGTCGCCGCCGATCGCCCGGACATCAAGAAGCTCGCGGAGTACGGCGCCCGGGGCGAGCCCATCCCGTGGACGCGCGTCTACAAGCTGCCCGAGTTCACGTACTTTCCCCACAAGGCCCACGTGCAGTTCGGCGTGGCGTGCCAGCGCTGTCACGGGCCGGTGGAGACGATGACCACCGTGTCGGCGCGCACCGGCCCGACCCTCGTCAATGATCTGCTCCACCTGGCCGGCTTCCGCGCCGCGCCGCCGCCGCTGAGCATGGGCTGGTGCGTGGACTGCCACCGCGAGCAGAACGCCACGCGCAACGCGCACGCGCCGCTCGACTGCATCGCGTGCCACCACTGAGATGGGTATGCGAGCCGAAGCGCTTCGAGCGATGAGGCGAAGGATCCGCCCATGAAGCGACGCGACTTCTTCAAGATCGTGGCGACGACGGGCGCGGCGGCCGCCGCCGGCGGCTGCCAGCAGGCGACGGAGACGATCCTGCCCCTCGTCGTGCCGAACGAGCAGCTGGTGCCGGGCGTCGCCGCGTGGTTCGCCACCGTGTGCCGCGAGTGTCCGGCCGGCTGCGGCGTCCTCGCGCGCAACCGCGACGGGCGCGTCGTGAAGCTCGAGGGCAACCCCGACCACCCGGTGAACCGCGGCGGCCTCTGCATCCGCGGCCAGGCCGCGCTGCAGGGCCTCTACCATCCCGACCGGTTCGCCGGACCGCAGCGACGCGACGGCGCAATCTTCAAGACGCTCGGCTGGGACGAGGCGCTCAAGGCGCTCGCCGACCGGCTCACCGCGGCGCGCGGCGCCGGAAAGGCGCGCGGGGTGGCCCTCGTCACGCAGCTCGAGACGGGAAGCCTCGGCACGCTGATGGATCGCTGGACGCAGGCGCTGGGCGCGCGGCCGCGCCTGGCCTTCGAGCCGTTCGGCCACGAGGCGATCCGGGCCGCGAACCGCGCCGCGTTCGGTCGCGAGGCCGTGCCGCACTACGCCTTCGAGGACGCGCAGGTCATCCTGAACTTCGGCGCCGACTGGGTGGAGACCTGGATCAACAACGTGGCCCTGCCGTCGGGCTTCGCCCGCATGCACGCCTTCCGCGAGGGCCGCACCGGGACCTACATCCACGTCGAGCCGCGCCAGTCGCTGACGGCCGCGAACGCCGATCGATGGGTGCGCAACGCGCCGGGCACCGAGCTCATGCTCGCCGCCGCGCTGCTCACGATGGTCGGCGGGGCGGACCGGAGCGCGGGCGCCGTCGGCCAGGTGGACCCGCGAAAGATGGCCGAGGACAGCGGCGTGCCGTACGAGACGCTCACCGCGCTGGCCACCGCGCTCACACGCGGCAAGCCGAGCCTCGTCATCGCCGGCGGCGCCGCCGCGAGCGGGCCCGACGCGACGCAGCTGCAGTACGTCGTCTCCCTGCTCAACGCGACGCTCGGCAACGTGGGCAAGACCGTGCGGTTCGGCGCCGACTGGGCGTACGGCAAGGCCACGCCGTACGCGGAGGTCGCCAAGCTGGTGCAGGCGATGGGCGCCGGCGAGATCGAGGTGCTGCTGCTCGGCCCGGGGGTGAATCCCGCGTTCACGCTGCCGGGCGGTCTCAAGGCCGCGGAGGCCATCGGCAAGGTGCCGTTCGTCGTGTCGTTCGCCAACCAGCCCGACGAGACGACGGCGCTGGCCCACCTGATCCTGCCGGACACGCACTGGCTCGAGTCGTGGGGCGACTACGTGCCGCGCGAGGGCGTGAACGGGCTCATGCAGCCGACGATGAAGCCGATCCGCGACTCGCGTCCGCTCGGCGACGTCCTCTTGAGCGTGGCGCGCGCGGTCCTCGGCACCGAAGAAGGCAAGGGACCGCTGCCGTGGGCGGGCTTCGAGGCCTATGTGCGGCAGGCGTGGGAGCCGCTGACGAAGGGCGATCTCGCGGCGGCGCAGCGGCAGGGCGGGGTCTGGCGCGATGTCGCCGCCGCGCCCGTCGGCGCCGCCCGGGCGATGGCGGTCACCGCGGCGCCGGCGAAGCTCGAGGGCGATGCGGGCGGCTACGCGCTGCTGGCCTATCCGTCGCTGCGCATGTACGACGGCCGCGGCGGCTCGCGGGCCTGGCTGCAAGAGGCGCCCGACCCGCTCACGTCGGTCGCGTGGGATGCGTGGATCGAGATCGCGACCGAGACGGCGAAGGCGCTCGGCATCGCGCGGGGTGACGTCGTGCGCGTGACGTCGCCGCACGGCGCCATCGAGCTGCCGGCGTATCCGACGCCCACGCTGCACCCCAAGGCGGTCGCGATCCCGATCGGTCATCGCTACGCGCGCTACCACGTGCCACGTTACGTCGGCCGCCCGTCCACGTCGCAGAACCCCGTGGCGCTGCTCTCCGGCGCGCCGGAGGCGCAGGGCGGCGGCGTGCAGTACCTCGGCGTGCGCGTCACGCTCGCCAAGACCGGCGCGCGCCGGCCGCTCGCCGTGCTGCAGGCGACCTTCGACCAGGACCACCGCGAGCTGGCGCGCCACGTGGAGCTGTCGGCGGCCCGCGAGCAGGCGCTCCGCGGCACGACGGAGCCGCACGAGCAGATCTCGATGTACAGCGACCAGCGCTATCCGGGCTACCGCTGGGGCATGGCCGTGGACGTGGACGCGTGCGTCGGCTGCGGCGCGTGCGTCGTCGCCTGCATCGCCGAGAACAACGTGCCCGTGGTCGGCAAGGCGGAGGCGGCGTACGGCCGGCAGGTGCACTGGCTGCGGATCGAGCGCTGGCTCCCTGACGGTGCTCCGCCCGACGCCACCAGCTTCTTCATGCCGATGTTCTGCGTGCACTGCGAGGTGGCGCCGTGCGAGCCGGTGTGCCCGGTGTTCGCTCCGTATCGCACCGAGGAGGGGCTGAACGCGCAGGTCTACAACCGCTGCGTCGGCACCCGGTATTGCGGCAACAACTGCCCGTACCACGTGCGCCGGTTCAACTGGTACAACTACGATTTCCCGGAGCCGCTCGAGGTGCAGCTCAACCCGGACGTCACCGTCCGCCAGCTCGGCATCATGGAGAAGTGCACCATGTGCGTGCAGCGGATCATCGCGGGCAAGGATCACGCCCACCGCGACGAGAAGCGCCGCGTGCGCGACGGTGACATCGTCACCGCGTGCCAGCAGACGTGCCCGACGCAGGCGATCACGTTCGGCAACCTCAAGGACGAGGGCAGCGCGATCGCCAAGCTGCGTCACTCGCCGCGGGCGTACGGCGTGCTGGACGAGATCGGCACGCGGCCGAGCGTCATCCATCTGCAGAAGGTCGTCCGCGCGTCCGAGGGGCCCGCGCCCGCGCCGCGCAAGGGGGGCCACGCGTGAGCGTCGTCACCTCGCGCCCGCCGGCCACGCCCACGCCGACCTACGGCGACGTCAACCGCGACGTCATCGCCACCCTGCGCACGCCCGGCGCGCTGTACTTCGCCTGGATGTGCGTCGTCGGGCTGCTGCTGACCTGCTTCTTCCTGGCCTGGGGCTTCCAGATCTACGTCGGCATGGGCGCCGCCGGCAAGCGCACGCCGCAGATGTGGGCGATGTACATCACGACGTTCGTCTTCTGGATCGGCATCGGCCACGCCGGCACGCTGATCTCCGCCATCCTCTATCTGTTCCGCGCGCGCTGGCGCACGTCGATCTACCGCGGCGCGGAGGCCATGACGATCTTCGCGGTCATGACCGCCGGCCTGTTCCCGTTGATTCACGCCGGGCGCATGTGGTTCGCCTACTTCCTGCTGCCGTACCCGAACCAGCGCTACCTGTGGCCGAACTTCAAGTCGCCGCTCGTGTGGGACGTGTTCGCGATCTCAACGTACCTGTCCATCAGCACGGTGTTCTTCATCGTCGGTCTCATCCCCGACATCGCCGCGCTGCGCGACGCGTCCACCGGCTGGCGGCGCCGCATCTACGCGATGCTCTCGCTCGGCTGGGAGGGCTCCGACGGCCAGTGGCGCCACTACCGCCGCGCCTACGGCCTGCTCGCCGCGTTCGCGACGCCCCTCGTCCTGTCCGTGCACAGTGTGGTGTCGTGGGACTTCGCGATGGCGCTCGTCCCCGGCTGGCACTCCACGCTGTTCGCGCCGTTCTTCGTGGACGGCGCCATCTTCTCCGGCTTTGCAATGGTGCTGATCCTCATCCTCCCCATGCGGTACTTCTTCAACCTGCACGCGTATCTCACCGACCGTCACCTCGACGCGATGGCCAAGCTGATCCTCGTCACCGGCCTGGTCCTCACGTACTTCTACGTGTGCGAGCTGTTTACTTCCTGGTACAGCGGCGATCACATCGAGAAGGCCTCGCTGTTCTGGCGGCTGACGAGCACCTACTCGTGGGCGCTGGCGACGATGTACTTCTGCAACTGCATCTCGCCGCTCATTCTCTTCTGGAAGCCGGCGCGCACCAGCCCGGTGATCCTCTACATCGTCTCGATCCTCGTGCTCATCGGCATGTGGTTCGAGCGGTTCAACATCATCGTGCCGTCGCTCGGCCACGACTTCCATCCCTACACGTGGGGCATCTACGTGCCGACGGTGACCGACTCCACGATCATCATCGGCAGCTTCGCGTGGTTCCTGATCCTGTTCCTCGGCTTCATCCGCGTGATGCCGTCGCTGTCGGTCGTCGAGGTGAAGGAGACCCTGCCGCCTCCCATGAAGGACGTCACGGATGGCCACCACTGAGACCATCCTCGGCGTCTTCGCCCACGTGGACACGACCGTCCGCGCGCTCGAAGAGCTGCGCGCCAAGGGCTATCACGATCTGACCGTGTACACGCCGGTGCCCATTCACGAGATCGAGGACGTGCTGGAGCGCGACCGGCCCGTGAGCCGCGTGCGGATCTTCGCGCTCTTCGGCGGCCTCGTCGGCCTGATCTCCGCGTGGCTCCTGACCCAGTGGACCTCGATGCAGTGGGACCTGGTGGTGGGGGGGAAGCCTCCGATCGGGCTGCCGGTGAGCCCGCCCTACATCATCATCATGTTCGAGATGATGGTGCTCTTCGGCGGCATTGCCACCGTCATCGGCATGGTCGCGCTCGGGCGCCTCCCGCGCTTGGGGCGCTCTCCGAGCTTCGACCCGCGATTCACCAACGACCGCTTCGGCGTCGCCGTGCACTGCGCGCCCGAGCGCGGCGCGTCCGTGCGCGAGATCCTTCGTCACGCCGGCGCCGAAGAGGTGCGCGCGTGAAGTACGTCTTCCTGCTCGTGCTGCTCTGCGTGGCCGGCGCGGCCGGTCTCATGGCGACCATCATCGCCTATCGGTGGCTGAACGACATGACGCACACGCTGCGCATCGTCCCCGGCGAGCGCAACTTCGCGATGCCAGCCGGCGTCGTGCCGCGGGGCGGGGTGGCGATCATCCCCAGGGAGCAGCGCGACGCGGCGGCGAAGGTGCCGAATCCCGTGAAGCCCTCGGCGGAGTCGGTCGCGCTGGGCCGGGCGCATTTTGCCACGTTCTGCGTGCCGTGCCACGGGCCCGAGGCCAAGGGCGGGGTAACGGGGCCGGTGGCGACGAAGTTCATCCCGCCGCCGGATCTGACCAATGCCGATCTGCAGCGCCAGCGCACCGATGGCTACTGGCACAGTTACATCGTCGTCGGCGGCGCCGTCATGCCCGCGTACGGGGAGGCGCTCTCGTCGCAGGAGGCCTGGCACATCGTGAACTACCTGCGCTCGCTGGCGCCCGGCAGCGGCGGCCGGACGGCGACCAGGCCGTGACGCCCGTCTGGGGCGTGCTCGCGGCCATCGGGGCCGTGGCGTTCTTCCTCGGCGCGCGCTCGGCGGACGCGCCGGCCGTGTGGTCGATCTACCTGGTCAATCTCGTCTTCTGGTCGGCGCTGGCCGTCACGGGACCGGCCATCGCCGCCATGATGCAGCTCACCGAGGCGCGCTGGTCGCCGAGCGTGCGCCGTATCGCCGTCACCACCGTCGGCTTCCTGCCCGTGTCGTTCGTGCTGCTCATCGTGCTGTTCGCCGGGCGCGACGTGCTCTACTCGTGGGTCTCGCATCCGATCGCCGTGAAGGCGGCGTGGCTCAACACGACGTTCTTCTTCGGGCGGACGCTCGTGCTGGCGGCGTTGCTGTTCGTCGTGTGCTTCGCGTTCGCAGCGGCGATCCTGCGGGACACCGTGCCGCCCGGCGACGAGCGCGTGCGCGTGCACCGCAACCGGCTGGCCACGCTGCTGCTGTTCCTGTGGGTGGTCACCGTCTCGCTGTGGGGTTTCGACCTGCTGATGTCGCTCGATCCCCACTGGTACAGCGGGCTCTTCGGCGGCTACTTCGCGGTGAGCTCGCTCTACACCGCCTTCTGCCTGCTCGCCATCCTGACCGTGCGCGCCAACGCGCGCGGGCTCGCGGCCATCCCGCCCGCGGCCGTGCAGGACGTGGCCAAGCTGCAGTTCGCGATGTCGATCATGTGGATGTACTTCTTCTGGTCGCAGTACCTGGTGATCTGGTACGGCAACGTGCCCGTGGAGACGCGCTTCTTCGTCCACCGCTTCTTCCTGCAGCCGTGGCAGACGCTCGCGTGGGTGATCTTCGCCATCGGCTGGCTCATTCCGTTCTCGTATCTCGTCACGCGCCTCACGGGCCGGCCGCCGCAGCGCCACGGCCCGCTCGTGGTCGTCGCGCTCATGGGGCTCGTCGCGATCTTCCTCGAGCGCGTGTTCGTCGTGTTTCCGTCGGTCGCCGCGCAGAGCCGTCTGCCGTTCGGGGTGCGCGACCTGCTCGTCACGCTCGGCTTCTTCTCACTGTTCGTGCTCAGCCGTCGCCTCTACATGCAGCGCGTCCGCCCGGTCTTCAACCTCCCGCATCCGACACATTGAATATGGGGGCCCCGACATGGCCCCCAAACCCCCAAACGTTCGGAGCGCTCCGGGGACACCCGTGGCGCTCCTCTGGATCGCGCTGACCACGTAGTACACTGCGCGCATGCTGTCCGTCGAGCAGGCGCAGGCCGAGATCCTCGGACGCGTGCAAGTGTTGCCCACGGAGCGCGTGGACATCCTCGCCGCGCTGGGGCGCGTGCTCGCGGAGCCGATCCGCTCGACCCGCCGCATCCCACCGTGGCCGAACTCCTCGATGGATGGTTACGCGGTGCGGGCCATCGACACGCGTCCCGCCGCGACGCTGAGCGTGGTCGATCGCGTCATCGCCGGCAGCCTGCCGACGCGCGCCGTCGCCGCCGGCGAGGCCGTCCGCATCTTCACGGGCACGCCGATGCCGGAGGGCGCCGACGCGGTGGTGCCGCAGGAGGACGTCGACGCGCGCAACGGCGTCATTGCGCTGCGGAGTGCCGTCGCGCCCGGCGCGTACGTGCGGCCGGCCGGGGAGGACGTGCGCGAGGGCGATCTGGTCCTGGAGCCCGGCCGGCCGATCGGCGCCGCCGAGATCGGGATTCTCGCGACGCTCGGGCGCACGCAGGTGACCGTCGGTCGACGGCCGCGCGTCGCGGTGCTGTCCACGGGCAACGAGTTGGCGGATCTCGGCACGGAGCCGACGGCCGCACAAATCCCGAACGCCAACACGTACTCGCTGATGGCGCAGACCACCGAGGCCGGCGGTCTCCCGCTCAACCTCGGCGTGGCGCCCGACCGCCTGGACGCGATCGCCGAGCGCATCACGCGTGGCAGGGAGGCCGACGTGCTCGTGTCGTCGGCCGGTGTGTCGGTCGGGGAGCTCGATCTGGTCCGCGAGGCGCTCGTCAATGCCGGCGCGGACCTGCACCTCTGGAAGGTCGACATGCGGCCCGGCAAGCCGATCACCTTCGGCTCGCTCGCGGGGCGTCCGGTCTTCGGCCTGCCCGGCAATCCCGTTTCCGCGATGGTGACGTTCGAGCTCTTCGTGCGGCCGATGCTCCTCGCCATGCAGGGTCGCCGCGGCGCCTCCCGCACGACACTCAGGGCGACCGCGCTGGCGCCCATCGTGAACCTGGGAACGCGGCGGGGCTATCTAAGGGTCACGCTCGAGGCCCGCGACGGTCGGTGGGCCGCCAGGCTCACGGGCGATCAGGGGTCCGGAATCCTGCGCTCGATGGTCTCGGCCGATGGCCTGGCGATTTTAGCCGGCGACACGTCCGTGGCCGCAGGCGAGGATGTAGAAGTGATTGTTTTAAGAGAGGTTAGCCGATAGAGCTTCTGACGACCCTCGAAGCTTCCCAACCCTTTTTTGACATCCTTTTATAGTGCGTGCTACGGTCCCGGCACCATGACGCGGGAGCTCGTCGCGATCGGCGCCGTCGCCCTGCTGGCGTCCGGCTGCGCTGCTCGCGGCTCGGTGCGGCATCTGGAGGACGAGCTGGCCAGTCTCCGCGCCGACGTGACCGAGCTGCGCCACTCCCAGGAGGTGAGTGTGCGCGAGCTGGCGCGGACGGTCCTCCAGGTCCAGGCGCTGGACACCCGCAACGCCGAGCTGCAGGCGGCGCTGCGCGAGCAGGCGGCCGAGGCGGCGCGGCGGCGCGCCCGCCTGGACGCCGCCGAGCAGGAGCTGCGCGAGGCGACGGCGCCGGTCGCGCCCGCATCCGTCGCTCCGCCGCAACGACCCGGCGGCGAGCCCGAGCCCGACAACGCCGAGGGGGCATACACCGCGGCGATCGCCAATTTCCGCGCGCGCGAGCACGGACAGGCCGTGCTCGATTTTCTCGACTTCATCGCGACGTATCCGGCCCATCCGCTCGCGCCCAGCGCGCAGTACTGGATCGGGGAGGCCTACTACGTGCAGCGCGACTACCGGCAGGCGCTCGTCGAGTTCCAGCGCGTGGTCGAGACGGCGCCCGCGTCGCTCAGCGCCGCCGACGCGCTGCTCCGGATCGGGCTCGCGCACACGAACCTGCGCGAGAACTCGCGCGCGCAGCAGGCGTGGCAGCGCGTGGTCCGCGAGTATCCGACCAGCGAGGCGGCGGGCCGAGCCCGCACGCTCCTGCGCGAGCACGCAGCGCGGCGACCCTGAGCGTATCCGCCGCGAGGCGTTGACCCTCCGCCTCCCGGCGCGTCACACTCGCCGCCGCCATCCATGTCGACGGTCATCGACCGCCTCGCGCCCGATGATCCGCGCTACCCCGCGCGGCTGCGCGAGCTCGTGCCGGCCCCCGCGCTCTGGGTGCGCGGGGCGCTCGAGGACGACGACGCGCTGGCGATCGCGATCGTCGGCGCGCGGCGCGCGACGCCCTACGGGCTCGAGGTGGCGGCGCAGCTCGCGCGCGATCTCGCCGCGCGCGGCGTGACGATCGTCAGCGGCTTCGCGCGCGGCGTCGACTCCGCCGCGCATCGCGCGGCGCTCGACGCGGGCGGACGCACTCTCGCCGTGCTCGGCTGCGGCATCGAC
>WNEW01000346.1_pt1 | contig 22237 bp, 23 predicted proteins | sample 5399891 | NCBI WGS metagenome assembly WNEW01 (sample SAMN13153336, study PRJNA577476) | soil metagenome | isolation source: 40 cm grassland meadow soil pre-rain plot 5 | place: USA:California | collected 2015-09-08 | reverse complement strand
CGACTACTTTGACGCTTCCCCCTGGCTGTTTCAGTGTCCCCCTGTCTCCGGGCTGGCCGCCTCCCTGGGGATAGAAGCACGTCTGGTCTAGGACCACTGTTCTCTCGGTGGGTCTCGCGACAATCTTGGCCTTGAAGGAAGACTTGTAGGGATTATCGTAGTAAAGCGCGCGAGTAGCAGGTAGTTCTTGTGCACTCTTTTCAATTGAATCCGGAATATTCGGAGTGGTGACTGGCCGCACATGTCGCTCTGCGACGAGCGCCAAGAAGTTTTCTGGAATCTCCACCGTTGCCCCGACCGCCTCAGCACTCTCCTTGACAATCTCGGGCGGCAGTCCCTGTGAGTCGTAGAGCTCAACGAGATCCTCAGTTGGAATCTTGTCGACTCCCTTCGCGGTGAGCTCTTTAGCGATTCGGATGACCGTTTCGGTTCCCCGCGCAACCGTATCTCGATATTTCTCCAGTTCAACGCCTAAGCCTTCGAGGATCTCACTCTTCATCACCTTGAGAAGTGGGAAGTCCGTTCCCCAGTAGGCGACTTGGTCCTCAACGATCTCAGTTATCCTGTCCAATACGCCCAGTTGGCGGGCGAGCCGGGCGGCTCTGCGTATTATGAGACGTGCGAGGTATCCTCCTCCAATGTTTGAGGGCACTATCCCATCGGCCAGTAGGAAGCTGGCTGCCTTCGTGTGATCAGTCAGCGCGTATACTGCTTCAAGCTTGGAGGACATGTCCTGGACTTTGGCCACTTCTATTCCGGTCTCGGCAGCTACCCAGCTGGACGCCTCGGACCTCCAAGGCTTACCGTCAGCGAAGAATTGACCGGCGGCTAGGGCGAACACCGGAATAATGCTGCGGTCGACCTCGACATTGGACATTTTGAATACAGTATCGAGAAGCGATCCATAGACTGCATGGAAGCCGCTAGGCGAGCCCTGAGACAGCCAAGCCCATCTCTCAATCCCGTACCCCGTGTCGACTGTTCGAATCGGTAGAGGAGTCAGTTTCTCCTGCTCGATCTTGAATTTCATGAAAACAAGCGTTGAAATCTCTAATCCTCCAACAATCCCTTCCAAGTCGGGGCCTGCGTTTCCTCCTCCAGACCAGAAGTGTTCCTTGTACGTGATCGAGTCAGAGTTGACGCCCATCACGTCTACGAGAAGCTTATGATGGTACCGAACTGTTTCATCCTTCCAGTAAACGCCCTTGTTCGGATAATTGAAAGCATGATGACCCCCCATCTCGAATATGGTCAAATGCCGACCCGCCGTGGGACCCACCTGTTCGATATCGGTGAAGCGGACGCATGGCTGGCTAATGACGAGTGGATTTGCCGGCGGCGGCATTGTCCCATCGGTCACGTAGGGCTGAAAATCATAGATCGAAGCACCTACCAGGTAGACATCGTCTCGCCATCGAGCAACGATCGGATACGGTTTGATGCGGGTGTGCCCTCGCTCCGTGAAATAGTCGAGAAACTGCGCCCTCATCTCTCGAAGCGTGTAGGACCGTTTTGTCGGCGGATTCCTGATGAAAGTGTACGGCTGGCATGGTACTTCTCCGCAAGTCACCTGCGCCGGTTTTGAGGCCCAGAAGTTACTTCCACAACTTGGGCATTGTCGACGGGTGAAGCCTTCTTCTTTGAAGAAGGGCATTGCAAACTCTTCGGGGTCTATCTCAAACAACCGTAGGTCCCCTATGTGTCAGATAGTTTCGGACCCGGTAAAGAGTCGATTCTCTACTGTCGAGAGTCGAGAAGGCTGCGCGAAGCTATGTCGCAACCCTCCTTTAACCGAAAAGTGCCCCTAGTCCTGCTAGGGCTTCCTCTTCCTTCTTCTTCTCGTCTTCGCCTGACTTCTTCTCTTCCTTCTTTGTGTCAGTTGGAGCTGCGGCTGCTGGCGCTGCAGCGACCGGCATCATGGTTGCTGCTTTGAGGGCTTCGTCGATGTTGACTTCTGATAATGCTGCTACGAGGGCTTTGACTTGGACGTCTTCCACTGGGCTGCCTGCTGCTGATACAACTTTCTTGACGCTTTCTTCCGTGATCGGTTGGGATGAGGAGTGTAGAAGGAGCGCTGCGTAAACATACTTCATTGCTTTCTGTCTCTTCTCCTGTTCCGCTGGTGTATTAACGTCGTCGTCGCCGGCCCCCTCTTAAGGATTTCCGGCCGGCGGAATCTTCCTGTTCAGAATTGTCGCGTTAAACACCGCCCGTCTCAAAACATGTTCCACTGTCCCGGTTTCGAGGAATCCGGCACCGTCAGCTAGCGCTAGAGCCTGGTTGACAGCTTTGCCGAGCATTCGTGGTGCCACTTCTGGAGTAATGTATCCTGCTTCCAGTGAGAGGCTGAACGCTTCGGAGACGGCTCTCATTAGATCGCTGCGATATGCTGTAAGGTCGAAGCTGAGATCGGCAGTCCTTAGAATTGAGCCGTTGTCGAATGCGGACACCAGTGTTAGGCCGGCTTCCATCGGCTTTTGTCCGAGTTTTGATAATAGCGAGGCCATCTTGGGCGTGATTAGATCGCCTTTTCTCGCGATGACGGTGTCCTTTGCGACCCATATGCTGCCACCCTCGATTTTTGTCGGGACCTTTACCTCACCGAATTCGCTGATAACAGGTCCCGGTGCCAATCCCGTGTTTCCTGCAGATACGCCGATCTCACCGGTTGCTATGTCTCCAGCCTTGGCCGGTACTCTGACCTTGCTCTTTTCGAGGAGGAGGATTAGCTTGAAGGGGTTGGTGTCCGTGAAGAGTAGGATGTTTGAGCCTTGAAGGTCTTTGACGAACTCGCCCATCCTTGTGTCTTTTGCATCTGACAGCTCTACGGACTTGCGTAGAAGATTGTTCTTCGTCACTAGCATGGTGACTCTGTCGCGGAGTCTTTTGCGGAGCTCGTGTATCTGGGATGATCTGACTTTGTTCAGGTCTGCCGCGGCGATTACTGGGTAGCGCTTGATGAGATCCTGAAGGTCTTCTAGCGCTTGCTGTTTCCACTCGGCGATCTTTCTGGTCGACATGTTCTAGGCGACTCTGGCTATTGGTATCTTGACGGGTGGTCCCATGGAGGCTTTTATCGCGATTGACTTGATGTTCTTGGGGCCCTTCTCGAGTTTCGCTTCGAGTCTTGAGATGACCGTTTGGATGTTCTGAACTAGCGCGTCGTCCGGCATATCTTCAGTGCCGACTTTGCACTGGACAACGGCCTGGTCTTTCATCTTCAGCCGGACGTTTCTCCGGAAGCGTTTGATAATATCATCAATAGGGGCAGTTGGGGGAATGGGTGTGGGCATCTTGCCCCTGGGCCCGAGGATCTGGCCGAGGGTCTTGCCGACGAGCGGCATTAGCGGGGCCTCGGCGACGAAGAAGTCGTAGTTCTGAGCAACTTTGCGCGCTTGCTTCTTTTCTCTCCCCATCTTGTCCAAGTCGTCTTTGCCAATAATGAGGTCCGCACCCGCAGCTTTTGCTCGTGTTGCGAGATCTCCGCCTGCTACGACTGCGACCTTGACATCCTTGCTCGTGGGAGTTGGGAGTTCTAGGTTTTCGCTTATTCTAGACTCGGTCTTTTTGAAATCTATCTCTCTGAGCCGGACGGCGAGCTCGATGCTCTGGTTGAATTTGCGTTTCTCGGTCTTGGTTCTGACTTCACTGATTGCTTTGCTAATGGTTTCCTTGGGAACTGGCATTTGCTGGTCTCTCTTATCCTGATGTTTTCAGCTGGTCGTCGTAGACCCCGGTGTCAAGCTCCTTGATGAACTCTTTCGGGTCCTTGGTTGAGATTGTTACTCCCATGCTGACGCATGCGCCAGCGACCTCTTTCGCCGCGTTCTTCAGCGTACGTGCGTAGCTGTTGGTGTGTTTCATCTGGGCTATGCGTATGACCGCTTCGGGGGATAGGTCGCCGACCTTGGCGGTTTTCGGTGTTCCTGAGCCCTTCTCTATTCCTAGCTCTTTCACGATTAGAGCGCTGGTGGTGGGTGTTCCTACTTCTACTTCGAAGCTCTTGTCTTCAGTGTCGACGATGACCTTGACGGGCACTTTCATTCCCGCGTAGGCTTTGGTGACTTCGTTGATCTTGTTGACGATCTGGAGGACATTCACGCCCAGTGGTCCGAGCACTGGACCTAGCGGTGGTCCCGCGGTTGCTTTACCGCCGTCGATTAGTGCGTCAACTGTTTTCTTCTCGCCCAGTGTTCCCCTCTCCCTTACTGACTAGTTTGACATAGTCTGCGTGGACCGTGATTGGAAGTGTCGCGAATCCCTCTTCGAGCAGTTCGATCACGACCTCTTGCTTGACCTTGTCCACGTGGGTGATCTTGGCTTTCAGTCCTCTGAAAGGTCCTCCAACAACCTCGACCATGTTTCCTACTCCTAGTTCCTCGATTACCGGTTTGGTTACTATGAACCGTTCGATGGCCTGGATCGATACGACTCCCTTGGTCCGGGTGCGGGCGTGGCGTGTTCCCGCGATGGCTTCATCGACGAAATGTGGTCCGCTAGCTTCGACGAATATGTAGCCTTTGATCACTTCAGGTGCTAGTATGCAGCTGATTGGTAGTTTCTTGGCTGAGCGTTTTGCCATCATGTCTACGACGGTTCGTTCTTGTCCGCTGGTGGTTCGAACTGCGTAGATGCTTGTTTTCTGTGTCTGTGTTGCCATGGTCATGCGCCCGTCGGTGCTTGACTGGTTGGTAGCCGGTATAGTCCGACGACCCAGAAGAGTACTCTGATTACGAACCCGATTCCTCCGACTATTCCGATTCCGAGAAGGCTGATCTTTACAAGCAGTTTGAGCTCGTCCCAGTCTGGTTTCTGGGCGACATGGAGTAGTCTCCGTGCGGAGGTGAGGAAGGTTCTCATGCCCATCTTTTTACAAACCCCTTTTTTCCAGACTGGTCTTTGATGAGGGCTGGCGGGGGTTCTGGACTATTTTTAGCTATTCTTGGACGGAGCGGAACGAATTCCATTCTAGACCGCCTGGAACCACAAGAATCACGCGCGCCAACCAAGCACGAACTCGCAGAAGGCCCGTGCTGAACCCGCAATCCCTGGCCAGAATCGCCCATAATCAGCCCAGAATCGCGTTTTGAGAGCCCACTTCTGTAGAGCAGACTAGCCCCGAACAAAAGGCCTAGAATTCCCGATTCGAAAATCGACATCTAAGCCGATTCTACGGGATTAGAAGGAAAAATCGCCCAGAACGGTTCCAGATAGAAATCGATTCTCAAAAAAGGGGGTACCATTATCCGCCGATCGCGTCGCAAACCTCTCTCCCGACTTGTACTCTTCACCCCGGGAAATTCCAAAGATCGAATCCTCCACTCGAAGCATTCCCTCCTTCGGACCCACGGCTTACCGGAAAAACAAGCAGACCAGCCAAGCGTCGAAGCTTCTTTTCCGCCGACGTCAAGAAAAAGCCCCGGCCCTAACTCTTCTTCGAAGTGAAAGAGGAGCAAAAGCCACGATGGGCATTGTGCCCAGATCCCGAACGGTTTCTAGGCCGTTTTTTCTAGAATGATCTCTATGGTCGAGACGTTGCGCGTCTCGCCTTCCTCACCTAGAACCTCGGAGCCGATTCTGACTTCTTTGATGTTCAGCTTGCCCTGGAAGAACCGGCGCCTGACCACCTCGCACACGTCCACGGCGTGGCTGATCGACTTGCCCCTAGCCTTCACCGTCAAATGGTTCTGTCCAGCGTTGAAGTGCATCATGACCGCTGTGGCATAGGCCATCAACGGTTTCTTGCCGATGAACACGGTATCGGGTGGTATGTTGCCACGAGGCTTGCTCGGTCCAGCTGATTCAGTTTCTGCCATTGTCAATTGTCGCCCTTCCACTTGCTCCAGTAATAGCTAAGCCCGCCGGGGGCCTGGCGACTTTAAGCCTTTGCGCTAGCCGGGTAAAAGACAGAGAGAACGGGAAAAAAGAAGGAAAAAGGAGAGAGTGGTTGTACGCTTGGACGTAGAGCTCAGATTATCTCTCTGCTGAGAGCTTCTCTGAACTTTACTCTGCAGTCCTGGCACTGGAAGAGCCCGATTAGCACGTTCTTCTTTGACTTGCCACCCTTCAATTCCCAGACCTTCGCAGGCTTGGGAACGTCAGCGCCGCACTTTGGACAGACAACACTGTAGAACTGAGTGGGCAGAGTCACGTTTTCTTGTGCTAGTCCAGGAGCAGACGGTAGACCGGCCGGTGCCTCAGTGCCCGGGATCGACGCATGGATTTGCGACGAGTCCTCCGTAACGATGGCAGCAGAAGCATCGAGCGTTGGTACGTCCTCGACAACCTTCACCATCAACGCATCGTCAGTGGTCACAGCCTCAGCGACATCAACAGCAGCCGGAGCATCCACCAACTCGGCAGACGCTGAAACGGAGTCGACCGCAACTGGGGCTGGGAGTGTCTCTGGACCAATGGGTGCTATTTCAAGGGGTGCAGGAGCAATGGTTGGCTCTGGGGTCTCTGGTGCTGGGGCGAGTTCGACTGGAGCAGTCTCAACCGGAGCTGGCAGTAGCGTCTCTGGCGCTTCGACATGAGCAGGGTTCGTGTTGAACCAGCTTAAGCCGAGTGACTGGAACTGAGTGGGGGCAGGGGATGGAACGGGTTGAGAATCTTCAGCCGGGATCGGAGCGACTACTTCAGGGCTCTCGACATGAGCCTGTTCTGCAGCGAGCGTCTGCAATGGACTTGATGGAGTAGGAGATGAAGGGGAGGGTGCGTTTTGCACTAAAATCCCTCTCCCCCAGTCCTCGCCAGTCACTGTGCGTGTCGGTGGTGTAGTGCCTGCTACTGCGCGTTTGAATTCTGCAGCGTTCAATGGTCGAGCCTCAATCGTGGAGAGCACGGTTATCATGCTCTTGATCTCCTCGATGCTTTGCAAGTTGCGTCCCAGAAGGCCCTTGAACTCCTCACGTTGGTTTCGGTACTCGATTTCATTGACTTCACCCGAGACGTATTTTGTCTCAAGGGTCAAGAGTCGTTGAGGAGTGCTAGCGATCTGGTCCTTGGTTACTTTCAAGTGCTCGTTGAGGTTGTAGCCGAGTACGTTGATCCTGTCCTGTAGCTCTTGGGAGGCTCTACCGTATTCCTCGTATATTGACCGCATCTTTTCCTTGTAGCCGTTGATCTCGCCGATCAGCTTCTCTAGCGTTAGGTCGTTTAGTCCCATTTTTTCACCTTTGAAACCGCTTTCTATTGGGTAAAAGGGTAAAAGCGTTCGAGGCGAAAAAGCACGAAAAAAATGGGGTAAGAACCCAAAAATGATGATTCCGTACAAACGGGGCTGTCAAGCTAATACGCGACAATAAGCCGCGTTTTATCTTTCAATGCTAATCTTGTTGGTCACAAGACCAGTTTTTGGGGGCCCACAACCCGTTCGCATATAAACCGAAACCTCTTGTGGCCCCCACAAGCTACCAGCACGGAAACTGTAGCAGCACCATATCGTGTTGCGATTCCTAGAATTTCCCGCCTATCTATCACCTGAAATCTACACGTTGCGTGTCAAGAACTCACTTGGCAGCATTGCCTTGGTAGACGAGACTTAGATGGAAAAATGTCCTTCAAGTCCATGAAAAACTGGGATAGAGAACAGAAAACACCACTGTTCTCCAATCTCGCAGGACGCGTCCACCGGCAAGAGCCACTCAAAGAACGTATCAACCAAGTCATCTACAAGCTCAAAGTCAACCAGAACAGGCTGGAAGGCGCCAACCTCAAGACACAACAGCACGACAAGGCACTATTCGACAAGTGTGTCCAGGCACAAGTGTCGAAAGACTCAGCCCGGGCAACAATGTACGCGAACGAGATCTCCGAGATACGGAAAATGGCGAAAGTCACACTGCGCAGCGAACTAGCCCTCGAACAAGTGGTCCTACGCCTCGAAACCATCGAGGAATTCGGCGACGTAGCATCGCTAATGGGACCAGTAGCAGGAGTAGTCCGCTCCATCCACGACCAGATCACCGGCGTCATACCCCAAGTCGGCTACGAACTAGGCGAGATCAGCGAAACACTCAACGGAGTAGTGCTAGAGGTCGGAGAAGCCACCGGACAAAGCTACGACATGGAAGCCTCAGGCTCAGAAGCCCAGAAAATACTCGGAGAAGCCAACACAATCGCCGAGACAAGGATGCGCGAACGGTTCCCGGAGTTACCAGCAGGAAGCCCAGCAGCCACCGCAGAACTGACAATACCGAGGTAACTCCGACAACCATTTTTTGGTGAAATCAGAATGATCATAACACTCGAAGAAATCCGAAGATTCCTAGGAAGACCCCTCCAAGACCCCTACGGAAGAGCCTACGGGAGAATCGTCGGCATATCCGCCAACCTCAAGGACGAAGTAACCGGTGTCGGCGTAGAAGTCGGCAACGGCGAATTCGTACAATGCCCAGGCGACCGCCTAAGCATCTCCGGCGAAAACCTGGTCCTGCTGCCTGCGTGGAAGCAGGAGTCGGACCTGTTCCGCAAAGAATTCGAGGTCGTAACCAAACGCCTCCGAGCACTAGACGAGCTCTTCAGCGTCGGCGACATACAGAAGGACGTCTACGAAGATCTCAGAAAACAACACGAAGATGCAATTAACCAGCTAAAGTCCAAGAGAGTCGAGATACTCGAGACTCTCAACCAGAGAACCGGTACCCTCAGCACCCAACTCCGTCAGCTACAAACACACATGGCCGGAAACAAGATGCTGCACGCCTCAGGAGAGTTCGACGACACCAGCTACAAAGCCGCCAGCGAAGCAATCGACACCGGTCTCATCCGCGCAATGGCTGAGAAGAAAGAGGTCGACTCGATCTCCTCATACCTCGGCAAGCTAGAAACAAACCCTATCTCATACCAGCCCCAGACAACAATTAACCCCACACCAGCCCCGACGAGCTCCCAGCCGAACAACCAGGCAGTAATCCTTCACGTACGGGAAGCCTAGGAGGCACATTTCCCTGTTCAAGAAGCTAGAGGATCGCGTCCGCCCTATCCCACTGAAAGAGCGAATCGCCCAGGCACTCTGGAGGCTTGGCTCTCAGAAAGACAAGCTAGAGCACATGTCCACCCGTCTGCAGATGCGGGACAAGGAGATGTTCCAGCGCTGCATCGGCGCACAGCTTTCCAAAGACACCGCGCACGCAGCACTCTACGCTAACGAGTGCGCGGAGATACGGAAAATGGCTCATATCACAATGAGCAGCGAGCTCGCACTAGAACGCGTTATCCTCCGGCTTCAAACAGTTGAGGAATTCGGGGACGTAATGGCGCAACTCGCGCCGGTCATCGGTGTCGTCCGAGAGACCAGGGGAAGAATCGCAGGTGTCATTCCAGAGGTCGCCGGGGAACTCGGCGAAGTCAACAGCATGCTGAGCGACATGAGCCTGGAAACCGGCGAGGTACAAGACCAGGACATCGAAATGGCAGCTTCTAACAGCGAAGCAAGAAAGGTCCTAGAGGAGTCCAGCGTAATCGCCTCCCAGCAGATCAAGGAGCGATTCCCAGACCTACCAACACCAACAGCCCACCCAGCACCAGAGACGAGGATTCCAGTAGCAGTGACCTCGGGCGGAGAAGAGGAACAACTGCCCAGCGGACCGCCCCTGGAAGAACGGCTCATGGACTACATCAAGACCCACAACGGAGAACTAGCAATCAACTCTGCATCAACAGAGCTCTCCGTCCCAACGGACACCATTCGACGATCCCTCCAGAAACTCAAGGAAGATGGAAAAATAGTACTCGACTAAGGACGAGACAAACCTCGTCCACCCTACTTTTCATATTCGCAAGGAGGAACCGATAACGTCAGCATCAGAAGAACTAGAATCTCTAGCCGTCAAGTATGCCCAGGAAGCCATCGAGCTAGAGCGAAAGGGCTCGAAAAGGATAGCAGTAACCAAGTATCAGAGAGCAGTAGAAGTCCTTCTCAAGCTCTGCTCACTCTACCCACAAGCCGCCCAGAACAAGGTCTACATGGAGCACGCGGAGGCCTACAAGAAACGAATCCAGGAGCTACAGTCCGAAGCCCCAGTAGAACACGCCCCCGAAACTCAAGACCCGAGGGATACTAAGAACATAAAATTCGACCAGTGGGTACTCACTGAGAAACCAGACATCAGCTGGAGCGATATCGCAGGGCTTGAAAGGCCGAAGCGGGCAATCGAGGAATCCATAATCTTTCCAGTTAGACGACCCGACCTGTTTCCACTCGGATGGCCTCGAGGAATCCTGTTCTTCGGACCTCCGGGCTGTGGCAAAACCTTGCTCGCAGCAGCCATAGCTAGCGAGATCAAAGGGGTCTTCTTCTGTGCGGACGCAGCCACGCTGATGTCCAAGTGGCTGGGAGAGTCAGAGCGAAACGTCCTCCAGCTATTCAACAAAGCACGAGAGGTCTCAGAGGACGGACAGCCAGCCATCGTCTTCCTGGACGAGGTAGACTCGTTAATGGGAGTGAGAGGAGAAGAGGTCGGTGGAGAAGTACGCGTCCGAAACCAGTTCTTGAAGGAGATGGATGGGATCCTTGACAAGAAGAAGAAATACCATGTTTACGTCATCGGTGCCACCAACAAACCTTGGGTCCTAGACGAGCCATTCATCCGACGATTCCAGAAACGCATCTACGTTCCCCTTCCAGACATCAAAGCCCGAATGGACATGGTGCAATTATACGCCCACAATCTCAAGTTCAACAACAACGTCGACTTTGCAGAACTTGGCCGGATGACAGAAGGCTACTCCGGAGGAGACATCAGAGACCTGTTCCAGTCCACACAGCTCAAAGTCGTTAGAGACTTCTTCCAGCAAGGCCGGGCAGGAGACCCCACAGCAATACCTGACCCAATCACAATGGAAGACTTCCAGACAATGCTCACCACCAGAAGACCAAGCGTGTCACAATCGAATCTCAAACACTACTACGACTGGGACGAGTCATTCAAGGCAATATGAGGCAGCTGGAAACAATGAACCTTGACGGAACAGACCTACGAATCCTCGCCGAACTGGCCGAGAACTCAAAATCATCATACGTCGAGATTGGCCGAAAGCTCGGCCTCCATCCAAACGTAATCGGGTATAGGGTCAACAGGCTGGAGGACTCTGGAATAATCAAAGAATATACCACTCTAATTGACTATTCGAAACTCGGGCTCTCAGAACAAGTTCTCGTCGCAGCCAATTTCCCCTCATCATCCTCCAGAGAGGATATCCTCAAGCGCATATCGGAAATTCCAGGCACCGTCAGCATAATCAGCAGCCTCGGGTCTCCCGAAGGACTATTCTTCATAGTCGCCAAGAACAAGGAAGACGTCAACGGTGTAATCTCCAAATTCAGGTCGATGAATCTCGACATTGAGTTCGCTTCCTCCGTCATAAAGACCTACAGCGAAGGAAGACTAGGATCACTTCTCAGGACCATAGCAGCTCCACAACCGGAGTTCTAGTATCCTTGGAGAGACCAGGCTGGATCCCAGTTGTGCTATCAGGCGCCACCCCAAGTGGGGTAGCCGACGGTTTGGCTATGGTGGTAATCGCGATCGCCAGCCTAAACTACGTATGGACTCCACACGGACCCCTCCTTCTCGGTTCCACAATCTGGCTGCAAGTCCTGACCATCGCCTTCGTCACTGTCTTGGCGTCGAGGTCCGACACTACACGGAAGCTGCGGGAAGAACTTGCCCTGATAGCATACGGAGGATCGAGCTGGCAGGTCTGGTTACGCTACTTCGTCCGCGGTCTCGTCCTCAACGCCTTCGCGATTACCCCGATACTCTATGCAGAATATGCTAGGCAATACTTCCAGGTCTTCCCCACCCTCATCCTAGCCCTCGCAGTCTCAACAGTCGGAGGATTCTGCTATGCAGCCCCGAGCCTCGCCAGAATCCGATCCAGAGAATTCGCGGAGAATTACAAGGGCTGAAGACAATGATGCCACTAGTGGAAGCAATGTCGGTCCAAGTTGACTACCCGCACGAGACGGGAGTACTTCGACTCTACGACGAAGGAGTCTCAGTTACGGTAAAGGAAGGAGACTTCACCGCTATACTCGGCGGCTCCGGCTGGGGAAAGTCCACACTCGTCAATATCATACTTGGACTGGAGAAAGCGACGGCAGGCGTCGTCAGCTTCCGGGGAGAAGACGTTACCAGAAAGTCATTTCTGAAACGCCGAGACCTAGTCAAGACCGCTGCTGTATTCCAGCGCCCAACTGCTCTGCCTCAGCTCACGGTGAGTCAGAACCTCAGCCTTGCCCTATCATTCGCAGGAGTTCCCAAGAAAGTTAGGAGAGAACGCGTCGATGAGAGTCTTGATTTCTTTGGCCTAGCCTCCTTCTCAGAGGCCTACCCCGACTCTCTCAGTGCTGGTCAGAGAAGAAGAATCGATTTGGCAAGAGCCTTGGCCGTGAGGCCAGAACTGCTGGTCATTGACGAGCCAACCGGCGATCTAGACAGCTCAGCCTCAACCCTTCTCCTACCCCTACTCCGAGGACTAAGCAACGACCACCAAATATCGATACTAATCACTACAGCACAGCCCCGATGCGCCGCTGAGGCACACCACATTGTCCGGTTGAGACCCCCTCTGTTTCTGACCCCGGAAAACCAGGTTACAGGAAACTAGAACAATGTTTAGCGACAAACCCACGTTCACTAGCCGGCTCCGCGAAGCCATCAAGCCGACGCCGATGAAGAGGAGGATCCAGATCGCTAGCCACAGAATCAGAGTTCAGAATGAACGACTCGAAAGGACCGTCAGCCAGATGGAAGCGAGAGACAAGACTCTCTACGACCGTTGCGTCAAGTCACTGGCAGCCAGAGACAACGAATCCGCCACAATATTCGCCAACGAATGCGTCCAGATTAGGAAATTAGTCAAGACTTCTCTCAGCAGCCAGATCTGTCTCGAACAAGTGTTGCTGCGTCTCGAAACTATTGAGGAGTTTGGAGACATGGTTCACAGCATGGGCGCTGTCAAAGGGATTCTCGGCGCAGTAAGAGGAGAACTTGAGGGAAAGCTTCCTCAGATCTCTACGGGAATCGGGGATGTCGAGGATTCCCTCGCGAACATCACAATGGAAATCGGAGAAGCAGTTGACTCGGAAACGCCCACCATACCCACGAGCGATGATTCCGCAAGAATCCTCAAGGAAGCAGACCTCACCGCGGAACAAAAGATGAAGGAAAAATTCCCAGAGATACCACAAATCTACAACGATCCCACAAGGCTGAGGTAACCCATCATGATACCAACCGAGCTTGAGAGCAAAGCTCTCCTCGGAAAGGAGGCGACCGACCTTTACGGCAGACACCTAGGTCGCGTCATCGGTATCGACCGGACCCCGTTCGGAGAAATGGCAGGGGTACAAATAGAAGCAGCAGGAGGAAACATTCTCACCGCGAGAACTAGGCAGGTCGCACTCACACCCCGGACCGTGACGGTGACCCCGGAGTGGAAGCTTAGTTCTCATGAAACAGCTCTTGAATTGGCTAACCTGCGCAAGCGCATCACTGCCCTTGAATCACTTAAGGATTCACAAGAAATAGATCCTGAGATCTACTCTGAACTTCTAGAGGCGCAACGGGAAGGGTACCTGGACAAGGTCAAAGCGGGACAAGAGCTGACGGCCTCAATGAGACTACGAAATAGCGAGCTTAACAGACAGATTTCCGACCTGACCAAGTACCTTGTTCATGCCAGGCTCGGGCATAAGAGCGGTGAAGTAGACGACGAATCCTTGAAGCTTGCTCAAGACTCGATACAGCCGAGCCTTCGCCCGCTAATCGCAGAAAGAAACGACATATCAGCGGAACTCAAGAATCTTCAGAAGACTCTCCCGACGAGAGTTGAAGTCAGCGAGCCTGACCGACCCACGAATCGGTCCCATGATTTGACTCGACAGGATCTCGTCCACTCGTAGAAGCACTGGTCACTAAGCTCTTATAGAATGCAACTCTCGAGTTGGAACAGATTCCGATGAAGGCTTTCATCTTAGCCGGAGGCGCAGGTACAAGATTGTCACCGCTCACCCAATTCATCCCAAAAGGGATGATACCGGTCGCTGGCAAGCCGTTCATCGACTACGTAATAAGATACCTCGCAGGGCACGGCGTTCGCAGCATAATCATGCTGCTATCGGACGAGGACTCCGAAGTCTACCGTAACCATCTAGAAGACGGATCAAAGTTCGGCGTCAACATCGGCTATAGCATAAGCCCAAGATCTGGCACTGCAACCGCGCTCAAAGACGCCGCTGGACTTGTCGACGGTTCTTTCGTGGTATACTATGGAGACGTTCTCACCAGCTTGGATTTGAGTGGCATGATGAAGTATCATCACGAAAAAGGGTCCGTTTGCACGGTAGCCCTCTCAACGGGGGTCAGAATCGACTACGGCATTGGTAGAATCGACAGCGAAGGTCGAATAACCTACTTCGAAGAGAAGCCTATACTGAAAGAGTATCCCGTATCCATTGGAGTCTACATCTGCGAGCCAAAGGTGCTAGACTACTGCAAAGCCGGCTCAGATGTTGCGTCCGATGTCCTGCCATCAATGCTAAAGAAGGGGGAGCCCATCTACGGTTTCATTACGAGAGATCCCCATCACGATATAGGATCCTTCAAGCAGCTGAACGAGGCTAAGGACATTCTGCGAAAGGAGAAACGAGCCTAACCGCTACTCGGCTTTTGCCTTCTTCTCAGCGCGGGCAGAATCCTCAACAACGAAACCCATTCCCACCATCTTCTCCCTGATCCAGTCTGCAGTTGCATACTCGCGCTTCGCTCTAAGTTCAACCCTCAGCTCTTGCAGCAGATGCAAGAGTTGTGCTATCCGTTCTTGGGACTGAGAGTCTGGGTCTAGGACCCCCAGAATGTTGCCAAGTTCTGAAAGAGTGCCCATGGTTGCTAGCGCTCTCGATTGATCTGGTTGTTTCAATTCGTCTTCAGCCAATGATATGATCTTGATGTATGCGGTAAGCGCAGCCGGAGTGTTGAAGTCATCGTCCATCGCCTTGTAGAACTCGTCCCTTGCTTGTTCAAGCGTCTTCGGCATCGCTTGTCCTTTGTGGATCTCGTGCGGCTCTCGTCCAAGTGCAGCTAACTGTTCGTATACGCGTCTGAACCTTCTCCCTAGACTGGCCGACTGTTCAAGTGCCTGGGACGTGTACTCCAACGGGCTCCGATAATGGGTCGAAGCGTACAAGACTCGAAGTGCGTCCTTACCATTCGAACGGAGTGCTTCCTGTATCGGGATGATGTTCCCGAGTGACTTGTGCATCTCCCGCCCGCTGATGTTCAGCAACCCGGTATGGAGCCAGTATTTGGCAAGGGGAGACTTACCTGTGAGCGCTTCCGCCTGAGCCACCTCGGCTTCGTGGTGCGGAAAAATGAGCTCGTTTCCACCACCATGAAGATCATACGTCGGGCCAAAGTACGTGAGAGTGATCGCTGTGTCCTCAATGTGCCAGCCTGGACGACCCCTTCCCCATGCGCTGTCCCAGGAGATTTCGCCAGGTTTCTGACTTTTCCAAAGAACAAAGTCGCCGGGATTTCGCTTTCTCGGGTCCGGGTCAACTCGGTGAAAAGTTAGCTCTTCTAGCTTGAGTTTTGACAGCTTGCCGTAGGATGGGAACTTGCTGATGTCAAAGTAGACATCTCCCTCGATTCTGTAGGCGATTCCTTTGTCGATCAGTCCCTGAACTTGGCCGATGATCTCCGGCATGTGGTCGGAGGCTTTAGCGTACAGGTTTACCGTTTCGACACTGAGATCTTTCATGTCGCGATAGAAGTCGTGAGCGTACTTGTCTGCTAGCTTGAGCGGGTCTATCCCTTCGCTTTTCGCCCTGTTGATGATCTTGTCGTCAATGTCAGTGATGTTTAGTATGAAGAATGTGCTGAAGCCTTTGCGTCGGAGATAGCGGGCCATAATGTCATAGGCGATGTATGTCTTGGCGTGTCCCACGTGCGAGGAGTCCCACACCGTGGGACCACACACGAACATGTTGATGCGACCCGGTCGGACTGGATCGAATTCCTCGATACTTCGTGAGAGTGTATTGTAGACCTTAAGCTTCGAAACTGTAGGGTCGATCATAGGTTCCTATCATTCCCTAAAGCTTGTACCCTATCTTTCGCAGAAACTGTTTGCGATCATGAACATCTTTTTCTGTTTCGACGCCCTTACTTGCAGATCCATCTACGACCCCGATGATCGCTCTACCCTGGTCGGTCTCAGCGACGATGACTTGGAGAGGATTGGCGGAGGCTGCGTAAATGCTGCACACCTCAGGCACCTCCTTAATCCGGGGAAGAATATTGATGGGATAAGCGCTCTTCAAAAATATGAGAAAGATGTGGCCCGCGCCCACTCTAAGTGCTTGTTCTTCAGCGCTTCTTCTAAGCTCATCATCGTTTCCGCTACTTCGGACGAGACAGGGACCGCTCGCCTCACAAAAGGCGAGGCCAAACTTGGCTCCGGGAACAGAGCTTACAATCGTCTCGTGAAGGTCCTCTACTGTCTTGATGAAGTGGCTTTGGCCCAGAATTGCGTTGGCATCACTTGGCGGGCTAAGCTGGATTATTTTGAGCTCCAGTTGGAGGTCCACCTCTTGACTGTATCATTTCTTTCGCTTTCGACAAGACTTCCTTCTCGTTAGGATACGAGAGCGTTTCCAGAGCTTTCTCAAAAGGCATCCACTCCATGAAGTCGTGTTCCGACCCGACCTTGGAGTCAGCCTGGTCAGTCTCGAAGAGGAAGAAGTGAACCGTCTTGTCGAACGTTTTTGCGCGGTACCCGAACTGGTATCTGATCAGACCGATCTTGCCTTTTATCTTAACCCTGCTGACTCCTGTTTCCTCGCGCACCTCTCTTATCGCAGTTGTCACTTCATCCTCATCGGGCTCGATCAAACCTTTCGGGAGGCACCATGTTCCACGTTTCTCACTGCCTAGGAGGAGAAAGAGGGCCTTGTCCTTGTCCCAGCGATATACGACCCCCCCAGACGAAGTAACCTTTACCCTAGGTCTGGGTTGCATGTCCGACCTTCGAAATAGCGAGGCTCTCCCCCCTCTATAATTCCATTACATTTCAGTTCTGCCACCCTTCCGAGATGTTCTGGCCTCCGTGTGATGTCGCTCGCTTCCGCACCGATATTTTGTCTCCTGAAACCGGCCCTCAATCTCCTATAGGAACGGAGCTAACCGACCCAAGGTAGCGGTGGAGAGTTAACATTTCCTGTTCGAAAATTTTTCGAATGTTTTTCACGTGAAATGCGAGCATACTTCAGAGGAACCATTTATTGGGGTTACCAGCTCAGTTTCGTGTTCGAAACTGTGGCGAAAATCCTTAACACAAGCCCTGCCCGGCTGCCGTCCGGGAGGAGATCACCCTGCCCGGGCTTGCGGAACGATTGTTTTGGCCGATCGCCAAGAGGTGGATTGCAGGCCGGGAGATTAACGATGCCATTCAGGTCGCAAAGCGGGCCAATGCCCGAAAGATTGGTTCAATAATCAATCGTCTTGGCGAACATACCCCTGACCCGAAGCTTATCCAAGAATACACTGAGGAGTACCTCAAACTCCTCGAAGCCATGAGAGAGGCAGGCGTTTCCGGCTGCATATCAATCAAGCCAACCCAGCTTGGGCTTTCCGCAGACACCGCGCTCTACAAGAAAAATGTCTCGGTCGTCCTCGAGAAAGCAGAGAGTGAGAAACGCTTCACTTGGGTCGACATGGAAAGCTCAGCATACACAGAACCGACCCTCCAAGTGTACAAGGAGCTGGTAGACAGCTATGGTCGAATGGGCGTATGCCTGCAAGCTAACCTCAAGCGTACGGAATCAGACCTCAAAAATCTCCTAGCACGGGAGGGAAAAATACGCCTTACAAAGGGAGCATATTCTGAGAACGATCAGATAGCCTATAACAAGAAGAAAATGGTCAACGAGAACTACGTCTCGCTCATGAAGATGCTCTTTGAGCAGGGCACGCGGTTTGGTATAGCCACCCACGACGAGAACATGGTACTCCTAGCAGAGGAGCTCAGCAAGGACCACGAGCCAGAATTCGAATTTCAGATGCTCAAGGGAATTCGGGATGATCTCAAAGAGAAACTTGCAGCTCAGGGCTACAGAGTTAGCGACTACATACCCTATGGTCCGGAATGGTACAGCTATAGTAAGCGAAGGCTACGCGAGAGAAAAAGAACGGTCTTCTTGTTAATCCGATCCATAACCGGCTAAACCCATACCTCCAACTCTGAATGGGAGGCTAGATTTCGAGCTCTCTGGACAACGAGGTCAAGTTCTCGGAGGGCGAACCCACCACCATGATGTCCTCCAGCCTCACGCCGCCAAATCGCGGGTCATAGAGTCCAGGCTCGACAGTGACAACGGCTCCCTTTCTCAGAAGCGCCTTTCCATAGAGGCTTAGATAGGGACGTTCCCCGATTGTCAACCCGACTCCATGTCCGAGACTGTGAATGAATCCTCTTGTCCGAGCCTCTCGATGTCCCGAGGAAAGTTGTCTGACCGTCGGATAGCCGCGGCGTTCGAAGAGCTTGCAGACGTTGATCATCACATCACTGCAGGGTGTCTTCTCCTTGATCTGGTCCAAGGCAACCGTCTGCGCCTCCATCACAACATCATACATCTCCTTCACTCTTCTATCAGGGGGACCAAAAGCTAGGGTTCGGGTAGTGTCATGCCAGTATCCGTCAGGCTCTGAAGGAAACAGGTCAAACACAATCGGCTCGCGTGGTCTTACCGGATCTTGCTCATCTCCATTGTAGTGTGGGTCGCTCGACCGCTTTCCCGGCGCGAATATGATGTCCTCGGTCGCAACAAGGTTCTTCTGAACGAGTAGCTTGCGGACGACATTCTTCACGTCTCCAACCTTCAGCATCTTTGACTTGTAGCTGATCCTAGAACCCGTTGGCTTTGCTTTCCGCAGAAACTTTACAGTCTCTTCTACCACCCAACATGTTTTCTTCCCAACATCTCGAAGTCTCTCCACCTCACGTGCATCCTTGGTCTCGCGAACGTTCTCCAGCACCGTGGGCGACTTTTCTCCGACGACCTTTACGCCTCGCTCTCGAAGCGAGTCGACCAATTGAAGAGTATTGGACGAGTCGTTCCGGCCTCCCAAGACCGTGGGTGCTTGAAGACCTTCCTCTTTGATCAGCTTCCGATAGAAGACCGCTCTTGCCTCATCCCGTTCGTACTTGCTGTTGATTTTCTCCAGGCCGTAGTCCGAGTATGACTTTATCTTGTTCACTCGCCCTTTCCTGGCGCTACCGATGTCGATATTGCTGACGATGAGGATCGGCGTTCTTCCTCGACCTTTGAGGTAGATTCCGCCGCGGGGCAGCGAGGCTCCGACAACATACGCAAGGTCGGGGTTTCCGAGAGTCTGGTCGCCGAATACTACGAGTGATTGAATCCCTTTCTTCTCCATCTCCTTATCGAGATCAGCAATCAACTGAAGCCAGAAATCCGAGGAAACTCTTTGTTCTTATTGGTTTCCTAATCGCGATTCTTCTTACAGGGGAACCTCTATCATGAGCTTCTCCAAGAGTTCCTTGTAGCGATTCCTAATTGTTACCTCTGTAACATTGGCAATTTCAGCAATTTCCCTCTGAGTCTTCCTCTCGTTGGTGAGAACTGTTGCGATGTATGTAGCGGCGGCGGCAATTCCGGCGGGTCCCCTGCCGCTGGTCAGCTTCATCTGGCGCGCGATTTCGAGAATCTTGATGGCAATACCTTCTGCCTTGCCTGAGATCGTTAGTTTGTTGGAGAACCTAGCCGCATAATTCCTGTTGGCCGAGGGAGGCACGAATAGGCCGAGTTCCCTCAGCATGAACCTGTAACTTCTGCCAATGTCCTTCTTGTTAAGGGTTGAAACCGATGCGATTTCGTCTAGCGTACGAGGAACGCCACACTGTCTGCATGACATGTAGATGGCCGCAGCGGTGACGTTGTGGATTGATCTTCCACGAATGAGTTTTCTTTTGATTGCTCGCCGGTAAACCACAGAGGCTGTTTCGAGAATGTTCTTTGGAAGAGATAGAGCGGCTGAGAGCTTGCTTAACTCTGAGAGAGCAACTGCCAAATTTCTCTCAGTCGCGTCCGAGACCCTGACCCTGCGCTGCCATTTGCGCAGCTTGTACAGCTCAATCCTCTGGTCCGCTGTAACCGAGCGAGTCCCAGAGGGCCGGTCACGCCAGTCAATAATCGTCGAAAGACCCTTGTCATGAATCGTATAGGTCATAGGAGCCCCTACTCTTGCCCTCTTGGCTCTCTGTTCATCGTCGAACGCACGCCACTCGGGGCGAGTGTCAGCTATCTTCTCAGCAACCACGTAGCCGCAAGTCATGCACACGACTTCAGCCGCGTCATAATCCCTCATCAGACGTGACCCCCCACACTCGGGGCAGGACCTTACTCGTCGTGGTGCTTCTGGTCTTGGCTGGACCTGTGCCGGTTCCAGTTTTTCGACCACTTAGCGATGCTCCTGTTCTTTCTCAACCAAATAGAGGACTCTGCCCGAGAGCTTTGACGGAGACTCAACCGAGGGCTGAACAGACAGGTATGGTCCCTTCACAGGACCGAAAATATTGCCAACAGTTCCGACTCGAACCAGTTTGTAATCACAGACCGGCGATCCTGTCGTTGGAAGAATTGAAGAAGATTCTAGTCGAAGGATTAGATTACCACTCTTAGACAGGTGCAGCACTTTGCCAAGCCGCATTAACCCCGCACCTGGCACGCTCCAACTGAAACTGCAAAAACCCGGAATCGTCTATATAAACATTCATAGACAAGAAACATTTTCAACACTTGCCCGAAGAAAATCAGTTGAAGGCCGGCCAGGCAAGAAATGATCCGCGAGGTACAACTTTCAAACTTCATGTCGTACAGAAATGCCAGTGTACCCCTTGAACCAGGTCTCAACCTCATCATTGGTCCCAACGGCGCGGGCAAGTCATCAATTCTCCTGGCTATCTCTGTAGTTCTCGGACAAGCCTACACGGAGAGAGCTAAGAAGCTCAGCGAGCTAATCCGCTGGGGAGAGCCCGAAGCAAGGATATCAGTTCGACTCGACAATAAGACCGCGACAGGAGCACGCCCTTTTCCCCAAGCTAGGACAGACGAGGTTCTCTTAACACGAGTGCTCAAGAGAACTGGAGACTACCTCTACCTGCTGAATAACAAGCCAATCACAAAGACTGACATGGCGGAGGGCCTGGTGCGTATGGGTCTGAACCCGGACAATATGCTTGTGATAATGCACCAGCTGATGGTGGGCCGCTTCGGTACTGTGACACCAGTTGAGAAGCTGTTGATGCTTGAGGACGCAATTGGGTTCGGCGATTATCGCAAGGAAGTTCTTGACGCCTCGTCGAGGTTGCAGAAGCTAACCACGGAGCGGGAAGCGATGTCTTCGATTCTGGAGGGGACCAAGGAGACATACCAGCATTGGCAGAGAGAGTACGAAAAGTACGAGATGAAGCGGAAGCTGGAGGCGCGGCTTAGAGATCTACAGCGCGAATTGTTGTGGAGAAGGATTCTGCGGAAGGAAGCGAGTCAGGATAGACTGAAAGAGAGAATCTCATCGCTGGAGAAGCAGGCTGGTGAGACGAAACTGGATCAGGACGAGTCGGAACAGCAGAGCAAGACCGCGAAAGCGGACATCGAAGCCCTCTCTAGAAAACTAGAGCAGACTAGAGAAGAGCAGTTGAAGCTTGAGAACGAAAAGGGCTATCGACTAGGCGCGACGAAATGGATCGGTAAGCTTTCTGAGCTAATTCAAATCGAGAAATCGAGTGGTGCTGAACCTCGACAAGAGGCATCGTCGGGGTCGGTGCTGATCGTGCAAGGTATGACGCTGGGCAATGCACTTGCTGAACTTAACACTGAACTTGACGCGATCAAGGTAGCAGAGTCCGAGGCTGCTAAGGATTATGACGAGGCAAAGAGGATTCTCGATGAGACGGTTGGGAAAGTCAGTGCTGAAACCGACCTTCTTGTTCGCTCTAGAGTTAGGAGCGAGGTCAGCAAGTTCAAACAATCTCTTATCGAGGAGGAGACTAAGGAACTCGAGACGCAGCTGCGACTCGAAAACGAAGAGCTGGGTCCGTTGCGTTCCCAGGCTTTTCAGCTGGGATCCGCATTTGAGAACCCGAGGGATCTACAACCGATAAGCTTGGACTTGGTTGCAACCCAAGAAAGGCTTCGCCCTCTCGCCCA
>WNEW01000339.1_pt1 | contig 22461 bp, 19 predicted proteins | sample 5399891 | NCBI WGS metagenome assembly WNEW01 (sample SAMN13153336, study PRJNA577476) | soil metagenome | isolation source: 40 cm grassland meadow soil pre-rain plot 5 | place: USA:California | collected 2015-09-08 | reverse complement strand
GCTGTAATAGCGCGCGGCATCGACCGCGGCGGCGACGAACGCGTGGTGCGCGCCGGGGGTCACGAGATAGCGCTCGAACAGCGGCCACGCCGCGTCCGGATGCTGCTCCGCGAGGCCCAGGAACGCGAAGTAGCGGCGAGCGATGGGTGCCTGCGTGTCGGCAACGACGGTACGGAGGCCCGCGACGCCCCAGCGCGCCCCCACGAGCGCTGCTGCCGTCGCATGCTGCCAGCGTTCGAGCTCAGGAACGCGAAAGGTCACGAAGTGGCGGTCGCGAAACGCGCGGCTGCGCTCGAGCACCGCGAGCAGCCGCCGATCCACCTGCGCGAGCGCCGGCTCGATCGCGTCCCTGTCCGACCGGCGCGCAAGCGCCAGCGCCTCCCAGGCCAGCCGGTCCAAGCCGAGCGCGTCCCACACGCGCTCGAACGCTGCCGCGTCGCGAGCGGCGAGCAGCCGCTCCAAGGCGTCAGCGAACCGACACAGGCTCTGGACGACGTTCACGCTCTGAAACTACCGGCTCCGGCGCCGATGGCGAGGGGTCGTTGTCCACACCAGTCTGGAAAACCGCGTGGAAATCATGTTACTCGGATGCGGATAACGTTGCGCTTGCCCTTCGGCCAGCTTAACCTTGCCGCGCGACCCTCACCTCTTGAGGTCACCTGCGGAGGGCCTCTGCGAACGTCAGCTCTCGTCGGCGCCGCCCTCGTGCTGGCGGCGTGCAGCCGCCCGAGCGGCCCCATCGTCATCGGCCTGGCTGGGCCGTTCTCGCAGCCGCGCGGCACGTCCATGCTGCGTGCCGCCCAGCTGGCGGTCGAGCAGATCAACGCCCGGGGTGGCGTGAAGGGGGGGAAAGCGGGGGGAGGCCGGCCGCTCAAGCTGAAAGTCGCCGACGACTCGGGCAGCGAGAACGTCGCGATGCGGGTGGCGGAGCAGCTGTACGCCGATCCGGCCGTCTTGGCGGTCGTCGGCCACTTGAGCTCGGACCCATCCAAAGCGGCGGCACGCATCTATGGGGGCGGCGCGACCCCCCTCGTCATGGTGTCCCCATCCTCCTCGAACCCCGACCTGGGGGGCATCAACCCCTACTTTTTTCGGATCTGTCCGAGCGACTTGCAGCACGGAACCGAGCTCGCGCGGTTCGCGTGGCAAACGCTCGCCGCCCGCCGCGCCGGAATCATCTACTTGAACGACGACTACGGCCGCGGCGTGCGCCACACGTTCGCCGCAGCGTTCACCCGCCTGGGCGGTGTCGTGGTCGAGGCCGATCCCGCTGTGCCCGAGACGCGCTCGCTCGAGCCGTACCTCTCCCGCATGCGACAGGGAGGGGTCGACGTGCTGATGCTCGCCACCGAGCGCCCGGAGGCCGAGCTCGCGCTCCGAGAGATACAGGCCCTCGGGCTACGCTGGCCGGTGATCGGCGGAGACGCGCTCACGGGAATCGAGGCCGACGGGGCGCTGGCGGAGGGCGTGTACGTCTCCTCCGCGTACCTGGCGGACCGGCGGGATGAGCGCAACGGGGCGTTCGTGGCCGACTACGCCCGCGCCTACCAGGGGCAGCGCCCGGACCATCGCGGGGCGGGAGCCTATGACGTCATCTATCTCCTGGCGCGTGTGATCGCCGAGGCGGGCCCCGACCGCAAAGCGATCCGCGACAATCTCGTCCAGGTCGGCCGCGGGAAACCCTCCTTCGAGGGCGTGACGGGGACCGTGATCTTCGACGCCAATGGCGACGTCCCCGGCAAGCAGGTCATGATCGCGGTGATCCGGGATGGGCGGCTCGTCACGGAGACCGAGCGCTGATGCGCCTCCTGTTCGACACGATCCGCTCCCGCATCGTGGCTGGGCTGATGCCGCTCTTGATCGGTCTCGTGGGAACGGCGCTACTCGGCGCAGTCACGCTGCGGCAGATGCGGCAGGCCGTCGCCGAGGAACTGGCTGGGCTGCGGGTGTCGAGCGACGTCGGCGGCGGCCTCGTGGCCACGGTGTCGGAGGAGATTCGCACCGCGGAGCAGTACCTCGCCGCGCCCAGCGCCGACGCACGCAAGCTGTTCCAGGCGGCGAGCGATGAGGCATCACAGTACGAGAAGCGCCTCGAGGCGTTCGGGGTGACGAGCGAGGACCGCCTCGCCGTCACTCGGCTCAAGCACCTGCACGCGTCGATCCAGGTAGACTATTCGATCGCGCACGCGCTCAAGGACCTAGGGCGGGATCACGAGGCGCTGACGCAGTTGGCCGCGGTGCGGGCGGACGCGGCCGAGGTGACGCGGCTGGCGCGCGACTTCTCGAGCCGCCAGGCGGCGAAGGCGGCTCAGGCCGCCGACCGGCTGACTGCGGCCTCGAAGGAGCGCGAGAAGGGGCTCTGGCTCCTGCTCGCCGCGATCGCCGTGATCGCGCTGTTGCTCGCACGCTGGGCCCTGCTGTCGATCCAGGGGCCGCTCAGCCGGTTGGTGACGGCAGCCGAGCGGTTCGGAGGCGGCGACCTTCGGCCCGTCACGGTGGGTGAGATGCCGCGCGAGTTCCGAGTGCTGGCCGAGGCGATGCAGCGCATGGCCGATCGGCTGCGGCGGATCGTGGGCGAGGTGGTCGGGGAGTCCGACCTGATCGCGGGCTCCGCGGGAGACCTCTCGGCCACGAGCCAGCAGCTCGCCGCCTCCTCCAGCCAGGTATCCACGGCGATGGTGGAGATTTCGGGGGGCGCGGACCACCAGCGCAGCGAGCTGGGAGCGATGGGGACCGGTCTCGAGGAGCTGCGGCGCGCCGCGGCGGAGATGGCCGAGGCGGCGGACCGCACCGCCCAGCTCGGCGAGGAGATCCGCACGGTCGCAGACCGGCACCGGGGGGACGTGGCCGCCGCCGGGAAGGCCCTGCTCGACGTGCGCGAGGTGGTGCAGACGACGTCCCAACAGGTCGGGGAGCTGGCGCAGCTCTCCGCCGCGATCGACGACTTCGTGGACTTGATCAAGCGGATCTCCTCGCAGACGAACCTGCTCGCGCTCAACGCGGCCATCGAGGCGGCCCGGGCGGGTGAGCACGGCCGGGGCTTCGCGGTCGTGGCGGAAGAAGTCCGTCAGCTGGCTGATGAGTCGGCGCGCGCCGCCGAGGAGGTCACCCGCACGACCGGCCTCATCCGGGAGCACATGGAGGAGGTCAGCGCCACCATGACGGCCGGCCAGGCCAAGGTGCGGGGGATCGAGTCGATCGCGGAGGGGGCGGCGCGGGGCCTCGCGGAGATCGTCGCGGCGATCGAGCAGGTCGAACATGCGGCGTTGCGGGTGCGGGTCGCGGCCCAGGCGAACCGCGCAACCACGGAGCGACTCACGCAGCAGGTCGAGCAGGTGGCGAGCCGGGCAACCGCGCACGCGACGAGTGCCGAGCAGATCAGCGCCGCCGCAGAGCAGCAGGGCGCGTCGACCGAGGAAATGGCGGCCGCCGCGGCGCACATGCTCGAAGCGGCCGAGAAGCTCCGCGGCCTGGTGCAGGGGCTACGGGTGTGACCTCCCCTCCTTGACCCTGACCTCAAGCCTTGGCCGCCTCTCCGTGTCCGCACACCCGGTCTCCCTCGCCATGTTCTCACCCCCTGCCCCCCTCTTCGTAGTCCTCACCCCCTGTCCCCCTCTCCCTTCGGGAGAGGGGGAACGACAACAGGCCTCTGGAGTGCCTCATGGAGGACTCGTTCGAGGTGTTCGCGCGTGAGGTCCCGATTGCGGACACGAACCACGCGGTAATTGGCAGCTTCGAGAAATGCTGCGCGGGCGGCATCATAGGTCTGTCGGTCGGGCGCGTCGTGCGCGTCGCCCTCGAGCTCCACGACGAGCCGCTCGGCGTCGCAGTAGAAGTCCACGATGAAGCCGTGGAGCACGTGCTGGCGGCGAAACTTCAAGCCGAGGACGCCCCGGTTTCGCAGCAGCGACCACGCGTAGCGCTCGGCTGGAGGCACTGCTCGACGCAATTGACGCGCCATCGCGAACCTGTGTGCGTTCGTGAGGTGCCGGAGCGGATCCATGGCTCGAAACTCGCGCCCGGGGCCGCTCCGCTCCCAACCGGAACAGCGTGCGAGGGATCAGAATGTTGCGCGACGGAAAGGGACGGATGTCGTTCCCCCTCTCCCAACGGGAGAGGGGGAGGGGGTGAGGACCCTGGCACGGAGGAGACAGGGGTGAGGACCTTCGACGGAGGGTTGGGTGAAGGACCTCTCACCGAGGGGTCAAAGGGGCTGAGGACCTCCCGCAGAGGGGGACAGGGGGTGAGGGCCTGTGAGGGGGTCAGGCGGTGAGGGCTTACTGAGAGCGCATCAGCGGGTGACGTCCACCAGCACGACGGCGCGCGGGCCGACGAGCGAGACAGAGCTGCCGTTGTCCGCGAGTCGGCCAAACGCCACCTGGCCCTGGACGAGCAGCGCCACCTGACCACTCGCCCGGTAGCGCAGATCGACCCCCGGCCGCACCAGCCAGCCCAGCAGCGCCAGGCCCGCCGAGCTCGTGTCGAGCGCGGCGAGCTCGTGACGGAATTCGAGGTTCGGCGCGAGGCTCAGCGCCGGCGAGAGCGTCCGCTCGAGGCGCGCGCCGACCGCGAGCACGTTGGCGCGCGGCACTTGGACGGCGTTCAGGTTGGTCGTGTTGTAGGCGCGCGGCCGCAGGCGATACATGTCATAGGCATAGAGGGCGAGGTTGCTCGACCCCGCGGGGAAGCCGGCGCTCGAATACACCAGGATCCGGTCCCCCGTGATGCTGCGGGAGCCGCCGCGCAGGGTGTCCGCGCCGCTCGCAGTGTAGACCGCGGCCCCGCGGAAGTAGCCGCGCCTTCCGAACGGTCCTTCCACACCGAGCCGCATCCGTCCCTCGCCGCCCGGCTCGAGCTGGCCGCTGCCGGCGATCGGCGTATAGCTCGCATGCCAGCGGTAGCTCGCAGCAACGCCACCCGCCCAACGCTCGCCGAGCCGAAACGCCGTGGCGACCCCGCCCGTCGCCCCGCCGCCCGACCCGAACGTCGGCGTGGTGAAGGCGAGCAGCTCGGTCGCGAGGGCGCTGAGCAGCGGGAGCGTCGAGTCGGACACGGCCTTCTTCCCCGTGGGGAGCGTGGCGACGACGGAGATGATGAGATGGCCGGACACCGTGGCCCAGCTCGCCCGCACATCGGTGTCGGTGACACCAGATACCTCGAGCGTGCCACTCGTGGTCGCGCCCGACGCCCGGGCGAACGCGGCAGAGAGATCTGCGGTCAGCCGCGGTCCCATGTGCTGCGCCAGGATCAGCGGCACGGTCCATTGAACGACGTTGGTAAACGCGAAGCCCGAGCCGAAGTAATAGCCGTCGAAGACGACGCCGGTGTTGCCCGCGGTCGCGACCTCAGCCACTGGCTCCTGCGCGGCGATGGGGAGGGGGAGCGGAAGGGGGGAGATCGCCGCGAGGAGCAGCAGCAGAGATGCCCGCCTCACGGCGGCCGCTTGAAGATGATCGTGATGCCGTTCGTGACAGAGATGATCGACGGCAGCCCCGCGGTCTCGGGCACCAGGCGCCGGATCGTGGTTGTGGTCCCCGTCGCCGCGCCGCCCGCCTGCGCGATGGCGTCACCCGCGGTCGGTACGACATCGAGCGTACCGGCGGAGAGCAGCCCGCCAGTCGCAGGCAGGACGGCCGCCGCGGCTTCCCCCAGCGCATCCACGGCCGCGAGGGAGCCGAGCGGATCGGCGCCCGCCTGGCGTAGCGCCGGGGCCGCCGCCGCCGCCTGCCGGTCCGCTGCGGCCGCGCGGAAGCTCGGGTCCGCACGCGTCGCCTCACCAAACCGCCGCGCAGCGCCGGCGTAGTCACCGCCGTCCATCGCCTCGAGCCCGCGGCTGTACGCGAGGAACGCCGCGAGGTTGCGCGGTCCCTCCTTCAGGATGCGCTGCCGCTCGGCCTCCGTGAGCTGGATCCCGAGCTGGGCAGCGAGCCCGAACACGACCTGCTTTTCGAGAGCGAGCAGCCGCGGGAACGGCCCCGTCGCCGGCGCCACCGGCCGGACCACGCCGCTGCCGCTCACGACCGACGCCGTGAGCTGGACCGACCCCGTTCCCGCCGGCGGGATCGTGGCGACGCCTTGCACCATGCGCTCGACGCGGAGCAGCTTTCCGACACGCGCCGCCGTCGCCGGGTCTGCACGGTCGCTCGCCCCGAGCTTCAACTCGGCGAGCAGCACGCCGATTTGCAGCCGCTCGAGCAGCCGCAGGGTCCGGATGTAGGCGAGATCGGTGGTGATCAGCTCGGCGAGGCCGCGCGACAGCGGTTGGTAGGTCGAATCGCCCGACACGAGCACCGGCAGCACCGCCACGGTCGCCGACTGCGGCGGCTGCTGCGCGAGCTCAGCCTCGCGTGCCAGCGCCTGCTGAGCCGTCCGCTCGGCCGACGCGCGCAGCGCGAGCTGGGCCTTGGCACGGAGCGCCGCGACGCCGCGAGCGGTGGGGTGCTGCGCGGCGAAGTCGCTGTGCGTGGCAATCGCTGCGTCGTAACGCCCCCCCTGCTCCTGGCACCAGCCCACCACGAGCGGTCCGCGGACGTTGTCCGGCTCCAGCAGCTGGGCGGTATGCGCCACCGTGACCGCGGTATCGCAGCGCCGGGCTGCGGCAAGCGCCGCGGCGAGCCGGAACCGAAGGGCGGCATTGCGAGGCTCGCGCTGGGCCTGGGCGATGAGGGCGGGGATCTCGGGCGGCGCGACAGCAGCGGGCTTAGGGGCGGGTGCACAGGCCCCCGCGAACGCCAGCGGAAAGAGCAGTAGCCGCGTCGTGGTCATAGAGTAAGAGTAGTAAGAGGGAGGGGGAAAGGCGGGGAAGCCGTCAGCGCCGAGACTTCTTCTTCGCCGGCCTTTTCTTCGCCACCTTCGGCTTCGCGGCCTTGGCGGTCTTGCGCCGCGACTTGAGAGCCGCCTGCACCTCGGCGAGCACGCGGTCGCCCTCGTCTGGACCGATCAACCCCCGCCGCACGGCATACCGCACGAGCTCTTCCGCGTCCTCAGCCGAGAAATCGCCGATACCGGCAGCCCCACGGATCGCCTTGACGAGCGCGTCCGCCACCGGGCTGCGCAGCACACTGGCGATTCCAGGGAGGGCCTCGAGCAGCGAAGAGATCTGCGACCCGCCGAGTTCGGCTGGCATGAAGCAGGCTGCTCCGGCGCTGAAGGTCGCGCCAAGCTACATCCCGCCTTCGGGACCGTCAAGGATTTTTGCGCCAACTAGCGTTGTGGTGCGCGGTTACGGCGCTGGCGCAGCGCCTGCACCAGCGCGCCGGGAGCGCGCCGCGAGATGATCAGATCGGAGTGGGAGAGGAGCTCGCCCAACACCGTGCGAGTGCGCTGGTCGAGCGGCATCTCGAACCGCAGGTCGAGCTGGTATTCCGAGTTGTCCGGACCCTGGCCGGAGAGCGTGAAGCCCTGGCGCTCGGGTTTGACCTGATCGACCTCGATTTCCGCCAGTGGCTCGTACTCGCTGCCGTCCATGGCAACCTCCGGTTCCCGTGAGAGATACGCCTCGCACGGGGGGTGTCAAGCCGGCGCCCTGCTACGGCGCGCCGCGTTGCCGCCCTTCCAGGGGTGGCTACATTACGATTTTGGAGGTGCAAGGACGTCGTGGGGCGACGCGGGATCAAGGAGTACCGGGCGCCGGAGGCGCTGGCGCTGATCGCGGCCGACCGGGAGCACATCCCCCTGGTCTGCCCCTCCTGTGGCACACGCTCGATCGTACGGTCGCCGCGGCGGCGCGGAGTAAGGGCCGTACCGGCGGCGTCGGAGCGGATCACCCTCACCTGCCACAGCTGCGGCCGCCACGCGTCCTACATCGAGCGTGGCCCCGAGCCGCCGCGCGACCAAACGATGGACCCGCGCGCGGCCCACGCCTGAAGCCGGCCTGAACGAGAGGGAGAGCAGCGGTGGCCGGCGACGCCATTCAGATGATGGGTACCGTGACCGAGGTCCTGCCCAACACCACGTTCCGCGTAAAGCTCGAAAACGGCCACGAGGTGCTGGCGTACGTCAGTGGCAAAATGCGCAAGAATTACATCCGCATTTTGCAGGGAGATCGGGTCGCGGTAGATCTCTCTCCCTACGACCTGACGCGCGGCAGAATCACCTATCGGTACAAATAGAAGGCGTCACGCAAAGACGACGCACAAGAGCGTAGCACAGAGGCGTCACGCGACAACGTAAGAGGCCGGGATCGCTCCCGGCCTCTCGACGTTTCTGCGCGACGCCTTCGCGTGACGTCTCTGCGAGACGGTTCTGCTCGACGTCGTTACGTCGTTAGAAGAACAGCATGAACCCGCCGGACACGTCCGTCTGCTTGGTCCCCGGCGCCAGGCCTCCGATTTGACCAGTGGTGCCTTCCTGCGTGCCCTCGAACACGAGCTTCAGGGACTTGGTCCACTGGTGATAGATGCCGAGGGTGTAGGCATACAGGTTCGACCGCACCAGCTCGTTGCCGTCACCAGCGGGTGCCGCCGTCGCGTTGTTCTTCAAGCGGCTGAAGCCCCAGCTGGCGCCGACGGTCGTCTTCTTGTTCAGGGTATAGCCCAGTTGCACGTATCCGCCGTCTGACGAGCGCAGCTCGGTGCTGGTCGCCGCAGTGCCTGCCCGCTCGCCCCCCCCGAATAGCAACGTCGTGCCGACGCCCTTGCCGATGTAACCGGTCACGACGACCGAGAGGTCGGAGAAGTCACCGCGGACGCCGGCCGTCCCGCCCACCGAGCTGGCTGTCTGACCAGCGGTCGCCGCGTTCGACGTGCTCTGCCACAGGCCGCCGGCCCAGAACATGTACTTGTTCTTCCCAGACTTCTGGTTATAGGTGAGCTCCGCCTCGACGCGCGGGATCTTCGTCACGACAAACGCGCACGTGGCAGGGACCGTGCACAGCCCGGTGGTGGGACTTCTCTCGCCTTGTAGGTTGCTGGGCTGGAAAGCGCCGATCGAGAGCTGCGCTGGTCGGCCGGCCCTCGTGCTATAAGTCAACTGGGCATCGAAGTTAGGATACAGGTAGCCGTACCCGATCCGACCCAGCGTGGTGCCGCCGCCCTGGCCGCCACCGATCCCCACCGCACCCACGCCGAACAGGGTCATGTCGTTCAGAATATTCTGGCGGCTGAACAGGCCCAGCTCGCGACCTGCCAAGATTTGGCCCCACTGACCTCCGACCGTCAGGTACACTTGGCGCATGTCGATCTGCGCGCCCGCCTGCGTGCCGTTGCCGAAGTTGTCGTGCACGCCGCCGCCGTTGTTAATTTGCGGCGCGAACCCGAAGTGTACGCCGAGATTCATTCCGGCTTCTTTCCCCTTCGCCTCGAACGTGGCGAATGCCGGGAGCAGCCCCGTGCGGACGCTCGAGTTCGCCGGACCGCTATTGTTGACCTTGCTGAACACCCAAAAGGCGTTCACGTTGCCCGCGAAGGAGAACGACCATCCGTTGGACATCTGCATCGTGAGCTGGGCGTTGGCCGCCGCGGGCAGCAGCAATGCCACAGCTACCAACAACAGCGCGAGACGCTTCATACGAGAATCCCTCCTTGGGAGTTTGCCTGCTCACCTACCGCTCGTGCCCTGCAAATGCGCCGATTGCGGCGGCGCCAGGTACGTCCGAGTGGGACCGCGATCTCCCACCAGTCATGCTCGTCGAGCTGCGTCTTGATGTGACCGAAAGGAAAGCGGAGCGCACCTCCTCGCAAGCGAGTCGATTACGTCTTTCCGCCGGGGCTGGCCGCCAGAAACGGCCGCCGAATTGATCCCGAAACCTCGAGGCGAATCCACATCCCGGCCGCCCCGTGGCCCGGAACCCCGCAAAATATTAGGTAGGACCCCCCCCTATCCGCAATAAAGCGAATGTCATCCGTCTGTTCTGAGATCAGTCCCTGCTCCAGGCGAACCGTCATCGCGCGGGCAAAGGCGGGCGCAACTGGCCCTGTGGGAAGGGGATGGGTGTCTAGCACGACCTCGGCGGAATGGGGAAGCATTCCATCGTGATTCCGAAACTGCAACACGACATTCCACCCGAGCGGCACCGTCAGGGTGAGCCCCCCGTCCCGGAAGCCGTTGAAATTGAGGGCCCCGTTGAGCCCCGTCAGACCCGCCACGAGCTCGAATGTGGCGGTCTTGGTGACTGTATCAGCCTGCAACCAGGACGGGTCGATGGGCTGGATCGGCACCGTCCGCTCGCTTTGACCGTGCAGCGCACGCGGCGCGGCCGCGCCGGTCGCCAAGGCCAGCATTACGGCAGCGGACAAGATTTTGACCATCTAAACCTCGTGTGGGAAACAATTGGCCCGTTCCCTCGTCGGGTCGGGGTCTCCCGAAGCGACTGCGTATTTTTGTCGCGCAGGGAGACCCCGACCCGACGTGGGCCGGGGTGAGGCTACATGCCGGCCTTCGGCAGCCCGAACACGAACACGGAGTTGCCGAGCGGGTAGCTGATCTGGAAGTTCCCGCCCGCGGCCACGGCGACGAACTCCTCGCCGTCCACCTGGAAGACGGACGGCGCGGCGTTGGCACCGGCGCCGCAGTTGAACTTCCACAGCACGGTGCCGGTCTTGGCGTCGTACGCCTTGAACCAGCCGTTGCCCTCGCCCGCGAACACCAGGCCGCCTGCCGTAGCGGTCGCCCCACCCATCATCGGCAGCTCGGTCTTCACGGTCCAGGCGATCTTCCCGGTGTTCAAGTCGATCGCATTGACGTTGCCGTACTCACCCGAGTAGCCGCCCTTGTCGTCGGGGATGCGCACGAAAGCACTGCCGAGCCACAGCCGGCCGTTCTCCCAGGGCGCATAGTGGACCTTGTAGTGCATCGGCTGGTGCAGCCCCACCGTGTACGCGTAACCCAGGTCGGGGTGCACGGCGATCGGCGACCACTCCTCGCCGCCGTTGGCGCCGGGCAGCATGAAGACGCCGTCTGCGGTGGGCTGCGAGTACATGTTCTGCTGCGGCACGAACGCCGCCGAGCGGCGGATCAGCTTGCCGGTGGCCGCGTCGAGCACGTAGACGAACCCGGTTTTCCCCGCCTCGACCACCGCCTTCTTGCCACCCACCGTCGCGATCACGGGCGGACTCACCGCATCGAGGTCCCACACGTCGTGCGGCACCTCCTGGTAGCCCCACTTGAACTTGCCGCTGGTCGCGTCGATCGCCGCGATCGACTCGGTCCAGCGGTCGTCGCCGGGGCGGATGGAGCCGTCCAGGTCGGGCGACGGGTTGCCGATGGCGACGAACAGGGTCTTCGTGGCGTCGTCGTAAGCCGGCGTCATCCACATCGAGCCGCCGCCGTGTTGCCACGCGTCGGCGTACTTGGCGGAATCGGCTTTCTCCTTCGCGATGTCGCGCTTCAGATCGTCGCCCTCGGGCGTGGTCTTGGACCAGGGGCCCCACCACCCGCCGTCCTGCGGCGACGGGATAGTGTACCACGTCCACACGGGCGCGCCGGTCGCCGCGTTGAAGGCCTTCACGTAGCCGCGAATGCCGTACTCGGCGCCCGAGGTCCCGATGATCACCATATCCCCGATCACGAGGGGGGCCATCGTCTCGGTGTAGCCGGCCGCCGGCCCGTCGCCCACCTTCACGGCCCATTTCTCCTTGCCGGTCGTCGCATCGAGCGCCACCAGCTCGTCGTCCAGTGTGCCGAGAAAGACCGAGCCGCCCGCCACCGCGACCCCACGGTTGTTCGGGCCGCAGCACGCGGTGCTCACGGACGCGTTCTTGTGCTCGTACTGCCACAGCATCTTCTGGGTCCGCAGATCGAAAGCGCGCACGATGTTGTTCGGCGTCGCCGGCGAGGTGATGTACATGATGCCGTTGACGACGATCGGCGTGGTTTCAAAGCTGCCGAGCGTGGTGGAGCCGTGCGTATAGACCGCGCGGGCGACCAGATTCTTCACGTTCGCAGTGTTGATCTGCTTCAGGGGGGAGAACCGGTTGTTCCAGTAGTTGTGGCCGTACATCAGCCAGTCGCCGCTGCCCGCGGCCTGGAGCAGCATGTCGTTCGTGACGAAGCCCCGCGGCACGGCCGCGGGGTCGGCGGTCCCCCCCGAGCCCTGTCCTGCCAGCGGCGCGGCGACCACCGAGGCAACGGCTACGGTCGCGCACCAGCGAGCCCAATGCGTCATACCCACCTCCGTTGAAGGTTGTGGCGGGTTACTGCCCCGCGCCCAGCGAGAACCCGATGTACACGTTGCGTCCGGGAGCCGGCTCATAATACCGTCCCGGCACGAAGCTGCTACCCACGCGGATCGCGGTGGCGTTGATCGAGACCGATCCGACGTACTTGCGGTTGAAGAGGTTGTTGCAGCCCAGGAACGGCCGGAACCGCACGCTCCCGAGCGAGCCGTCCCAGCCGAGCCGCAGGCTCGTCGTCCACCACGGGCTCGTCCGCATGTTGAGCGTGTCGTCGACGAAGAAGCTGGACGAATGCGTCGCCTCGAGCTCGGCCCACGTGCCGCGGGCCCACGCGGGCCGCGCCTTCACGACGAGGTGCAGCCAGTGCTTGGGGATGCCCGGGAGCGCGCGGTCGTGCAGGTCGTGGATCGTGGTGTCGCGCGGCGTGACCGTCGTGTCGACGGAGATGATGCGAAACTGGTCGTAGCGATAGTCCGCGAACGTGTACGCGGCCTGCAGGCTCAAACCCGGAGTGACGGCGAGGTCGGCGCCCAGCTCGATCCCGCGGTGGCTGGAGCGCCCCGCATTCTGGTAATACACGCGCTGCAGCGTATCCGGAAACGGGATCAGCTGGTCCCGGACCCGGGCCCGGAACAGGGCCAGCGAGTACTCGAGCCGTGTGGTCACCTCGCCCCGCATGCCGAGCTCGTAGGTCGTGGCCTTCTGGGGCTGCAAGTCCGGGTTGAACCCGCCCGCCGAGCCTGGGCGGTTGGTGAGCTCGGTCGTGGTGGGCGTCTCGAACGAGGTCCCGACGTTGGCGTACACCGTCACCGCGTCGGACGGCGTCACCGCGGCGCCGAGCGAGCCGGAGAGCGCGTTCATCAGTCGCCTCCCCGAGTCGTCGGGATTACTCGGCGTGACGAGCCGATCGTCGACCGCGAAGTTGACCCAGTCGTACCGTAGGCCGCCGGTGACGGACAGCCGCGGGGTGAGCTGGAGTGTGAGTTGCGCGAACGGACCCACCTCGCTCACGTGCTCCAGCTGGTCGAGTGTCCGGACTGAGCTATCCGGGCGGCCCGCGCTGTTGCCCAGGTTCAGCCGGTCGTCCCGCTGCCGTTGCAGGTCGAAGCCCGTGGTGATGCGCGCCTCGTCGCCGTCCAGCCGGGCGAGACGGGTCAGGCTGAAGCGCGCTCCATAGGCCGAGCGGCTCAGGTCGATGTAAGCGAAGGTCGTCGGATTCTTGAGGTCCCGCCTCAGCCCGAACAGGGTGAGCGTGGCCTCGCCGCCAGCGGCGAACGTATGGCGCAGCGTCGCTCCGCCCTGTGCTTGCCACACGTCCTTGCCGGCGCGCAGCGTAATGTTGCGCGCCGCAGCCGAGTCGGGGTTCGCCGTCATTTCCTGCGCGGTGAGCGAACCGGGATTGTCGGCGCGCGGATCGTTGCCGTAGTCCGCCACGACCGCGAGGGACCACGCGTCCGCGAGCGGGAAGTGAAACCGCCCGTTCAGGTTCCGGATATCGGCGCGGCTGTGCTGGCGCTCACCGTTGTACGCGAGCTGTGACAGGGTGACGAGCCCGCTGCCCGAGCCCGCGCGGAACTGGGTGCTCGTTGCCCATTTGTACCACGTGCGGTCGCTGTAGGGATTGAAGATGTTCAGGTCGTGCCGATCGAACGTGCCGCCCGTGAAACGGATCTCCTGCACTACCTGGCGCGGCGCCGCCGGGTCGCTCCAGATGCTGATCACGCCCCCCGACGCGTTGCCGAACAGCGCCGACGACGAGCCTCGCAGCACCTCGATCCGGTCCGCGGCCCCGAGCTCCACGTTGGTGAGCTGGCCCTGGCCGTCCGGCAGCGTCTGGGGGATGCCGTCGAGCAGCACCTTGATGCCGCGCACCGCGAACGCCGAGCGCGCGCCAAACCCGCGGATCGAGATGCGCTGGTCGAGGGAGAAGTTGTAGCGGTTCGCCGCGTACACGCCGGGGACCGTGGCGAGCGCCTCGTCCAGGCCCCACGTGGGGCGGGCGCGGCTGATGTCGGTCTTCTCGACCAGATGGACGGCGAACGGAATCTTGCTGATCGGCGGATTGGCGCGGGTGACGGAGACGACAGCGGGCGGCAGGGTATAGACCTTCAGGCTGTCGCGCGGCGGCGTGGTGGTGTCCCGCTGCTGCGCGGCCGCGAGCCGCGCAAGCGCGCTACACCAGACGGCCACAGCCGTCGCACGCCGGAGGGTTACGAGCTGTATCACCGCACGGATCCTGAGCAAGGGATGGGTTTTAACCACCCCGCCAGGGTGCGTCAAGGGACCCAGCAGCGCGGTGGGGCGCGGCTCAGAACCGGGAGTCCAAGCCAACCTGGATGGTGCGCGGGGCTCCCGGGGTAAAGTTGAGCTCGGTCACGGGCGCCAGCTCCCCCTGCAGTCGCGATGTCGTGGCGAATTGCGCTTCGTTCCAAACAGCGTTGAACAGGTTGTCCACCGCCGCGAACAGCTGCACCCGCGACAGCTGCCAGGTGGCGAACAGCTCCACGACGGAGTAGCCTCGCGCGGTGATGGAGTCCGCCTGGTCGGCGGCCCGGGAGCCGATGTGGCGATAGCGCAGGCCGCCGCTCATCGGGCCCAGGTCACGTGCGGTCAGGCCGCCGGTCGACGTGACCTCGGGGGCGAGCGGGATCCGGTTCACCTTCTGGGGCTCGTCACGGAACCGGCCGTGCGCGAGGTTCACATCGGCGTCGGCCCAGAGCCAGCGTGTCAGGCGGATCCGGGCTTCGAGATCGAGCCCGTACCGACGAGTGCGCCCGCTCGGCTCGGTCGTGCCTTCGTCCCCGTCGTAGACCAGCTCGCTTTGCAGGTCCGTCCCCCACAGCGCGGCCGCCAAGGTCCCGCCGGTCCAATAGTGGCGCATGCCAAGCTCCGCGCCCAGCGCGCGGGGGATGACGATCGAGTCGGGTGACGCTACGACGACGTCCCGGGCGTCGTTGGAGTGGAACCCGTAGCCGACGTTGCCGAACACGGTGGTCTGCTCGGAGACCTGCACGGCCACATTCCCCTTGGGACTCACCAACGCGTGCCACCGGACGCCCGAGACGTGTGGGAAGTCCGCGGGCTGGCCCACTAGGTGATCGTCCACCCCGAAGCGGAACAGATCGGCGCGTACCCCGAACTGCAGTCGCACGCGAGCTGAGAGCTGTACGTCCTGGCGGACCCACGTGTACCCGTTCTGCTGCGTGATATGGTCGGACACGCGTGTCTGGAGACGCACGCGACCGCGTTGATGGAACAGGCCCAGGTTGATGAAGTCCGCGCGAGTGCCGGCGCCCGCAGCCAGGAGACCGGGAAGCCCGAAGACGGTCGACACCTTGGTGCGCGTCGCCGCCAGCCCAACGACGGAGCGCTGGTCGTCCTGCTCAATCCCGTCGCCAGTGACGCTGTCTTTCAAGAAGAACGTGAAATCGGAGTACAGCTGGAGCCCGGAGCGGATCGCGTACGCCTGCGCCTCCCAGCTCGCCGAGCCGGCGCCGGCCGAGCGGAGCCCGACGGTCGCTGCGTAGCGCTGCGTGTTCCCGCCCTCCGACGAATCGATTGAGCCGAAGCGCGTGACCAGTCGTTCGGCCACCGCCCGTTCCGGAATTTGCCCGGACGCGGTCCAGCGCGCATCGTAGCCCGACCCCGTGACGATGAACTCGGCGCTCGAACCGACGGGAGCGCCCCATTTGCCGAAGAGATTGAAGCGGCGGTAGTGTTGCGGATTGTCGAAGGGGCCGTTCGTATAGTGCCCCGCGAGGGCAAGGTAACCTCCGGCGTGCGCCGCGTCTCCCCCGAGGGGAAGAAGCGCGAGAGTGTGGCCGGTGTTGAAGCTCCCCCCGCGGGGGCTCACCTCGGCCTGGGAGAGGCGGTCCTGCGTGTGCAGCGCGACCGCACCCGCGGTGGCGAGGTCTCCATCCTGCGCCTCGTACGGGCCCTTGTGCACAGTGACGTAGTCGACGACCTCGGGGATGAGCCAATGGAGATCCGCGTATCCCTGCCCGTGCGCGTGCGACATCATGTTGACGGGAACGCCGTCTACGGAGATGGCGACGTCCGTTCCGTGGTCGGCGTCGAAGCCGCGTAGAAAGATCTGTTCGGCCTTGCCGCCGCCCGCATGCTGGGCGATCAAGAGGCCGGGCGCGAGCCGCAACAGTTCTTGGGACGACTCGCGAGGTCGGAGCCGCATGTCCAGCTCTCCGATCAGCCGTGCAGCGGCGGCCGAACTCGAGAAGGTGCGCTCGGCCGCTACCGTCACCGGATCGAGCGCCAGCGCCGCCTGAGGGAGGCGAAATGTGACCGGTACGTGCGGGTTGGCGACCGCGAGCGTCTCCGGTGCGTAGCCAATCGCAGCGGCGACGAGCCGGGCCGAGTCACCGGGGACGCGGATCGTGAAGGCGCCCGCCGCGGAGGTGCTGGTAAGCCGCGGCGGCTGTGCTTCAAGCACGGCGATAACCGCGCCGCTAATCGGCCTTCGGGTCGCCGCGTCGAGGACCGAGCCGCCCGCCACGGTTTCCTCCTGCGCGGACAGCGAGGGGGAAAGCAACACCGCGGCCCCGACCAGGACCTGCACCCGCGACACGAGCCAGTCCGCGACGGCAATCATGATGGCCCCTAGCGCGCCTCGTGCAGCTCCCCCAATGCCTGGGGGTCGAGCAGGCTCGGTCGCGCCAGCACGACTTGCAGGAGCGCTGCGGACTCAGTGTCTCGGCCGAGGGCCTTGAGAATCCGCGCACGGTGGTATTCGATGGTCGGGCTCGGTGCACCCCAGCTCCGGGCCCGGTCCGACGCGGCGAGCGCCTGCGCCGGCTCTCCGCTCCGGAACAGCACCCAGCTGAGCACGTCGTAGCTCTCGACGGCGGGGCGCCGGGCGACGTCACGCCGGGCGATCGCGAGCGCGGTATCGAGCGTCAACGGCCGTTCTGCGTAATACAGCGCCAGCGGGTGGGCGTACAGCGCCTCCGCGCCGGGCGCCCGCGCGACACGGAGGAAAGTGCGCTCCCAGCCTTCCGCCGCAGCCGGCTCACCGAGCGCCCGGTGCACCTCGGCAAGCCGGAGGTATAGATCGGGATGGGCATCGACCGCGATACCCCGGAAGAGACGCGCTGCCTCGGCCCAGTCTCCGCGAGCGTAGGCAAGATCGGCGAGCCCTTCAAGTGCAGCTCGGTATCCCGGTTGGACGTCCAGCGCGCGGTGATACAGTGCTGCGGCGGACGACTCCCCCTCGCGGGTGTGCTGAACCTTCGCGAGCTCCGTCAGACACCAGGCCACGGCCTGCGGCCTGACCTGGGCTCGCGCGAGCTGGCGGCAGGCGTGGTCCAGCGCGTGATAGGCGCCGTCCAGGTTGCCGCGCGCGGTGAGCATATGCGCGAGGCGCAGCTGATAGGGCATGCGGCCGGGCGTGAGCCTCGCCAGCGCGGATTCGGCGACGGCATAGCGGCCCGTTGCCATCGCCGCGTCGAACAGCAATCCGAGCGCCTCTTGGTTCCTCGGATTCCAACCGACGGCCCGCCGCGCGGCCCAGTGCGCCTCCTGGAACTTGTGCTGGGTGAGATAGACGAACCCGAGTCGGGCGTAGGCGCCCGCCGTGTCCGAAACGAGAGGGATGACGGAGCGCGCCACCGCTTCGGCCCGCCGTACGTCCGCAAGGTTCGCAGCGACCTGAAAGCGCATGAGGTAGCGCGCGACGAGCTGCCCACCGATCATGAAGTTGTCGCGGTCCTGCGCCAGCCGTCGCTCGAAGAAGGTGATGCTGCGGGACGTGATCCCCGTGTCGCCGGCAGCAAGCGCCGCGGAGCGCGGTGCGAGGGCGCGCGAAGTCGCAAGTACGACTCCGAGCGCCGCCGCACCACCGAGCAATAACGACCGAGCCAGGGTCACTGGACGTGCGGTCCCGCGAGGTAGGGGAATGCGGCCAGGAACGGCTCGTCGTTCGCGTTCACGTGGTCGTCGTCGAGGGCGGCGTTGGACCCGAAGATGAGATGCAGCTCCGCCGTGATCACATCGTCGCTCAGCGTGCGGCCATTCAGGAAGCCCGTGGGCTGTGACAGATCGATCGGCTGGATGTCCGGCGTCAGAGCATCCGCCAGGGCGTTTGCCGACGCGGCGTCCTGCCCGAACGCCAGCAGCTTGGCCACGATCAAGCTCTTGAAGTTCGCCTTATCTCCGGCAGGTCCCGCCTCGTTGTATGCGTCCTTGAGATCCGTCGGGATGAACACCGTGGCAATCGCTGGCAAGCCGAAGCGGTCCTCCTGTCGCAGTTCTTGGTGCATCAGGACGCCGGCGTCGACGCGCGGGCCCGACAGGGCGGTGTATGCGCTGTCGCAGCCGGCCACCATGAGCAGCCCCAGCGCGACGAACGGGAACGGGAGCGGCCCGAGAATCCTTGCTGTGCGTTTCATGTTCGGTTTCTCCTAAGATGGACGGGGCCTAGAACTGCTGCCGGCTGGTGGTGCCCCAGACGCCGAGCTTGGTGCCGCCGAGCAACGCGCTCGGGAGCTCGAGGACGATCGCGAGCACGTTGGTTCCCGCGAACGAGTCGACCCCGGGGTCCCGGAACGAGGTGGCTTGCCCGGCGATGATCTTCTTGAACTGAACGAGGTCGAAGAAGAAGGGATCGTCGCGCACTCCGGCGAACGCCGTCATGCCGTTGCGCGAGGCGATGATGGGGCTCGCTCCGTTGGTGACGGGGACCGTGGCCGTCTCGGGCCCATCGATGACGCGGCTGGTGGCTCCGGTCACGCGCGGCGCGGCCGGGCCGCGGAAGTGCATCACTTGGTGTCCGCCGTTGCCCGTTACGAATGCCTGAATTACCAGATCTTCGACCGCGTCCCCGTTGTTGTCGATCTTCCATTGGTACAGCACGTTGGGGTCAAAGAAGGTGGTGCTCGCTTCGGACGGGGGAATGAAGCCGGACACGGTCATCGCCAGGACGACGTTGTCCGGGTTAGCGGGGCTGCGAAAGGTGTACAGGTCGGCGATGTCGGCGGCGTGGTCCGCGGCAAGCAGCGCACTGTCCTTGTGGTCCGACGCCTTGATCCAACGCGTCAGGCCGATGGCCGCAGCAGTCGCGAGCAGCAGGCTCCACGCGATCACGCGGCCGCGCGACCGGGATGCAGCAAAGCGGAGCATGGTTCATTCCTCCTGGAAAAAGAGAACGGGCGTAGAGCGTCACCGTCTCTACGCCCGCCGGCGCTGCGCGGATTGCCGCGGGCTAGCCGCCCTGCCAGGCTCCGACGAGGAACGGTTGCTGGGTGGGCTGCGCCGAGCCGCCCGCCGGCTCTTCGGTCACGGCGCTCAGGTCGGGCTTGAAGCCGGCAGGCATCCGTAGGGTGATCACGGCCCGGCCGCCAGGCAACGTGTTGAATGTGCCGACGCTCACCGGGGCTTGGCCCTTCTTGATGGCCCACAGCTGGTAGGTCCGGCCCGCGGGGGCGGGCGGGAGATCGAACGCGGCCACGACGACGAGACCCCGCGCGCGGTTCCAGTAGAGCCGCATAGTCGGTGCCTTGCCGGTGGCGGCGAGATCCGCGGTGCCCACGGTGGAATCGAGTATCGCCCCGACGAGCCGGTCGGCGCTGTCGAGCCGCGCTCGCATCGCCACGAGCGCGGCGCTCAGCTCGTCCCGCGCCGCGCGTTCCCACCAGTAGCCGTAGCCCGCGGCGACCGCCAGTACCAGGGCGGCGGCGGCAGCGAGCCAGGGCCCGACAGTCCGGCGCCCGGCGAGCGGCCGCACGTGGCGCGCCTCACGCAGGACACGGTCACGTAGCTCCGCCGGAAGCGCCGCCGCTGGAGCGGCGTAGGCCAAAGCTCCCGCCACTTCGCGGAACGCCTGGACATCGGCGCGGCAGATCGCGCACTCAGCGAGATGCGCTTCGAACGCGGCGCGCTCCGCGACGGTGAGGGCGTCGAGGGCGAACGGCGCGGCGAGCTCGCGGTAGCCCTGGTGGTCGGTCATGGTCCTTCTCTCGAGAGCAGCTGAGCAAGCGAGCCGCGCAGCTTTTCCATGCCGGCGCGCATGCGCGTCTTGACCGTCCCCAACGGCTCCTGCAGCTCGGCCGCGATCTCGGTCTGGGTGAGCCCGCCGAAGTACGCCAGCTCGATCACACGGCGCTGCGGCTCCGGCAGCTCGGCGAGCGACCGGCCCACGAGCTGCCGCGCCTCCAGCCGCTCGACCCCGCGATCCGGGGCTTCGCCCGCCGCGGCGAGTGGAGCCGCGAGGCCCTCGCTGCTCTGGCCGGCAGCCCGCTCCAGCGCCAGGGCCCGCCGGCCACGCGCGCGCACCAGATCGAGCGCCCGTGTGCGCGTGATGGTGGCCAGCCATGCTGCCACGCTCCCGCGGCCGGGGTCGAACTGCGCCGCCGTGCGCCACGCCTGGCCGAGCGCGTCCGCCACGATCTCTTCGGCGTCAGCCCGCTCCCGCGCGATCGCGACGGCGAGCGCGTACAGGGTGCTGGCGTGACGATCGTACAGCTCGGCCAGCGCCCGGTCGTCACCCGCCGTCATGCGCTCCACGAGCGCCCTGTCGGATTGGCTGGCCACGGGCTCGAACCTGTGCTCACGTGAGGAGTTCCGCAACGCGCCCTGGAAATGCTACGGCGAGCCGACGGGAATGGATTGGACCTACTGTGGCCGCCGCAGGAGCCGGTTCCACCGGATGCGCAACGGGTCGGTCGCGACGCTGAAATAGATGATGACCGGTTTGCCCACGATGTGCGACCGCGGCAGGAAGCCCCAGAAGCGACTGTCGTAGGACTCGTCGCGGTTGTCGCCCATCACGAAGTAATGCGCCGCAGGCGCCACGATGGGGCCCCAGTCGTGGGTCGTCGGATGGTAATGCGCCGCGTCCCGACCGACGTAGTGCGGTAGCTGCCAGGCGCGGATCTGCGCCAGGCGGAAATCCGGCTCCCGGCTCTGCTCCAGCAGGTGCAGCGCGTACGGCTCATCCAGACGCCGGCCGTTGCGGTACACCGTGTCGTGCACCATCTGGAGCGTGTCACCCGCCACGCCGATCACCCGCTTCACGATGTTCAAGTTCGGCGTCGAGTCCTCGACCGAGCGGAACACCACGATGCCGTCCCGCGCGGGCTCGGCATAACCCGGCACCCGGAGGAACCGCAGGCCCGTGAGCGGGATTTCCAGCGCGCCCCCGTAGACCGCCTTGTTGACGAACAGGAAATCCCCGACGAGCAGCGTGTTTTCCATGCTGGCCGACGGGATGCGGAACGCCTCGATCAGGTACGACCGCAGCACGATCCAGATGACCAGGGCGACCGCGATCGAGGTGTCCCACCCCTTGAGCTTCGCCCGGAAGGCGCGGACTTGCTCGCGCACTACGGCCGCTCTCCCTCCACCCAGTCGGCGATGAAGATGTTCGTCTCGTGCGGCACCGCGCCGTGCCGGTTGGACGCCCACACCAGCCGCTTGCCGTCGGGCGAGAACATCGGGAAGGCGTCGAATTCGGGGGAAGTCGTGACCTGCTCAAGCCTGCTGCCGTCCAGGTCGACGAGGTACAGGTCGAAGTTCCGGGACTCGGGCTCCCGATAATTCGAAGCGAAGATGATCCGCTTTCCGTCAGGATGGAAATACGGCGCGAAGCTCGCGCCGGGCAGGTTCGTCACCTGCCGTTGGCCGGTCCCGTCCGCGTTCATCACCCAAAGATCCATCTTGAGGGGGCGCACGAGCTGCTGGGCGAGCAAGGAGCGGTACTCGGCCGAGTCCGACGCCGTTTGCGGATGGTAGGCGCGGTACGCGATAAGCTTGCCGTCGGGCGAGAAGAACGGCCCGCCGTCATAGCCCAACTGGGTCGTGAGCCGCCTGAGCCCGCCGCCGTCCACCCGCATCGTGTAGATGTCGAGGTCGCCGTCACGCAGCGACGTGAACACAATCGTCTTCCCGTCCGGCGCCAGCGTTCCCTCGGCGTCGTACCCCGGGTTGGTCGTCAGCCGGCGCGCGCCAGAGCCGTCCGCGCCGGCGGTGTAGATGTCGTAGTCGTACAACGCCCACACATAGCCGTGCGAATAGTCCGGGCGCGGCGGGCACGCGGCGCCGGCGTGCTCGGTGCTGGAGTAGAAGATCCGGCGGTCGTGGTCGAAGAAGTAGCCGCACGTGGTGCGGCCGCGGCCAGAGGACACACGGCGGACCCCGCTGCCATCCGCACCCATGACGTACATCTGGTCGCACTGCTCGGCGGGACCCTGCCGCTGAAAGATCAACAGCTTGCCGGATGCGGAGAAATACGCTTCGGCGTTCTGCCCGCCGAATGTGAGCTGGCGCAGGTTGCGAAGGTGAACCTCTCCCGATTCCGGCGCGAGCGACCCTTGCGTGAGCGCGATCACCAGCACCAGGG
>WNEW01000874.1_pt1 | contig 22889 bp, 24 predicted proteins | sample 5399891 | NCBI WGS metagenome assembly WNEW01 (sample SAMN13153336, study PRJNA577476) | soil metagenome | isolation source: 40 cm grassland meadow soil pre-rain plot 5 | place: USA:California | collected 2015-09-08 | reverse complement strand
CCTCACCCGGCGCTTCGCGCCGGCCTCTCCCAGAGGGAGAGGCCGGGCTGGCAAACCTGAAGAGTGGGTCAACAATTGCCGAATGGTGAATCGGCCAATAGGGGCATCGAGATCGAGTTTTCCTTCCTCGAACAACATCATCGCGAGCGTCGTTGTGACGACGACCTTGGTCAGAGATGCAACATCGTAGATAGTATCGATCTCAACTGCAGGCGATTGCGGGTCGTAGTCAAAATGCCCGACGGCCTCTTCGATCATGTTGAATTGCTTGTCTCCAACAACCAGCGAGGCACCTGGAAAAGCACGCGAGCGGATTGCATCTTCCAGGATCTGCTTGAAATGTGGCATGCATTACTATTTTATTTCGAGGCCATGAAGGAAGTCGATGTACAGATCCGGCGTGCGCGCGGCGTGGATGATTATCAGGCCATTGTCGAGCTGGAGAAGCAGGTCTGGGGTTACACAGATCCCGCAGATCTCGCAGCCGTGCCAATCCTGATGATCGCGAACCGATTCGGCGGCGCCGTTCTTGTCGCGGAAGATCCATCACAACGGCTGATCGGATTTTCGATGTCGAATCTGGGATGGACACCACAAAGAAAGTTGTTCTGGTGGTCGCACATGACGGCTGTGGTTCCGGAATATCAAAACCGAGGTATCGGATTGCAATTAAAGCTTAGACAGCGCGAAGAGGCGCTGGCTGCCGGGATTGATGAGATCCACTGGACCTTCGACCCGCTGCAAGCCCTCAACGCTCACTTCAATCTGCACAAGCTGGGAGTGATCGTCAGACAATACGAAGAAAATGTTTACGGCTATTCCAGCAGCCGCCTGCATCAAGGTCTACCGACGGATCGTTTTGTCGCCGAGTGGCGTCTGAGTGTGGATCGTACAAAATCTCCTGAAGGCCAACAGATCTTTTTGGAAATTCCCAAAGACATTAACGAACTACGGCGAAACGACCTGGCCGGCGCAAAAGCCTGGCAGGATCGCATTCGCGAAACCTGCCAGCGGTACTTCGCGGCGGGTTATGTGATTATCGACTTCGTCGACGGCCATTATGTTTTTGAAAAAGAATAGCATTGTAGGCGCGGTCTACGACCGCGCGTATTTCGTTGATTCCAGGAAGAGCGCGCGGTCATAGACCGCGCCTACAATGTGCCTTTTGTGGCTGTTCCTATTTCCCCAACCGCACTTCCGCGCCGTAGTAATCCAGGGTAACTTTGTATTCCGAGAAGAAGTCATAGCCAGCGACGCCGGCTACTTCGGTGCCGATCATTTTTGAAATTTGCTTGAGATCGATCGCGACAACTTGAGGGAATGTTTCGGTGTTCCTGGCTGTTTTGAATGTGACGTTCGGAACCTTCAGCACGATGCCTTCGAAACCCCCGACACCTGCAATTCCCAGGTCGACCTTCGCTCCCGGCGTATTTTGATTAATGCCGAGCTGCGCAGCCATATTGTGCGAAAGGACGGTGGTTACGGCGCCGGTATCGACGATGAAATTCCCCTGCTTCCCGTTCACGTTCAATGGAACAAGCAACAGATTGCTGAAATACCACGCAGGCAACACCTCGGCTCCCGCCGTTACCGGCAGCCTTTTCCGCGAAAGTTCCAGCTGGTTGGCAGGATAGTTGACGGTGATGATGAAGTCCGAAAGAGCAGCGGTTCCCAGAATCCCGTCTGCGAGCTGGGAAACCAACGGATCATTGAAGGTACCCACCGGGGTATTTTTTATTTTCACATCGCCAACGGCGATTTCCTTGACGCCATAAAGTTTCGTGTCCACCTTTCCCGCGCCACCGATGCCGTACACCACGGTCGATGTGATCGGCTGCAGTCCTATTTCAGCGACGAGCTTTTCGCTGATGACTGTCTGTGTGGCGCCGGTATCAACGGCAAAATTGTACGGGCCGCGGCCGTTTATCGTGAGTTGTGTGAAGATCAGATTCAGCGTTTTTCGCACCCGGATAGGAGCAGGATTTTCGGGAGCAGTCACAACCGCGACGTCCGTTGTACCTAAAGCCTTGAGCATCTCCAGGCCGGCCTTTGCTTCCACGACTCGTTCCGGGTCATCGGGATTCAGAGCTAGATAAGCCTCGAGTTGTTTCCGCTGCTCGACATAATTCTTCTCAATTGCCGCAGCCTCGCTCGCATACAGGTGATACAGCGGTTCCTTAGGGTCCAGATCAATGGCTCGCTTCATCTCTTCTACTGCCTGCTTGCCTTTCACTTTAGCCATGGCGAGCTTGGCCAGCCCAAAGTGCCCACGGGCATTCTTGGGGTCACTGCGCAGGGCTTCTTTGTAGAGTTCGGCGGCCCTGTCGAAATTCCCCCGCCGGAATTCGATCTCGCCCCGCAAGGCAACGTTTTGAGCAGTGCGTGGCTGTTTGTCGAGAAGAGCCTCAGCCTGCTGGACTTCATCCTTGAGGAGAAGGTCCGCAACAGAGCCGGTTTGTGCAGCAAAACCACCGCTATTGTGAAACAGCCACAACGACGCTAAACCCATGAGAATGGTTAGTCCTGGACTCCTTGACATGCTGTAAGCGCTCCTATTACTATGAAACTTTTGGCCACTGGTTGCTTTGAAGGACTTAGTATGTCAACACGATTTTTAACCGCCGGCGAATTTGCCGCTTTGGACAAATGGTACGTTATCGATGCCGCGGGCCAAGTACTTGGACGCGTCGCAACGAAAGCAGCAACCATTTTATCCGGGAAGCACAGGCCGCAGTATGCACCTTTTCTGGTCAGTGGTGACCATGTCATCATTATCAATGCCGAGAAGATAAAACTCACTGGCGAAAAGCTCGATAAAAAGGTTTATCGGTGGCACACTCGATATCCGGGCGGTTTGAGAGAAGTTGCCGCCCGCAAGGTTTTTGAAACAAAACCGGAGAAAATGGTTCGCGAGGCCGTTCTGGGAATGTTGCCGAAGAATAAGCTTCGCAAGCGTCTCGTAAAGCGTTTGAAGATTTACCTGGCGGAACAGCATCCGCATACAGCGCAGCAGCCGGAACGGATGGAGGTTAATTGAGTTCACTTCAGCACCACGGCACGGGCCGCAGAAAGACGTCCACAGCCCGTGTGATTCTTCGGCCCGGTACGGGCAACTTTAAAATCAACGACAGAGCTTTAGAACAATACTTCTTCGATGAAACCCACCGGATGCTGGTCAAGCGGCCATTGGAAGCGTCCGACACTCTGAACAAATTTGATGTTCTGGTCACCGTAGATGGCGGCGGCATGCATGGGCAGGCCGGCGCCGTACAACACGGAATTGCGCGTGCTCTCGTTGAATTCAGCACCGAACTGCGTGGCACATTGAAGAAAGAAGGATTTCTCACACGTGATCCGCGCATGAAGGAACGCAAGAAGTACGGACAACCGGGAGCGCGAAAACGCTTCCAGTTCTCGAAGCGGTAATGTTTGGTTATCGCCAGCCGGGATCGCCTCCCCACTGGCGATTTTGGTTATCTGTAGAGTACCAAATTTGAAAGGAAGGTTTATTTGGCGTCAATTACGATGAAGGAGCTTTTGGAGGCTGGCGTCCACTTTGGACACCAGACAAAGAGATGGAATCCGAAAATGAAGCAATACATTTTCGGTGAGCGAAACGGAATTTACATTATCGATCTTCAGAAGACACTCCGCCTGTTCAAAGAAGCAACACAGTTCGTTACCGAACTCTCAGCCCAAGGAAAAACAATTCTCTTTGTAGGAACCAAGCGCCAGGCCCAGGACGCTATTGCCGAAGAGGCACAGCGCTGCGGTATGTTTTTTGTGAACCAGCGCTGGCTGGGCGGTCTGCTGACGAATTTCACGACAATCCAGAAGTCCATCAAGAGATTAAAAGAGCTCGATGCGATGGCAACCGACGGCCGTTACGAGCTGCTGCCGAAGAAAGAAGTCACTCGATTGGAACGGGAACGCAAGGCTCTGGAGAAAAACCTCGCAGGCATCAAAAACATGACTGGCCTGCCGAATGCCATGTTCGTCATCGATTCGAAGAATGAAGAGATCGCCGTCGCTGAAGCACGGCGCCTCGGAATCCCGGTAATTGCGATCGTGGATACCAATTGTGACCCGGATGTCGTCGATTACGTCATTCCCGGCAATGATGACGCGCTGCGCGCCATCCGATTGTTCGCTTCGAAAATCTCCGAGTCTGTGATCGAAGGGCAAGCCGTGAACAAGGACGCGCCAACCGCGCCGCGCGGCCCGGCCGACGCAGGTGAAACAGAGGGTGAGGGCGTCGTAACGCCTTTTGACCGGGCCAAGGCGGAACGTACACACGTCGCCGGTGACGAAGTCGTCGAAACGTCAAACGAAGCCGCAATGATGTAAAAGAAAATAGCCACAAAAGGCACAAAAGCCACAGAATGCTTTGTGTTTTTGTGCTTTTTGTGGCTATTTTTCTGTCTAATTTAAGTCGAGAGGAAAGCTATGGAAATTAGCGCGAACCATGTGAAAGAACTCCGGGAAAAAACCGGCGCCGGAATGATGGATTGCAAGAATGCCCTTGTCGAGGCGAAAGGAGACATGGAACAGGCCATCGTCATTCTCCGCAAAAAAGGACTGGCGTCGGCCCAAAAGAAAGCCTCGCGAGTTGCTGCCGAAGGCATGGTTGGACAATATATCCACCAGGGTGGAAAACTTGGCGTTCTGGTAGAAGTAAATTGCGAGACCGATTTCGCCGCGCGAAGCGCAGAGTTTCAGGCTTTAGTGAAGGACATTGCCATGCACATCGCCGCGCAAAATCCGCTGTACGTGAAGCGCGGAGATGTTCCCGGTGAGGTCCTCGAAAAGGAACGGGAAATTTACAAAGAACAAGCACGCGGTTCTGGAAAGCCTGAACACATTATCGATAAAATCGCCGAGGGCAAGCTGGAGTCCTTTTATGAGATGGCTTGCCTCTACGATCAGAAATTTGTCAAGGATCCGGCGATAACGGTGAAGGACCTCATTAATAACCTCGTCGGCAAAATTGGCGAGAATATTCAGGTGCGCCGCTTCGCCAGATTCAAAACAGGAGAAGGCCTGGAAAAGCGCTCGAGCGATTTGGCAGGAGACGTTGCCGCGGCACTGGGCGAGTAACGGACGCGTTGGCCCAACGCAAAAAACTGATGGAGACAAAATACAAGCGGGTCTTGCTGAAGCTGAGTGGCGAAGCGTTGATGGGCGACAAAGGATTCGGTATCGATCCTGAGGTCGTCCGCCGCATCGCTGACGAGATCAAGGATGTGCACCGGCTGGGTGTGCAGATTGCCGTCGTTATCGGCGGCGGCAATATTTTCCGCGGACTCGCAGCCAGCGCGCAGGGATTCGACCGCGTTTCGGCTGACCACATGGGCATGCTGGCAACAGTAATCAACGCGCTGGCGTTACAAGATGCTCTGGAGAAGATGGATGTCTTCACGCGTGTTCAATCCGCTATCGAAATGAAAGAAGTGGCGGAAATGTTCATTCGGCGGCGGGCTATACGACATCTCGAGAAAGGACGCGTTGTCATCTTCGCCGCGGGAACCGGCAACCCTTACTTCTCCACGGATACCACTGCCGCGCTTCGAGCAATGGAGATCAAAGCGGAAGTCATCCTGAAGGCTACAAAAGTCGTTGGAATTTACGACGCCGATCCTGCGAAGGTGGCGAGCGCGAAAATGTATTCCGAGATTTCGTATATCGATGTCTTAACGCAAGGGCTGGCGGTGATGGACAGCACGGCGATTTCGCTCTCCAAGGACAATCAGGTGCCTATCATAGTTTTCAATATTCGGACAAAGGGCAACATCCGGCGGGTGATCCAAGGGGAAAAAGTCGGTTCATTGATTTACTAAACCGCTGTCAATTAGCGAGGTCTTCTATGGCAGTGAAGGACGAGGTTGCACAAATTCGTAAACGAATGGAAAAGGCCATCGACGATATCCGGAAAGAGCTTGCATCGATCCGAACCGGCCGGGCGTCGATCTCCATTCTGGACAACATTCAGGTCGACTATTACGGGACTCCGACTCCGATAAATCAGGTCGCGCAACTGGGAACTCCCGATCCAACGCTCGTCACTGTTCAACCGTATGACGTTTCGCTTGTCGGTCCGATTGAGAAAGCGATCCGAGCCTCCGACCTCGGCTTGAACCCCTCAAATGACGGCCGTCTGATTCGCATCCCGATTCCACCCCTCACGGAAGAGCGTCGCAAACAACTCGCCAAGCACGTCCATAAAGTTCTCGAGGAGCATCGAACCGCCGTCCGCAACATCCGCCGTGACGGCAATGATCACTTAAAAAAGATGCTCAAAGACAAGGCGATTTCCGAAGACGACGAAAAACAGGCGCTCGCCGAAATCCAAAAGCTGACCGACGATTACATCCACAAACTGGAAGAAGTTGCTAAAAAGAAAGAGCAGGAAATCCTGACCGTCTGAAGGATTCGCATCAGTGAACATTTGACGGCGGATTGAAATGAGGATCGAAGTGTCCCGGGCTCCTCTGGGATCGGAAGGATTCGAGCGTCCATTGATCGTTCGTCTGGTTATGTCCCATGACGTATGTATTGCCGTCATCGGCCCGGACGCGGAAGTACACGGCATCGGGCGTGTACCACTGATCTTCGACCGACTCAACGAACAAGACGGCGTCGCCCACCCAGAATTTAATAGGCCGCTGATCAGCCTTATGACCCGAATAGCATTCCACGCGAAGCTTCATACCGCATCGTAACATGCCTGTAAACGGGCCATCGTCATGCTTTCGCGGACGCTTGACAGGAAAATCACCGCGAATCTATAAGTATGGATTCATACTTGTATGGGCAAAGGACGACGCTGATGAAAAACCTGAGATTGATCTGTTTGTTGGCGACTGCGACGTCATTAGTCGCTTTGTCGACCGCCTGGTCGCACCATTCGCATGCGATGTTCGATCACAGCAAAGAAGTTTCTGTGACCGGGACGGTAACCCAATGGGTGTTTCGCAATCCGCACGTTTTCCTTTTCATCGATGTGAAAGACGAGAAGGGCGAGGTCGTGAACTATTCGATCGAGATGTCTAACATCCCTAACATGGTCACGCGGGGATTTGGCCAGGCTACCTTTAAGCCCGGGGACAAGGTGATGGCCAAAGTGCATCCGCTGAAGGACGGCCGTCCTGGCGGCAATTATGTGACTATCGTCGCAGCCGACGGGAAGCTCTACGATTAAATTATGAGCTTGAACTTAAGAGTGAATGTTTCGATGGCGGCGCTACTCACCGTCTTACTGTCACTTCCGGCAGCCGCCCAAACGACAATCTTCAACACCAAAGATTTTCGTCAGGACCGAGATCTTTGGACCAACCCGGCTTATTACCGGAACAACACGGTCGCTCAACTCCGAGGAATGGCAATCGACTACGACAGCGGGGGGCGAGGCTCAGGCCAGGAAGCTGCCGCCAGAGCGTACGGTTCGGAGGGCACTGGCCGAGTGGGCGGCTTAAATCTCGCGAGCCCTTATGGGTTCAAGACGGCTTGGGAGCATTACCAGGCGTGGCTTCAGAAAGCCGGCCGCGGCACCAGGCACACAAAAGAGACGATCCCGGACTGGCGCGGGCGATGGGACGGCGGACCATCCGGTCTGAATGGCGGACCGAATCCGGCGAGTTCCGTCGCCGCGATGCTGACACTAAAATATCGGGAATACTTTGTTCAAGATTTGAAGGCCACAGCCGAGGGGCGTATCTGGGGCGCAGGTTCGTTCTGCCTTCCCGGCGGATTTTTTTCATCACTGGGCGCAGAAGAATTCATCGTGACTCCTGAGAAAGTTTGGACTTTAGCCGCCGGTAATGGCGAGAACTACATTCGCTGGATCTATACCGATGGCAGCGGACATAGCCCCAAAGAATCCGAGTACCCCAAATGGCACGGCGAATCGATCGGCTTCTGGGACCGCGATTCGCTGATTGTCCACACAAACCAGATTAGGGGTTGGAAGGGCGGTTTGTCCGAATTCACCGATAAGTTGGAAACGGTCGAGCGTTATCGTCGCGTGGGCGACATGATTGAGGGCGAGATCACACTTTACGATGCCGACGTATTCGTGCAGCCCGTCCACGCGAAGATGCGCTTCCAGCTTGATCGCCAGACCCGTCCCGAGCTCCGGCCGCTGTATAACACCTGTACCGACACCAATGGGCCGTCCGCTGCTTACTTTATGGACGAACGGGGCAAGCTCAACCAGCGTCTTCCGGGCGATCCGCTGTAACCCAGGGCCGCTGAAATCTGATTAAGTCTTCCAGCGTTTATCTGGGAAATTGCGATCCGAGATCGCCAGCCGCAAATTGGGATCGGCGTTGACGTCCAGGGGGGCGGTTTCGCCGCGCATCAGTTTGGCAGTACCGGCCGCGGCGATCATGGCGGCATTGTCGGTGGTGAGGATCGGTTTAGGATAGTAGAAGCGCAGGCCGGCCTCGGCAGTGCGCTCGGAGAAAACCTCGCGAAGGCGGCTGTTGGCCGCGACGCCTCCGGAGAGCATGACGGATCGAGGACGGAGCAGGTGGATAGCTCTTAGTGTGGTCGACCATAGCATGTTGACAACAGCTTCCTGGAAAGAGGCAACGAGATCGAGCCGGTGCGGGTCTTCTTTCAATTTCTCATTTTCTTTGACCATCCTCAGCACCGCTGTTTTAATTCCGCTGAAGCTGAAGTCAAGCGAACGATCGGAGATCTTAGCCATCGAGAATGAAATGGCATCGCGGTTGCCGCTTTTCGCAAGCCGATCGATAACCGGTCCGCCGGGATAAGGAAGTCCGAGGAGTTTGGCCACCTTGTCATAGGCTTCGCCGGCGGCGTCATCTCGCGTCTTGCCGACGAGTTTGTATTTCAAATGACGGAAATCCCCCGATTCGGATTCCACCCAAAATAAATTCGTGTGGCCGCCGGAAACGACGAGAGCGAGTGCCGGAAATTCCACGCCGGGGTGTTCGAAAGACACCGAGTAGATGTGGCCTTCGATGTGATTCACCGCAGCCAGCGGCTTGCCTTTCGAGAAAGCGAGCGCCTTCGCATAAGTCAATCCAACGAGGAGCGATCCGATGAGCCCAGGCCCGCAGGTGGCGGCAATGCCGTCGATACCCTCGAGATTCACCCCGGCATCAGCAAAAGCTTGATCCACAATCGGCCGGATCTTCAGGAGATGTTCACGAGAGGCAAGTTCGGGAACCACACCGCCGTAAGGCGTATGCGTCTTCACCTGCGAGTAAATGACATTAGAAAGGATTTCGTTTCCATCACGCACGACAGCGGCCGCAGTTTCGTCGCACGATGTTTCGATGCCCAGTACTAACATCAGGAATGGTTCAACCTGCGGAGATTCTCGGTGTAGGGAGGCACGGCAACCCCACGATCTGTAATGATAGCCGTCACGAACGAATTCGGCGTCACGTCGAAAGCCGGATTGAAAACCGGAACGCCGTCCGGAACAACACGCACGCCACTAATGTGCGTGACTTCAGAAGGGTCGCGTTGTTCAATCGGAATGTGAGAGCCGTCGGGAATTTTCAGATCCAGCGTGGAAAAAGGCGCGGCCACATAGAACGGGATTTCGTGTTCTTTCGCCAGCACTGCCACGGGATACGTTCCGATCTTGTTGGCAACGTCGCCATTGGCGGCAATGCGGTCGGCGCCAACGACAACGGCATCGATCAGTCCCTGACGCATGAAGCTGCCTGCCATGTTGTCTGAAATCACCCGGACATCGATTCCGTCTTTCCACAATTCCCATGCGGTGAGCCGCGCCCCTTGAAGAAACGGCCGTGTCTCGTCGGCCAGTACGCGCAACCGTTTTCCGTTTTCAACAGCGGCGCGAATAACGCCCAACGCCGTTCCATATCCTGCGGTGGCGAGCGCGCCGGCGTTGCAGTGTGTGAGGATCGTGCCGGAATTCGGCAGCAGTTCCTGGCCAAATCGGCCGATGCGTTTATTACCTTCGATGTCCTCAGCCTGAATCGCCAATGCCTCCTGGATCAGTCGGTCTGCCACTAACCGTTTATCCGCTCCGTCGCTCGCCAGTTCCTTGAATAGCCGCTTCATGCGTTCGATCGCCCAGAACAGATTCACGGCCGTAGGACGCGTGGCAGCGAGAGTTTCTGTTATGTCATCGACCTCTGCGCGAAGCTCGGCCATATTCTTCGCCTTCGAATCGCGCACGCCGAGGGCTACGCCCATTGCAGCAGCCACGCCGATGGCAGGAGCGCCACGTATTACCATCGAACGAATCGCGGCCGCGATCTCCCGATATGTTTTGAATACAGGATATTCCTCGACCGTGGGAAGTTTCCGCTGGTCGATCATCTTAACTCCCTCTTCAGTCCATTCGATCGTCTTCACCATAACAGGCTATTCTAGCATCATGAAAGGATGCGTCATTTCCGCGCCCATGACGGGTTCCGGAAAGACAACGGTTACTTTAGGACTGCTGACTGCGCTGCGGAAACGCGGGATTGCGGTGCAGCCCTTCAAAGTCGGACCGGATTTCATCGATCCCGGTTTGCACGCGCTTGCCGCCGGCGTTCCGTCGCATAATCTCGACGGTTGGATGTTGACTCGCGAGGCGAACGAATGGCTGTTCGCGCGTGCCTGCGAAGGTAAAGACGTGGCTGTCGTCGAAGGTGTAATGGGTTTGTTTGATGGCTTTGATGGAAAAACGGAAACTGGAAGCACAGCCGAGATGGCCAAGTGGCTTGATGTCCCGGTCATCCTCGTCATTGATGTGCATCCAATGGCGCGAAGCGCAGCGGCCATCATCCGTGGATTTCAATCGTTTGATGCCGGCGTGAAGATCGCGGGAGTGATTCTCAATCGAGTGGCTGGTGAGAAGCACTTCCGACTGATCGAAGATTCGGTCCCAGATGTCCCGATTCTTGGATGGCTGCCTGCCGAGCCGTCGATCGAAATTCCGGAAAGGCATCTGGGGCTGTTCACCGCGAACGAGGAGTTGACGGTTTCGCGCATCCGCGCCATCGGAGAATTCTTTGACGCGCATATCGATGTGGAGAACCTTCTGAATTCCCCTCCTAAGTTAGGAGGGGGGCCGAGCGAAGCGAAGCGGGGTGGTTCCCAGAAGAACCACCCCGGCTTCGCTCACTTCGTTCGCGAAGCCACCCCTCCTAACTTAGGAGGGGAGTTGCCTCAGACAAAGCGCGTGGCCATTGCCCACGACAAGGCCTTCTCGTTTTACTACCACGCGAATCGCCTCGAACTCGAGAGTGCCGGGGCGAAGATCGTTGAGTTCTCTCCACTGTCAGATACTGAGGTCCCCGAAGCCGATCTCCTGTACATCGGCGGCGGCTATCCCGAGCTCTATCGGCACGAACTTGCATCCAACAGCCGAATGCTCGCGTCGATTCGCCGGTTCATCGAGTCCGGCAAAAAGTTTTATGCCGAATGCGGAGGCCTGATGTATCTCGCGGAGTCGATCGACGCTGTCCGGATGGCCGGCATTGTTCCCGTCCAAATCGAAATGACTGAACGTCTCGTCGACTTCGGCTATTGCGAGATCCGCACGAACTCGGCTTCCATACTCGGAGCCCGGGGAACCACGGCTCGCGGGCACCAGTTTCACTACTCGCGACTCGTCGGCGGCTCCGGTGGCGGGTATACGGTCAAACAGGGCCAGCGAGAGTATGCCGAAGGTTTCATTTTCCCGAATGGCATTGCTTCATATATCCACCTCCATTTCCTCTCTAATCCAGCGCTCGCGCGAAATATGTTAAATTCATAAACTCTGCCGTCTATGATTCATCCATACGAACCCGTCATTGGATTGGAGTGCCACGCCCAGCTGCTTACCAAATCGAAGCTGTTCTGCTCGTGCTCCACAAAATTTGGCGACCCTCCGAACGCGAATACCTGTCCCGTATGCCTGGGGCTGCCGGGCGCTTTGCCCGTTTTGAATCGCGTCGCCGTGACCATGGCGGTCAAGGCAGCAATCGGTCTAAATTGCACGATCAATCCCGAGTCGCAGTGGGCGCGTAAGAACTATTTCTACCCCGACTTGCCCAAGGGATATCAGATTTCCCAATACGACCGACCGTTGGCTAGTCATGGCTACATTGAAATCAACGTCAATGCAAAGCAGAAGAAAATCGGCGTGCAGCGCGTTCATATGGAGGAGGACGCGGGGAAATCGCTCCACGAAGGATTCCCGGATTCAAACCGCTCGACCTATCTCGACTTCAACCGGAGCGGCGTACCGCTGATTGAAATTGTTTCGGATCCCGATATTCGATCGTCCGCGGAAGCATACGACTACCTCGCGAGGCTCAAGCAAGTCCTCGAGTATCTGGACGTCTGCGATGGAAACATGGAAGAGGGCAGCCTTCGGTGCGATGCCAACGTTTCGGTACGTAAGCTCGGCGAACAGAAATTCGGTACCCGGACAGAATTGAAGAACATCAATTCTTTTCGATTTGTGCAGAAAGCGATTGATTATGAGGTGAATCGCCAAATCGAAGTCATCGAGAGCGGCGGACACGTCGTGCAGGAGACGCGACTCTGGAACAGCGTTGAAGAACGCACAGTCTCCATGCGCAGCAAAGAAGAAGCGCACGATTACCGATATTTCCCTGATCCGGATCTGCCTTTACTCGTGGTTGACACAGAGTGGATCAGGACCATTCAGCGGTCGATGCCGGAATTGCCCGAGTCCCGCCGCGAACGGTTTATAAAAGAGTACGCGCTCTCGGAGTATGATGCCGGCGTCCTTACTACGACGCGTGCGCTTGCCGACTTCTTCGAGGAGACCGCGAAAGTTGGCGGACAGGCAAAGACGGCAGCGAACTGGATTATGGGTGATTTGCTTCGCTTCTATAAAGACAACAGTGTCGATTTAAAGGATCTGTCGGGTTCTCGCGTGACTCCCAGGATGTTGGCCGACATGATCTCACTGGTTGATAAGGGAACGATCTCGGGCAAAATCGCGAAAACGGTGATGGAAGAAATGTACAAGTCGGGCAGGGATCCGCGGCAGATCATTGAGGAAAAAGGACTCCTGCAAATCTCCAACACGGCTGAGATTGAGAAAATTGTCAATCAGGTTCTTGAAGAAAATCCTAAACCTGTCGAGCAGTACCGGCTCGGCAAGACGGGTAACTTTGGCTTTTTCGTGGGACAAGTCATGAAAGCAACCGGCGGGCGGGCGAATCCACAAACGGTGAACGAGATTCTGAAAAAGAGGCTTGCAGGGTGACTAACGAGGAGTTATAGTCCGCGCTTCATGGAAATCGGCGAAACTAAGAAAAAGCAGATTGCCGCCTTTTACAAGGAGGAGTTTTTGCGCCATAAGTGCCGGCTGGAGTGCCAGCGTCCCTTTTTCCAGGAAAAGACTTACGAAGAAATCGAATCAGTGTTGAACCGGATCATCGATGAGATGGACAAGATTTGCGAAGTGGAAAACTTCGAGGAACTCGCCAGCCACCTGCTTCACCGTATTGATGTCGTGACGAACCTGTCGTCGTCCAAAGTAGATCCCGTCTATAGAATCCACTGAATCCGAGGGACTCACCCTCGAATCCCCGAATTCAGGGTGCGTCCCTATATTTCTGACTAGGGTCTGCCGGGTGCCGGGGCTGGTGCGGTCGAACGAGGAATTCCGGAAGGCGGTGCTACTGTCCGCGGCGGCGCTGGAGTTGGCGTCGCAGGCCGCACAGCTGAAGGGGCAGCTGGTTTCGCCTCACTTGTTTTCGTGGCAGCATCGATCCGGCGGGTCACTTCCTCCGTGACATCATTCTTGGGATTAAACCAGACGACGTTATTTTGAGGATTGGAAACGTCGACAATGAGCGTATATCCCTGCTCCGCAGCCAGAGCATTCAGGATGGCGCTGGCCCTTTCCGCAATAGGCCTCAGGAGCTCATCACGCAAGGATTGCAATTCTTTCTGTGCGTCCTCGTTGAAGCGCTGCAGTTCGGTTGTGCGCCGGTCGATGTCTTTTTGCAGATTGGCCTTGGCCGTTTCACTTAGCGTACGCTCCTGGGTCTGGAGCTTTTTCTGCGCGTCTTCCAGTTCCTTCTGGCGCTTTTCAGCGTCTGCCTGCTTGCTCTGCAACGTGGTATTGAATTTCTCCGAAGACTTCTTCCCCTCGACAGACTCGACAACGGCCTTTTCGAAATCCACTACCGCGATCTTCGACGATTGAGACCGAGCCGGGACAAGCGGAACCAGGAGAGTAGCGACAAGTACTAACGCCCATTTTAAACGGATCATATCTGCTATTTTAGCTGCGGACCCGCCCCCCCTTAAACAACAAAACCTCCCGCTTTTTCGAAGTGATGGGCCACTCCCAGAAGTAGACCTTCTTCAAAGTGGTTCGCCATCAATTGCAAGCCGATCGGCATATTCGCGGAGTTCTTTCCACAGGGAACCGAAACCGCGGGGATGCCTGCCAACGGCTGCGTGATTGTGAAAATATCCGACAGATACATCGACAGCGGGTCGCCCGTCTTCTCTCCGATCTTGAAGGCTACGGTTGGTGATGTCGGAGTCAGGATAACATCGACCTGCTCGAATGCCTTTTGGAAGTCTCTCATAATAAGTGTGCGCACTTTCAAAGCCTTGAGGTAGTAGGCATCATAATAGCCGGCGCTGAGTGCGTACGTGCCAAGCAGAATCCGCCGCTTCACCTCCTGGCCAAAGCCGTTATGGCGCGTACGGCGATACATCTCTTGAACACTGGAATTGGCCGCTTCACGCAACCCATAGCGCACTCCATCATACCTGGCAAGATTGGAGCTGGCTTCGGCGGTCGCGATCAGGTAGTACGTGGCGATGGCATATTCGGTATGAGGCAAACTGATCTCGTGCAGCTCGCATCCAAGATCCTCGTATATTCGCATTCCTGCTTCGATTTTCGTTCTCACTTCCGCGTCCAGACCGGCGACAAAATACTGTTTCGGTATCCCGATGCGTATTCCTTTGATCGGCTGATCGAGATTCTTGACGAACTCAGGCACAGCCGTATCTGCTGATGTCGAATCGAAGTGGTCGAAGCCCGAGATCACTTCGAGCGTCTGCGCGCATTCACGTACGGATTTCGCGATTGGTCCAATCTGATCAAGGGAAGAGGCAAATGCGACGAGACCATATCTGGAAACGCGCCCATAGGTCGGTTTTATGCCGACAACCCCGCAAAATGCTGCCGGTGTCCGAATAGATCCGCCGGTATCGGATCCCAGCGCGATGAGCGACGTTCCCGAGGCGACACTGGCGGCCGATCCCCCACTGGAGCCTCCGGGGACGCGGTCCATGCCATGGGGATTCCGCGTCACAAAGAAAGCGGAGTTTTCCGTAGATGAACCCATTGCGAATTCGTCGCAGTTTGTCTTTCCTACGACGATGCCTCCCGCACTACGCAGGCGCTCCACTGCTGTCGCAGTGTACGGCGGCACATAGTTTTCAAGAATGCGCGAACCGCAGGTGGTAGTCACGTCGCGAATGGTCATGTTGTCCTTGATCGCAACAGGCACGCCTGCGAGAGGCTCCAGCGGCTCGCCCGCTGCGATCCTCGCGTCCATCCGGCGAGCTTCTTCAAGGGCCCGCTCCCGGCAGGTCGAAAGAAACGCGCGAACGTCCTTATCCGTGCGCTCGATCTCTTCATAAACATTCGTAATGACTTCGGTAGCAGTCAGATCGCGATTCTTATATAAAGCGACCAGTTTGTCGGCCGCAATGTTCTTGAGATTCATCGTTCCGTGATGACCTTCGGCACCTTGAAAAGCTTAACCGTCCTCGCGGCATCGGAGCTTCCGGTCCGAGGAGCGACGCGATCGTCCCGGACGGCATATTTGACGCTTGTCACAACCTGAGGCGTAGGCTCAATCCCACGGACGTCCAGCTCATTCAACTTGTCGACGTACTCCACGATCCTGCTCAATTGCTCGGCGAGTTCTTTCTTCTCGCCCTCGGCAACCTCCAACATTGCGAGCTTCGCAACGTATTCGACATCCCCTTCACTGATTTTCATAAGTAAATACGATCTCCGTGATCCACGGCACTGGCCATGGTTCATTCATTCTGGCCAGGAGTTCGGCCTTCATTTTCATCAACTGCTTCCTCCAGATTTGATCCGGAACATTTAAAACAACACGGGAGCCCTGCACAGCGACGATGGTCACCGTGGCCGCAAGCTTCGGACCCGCAAGCACCGGCCAGAGCTTCTGAAGCAGTTCAAGATCGAGCTGGCTATCCCAATGAGATGATTTCTTAAAGGTGGCGATCAGACGTCGCACAACCGGATCGAACGGCATCGTTCTTCTTAGGTCCCGTACTGGATTATGTCCACTCCACTCTTGAGGCTGCGCGCTATCGCGCTTGCGCTGCGCGAGACGGCCTCGTGGATTCGACACCATCCGCAGCGGGACTTATATAACACAGTTGGTCGTTAGAAACTGTACCTTAACACAATCACCGCGTGTGAATTTCGATTATATTGGCCCAGGAAATCACCGGTGTCGCCGGATATCAGCGTCAGGTCGAGAGTCGCGCGCCAGTGCTGGCCCAGCAGCTGTGAATATTCGCTCTTGATCCAAACACCCTCGCCATTTTGCCGGATGGCGGCTTCGAACGCGATGTTTCGATTTGCATCAATCGTATAACCTGCGCGGCCCAGGAGCGTTTTGGTCAAGCCTCGATCGGGGGCAAAGTCAGCGGCGCGCGATCCGTTGCGCGTGATGGCTTCGCCTGCGAATCCACCGACAAAGAACCATTCTCCGGCCTGCCGCTCGAGTTGAATCACGAATAGAGCGTATTCGTCTGCGCGGTTATCTGTGGACGAGAAATACGCCGCTTCTCCTTTTAAGGTGAACCATGGTGCAGGAGCGGCAACGTCTCCGCCGGCCATGATGATTTTCGGATAGAAACGGCGGACATCGACCTCGATGCCGGTCGAAGTGAACCGGGGAGTTCCATCGAAGGAGGGAAGATGATTGAACCCTCGATAAAGCGACAATTCATACTCAATGGCTCCGGCGTGATTCCATCTGACGCCGGACTGCGGTCCACCGGGAAAACTGGCGCCGGCATCTCGAAGCGTTACGCCGGGCGGCAGCTCCGGAAAAGCCGCCCATCGCTGGTTGGGAAGGGGAATGCGGCTCGGCGTGAAGCGCGGCGACCAGACGGCCTCAATCGTGTTTGTACCCTTCTCAAAATTAAATCGCATGGCTGTGACGGCAAGAAAATCATTGTCCACGACGGTTAGAAAGTCACGTGGCGCAAAACGATCAGTCGGTGTGACGATGTCCGTTTTTCCCCAACGGATAAACTGCTTTCCCATTTCGACAGTCACTGGACCCTTGTGGTACGTCGCGCTCAGATGCCTGATCGCTCCAATTGGCCGCCGAGTTTCGCGATCCTGCCAGGAAAGCTTGAAGTCGCGGTCTACCTGCAGGTGGGTATCGATGCGCAAGTCCAGACCTCCGGCAAGTTGGACCAAACCTGAAGGATTGAAAAATCCTTCGTATCGGAAAAGCGATTCGCCGACAACATGCGTGCGATCGTTCTTCGCCTCTTGCGGATAAAACGTACTCTGGGTCTCGAGAGACCCCCGTTGCGTATAGGTTTGGGAGTGACAGTCGAGAGCGGCACAAACTATGAGTAGAAGAGCGCAGCAACAACGCACGATCAAGATTCGCGGCTGAGCGCCTCTCGCGTGAATGCGTCGTCTTTCATGGGCACGTTGTACTGAAGTTTTTCGATCGACAGGATCGTGTGGCTGTTGCGCTTCAAATCGTGCATGTCGATCTGATGCGCAGTCCAGATCCCCTGGTCGTTGCGAATATCGGAATAATGAGCGCGCCTCACCAACTGGTCTTTATTGTAGTTTTCGATCTGCGCGAAGACGTAATTGTCCTTGCGTATCCAGAGATAGGAATGCGTGTATTGCGAAACCTTCGCCTGCCTGGGCGTGGACTGAAGCTTCCAACAAGTTGTGCCGTCGATCGATTCTTCGCCGAGAAGCCTGAAATCGAATTGATTCGTATCGCGCTCCTCGAGGTCTTCGAAGCTGAAGTCGGTACCGAAGAAGCGGGTGGAGCGATCTTGCAACGCGATCCGCCGGTCTCGATTAAGAGCGGGCGTCCACATCCATTGATCAGAAGAGCGATCCGGATGATTGAGGACTAACAATGCAACGCCTTTGACTTCCGGTGGAGCAGTAAATCGCAGGATGGCCTTGCTCGCGCCATGCGATCCGATCCTGTCGTACTGCCAACGTTTCTCCGTAAGCTTATTTTTCGCGTCGATCACTCTCAGTGTTCCTTCGTACCGCTGCGATTGAGTCGTCGTCCGGCGCTGAGCTTCTTCGACGATTTGACGGGGGTCCAGTTGCAGCAGGATGAAAAAGATGCTGAACGCCGGCGTGAGAACCCTACTCATACTCCAGCGCCTCTACCAGGCTGCCGCGGACTGCGGCTTCTGCTGGGCCAAGAGCCGCGATCCATGACGCTCCGAGGATAACCGGCACCATGAAGATCATAAATGCCGACGGAAAAATGTAGTCGAGACCGATTCCTCCCAAATCGCGCTTGATCATACCTAACGTGTAGTACAGATTAACCGCGCCCAGGCAAGTACCGAGAACGAGACCGATGACACCGATCGTGAGCGCCTCGATCCATACGGTCCACCGAATCTGCGTCCGAAGCCCGCCGACAGCCTGCATGACGCCCAACTCGCGCTTTCTGTCTGTTATCGAAACGGTCAGCGTATTCACGATTCCCAAGACTGCTACAAGCACGGCTACGACAATCTGGTTATAAGTCATGGCGAACCACTGGTCGAGCAACTTCATGATCCAGTCGCGGACCTCCCCGTTGGTAAGAACCAAGAGGCGGTACTCTGACGATAACGCATTGATGACGCGCTGCCGCACAACTTCGACATTCTCTCCTTTCCTTACGTAAACGCGAGCGATGTTCGCCGTGTTGTCCTTCCACCAATCCTGATAAACCGATCGATCAATAAAGAGGGACCCTCGCAAATCCGAGTAGTCGCGAATAATACCGACAATGGGCAGTTTCAGCAGGCCCGACGGAGTCGGCAATTCCACAACATCACCCATGTTCCTTTTGAGGTTTGTGGCGAAAGATTCCGAGACGAACAAGCCTTTCCCCTCAGCTGTGAGACGGTTCATTTCGTCCAATGAGCCTGCGACGGGTGTTCGATGAACTGTGCTGGCGATTTTTTCGGTTTCGATCGCAATCACCATGACAGGCACGTCTTTGTAGGTGACGCGCGCATTGCGGACGATTTGAACCTGATCGACTCCGGCAAGGCGCTCGATGACCGAGTTGATCTCTGCCGGAAACGTGAGACTGCGTACCGCGAGATTCTCACTGGGCGCAACGAAGAAGTCCGGGTTCAGGGCGCTGTCCATCCATTCCTGGATGGAACTGTAGAAAGAGTGTGCAAACCCACCGAAGCCGACTACCATCGCCAGGGAAAGCATCAGTGCCGATACAGTCGCTGAAGTCCGCCGCGGTGCCTCGACGAGGCTGTCGGCGGCGAGAGTCCCCTCAGCGGGAAGAATGCGCTTCAACATCGGCCGCAATATCTTGGATAACAAGAGCGTCAGGGCGGGAGCCAGCAGCATGCCTGCAGCTATCATCAGAACGTAGCCGGTGTAGAAGAACGGCTTCGAATAGGAAAAGAACAGGCACACCGACCCAATGAGGAAGGCTGCCAAAGCCAACCATCGACGACGCCGGTTTTCCCCGACCGAGAGAACCTGATATTTTCCTTTTTGCAGCGCCTGAACCGGATCGACTCGAGCCGCATTCCTTGCCGGAATCCAGGCAGCAACCACACTGGTTCCTGTGCCGGCTACGATGGCTACCATGATCAGGCTGGGATCGACTTGCAGTTCGCTGACGCGTTGCGCCACGCCTCCTGCGGTTTCCAACACGGCGCTGATCCAGCGGGCGATCCCCAGCGCCGCGGCCAGACCCACCGCCGCACCAATAACGGATCCCAATGTTCCTGCAACGATGCTTTCGAGTAAAAACAATCTCTGGATCTGACGGCGAGTCGCGCCGAGCGCGCGCAGGATTCCGATTTCGGCTCGCCTGTGCGTCACGGCGATAGCAAACGAATTGTAGATGATAAACATTCCGACCATGAGGGCGAACAGGCTGGAGATCATCATCGCCGTCGAATAACTTTGCAACAAAGCTTCAAAATGTCGGCCCCGCGCCGAAGGAGGATCCACGTCGAAGCTCGGTCCGAGCGCCACTTTCAAAGCCGCCTGACATTCGTCGATGGTAATGCCGTCTTTCCCACGTACGTCGATGCGATCGAATCGGCGGCCGCGGCCAAGTACCTGTTGAGCGGCATAGATGTCCATGACGGCAAAATTGCCGCCAAATGCGCGCGTCATACCGGTCGAGCTCATGATTCCGCGCACAGTGAATTGCTGGATGCCCTCGATCGTCGTGAGTGGAATCTTACTGTTCACGGTGAGCTTATTGCGGCCGGCAAACTCTTGAGTGACCATCAACGAGTCCGGTTGCGCCAGAAAGACCAGTGGGTCGTCCATGATCGCCTCATCCGCGTCCTTTAATTCGTAGTCACGAAGGTTGCGATCGCCGGTCAGATCGATTCCCAGAATGAGGATGCTGCCTTGCCCCGGAATGTTCGTGTCCACTGTAGCCTCGATCACGGGTACTGCAATTCCGACTTCAGGTATGGACTGCACGCGTTCCAGCACGGCTTCTTCGAAGCCAAATTCACCGGCTGACACCTGCAATTGGGTTGAGCCAGCAATCTGATCGACTGTTCTATCGAACGCGCTGAAGATCGACCGGTTGGCCGTATGCATCGCGACAAACACGCCGACGCCCAGAACGATGCCCGCAACTGTGAGAATCCACCGCACACGGTGACGCCGTAAATACGGCCAGCTCAGCAGACGAAAAAGCATCATCGGCGGCGGTCCTCCACAATGCGGCCGTCGCGTAAAGCCACCGTGCGAGAGCAGCGTTCCGCGACTTCTAAATCGTGGGTCACGATCAATACGGTCGAACCGAGCCGGGCGTGCAGATCATCGATAAGCTTTAAGATCTCCTGCCCCGTCGCTGTATCCAAATTTCCGGTCGGTTCGTCGGCAAGCAGTATCGGCGGATAAACAGAAAGGGCACGAGCGATCGCCACACGCTGACGCTCGCCGCCGGAAAGTTCATCTGGCAAATGTTCCAATCGGTGGCCAAGCTGGACAAGGTTGAGCAACTCCCTGGCGCGGTCCTCGATTTTTTTTCGCTGCCATTTCCGCAAGTGCAAGGGTAAGGCCACGTTCTCGAGACAATTCAGAGTTGGTAGCAAATTGAAAAATTGGAAAACGAACCCGATTTTGTCGCGGCGAACCCGGGTGAGATCATCATCCGAAAGTTCACTCAGGTTTTCCTCATCAACCCGAATCTCTCCGGAAGTCGGCCGGTCCAAACCGCCGATCAAGTTCAGCAGTGTGGACTTACCCGACCCCGAAGGTCCCATGATCGAGACCACGTGCCCTTTATCAATGTGCAGGTTGATGTTTTCCAGAGCAGTCGCCTTGCGCTTTCCATCGAAAATCTTTGAGACACGGGTCAGCGAAATCATACAAAAGCGATCATAACAGAGCGCAGGAACCAGATTTGGGACTGCGGAAACTCCCCTCCTAAGTTAGGCGGGGAGTTTCCGGCTGGTGTTACAATTCACGCTTCATGATAAAGATACGCATCCTGAACCTGCCGGGAGTTTTCCTGCTTCTCCTCTGCATCGCTGCCACCCAGGCTCAGACGAGAATCACCAGTCCAAAAGAACAATTCGGATTCAACATCGGTGATGACTATGTCCTGGTGAATTACTCCCAGTACGTGGATTACCTGAAGAAGCTGAGCCGTGAGTCGGATCGCCTGAAGCTGGAAGAGATTGGGAAATCTTCAGAAGGCCGAACCATGTATCTCGCCATCATCACGTCGGCTGAAAATCAAAACAATCTCTTGCGATACAAGGAAATCTCGAGACGGCTTTCGGCAGCAAAAGGTCTCGATGAGGACCAGGCGCGGGCGTTGGCCGCCGAAGGAAAAGTCGTAGTATGGATCGATGGCGGGCTCCACGCCACGGAAGTCCTCGGCGCGCAGCAGCTCATCGAAAACATTTATCAGCTCGTGAGCCGCACCGATCCTGAAACGATGCGTTTCTTGAACCATGTCATCGTTCTCAACTGCCTGGTTAATCCCGACGGCATGGAGTTGGTATCGAAATGGTATATGAAGGCCGACGATCCTGCAAGGCGTTCAATTACGGACATTCCGCGTCTCTACAACAAGTATGCCGGGCACGATGATAATCGAGACTTCTACATGACAGCGTTGGCGGAAACGGAAGCGATTAACAAGATTCTTTTCCGCGACTGGTTTCCGCAGATTGTCTACGACCATCATCAAACTGGACCGCGAGGCGCTGTGATGTTTTCTCCACCGTTTCGCGACCCCTTTAATTATCATCTCGATCCGCTCGTCATCACGCTGCTGGATGAAGTGGGGGCGGCGATGCACAGCCGGTTTGCGATGGAAGGAAAGCCCGGCGTCACATCCCGATCAGGGGCAAATTATTCGACCTGGTGGAATGGTGGACTTCGCACGAGTCCTTATTTTCATAACCAGATTGGTCTTTTGACCGAGACAATTGGGAGTCCCGCGCCGGTGGATATCCCGTTTGTCACGGAAAAAACCCTCCCGCAAAGCGATCTTCCGCTCCCGATAACTCCGCAGAAATGGCACTTGCGTCAATCGATCGAATATTCGATAACCGCAAACCGCGCTGTGATTGATTACGCGTCCCGCAACAAGGATCGCGTACTCTTCGACGTATACAAGATGGGAATGAAC
>WNEW01001433.1_pt1 | contig 23047 bp, 23 predicted proteins | sample 5399891 | NCBI WGS metagenome assembly WNEW01 (sample SAMN13153336, study PRJNA577476) | soil metagenome | isolation source: 40 cm grassland meadow soil pre-rain plot 5 | place: USA:California | collected 2015-09-08 | reverse complement strand
GGATCTCGCGCACGAAGATAACGCGCCGCGGGCGCTTGAACGACGCGAGATCGGCGGCGCCCCGACAGAAGGCGTCGAGCGCCTCGAAGCTGAGGCCGGGCGCCCTGGGCACGACGAACGCCACCACCCGTGCGCCCCACCGGTCATCCGGCTCCCCGACCACCGCCACGTCACGCACCCCCGGGTGCCGCGCCAGCACCTCCTCGATCTCGACCGGGTGGACGTTCTCGCCGCCGCTGATGATCATGTCGTCGACGCGACCGGCCACGTACAGCTCGCCCTCCGCGTCGAGCCAGCCCATGTCCCCCGTGAAGTACCAGCCGTCGCGCAGCGCGCTCGCGTCGGCGTCCGGCCGGTTCCAGTAGCCGGCGAAGGCCTCGTCGGAGGCGAGGCTCGCGATGATCTCGCCCTTCTCGCCGGGCGCCACGACCTCGTCGGGTCCGACGCGGCGCTCGGCGGACGCCGCCACCACGCGGATCGTGCTGTGCAGGCCGGCGCGTCCGGCGCAGCCGGGCTTGGCGCCGACGTCGGGGCGCACGGTGAACGTGTAGATCTCGGTCGAGCCGTAGTGGTTGACGAAGACGTCCGGACGGAACGCGCGCACGCACGCCTCCGTGAGCGGCGCCAGCATCGGCGCGCCGGCGTAGGCGAGCTTGCGGACGGTCGACACGTCCGCCGCCGAGAGGCCGGGGGCGTGGACGAGGTCCCAGAAGAGCGTCGGGATCAGGTAGAGCGCGCTCAGTCGCTCGCGCGCGATGAGCGCCAGCGCCTGCGCGGCGCTCCATTCCGGCTGGCAGACGAAGCAACCGTCGATGGCGGCCATGCTCGTCAGCGAGTGGATGCCCATCGTGTGGTAGAGCGGCATCACGCCGAGCGTGCGCTCCTGCCACGTGTAGCCGCACTGCACCACGTGGGCGACGGCGCCCGCGTAGTGGTTGCGATGCGTGCGCGGCACGCCCTTCGGCCGGCCCGTCGTGCCCGACGTATAGAGGATGAGCGAGAGATCGCGCGCGGTGACGGACGGCGGCGCTGCGGGCCGCGTCGCCGCCACCTCATCGAACGGGATGGCGCGGTGGGGACCGCCCTCGCCCACCGCGACGAGACGCACGGCGGCGCCGTCGGCGGCCTCGCCCAGCGCGGCCGCCGTGGACGGCTCGCCGAGCGCCAGGCGCGCGCCGGAGTCTTGCAGCACGTAGCGCAGCTCGCCGGGCGCCAGGCGGAAGCTCACCGGCGTCGGCACGCCGCCCGATATCTGAAGGCCCCAGTAGGCCAGCACGTGCTCGAGCCGGTTGCGCAGCACGAGGAGCACGCGGTCGCCGCGGCCGACGCCGAGCCGGCGGAAGCCTTCGGCGAGCGCCCGGGCCCGCGCGGCCAGCTCGGCGTAGGTGAGCCGGCGGTCGCCGTCCACGACGGCGTCGGCGTACGGGCGTCGAAGGGCGGCGCGCTCGAGGAGGGCGGCCAGCGTCAAGGGACGAGGAGGACCTTTCCCTTGTTCTTCCGGTCGAGCACGTGCTGCACGGCCGCGCGCGCGTCCTCGAGCGGGAACGCACGGTCGATCACCGGCTTGAGCCGGCCCGCCGCGACGTAGTCGAGGATCGTGCGCAGCTCGACGATCGAGCCGAGGTTGGTGCCGAGGATTCTCAGATTCTTGGAATAGACGTGACGGAGGTCCAGCTTGCCCCAGTGAGTGTCGTGCGAGCCGATCGACACCAGGGTGCCGAGCCGGGTCAGCGCGTAGGACGAGCGCTCGAACGTCTCGCCGCCGATGTGCTCGACGACGACGTCGACCCCGCGCTTGCCCGTCCACCTCTTCGCCTCCTCGACGAAGTCCTGCGTGCGGTAGTTGACGACGCGCTCCGCCCCGAGGGACTTCGCGAAGTCGAGCTTGTCGTCGCTGCCGACCGTCGTCATCACGCGCGCGCCGATGAGCCGCGCGATCTGGATGGCCGCGCTGCCCACGCCGCTCCCCGCCGCCTGGACCAGCACGGTCTGGCCGGGCTCGAGGTGGGCCTGGGCGATCAGCGCGTGCCAGGAGGTCAGCATCGCCAGCGGCACGGCCGCCCCGCTCTCGAACGAGATCGATTCCGCGAGCGGCACGAGGTTGGCGGCGGGCGCCTTCACCAGCTCGGCGTAGCCGCCATCCTTGTGGGCGCCGAGGTAGCCGTAGCGCAGGCACACCGTGCGCTCGCCGCGCAGGCAGAACTCGCACGTGCCGCAGGAGAAGCCGGGGAACACGATCACGCGCTGGCGCGTCGCGAGGCCCTTCACGCCGGGCCCGAGCGTCTCGACGGTGCCCGTGACCTCGCAGCCGTTCACGTGCGGCAGCCCCTCGGGCGGCGGAAAGCGGCCGTCGAGCAGGAGCATGTCGACGTGGTTCAGCGCGCACGCCTTCACGCGCACCACCACCTCGCCGGTGTCCGCGGCGGGGTCGCGATAGTCGCCGTAGATGATCTTGTCGCTGCCGCCGTGCTCCTTGAAGTAGGCCGCCCTCACTCCACGCTCCTGACAATCAGAGAAATCGAGGTCCTAGTTGTACCACGACGCTTCCGGCGATTGTCCGCGAACGGTCTACAGCGAGGCAAGAATCCTCGCCCGCCTCGCCGCCTCGAACTCGTGGCCGTAGAAGCGCAGGAACAGCGCGCGGCGCAGCGCGGCCGATGACGCGTGCGGGTCCTGCGCCAGCACCGAGGCGCGCACGAGGGCCCGCGCCGTGGCGCTCATCGAGCGAACGCGCTTCGCTTCGCGATGGCGGCGGCCACCGCATCCCGGTCGAGATAGAAGTCGCCGTCGTAGAGGGCACAGAATCGATCCGCGTCAGCGGCGGATAGCTCCACGACGAGGATCCGGTAGCCGCCGAGCCCGAACGCCGCGCCCTTGCCGCCGTGCGTCCTCAGAAGGGAACCTCCGTCCGCTCGTCCTTCACCCGCCGCGCCTTGTGATCCCAGCGCGGCAGCGCGCCGGGCTCGGTGGCCTCCACCGTCACGCGGATGCCGAGCCCGACCCGCAGCGCGTCGCCGAGCTGGCCGCAGAGCCCTTCGCACTCGCTGCGCGAGAGCGCCGGTGACGGATCGACGCGCACGACGATGTCGTCCAGACCCTCGTGACGCCGGAACACGATCTGGAACTCGTCCACGCCGGCGAACGGCCGCACCAGCTCCTCGACACGGCGCGGGTACACGATGATCCCGCGCACCTTCTTCATGTCGTCCAGCCGCGCCAGCACGCCGCCCTCAAGGGCCAGCAGCGTGCGCCCGCAGGGGCAGCGGCGATCGGCCAGCTGCACGACGTCGCGCGTGCGGTAGCGGATGAGCGGCATCGCCTTGCGATAGAGGCTCGTGAAGACCAGCTCGCCGCGCGCGCCCGGCTTCACGGGCTCCCCGGCCTCGTCGAGGACTTCCGCGAGGCAGTAGTCCTCGTTCACGTGCACGAGGCCGGCGCGCGCGTCGCACTCGAAGCCCCACGCGGCGATCTCGGTGAGTCCCGGCAGGTCGTACGCCCGCGCGCCGAACGCCGCCTCGATCTTCGCCTTCGTGGCTGGGATGGAGGCGCCCGGCTCGCCCGTGTGCCACGTGATCCGCACCTTCGTGTCCTTCGCCAGATCGATCCCCTTCCTCGCCGCCTGCTCGGCCAGGAAGAGCGCGTAGGACGGCGTGCAGCCGAGCACCGTGATCGGCCACGCCGTGAGCGCGTCGATGCGCTGCTCCGTCGAGAGCCCCCCCGCCGGGAACACGAGGCAGCCGAGGTCCTGGGCCGCGTAGAAGCCGGACCAGAAGCCGATCCACGGCCCATACGAGAACGCGGCCATCACCATGTCCGCCTTGCGGACGCCGAACGCGTGCAGCGCGCGCGCGTACGAGTGATAGAAGCCGTGCCAGTCGTCTTTGGTGTCGAGGAAGGCGAGCGGCCGCCCGGTGGTCGCCGACGTCATGTGGATGCGCAGCACGTCCTCGAACGGCACCGCCAGGACGTCGCCCCACGGCGGCTTCGCCGCCTGGTTTTCCTTCAGCTCGTCCTTGGTCGTGAACGGCAGGCGTCGCAAGTCGTCGAGCGTCTTCACGCGCGGCGCGCCCTCGAGCTTGCGGCGATAGAACGGGCTGTGGGCCCGGGCGTGCGCGAGCTGCTCGCGCAGGCGCCTGGTCTGGAGCCGCCGCATGTCGGCGCGCGGGGCACGCTCGAGCCGAGGCTCGAGATAACGGGAGGCCACCGCCTACTTCTTGTCCTGCAGTAGCTCGGACATCTTTCCGAAGAACTTGTCGGCCATCATCTTCGAGACGCCACCGAGCATGCGCTGGCCCACCGAAGCGATGAGACCGCCGACCTGGACGTCGGCGCTGTAGGCAACTCGCGTGCCGCCGCCTTCCGGGTCGCTCAGCGTGATGACGGTCTCGCCGCGGACGAACCCGGGGCCACCGCTGCCTTCCACCGCCAGCTTGTAAGACTCGGGTGGCTTCTGCTCGGTGATCTTGACCTTGCCCTCGAAGGTGCCCTTCACGCCGCCCACCCCGACTTTCATCGTGGCCTTGTACTCGTCGGGACCGACCGCCTCCAGCTTTTCGCAGCCGGGAATGGCTTTCTTCAACCGCGCGGGATCGAGGAACGCTTCCCAGACCTTCTGACGGGGCGCGGGAACGTCGTGCGAGCCTTCGAGCTTCATGCCGCGAGTCTCCTTTGCACGATGTGACGGACGCGGGCTCGAATCGTACCACGGGCATGGCCGTTGCAGCCCTCGGCGGGGGGTCGAAACACACCCCGCAGGGAGGATCATCGGGGCTCTGCGCCCTCGCGCTGGCCGGCGGGATGACCATCGCGTGCAATCGCACCGAGACCGACAAGGTCGGCACGGTGCCGGAGCGGACGAGTCCGTCCGCGTCTCCGAGCACGCCCAGCACGCCGCGCTCGTCGGACACCACCTCGAGCTCGAGCTCCTCGACGACGACGACCGACATGACGACTCCGTCGGGCAGCGCGTCGGGCAGCGTCAGCGGTTCGGCGACGACCTCGCCGAGCAGCAGCAGCAGCTCCAACACCAGCACGAAGTAACGGCGGCCGCGCCGGCGCGTCCGGGCTGCCCGCGGCGCGCCGGCGCCTCACGCCCGCCACGTCGCTCGTCCCGCCACGAGCGCGGCGATCTGCTCCGCGGGCACCGGCGTGTCCACCACGATGCAGCCGCGCGCGGCGTCCCACGCTCTGACGCGCGCGATGCCGAGCGTCTCGCCGCCGGCGCCCAGCACGCCGAGCAGCAGTCCCTCCGCGACGTCCGTGAGCGCCTCGCCCCGGCGATCCCGCACGGGCGCGCGCGCCGTCGGCAGCGTGAGCGTCGCGGCGTGGGCGAGATAGTCGCGCAGCGCGCGCTCGCGGTGCTCGCGCCGGCGCGCCGCCGAGCGGCGGACGACGGCGGGCGACGGGGCGAGGCGGACGACGCGCGGGCGCACGTCACGCTCGAGGGCGCGCGCGATCGGCTCGCTCTCGTCGGACCGCTGCAGCACGAGGACGAGATCGGGATCGGCGGCGCGCACCTTGGCCCGCTTGAGCGCGAGGCCGAGCGGGCCCTCGACGAGGCCGCCCGTGTCCACGAGCACGCGCTCGAAGCCGGCGTCGAGCGCCCGGCGCACGAGCCGTCCTGTCGCGTCGGCGGTCTCGCGGATGTAGCGGACGGGCGAGGTGTCGCCGACGAACTCGAGCGCGATCACCTCGGCGTCGCCGAGCCGGGCGACGGCGCCGGCGACGTGGCCGAGGCCGACGGTGGTGGGCGGGCCGATCTCCGACTGGCCGACGTCGGCGTCCACGACGGCCACGCGCTCGCCGCGCGCGGCCAGGGCGCCGGCCAGGCGCGCGGTCAACGAGGTCTTGCCGGTGTCGCTCGTGCCGAGGATCAGGGTGACGCGGGCCCGCGCCGCCGCCTCGAGCGCACGATCGAGGGGCGTCACGGCTGTGCCGGGCTGCCCCGAGCGTCGGGGATCGAGGGGTGCCACGGCTCCGCCGGGGCGCCCCGAGCGCTGGCCGGGGAGTCCGAGGGGGCGTAGCCCTCTCGCTTGAACAAGCTGGGGGGCCATTTCGGGGCCCCCCATTTCATCAAGCGAGCGTGGCGATCGCCGCCTGCATGCGCTTCAGGCCCTCGCGGATGAGCGCGTCGCTCGTGGCGTACGAGAGCCTCACGTGGGCGTCCGAGCCGAAGTCGAGGCCCGGCACCACCGCCACGCGCGCCGCCTCGAGCAGGAAGCCGGTCACGTCGAGCGAGCCTTGCAGTGTCGTGCGCGTGCCGGCCTGAGCCCACGTCCGCCCGAAGAGCCCGGCGACGTTGGCGAAGGCGTAGAAGGCGCCCTTCGGCATCACGCACGACACCCCGGGCAGCGCGTTGAGCCCCTCGATGATCACCCGGCGCCGGCGGTCGAACTCGCCGGCCATCTTGGCGACCTCGTCCTGAGGGCCGGACAGCGCCTCGACCGCCGCCCACTGGGCGATCGACGAGGGGTTCGACGTGACCTGGCTCTGGATGTCGGTCATCGCGCGGATGAGCTCGCGCGCGCCGGCGGCGTAGCCGATGCGCCAGCCCGTCATCGCGTACGCCTTCGAGCAGGTGTTGACGACGAGCGTGCGCGCCTTGATCTCCGGGCCGAGCGACGCGATGGACACGTGCCGTCCCTCGAACGTGAGCGACTCGTAGCACTCGTCGGCGACCACCCAGAGCCCGCGCTCGACGGCCAGGCGCGCGACGGCTTCGAGGGCCTCGCTTGAGAAGACGGCGCCCGTCGGATTGTTCGGGCTGTTGAGCACGATCAGCTTCGTGCGCGGCGTGACCGCGGCGCGCAGCCGGTCGGGGTCCAGGTCGAAGCCCGTCGCCTCGCGCGTCGGCACCGCCACCGGCACCGCGCCCAGTAGCCGCGCCTGCTCGGGATACGAGACCCAGAACGGGCTCGGCACCAGCATCTCGTCGCCGGGGTTCAGCAGGGCGGTGACGAGGTTGTAGAGGGTGTGCTTGGCGCCGCAGGAGACGAGCACGTCGGCCGGCGTGTAGTCGAGTCCGTTGTCGCGCTTGAGCTTGGCGCACACGGCGGCGCGCAGCTCGAGGATGCCGCCGACCTCCGTGTACTTCGTCTGGCCGCGCCGCATGGCCTGGACGGCGGCGTCCTTGATGCGCTGGGGCGTGTCGAAGTCCGGCTCCCCCGCGCCGAACGAGATCACGTCGATGCCGCGCGCGCGCAGCTCCCTCGCCTTGGCCTGCACGGCGAGCGTCGAGGACGGCGCCAACGTCTTGAGGCGATCGGCCAGCACTGGGGGGTATGGGGGGCGCTCGGAGCCCCCCGTCATTTCAGCGGATATTTTTCGGTGAGCCGCTTTTCTACGACCGGTGGAACCATTCCTGCGACAGACGTTCCGAAGCTCGCGACCTCCTTGATCAACCTCGACGAGATGTACGTGTACTTCTCGTGCGGCATGAGGAACACCGTCTCGACGGTCGACCGCAGCTTGCGGTTCATGAGCGCCATCTGGAACTCGTACTCGAAGTCCGACACGGCGCGGATGCCACGCACGATGCAGTCGGCGCGCTCGCGGGCGACGAGGTCGATGAGGAGCCCGTCGAACGAGACGATGCGCAGATGCGGGCCCACGCCGAGGTTGGTGGTCGCCTCGTCGATCATCTCGAGGCGCTGCTCGACGGTGAAGAGCGGCTGCTTCGACGGGTTGGCCACCACGGCCACGATCACCTCGTCGAAGATCGCGAGGCTGCGCTGGATGACGTCCACGTGGCCGTTGTGGAGCGGATCGAACATCCCGGGATAGACGGCGCGCTTGGCCACTCGCTCACCCTCGCTGGGTCGCGGATTTCGACGCCGCATCGTAGCCGCCCGCTCGAAAGAAAGTCAAGGCGCGGCCGCCTCGCGCGTGAGCACTTCCAGGCTCTCGCGCAGGCGGCGATGGCCGTCGAGCAGCCCGAGGTATCGCGCCTCGCTCACGCCGCCCTTGGCGCGCATCAGCTGCCGCACACGTTCGCGCTCGCGCGCCGGCCAGCGCGCGAGATCGGGGATCAATCCGATCACCGTCGCCAGCCGCTCGAACGCCCGCCGCTCCGGCGGGGCCCATCGGCGCCAGCCGGTCGCGCCGAGCGCGCGCGCGACCCGCGCCACGGCGTCGGCGGTCGCCGCGCGGCGGTCGCCGTCGAAGCCGCGCGTGATGTGGCTCGTCACCAGCGCGGCCAGCCGGCTGCCGGTCACCGCGGTCGCGGGCGCGCCGCCGCCCAGCGTCAGGACGAGGTTCGAGCGGCCCAGGCGCCTGAGCGTGGCCAGCGGCGAGCGATAGTCCGGGTCGCGCGCGATCCGGGCGCGCTCGGCGTCGGCGAGCCGGCGAACCTCAGGGTCGGTCGGACGGAACCCGAGCTTCGCGTAGAAGTAGAACGCGCCCGTCCGGAGCCCCTCGGGGTTGGAGTCGTCGATCTGGGAGCGATCGACGACGATGGTGCGCATGCGGAACAGCTGGTAGTAGACGCGAAGGATCTGGCCGATGACGAGCGCCGACTCGCCCTGGCGGAACGACTCGAAGATGTTGAGCGCGAACTCGAGGGTGCCGAGGCATCCCCAGCCTCCGCCGTAGCTGACGGGCACCCCATTCCTGAACGCCAGGTACGCGTAGTAGGCGTCGAGCGGAAGACGGTCGTCGGGCTGCAGCCCGACGAGCGCGATCCGGAGCCCACGGCCCGGGTCCGCCACGAGGACGTCGCCGGGGTTCGGGCGGGCGAAGGCGTGCAGCTCGCGCGCGCGTGTCGCCATCGAGGCGCGCGCCGCCTCGATGACGGCGTCGGCGAGAGGGCGATCCGCCCGGCGGGGCGCCGGCAGCGGCCGGGTGATCTCGCGCGCGACGTCGACGCCGCTGCGACGGAGCCCTTCGCGCTGGTGGAACACGGGCGCGCCGGGCAGACGCAGCAGCGTGCGCGAGGGGGCGGCGCCGCGCAAGCGCCAGGCGATCGGCAGCTCCAGCGACTCGAAGAGCCACTCCCGGGTGTCGTCGGACATGGGCGCCTCGCGGAAGAGCCGCAGCAGCACCTCGAGGTCGCTCGCCCGCCCTCCGCTCGCGAGACGCAGCCAGCGCCGCCAGCCGAGGCCGCCCTCGGTGAGGGCCTCCCCTTCCGTCGGCGTGACGAGCAGGCACAGCGCTTCCTCGAGCCGCTCGCCGCCGTCGAACTTCCGCCACGCGATCTTGACGTCGCCGGGAAAGCGCGTCGCCAGCCAGCGCGTCATCGGCAGGCCGAAGGGATAATCCAGGTCCGTTTCGGCGATGCCCGAGTCGTGCAGGCGGGCCCGCGCCGGCGGCGCCAGCCGGCGCACGCGTAGCGTGAACTCCCGCAGCGCCCGCTCGGCGGCATCCTGCACGGCCGCGTCGTCCGGGTAGGCCCGCACGAAACACAGGGTCTCGTGCAGCCGCTCGAGCGTCTTCGCCCTCGCGATCCGCACGGTGGACAGCCGCGCGAGCAGTCGCAGCTTCGCCAGGCGCGCCTCGGCGCCGAAGCGCGGCGCGCACGCGGCCAGCTCGTCGACGAGCACCCGGGCCTCGCCGCCGGGCGCGAGAAGCTCGCTCACACGCACCCCGAACGCGTCGCAGGATCGTCGGGCCCGGCGCCGGGTGCGCCGTGACGGAAGAAGGTCAGCGTCGTCTCGCCGAACCGCCGCGTCCGGAACGCGGCCAGCGCGCCCGCCGACGCCGCCGGCGCGCGCTTGGTGAGGTGCTGCGCCACGACCACGCCGCCGGCGGCCAGGAGATCGGCGCCGCCGAGCGCGTCGAGCGTCGTGGCGACGTCATCGGTGTCGTACGGCGGGTCGAGGAACACGACGTCGAACCTCTCGCCGGCACGCGCCAGCGCCGAGAGCGCGCGCGCCACCTCGTCGCGCACGACGCGCGCCGCCTTCTCCACGCCCAGCGTCGCCACGTTGGCGCGCAGAGCCGCCACCGCGCGCGCGTCGCGCTCGACGAGCGTCGCGTGGGCGGCGCCGCGCGAGAGCGCCTCCAGCCCCACCCCGCCGGCGCCCGCGAAGAGGTCGAGCACGCGCGCCCCGGGCAGCCACGGCATGAGCGTGTCGAGCAGCGCGATGCGGACCTGATCGGCCGTCGGCCGCGTGGTGGCGCCGCGCGGCGTGGCCAGCCGGCGGCCCTTGTACGCACCCGCGATGATGCGCACGTCAGCCCACGCTCGCGAGGTCCAGCTTGCCGCGCCAGCGCGTGAGCAACGCCTGGCGGAGCCCACGGTGGACCGTCTGGCGAAGCTCGGCGTCCTCGGCAATGATCGTCTGAGCCTCCAGCCGCGCCTCCTCGAGGATGGCGGCGTCGCGCAGCAGGTCGGCGACGCGGAACTCCGGCAAGCCGGACTGGCGCGTGCCGAAGAACTCGCCGGGACCGCGCAGCTGCAGGTCGACCTCGGCGATCTTGAACCCGTCGTTGGTCGCCGCCATCGCCTCCACCCGCCGCTGGGCCTCCTCGCCGAGCCGCCCGCTCGTGAGCAGGATGCAGTACGACTTCCACGGGCCGCGGCCGACGCGGCCGCGCAGCTGGTGCAGCTGCGAGAGCCCGAAGCGCTCGGCGTGCTCGATCAGCATGACGGAGGCGTTCGGGACGTCGATGCCGACCTCGATGACGGTGGTGGCCACGAGCACCTGGATGGCGCCCGCCTTGAACGACCGCATGATCGCGTCCTTGTCCTCGCTCGACAGCCGGCCGTGCAGCAGGCCGACGGTGAGGTCGGGGAAGACGTCGTGCTGCAGGCGATGCGCCATGTCGGTGGCGGCCTTGAGGTCGATCAGCTCCGATTCCTCGACGAGCGGGTAGACGACGTAGACCTGGCGCCCGTCGGCGATCTGCGCCCTCAAGAAGTCGTAGATCTGCCTGCGTCGCGACTCCGTGCGCGCCTCCGTGCGGACCGGCTTGCGGCCCGGCGGCAGCTCGTCGAGCACGCTCACGTCGAGGTCGCCGTAGAGCGTGAGGGCCAGCGTCCGCGGAATCGGCGTGGCCGTCATCACCAGCACGTCGGGCCGCTCGCCCTTGCCCTTCAGGCGCGCGCGCTGGTGGACGCCGAAGCGGTGCTGCTCGTCCACCACCGCGAGGCCGAGTCGCTTGAACGCGACGGGCTCCTGCACGAGCGCGTGGGTGCCGATGACGCAGCCGATCTCCCCCGCCGCGATCGCCGCGCGCCGCGCCGCCCGCTCGCGCCCCTTCAGCCCCGACGTCAGCAGCGTCACGCCGATGCCGAGCGGCTCGAGCAGCCGGCGGAAGGTCGCGAGATGCTGCTCGGCGAGAATCTCGGTGGGCGCCATGACCGCCGCCTGGTAGCCGGCCTCCACCGCCGCGCACACGGCGAGCGCCGCCACCACGGTCTTGCCCGAGCCGACGTAAGGGCAGGCTCGCGCGCAGGCGGGCGATCAGCTCGCCGCGCGGGCGCATCGAGACTCCGCGCTGCCGCGTCGTGCGCGAGCGGAGGATCGCGAGCCCGAGCTGCAGGAGCAGGAAGTCGTCGAAGGCCAGGCGGCGCATGGCGGCCGCGCGCGCGCCCTCGCTCGTGGGAAAATGCGCACCGCGCACGGCGTCGGCCAGCGGCAGCAGCCTCCGCCGCGAGCGCACGGCGTCGGGCAGCGTCTCCTCGATCTCGTGGGCGTGCGCCTCGACGAGCCGCCAGAGCAGCGAGCGCAGCGCCTGCTGCGGCAGCCCCTCGGTGCTGGAGTACACGGGCACGAGCGCGCCGGCGTGGATCGGCTCGTCGTCCGCCGCGTCCACGGTTTCCCATTCCTGCACTTGCAGCGTGACCTTGTCCTGGTAGCGGGCGCCGCGGCCGTGCACGATCATCCGCTGGCCGCGCTGCACCGCACGGGCAATCCACGGGCGGCCCCAGACGGTGGCGGCGGCGTAGCCGCTCTCGTCGCGCAGCAGGATGACGAGCGGCTGGCGCCGGCGCCCGGGCGGCGGCGGACTGATCCCCGTCACCACGCCCGAGCACGTCACAGTCTCGCCGGGCCGGATCGCGCGCAGCGGGGTAAAGCGCGTGCGGTCCTCGTGGCGCATCGGCAGGTGGAAGAGCGCGTCGCCGACGGTGACGAGGCCCTTGCGCTCGAGCAGCTTCGCGCGATGCGGCCCGACACCCTTCACGTACTGCAGCGGCGTCGTCGGCCCGACGGGGGCGCGGGTTTGCCGGCTCTCGGTCATCGTGGTATAAAACCTGCTGGTTCCCGGCCGTTCGCGCTCCGCCTCAGGCGGTCCGCCATTCGACTCGAGGAGTGATCATGGCTCAGCGGTGTGATGTCTGCGGGAAAGGCCCGTCCGTCGGTAACTCGATCAGCCACGCTCACAAGCTGACGCGGCGCCGCTGGCTGCCCAATCTCGTCTCGATGCGGGCGCTGGTGGGTGGTCGGGCGAAGCGCGTGCGCGTCTGCACCCGCTGCCTCAAGGCGGGGAAAGTCACGAAGGTCATTTAAACACAGACGGGAGGGGGCGTTGCCCCCCTCCCGACTGGTGACTGGTGGAGGGCCGCCACCCCCCACCGGTACTGAATAACGTCCTTACTTCTTCTTCTTCTTGGTCGCCTTCTTCTTCTTCGCCATTCAGGTTTCACCCCCCTCCCTGTCGCAATCGCGCTTCGAGAGCGCGCCTCAGTAGCCCATCGCTTCGCGGCGCAGGTGCTCGGCCTGCTCGGCGCCGCGCGGCGCGTAGTTGACGAGATCAGCGTAGAGCTGCGGGAGGCTGACCACCTTCAGGCCCGCCTTCTCGAGCACGCCGTAGAACACCCCGGGGTCATAGGGCGACAGCAGGTGCAGCGCGCCGTCGGTCTCGGCGGCCGGCCGCAGCCCGAGCGCGGCCGCCACCGGCGCCGGGTCGCCCTCGAGGTAGCAGTGCAGCGCGGCGAGCCGCGGCTGCGGCGCCACCAGCGACAGGCCCGCGCTCAGCGTGAACGCGTAGCGGCGCCCTTCGGCGGTCGCCGCGCGGGCGACGTCGGCCATCAGCCGGCGGTTCGCGCGCTCCGGCACGAAGTACGACGCGATCTCGTTCGCGCGATACGTGTACGACTCGCACCACGCCTGGAGCAGGTCGAACGGCTTGCCCAGGTGGATGCGCTGCTCCCGGTCGCGCTCGACCCAGCGGAGGTCCTCGAGTCGGCTCATCACGTTGTGCGAGTGGCCGAGGCTCACCTGCGCGGCCTTCGCCAGCTCCTCCAGCCGCCAGGCGCGCTGGGGCTCGGCCAGCAGCACGCGCACGACGCGCGTCGCGCGCGGCGCGAAGAGCGAGCGCAGCGGGCGGGTGGAGGGTCGGAGGTTGCGCTTGCCTTCCTTCTCGATGAGCACCTGGTCGAAGGCGACGTAGCAGTTGCCGGAGAGGTCGAGGTAGCCGAGGTTGTTGTCCTTGAGGATGCGCGCGCTCTGGGGGCCGATGTAGACGGAGGCCGCGACGGGATAGGCCGCCGGCAGCTCGCGGTGGATCTCCGCGAGGCGCGTGACGGCGGCGCGGATCTGTCGGGGCTGGCCGAGGGAGCTCACCTCAACGACCACGAGCCGCTCCGCGTCGCCCAGGCGAAACTTCACCGCGACGTCGACGGGTCTGCCGGCAACCCGAAGGTCGGCGAGATCCTCCCACCCCTTCGCCTTCGGGAAGAGCTCCAGCAGGCGCTGGGCTACTTGTCGCCGAATCTCGCCTGTTTTCAGCATGTTTCTCTAGCTCCCGCACTTTCAGCATCTGCTGAAACAATATGAACAATTGAAAAAGCCTGTCAAGGCAAAACTTACGGCTCAGGACTAGAACAGCACGCAGGTAGGGCTCGCGCCTTCGCCGAGACGCGACCGAGGGTTAGTCTTCGCCCTCTTCGATGCGGTGCATCGTCTCGTCGTCGAGGCCGAAGTAGTGGCCGAGCTCGTGGACGACCGTCTCGCGGACGATCTCGGCCATCTCCTCCTCGTCGGCGGCGTCCTCCTCGATCGGGCCCTGGTAGATCGTGACGACGTCGGGAAGCACGTTGCCGTAGGAGCCGTCGCGGCGCGTGAGATCGATGCCGCGGTAGAGGCCGTAGAGCGTGTCCGGCGGCTCGATGCCCATCTCGGCGAGCGTCTCGGGGTCGGCCCAGTCCTCGACGACGACGGCGATGTTGGCGATCTTCGCCTTGAACTTCTTCGGCAGGCCCCGGAGCGCCCGCTCGACCAACGCCTCGAACTCTCGCCGCGTCATGCCGGCGGCAGAGCAGCGACGAACCTGGCTGCTGCTGCGCCTCGCGAACGCAGCAGATGGGCCTTGATCGTCAGCGCGCGGAGCGGAGCGACGAGAAGGGTCCAGATGCGAGGCGGCGAAGGACGGGGCGACTGAGGCGTAGGCCGCCTACGCCGCAGGGAGCCCCGACTGAGCCAACGACGCCGAGGGGCCTTGATCGTCAGCGCGCGGAGCGGAGCGACGAGAAGGGTCCAGATGCGAGGCGGCGAAGGAAGGGGCGACTGAGGCGTAGGCCGCCTACGCCGCAGGGAGCCCCGACTGAGCCAACGACGCAGAGGGGCCCTTATCGTCGCTCCGCTACAGGCCGCGGACGCGTTCGACGTTGATCACGTCCGGCACCTCGCGTATGGCCGTCATGATGTCCTGGAGCTGGCTGAGGTCGGCCACCTCGACCACGAAGTTGTTGATGCCGCGGCGGTCGTCGGTGACCGTCACCTCGGCCTTCGTGATGTTGCCGTTCTTGCTGCCGATGGCGCCGGTGATCTCGGAGAGCAGACCGGGACGATCGTTGCCGATGTAGACTGCGATGCGCACCGGCCGCTTGGCCGGCTCCAGCGCCGGCGCCTCCACGTCCCACTCCACGTTGATGAGCCGCTCCCGGTCCAACACGCTCTTGGCGACGGTGAGGCAGTCGCGCGCGTGGACGGTGAGGCCACGGCCGCGCGTGATGAAGCCGACGATCTGGTCGCCGGGCAGCGGGTTGCAGCACTTGGCGAAGCGCACGAGGAGGTCGTCGACACCGCGGATCCGCACGCCCTGGTCCGTCTTCGGCCGCGTGCCCGCCGCCGTGCGCGGGCGCTCAACGGTGTCGAGCGTGGCGCCGGGCGCCAGCTTGTTCAGCAGCTGGTGGACGGAGGCCTTGCCGTAGCCGACGGCGGCCAGCACGTCGTCGGCCGTCGGGTAGCCGAGGTCGGCGGCCGCGCGCGCCATCTCCTCGCCGGTCAGGAGCGCCGCCGGGTTCAGCCGGTACTTCTTCGCCTCGCGCTCGAACAGCTCGCGGCCGAGCTCGATGGAGCGCGCGCGCTCCTCGATCTTGAGCCACTGGTTGATCTTGGCGCGCGCGCGCGTGGACTTGACGAACTTGAGCCAGTCGCGGCTCGGGTGCTGGTTGGACGAGGTCACGATCTCGACGATGTCGCCCTGGCGCAGCGTGGTGCGCAGCGGGACGAGCTTGCCGTTGACCTTGGCGCCGACGCAGTGCTCGCCGACCTTCGTGTGCACGGCGAAGGCGAAGTCGATCGGCGTGGCGCCGTCGGGCAGCGCCTTGACGTCACCCTTGGGCGTGAAGACATAGACCTCGTCGGGGAAGAGGTCGACGCGCACGCTGTCGAGGAACTCGCGCGGGTCCTTGGTGTCCTGCTGGGTCTCGATGAGCTGGCGCAGCCACGCGAGAGACTCGTCGAGCTTGTCCTTGCCCGTCTTCTTTTCCTTGTAGAGCCAGTGAGCGGCGATGCCTTCTTCCGCGATGCGGTGCATCTCCCAGGTGCGGATCTGGATCTCGACCGGATCGCCCTTGGGGCCGATGACCGTCGTGTGGAGCGACTGGTACATGTTGACCTTGGGCATCGCGATGAAGTCCTTGAAGCGGCCGGGCACGGGCTTCCAGAGCGAGTGGATGACGCCGAGGGCGCCGTAACAGTCGCGCACGGAGTTGGTGATCGCGCGTACGGCGGTCAGGTCGTAGATTTCGTCGAACTCGCGACCCTGATCGTGCATCTTCTTGAAGATCGAGTAGAAGTGCTTGGGCCGCCCGCGGATCTGCGACTCGATCCCCACCTCTCGCAGCTTCCTCTCGATGATCGTGATGACGTGATTGATATCGGCCTCGCGCTCGAGGCGGCGCTTGGCCACGCGCTTCTGGAGGTCCACGTAGGCGTCGGGCGAGAGCGTGCGCAGCGCCAGGTCCTCCAGCTCCGCCTTGACCTTCGCCATGCCCAGCCGATGGGCGAGCGGCGCGTAGATGTCGAGCGTCTCCTGCGCGATCTTGCGCCCCCTGTCCTGTGCCAGGTAGTCCAGCGTCCGCATGTTGTGCAGGCGATCGGCCATCTTGATCATCAGCACGCGCAGGTCGCGCGCCATCGCCACCAGCATCTTGCGGAAGTTCTCGGCCTGCCGCTCCTCGCGTGAGGAGAAGGCGAGCTTGCCGAGCTTGGTCACGCCGTCCACCAGCTCGGCGATTTCCTTGCCGAACTCGCGCTCCAGCTCGGCCTTGGTGGCGCCCGTGTCCTCGAGGACGTCGTGCAGGAGGCCGGCCGTCACCGTGGTGACGTCCATCTTGAACGCGACGAGGAGGCTGGCCACTTCGAGGGGGTGCGACAGGTACGGCTCGCCGGAGGCGCGCTGCTGACCGCGGTGCGAACGCTCAGAGAACCGGTAGGCGCGCTCCAGCACCGCCAGGTCCGCGCCCGGCTGATACTTCGGGATCTCCTCGATCAGCGTCTGTAGCTGGGTCAAACGCCCGGCACCTCTGTGTAATCATGTGATTTTACGCGCTTCTCCGGCTTTCGCCACCCTTTTTTTCCGGGCGACGAGCCGTCCCTCGACGTAGAGGGTCCAGTCCACGACCAGCGCCGCCGCCACGTACGTCGTCGAGTAGGTGCCGGTGATCACGCCCACGAAGAGCACGAAGGCGAAGTCCTCGAGCGTCTTGCCGCCGAAGAAGAGGAGGATGGCCGTCGAGAAGAACACCGTGAGCGCCGTCAGCACGGTCCGCGAGAGGGTCTGGTTGACGGCGTCGTTCATCTGGTCGGCGAAGGGCCGGCCCCGGGCGCTCGTCTTGCCCCGGTTCTCGCGCAGCCGGTCGTACGCCACGATGGTGTCGTTGACCGAGTAGCCGATGATGGTCAGCAGCGCGGCCAGCACGGGCAGCGAGAACTCGCGGTGCATGAGGGAGAGCGCGCCCAGGCACACGAGGACGTCGTGGAACACCGCGACCACGGCGGCCACCCCGCCCTTGAGGTCGAAGCGGAGCGCGATGTAGAGAAGGATGCCGACCAGGCCGAAGAAGACGGCGTAGATGGCCTGCCACTGCAGCTCCTTGCCGACCTGCGGCCCGACGAACTCCACGCGGCGGATCTCGGCCTTGCCGAGGCTCGCCTCCTCCGCCAGCGCCTTCTCGACCTTCTTCGTCAGCTCCTCCGAGGAGGCGGACGTCAGCGGCGCGCGGATGATGAACTCGCTCGTGCTGCCGAACTCCTGGATGATGGACTCGCCCATCCCGATGCGACCGAGCGCCCGGCGGATGTCGCCGACGGTCGGGGTCTTCTCGAAGCGCACCTGCACGAGCGTGCCACCCGTGAAGTCGATGTCGTAGCGCAGGCCCTGCGTGGCCAGCGAGACCATGGCGATCAGGGTGATGAGCCCCGACAACAGGTAGGCCCAGCGGCGGTTGCCGATGAAATTGTAGTTCGGGTTGCGGAAGATCTCGATCATATGGAGATCGTCTCGACCTTCCGGCGCCCCATGTAGACGACGTCGAAGAGGAGCCGCGTGAAGAAGTACGCGGTGAAGAGGCTCGCGGCGAGGCCGACGAAGAGCGAGACGGCGAAGCCCTTCACCGGGCCCGTGCCGAAGTTGTAGAGAATGGCCGCCGTCACCATGACCGTCAGGTGCGTGTCGATGATCGTGCGCAGGGCGCGCGAGAAGCCGGCGTCGATGGAGGCGCGTGGCGTCTTGCCGACGCGCATCTCCTCGCGGATGCGCTCGAAGATCAGGATGTTCGTGTCCACGGCCATGCCGATGGTCAGCGCGATACCGGCGATGCCGGGCAGCGTGAGGGTGGCGCCGAAGGCGGCCATGCACGCGAGCAGGATCAGGAGGTTCAGCACGAGCGCCACGTCGGCGATGAGCCCGGAGAGCCGGTAGTAGATGACCATGAACAGCACGACCGCGATGGCCGAGGCGGCGATGGCGATCATGCCCTGTCGGATCGAGTCGGCGCCGAGCGAGGGCCCGACCGTCCGCTCCTCCAGCACGGTGACCGGCGCCGGCAGCGCGCCCGCGCGCAGCACGATGGCGAGGTCGCGCGCCTCGTCCACCGTGAACTGGCCCGTGATCACCGCGCGGCCGCCGGGGATGCGCTCGTTGATCCGCGGCGCCGACTGGAGCACGCCGTCGAGCACGATCGCGAGGTGGCGGCCCACGTTCTGCTCGGTGATCTCGCCGAAGATCCGGGCGCCGTTGGCGGTGAACTCGATGGACACCTGCCAGTTGCCCGGCGCGTTCGGGTCGGCGTTGACCTCGGCCCGCGTCAGCTCGGCTCCGGTGAGGAGCGTGCGCTTCTGGACGACGTAGGGGATCTTGCGCTCGACCTTGGTCTGCTTGTCCACGCGGCGCTGGTAGAGCACTTCGTCGCCCTCGGGCACGCGCCCCTGCACGGCCGCCTCGACGTCGGCCTTCTCGTCCACCAGCTTGAACTCGAGGAGCGCCGTCTTGCCGATGAGCGCCTTGGCGCGCTCCGGGTCCTGCACGCCGGGCAGCTGGATCAGGATCCGGTCGTCGCCCTGCCGCGTGATGGTGGGCTCGGCCACGCCGAACTGGTCGACGCGGTTGCGGATCGTCTCCACGCCCTGGCGGACGGCGTCGTCGCGCAGCCGCGCCACCGCGCGCGACTGCATGGTCAGCCTGAAGCGCCCGGCCGCCTGGTCCTCGTCGCTGCGATCGAACGACTGGAACTCGTTGGCCACCGTGAGCGCGTCGTTCCACGACTGCGGCGAGGCCAGCTCGACGACGATCGAGGCCAGCCCCTCGCGGGCGACGCGCCGGGCGGCGATACCGCGCCGCTCCAGCGCAGCCTTGAAGTCCTCCGCCGCGCGGTCGGTCTGGCTGGCCACGTGCTTGTCGGTCTCGACGCCGAGCACGAGGTGGATGCCGCCCTGCAGGTCGAGGCCGAGGTTGATCGCCTTCTTCGGCGGATACAGATACCAGAGGGAACCGAGGAGGACGACGAGGACGACGGCGGCGCGGGTCCGGAGGTTCCTAGGCATCCTTGTCGACCTGCACCTCCACGACGCGCCCGATGGCGCCCCGTTCGAACTCGAGCTTCACCTGGTCGGCGACGCGGAGGGTGATGGTCTTGTCGGTGAGGTTGGTGACGGTGCCGAACATCCCGCTCGTCGTGACGACCTTGTCGCCCCGCTTGATCGCGGACAGCATCCGCTCGCGCTCCTGCTTTTGCTTCTGCTGGGGCCGGATCATGAGGAAGTAGAAGATGGCGAACATCGCGCCGAACATCACCAGCGTGGGCATCAGCTGCGAGCCGCCGCCACCGACGCCGCCCGGCGAAGGCGCCATCGCCCATGCGACGTCGGGGAAGAAGAGGCTCATAGGCCCGTCAGGATACCCGATAGTCCGCGAAAAACCGAGCCCGGAACGCGTCGAACGCGCCGCCGCCGATCGCCTCGCGCATCGCCGCCATGAGGCCGAGGTAGAAGCGCACGTTGTGCAGCGTGAGCAGCCGGTACGCGAGCAGCTCCTCCGTCACGAAGAGATGGCGGAGATACGCGCGCGAGAAGGTGCGACACGTGTAACAGTCACAGGCGGCGTCGAGCGGGCCGCCCTCGCGGATCCATTGCGCCTGTTTGATCGTCACCGTTCCGCTCGACGTGAACGCCTGTCCGTTGCGCGCATTGCGCGTCGGCAGCACGCAGTCGAACATGTCGACGCCCCGCGCGACCGACTCCACGAGGTCCTCCGGCTTGCCGACACCCATGAGATACCGCGGGCGGTCGGCGGGCAGCGCGGCCGCCACGCGCGCGGTGAGCTCGAGCATCGCCGGCTTGGACTCGCCGACGGCCAGGCCGCCGATGGCGTAGCCGTCGAAGCCGAGGGCCACCGTGCGCTCGACGGCCTCCGCTCGGAGGTCGTCGAACGTTCCACCCTGGATGATGCCGAACAGCGCCTGGCCGCCGGCGCCGGCCGCGTGAGCGGCGCGCGCGCGCTCGGCCCAGCGCAGCGTCAGCGCGAGCGAGCGCTCGGTGGCCTCGCGCGTGGCCGGATAGGCCAGGCACTCGTCGAGCGGCATCGTGATGTCGGAGCCGAGCGCCCGCTGGATCTCGACGACCGACTCCGGCGACAGAAAGCGCGTGGCCCCGTCGAGCGGCGCGCGGAACTCGACGCCGTCGTCGCTGAGCTTGCGGAGCTTGGCCAGGCTGAAGACCTGGAAGCCGCCGGAGTCGGTGAGGATCGCGCGGTGCCAGCCCATGAAGCGGTGCAAGCCGCCGAGGTCGCGCACGACGTCCGGACCAGGGCGGAGCAGCAGGTGGTAGGTGTTACCGAGGACGACCTGCGCGCCGGCGGTCTCGAGGTCTTCGGGCGTGAGCGCCTTGACCGTCGCCTGGGTGCCAACGGGCATGAAGACCGGCGTGTCCACCACGCCGTGCGCGGTGGTGAGCCGGCCGCGGCGCGCGGCGCCGTCGGTCGCGAGGATCTCGAATTTGAGCGGCGTCACTCGATCAGCATGGCGTCGCCGTACGAAGCCTCGGAGGGGGGCTCCGCCCCCCTTCCGAACCTCCCCCCGTCGGTGGCGCCGGCGAAGCCGGCGCTCGAACGCACGCGAGACCTCATTCGATGAACATCGCGTCGCCATAGGAGTAGAAGCGGTAGCGGGTGTCGACGGCGTGGCGGTACGCGCGCAGCACGGCCTCGCGGCCGGCGAAGGCGGCGACGAGCAGCAGCAGCGACGAGCGCGGCAGGTGGAAGTTGGTCAGCAGCGCGTCCACCACGCCGAACCGGTGGCCGGGACGGAGCGTGAGCTCGGCGACGCCGTCGAACGGCCGCACGCCGCCGCGCTCATCCGCGGCGCTCTCGAGCGTCCGCACCGTGGTGGTGCCGACGGCCACCACGCGGCGGCCCTCGGCGCGCGCGCGGTCGATCGCCTCCGCCGTCGCGGCCGGGACGCGCGCCCGCTCCGGCGGGATGCGGTGCGCCTCCACGGTGACCGCGGTGACGGGCCGGAACGTCGCCGGCCCGACGTGCAGCGTGACGGCGCGGACGTCGACGCCGGCCGCGCTCAGCCGTTCAAGAACCTCCCGCGTGAAGTGCAGCCCGGCCGTCGGCGCCGCCACCGAGCCCGGCGCCGCCGCGTACACGGTCTGGTAGCGCTCCCAGTCCTCCGGCGCCGGCTTGGCGTAGCGCGCGATGTACGGGGGCAGCGGCGGCAGTCCGTGCGCGTCCAGCAGCGCGTCGATGCTCCCCTGCTCGCGCGCGATGACGCGCGTGCCGTCGGGATCGGCGCCCAGCACGCGCAGCCGCACGCCGCCGGCGCGCAGGTGCGCGCCGGGCTTGCAGCGTCGGCCGGGCCGGACCAGCGCGCGCCACGCGCGCTCGCTCAGCGGCTCGACGAAGAGCAGCTCGACCGGCCGGCCGGCATCGTCCTCGGCGAGCACGCGGGCGGGAATCACGCGCGAATCGTTCACCACCAGGCAGTCGCCGGCGCGCAGCAGGCCCGGCAGGTCGGTGAACGCGCGGTCCTCGACCTCGCCGGTGGCTCGACGCAGCACGAGAAGCCGCGAGGCGTCGCGCGTCTCCGCGGGCGCCTGGGCGATCAGCTCCGCGGGCAGATCGTAATCGAACTCGTCAACGTTCACGGGCCGTTAGTGTACATGCTCGCGAGCGTTGACACCTTTCGACCGGCTCCCCTAGAGTCGATGAAGAGGCCACGATGCTCGCCTGGCTCCTCGACGCCATCGCCTCGGGCCTCAGCCGTCTGTACGGCCGTCCGCTCGGCCACGACGTCGCGATCGCCTTCCTCGTCGCCTTCGTCTTCACGATCATCGTCGCCGCGCGCTGGAGCCGCTTCGGATCGTCCGGTGTGACGGCCGCCGTGAGCGCGCCGCTCATGAGCCCGTCGGGCGCGATGCGCCTGCTGGCGACCGCCTCCGCGGTGCTGCGCGGCGCGTCCCCGGCGAAGGCGTCGGCGGTCGCGATCCTGGCGCTCGTCGTCCTGATCAACCTGTTCCCGCTCGCCGTCGGCGCGAGTCTCGGCGCGCAGGGCGAGATCGCCCGCGGCGTCATCTACGCGCTGCTCGGTTACCTGTGGATCTGGATGTTCCTCGGCCTGCTGCCGATCTGGTTGGTCGTCGGCTGGTACGAGTGGGGCTTCTGGCAGAGCCTCGTCGGCAACGGCCATCGCCGCGATGCGCCGTCGATCGATCCCGGCGGACCGTGAGGGCATCTACGCGGTGGTCGTCTTCCCCCGGCCGGTGAGCCACTTCCAGACGCCGCCGATCGCCGCGAAGCCGCCGAGCACGATCACCTTCCAGAACGCCGGCGCCGCCGGCCACGAGCGCGGCCAGCCCGTACTCGGCGACCTTGTCCGTGCCCTTGACGAACTCCTCGTAGCGCTTGCCCGGCTTGAAGCTGATGCCGCCGATCAGGTCCGGCACGAACGCGCGATCGCGCTCGAAGGTCGCGCCGTCCGTGACGAGGACGACGGAGATGAGCCCGTGCCGCCCGAGCACGCGGGTGTTGAAGTTGACGACGTCGTGGTCCGCGCCGTCCGCCCGCCCGGAGAGCGCCCACACCAGCCGCCTGTTCAGCGGGTCGTAGTGCGGCTTCTCCACCCAGCCGACCAGGTGCATGGCCGGATGGCCCATCAACTTTCGCTTCGCGTTCGACTGCTCCGTGCCCTTGCGGATCGACTCGAGCAGCGCGTTGGCGTCGAGCGAGGCGCCCTGCTCGTCCTTGACGTAGCCCGTCTCCTCGTACTCGAGCACGACGAACCAGTCGGCGTTGCTCTTGACACGTGGGCCTTCTTCCGTGACGAATTCGAGGCCGGCGCGCAGGAGATCCTCGCCGCGGAGCTCGCGCGCCGCGGCGTCGC
>WNEW01000325.1_pt1 | contig 23155 bp, 25 predicted proteins | sample 5399891 | NCBI WGS metagenome assembly WNEW01 (sample SAMN13153336, study PRJNA577476) | soil metagenome | isolation source: 40 cm grassland meadow soil pre-rain plot 5 | place: USA:California | collected 2015-09-08 | reverse complement strand
ATCTTCGGATCGTTTTACAAGCAGCCTGCTCTCCCGCTCTCGGCGCGACAGCCGCCTGTCGGCCCTGTCCATCGCCTTTTGTCCGTTCTCCTTTGGAAGCTGCTCTTCAGGCTCCTCTGACAACATTTGAAACCTGGCACTCTTTTGTTATTATGTGTCGCTTCTTTTGCCAGTTTCATATCCAGTGCCTGCTTCACTATTCTTTCTCCCACCAGGTTTGCGATGTCACATTTGTGAAGAAGGTCTTGAGCATAGGGCTGTTCGATGACTTGCTGCTGATAGTATTCCCTAGTCAGGTTGATTACGAGATCGCCTTGCTCGAGCTTGTTCCCTATCAGATCAAGATCGCAAATGTCGACCATGATCGAGCCTTGGTAGCTCGTGGTTCTTGCGGCGTACAACTGCTGAATTATGAGAGCACAGCATAATGAGGGTTGCTGTCAGCCGTATGTTTCGATTTTGATGTCAAACGATCCGTCCTTACGCTTGTTCCTGTTCGTTACAAAGCCAAGGGGGCTCAGGATCGAGACAACAGAGTCGATCGTACCCTTGTATCCGCAGATGTGGAAGAACGAGTTTGCTGGTGTTATTTTTTCGCCCACTAGTTTTTCGAGCTGCGGCCCAAGTAGCGTCTCTACCCTGCCGGTGTTTCCGCGCCACCCCTGCGACAACGGATGGTCGGGCCTGCTCACAGTCGGCAGGTACTTGAAATCGGGGTTGTCTGCAGCCATTTTCTCAAGCATGGCCCGGTACCCAAGCTCTTGCGCGTATTTCGCGCCATGTAGCAGTACTACCTTCCTTTTCGACCCGATGTTTTTCAGGTGCATGACATAACTGATGAACGGCGCAAGGCCGGTGCCTGACGCGACTAGCACAAGGCGCCGGGTCTCCGGCGTCCCGTCTGTCTTTCTGTCTTCGATGGTAAATGCGCCGGCAGGCTTGCGCCAGTAGAGTTCGCCACCCACGCCCACATCGAAGAGTGCACTTGTAAGCTTGCCCATCACTGGCTCTGTCGCCCACTTTATGTAGAATTCAAAATGCCTTTTTTCCTCAGGGGGCGAAGACAACGAGTACGCCCTGTAGGTGATCTTTTCGTCACCGTCGAGCTTTAGCCCGAGTGCCACGAACTGACCCGCTTTGAAATCGGGCACCGCGCTTCCATCTGCAGGCTGTACCCGGATTATCGCAAGTTCCCGCGTCAGGTTCTCCCGGTACGCTATCCTACCGATATTGGGCGGCGCCTGTCCTGAGCTCATTTAGCAGCTGTGGAATTACTTGGTTATATTTGATTATCCTTTTATTGGAGAGCACAAAATCTATGCTGGTTTGGCAAGCAAGAAAGGCATAACCCTCACAGCCGGCATCACGGCGGCGATCATTGGATCGAGCTTTCTGATATGGTATTTGCCACAGAACAGCTCCGTTGGCACCCTTGTTACAGCACCTCGAACCGAATTAGAAATCATAAATGATGTTTATTCCCGGCATAATATCACTGCCACAAATATTGATTCAAAATTTGAAGAGTGGAAGAAGGGGAACGTAGCCGCGTCAGATATGATGAACCAGATAAGCCGTGACCGAACTGAAATTCAGAACCTGCGAAAGGAGCTTGCAGACGCAAGGCCGGCACAGGAGTGGCAGGATAGCTTTGACACTTACGCTAAGGCGCTCGATAGCTTTGCAAAATACTTGAGTACAATGGAGACAAAAGTTCAAAGTGGAAATAAAACTGATTCGCAAGAGCTGGATGGATTGAAAAAGGAAATGCAGGACTACCTTAACAGTTCTATAGCAGCCATGCCATTTGGCAAGTGATTATTTTTTCAAGACATCTGAAATCTGATTCATCATTGCGTCCGTCTTGAACGCGGCGGGGTTGAGTGCAGTCCTTGACGCTACAAAGCCAGTCGACTTGAGTTTTTCGATTATCTTTTGCACAGAATACGGATTTGTCTTCAGCTTGGCTGATATTTCATCTGCCCTGAAATAATACGGGATATCGCTTGCTTCCTCGGCTGCCGCATCGAGCACCTTTTTGCACTGTTTATCAGCTTCGTATCCGCGCATTTTTTTCACAAATTCCCTGTCATGGAATGGTCCCGTCCATAGCTGTCCTCCGGTCTGCGTCGTGCTCCCGCACAATCCGCATTTTGCACCGCTGTATTCCTCCCCCTTGAACCGATGGCCACATTGGAAGCAGTGCGTTATGTAGCCTATGTTGTTGTAGACGTTGTTTGCCTCCTTGCTGCTTACGAAGATTGAGGCGTAGACGCGCAGGTAGTGCATCGTGGCGTGCACGAATAGCGGCTTGATAGACAATTCAAGCCTCGATGCTGTGAGCGCGATGAGGGAGAGCAATAACCGGATTGCGGTTTCGTTGCCATAGCTGTTGTTAAGCGGCCTGCCATAGTAGCGGCGCATGCAGACTTCTTGGTAGACGCCGCACAGAACTGCTGTGTCAGTCGCGGTTATCGACACGAGCCCGCCATCCAGAACTGCCCGAAGCACGCAGTCAATGTGCTTTGCGGGAGTGCCAAACGGATCCAGGTCGACCATGCCAAAGCGCTCGCCTTCGCTGTCGCCGTTAAGGAGAAACTTGCACACTTCGTTGATTGAAAAGTGGCATTTATTATCTACAGAGTTGATCTTGGCCGCTTTTTTGGCTGTCTCTATCGCGATAGAGTTGATGTCATTCCCGTAAATGTGCTCTACCTCGGGCACCTCTACTGCAATCCTGAGCGCCCTTGCGCCGATACCGGTGAAAGAGTCAGCAAGTGTTTTGCGGCTCAGAAAGGGCAAATAAGCCCTGTACGCCAGAACCGAGAGGTCGCGGTTGAGTTTTGCGGCAGGGTTGAAAAATGCGGGCGTCTTGGGGGGGACCTTTTGGGTAAGCGACGATTGCGGAACCAGAAATATAGTCCTACCCTCCACCGTCCTCACAAAATCTGACATACAAGGATTGCACGGATGCGATATTTATAGCAGAAACATGCTTTCTTGTTTTACAAGCGCAAGTGATAATAAATACCCCGCAAATCAGCATAGTGAATAATTTGTCGTTGCGCGACGGCGTACTGGTCGGCGGGGTCGATGAGGCCGGCCGCGGCTCGATAATTGGCCCGCTGGTCGTTGCAGGTGTAAGTATCCGAGAATCAAGAATCTGGCAGCTTACCGAAATGGGCGTCAAGGATTCTAAAGCACTAACACCAAGAGCGCGCGCCAGACTTTTCGGCGAAATAATGAAAGTCGCTGACTCTGTGTGCATCCGCAAGGTAAACCCTGTCGAAGTTGACGACAACGTTTCGCTTCGCAGGCTCAATAGGCTTGAGGCAAGAGTGATGGCTGCTGTCATTAACAATATCGGCGCGGACGAGGTCTATGTAGACTGTTGCGATGTCAACCCAATACGCTACAGCGATTACATCGGGCAATACCTAAAATGCAGCCCAAAGTTGCACTCGATGCACCATGCAGACGTGATCAACGTTGTCGTGTCGGCAGCGTCGATAATCGCCAAGATAACGAGGGACGAAGAGATCCAGCACATCAGAAGCAAGTACCGAACCATTGGCAGCGGCTACCCATCGGATGACCGGACTATGCGCTTTATCCGGCGCTATGTGGCCAAGAACGGCAACGCGCCGGAATTCGCGAGAAAGTCGTGGAAGCCACTTCGGCTCTTGCTTGAGCAAACGGCACAGTGCAAACTCAGGGCTTAAATGTGCAGTAAATCATGCCGTGATCCTTGTCAAAGGGCTCTAGGTTGACTATCTGTTCTATTGAGAAGCCACTCTTTTCCAGTTTGTTCGCTTCCTGCACCACTACTGCGCGAGGCTCCATAGTAACGTCGATGCTCCGGGTCTTGACGACCAAGAGCATCACGCCGCCCTGCTTTAGGTAGGCAGCGCAGTTTGCTATTGCGATCTCTGTCTGGTCAGGCTGCGCAATGTCGCAGTACACGACGTCGACCTTGCCATACACAGCAAAATATGCCTGGGGCTTTCTTGCGTCTTCAAGTATCGGGAAAACGTTCTTGCGCTTTGAAGCAACATTTTCTATAAGTTCCCTCGCAACCCTTGTGGCAGGCTCGATTGCAAATACGATACCTGATGGCCCGACAATGTCAGAAACATGGCTAACAGTAGTGCCAGTGGACGCGCCCAAATACAATACTTTGCCTCCGTTTTTTATCGGCATGCCTTTCATGCCTTTTTTCAGGGCCGCTGCCAACTTGCTTCTAAATGGATCCCACAACCGGTACTCCTCGCCTTCGAATTTGATCAGCTTTTCGCCGTAGACGTTGTTTCCTTTGGCAAGGTTGAGGGTGGCGGCATTTTTCTCACCGTTTACGGAAATCCACCTAATAGCGTCGCTTTCCAAATCGCTTTCTTCCGCCCTTCTTCTTCCTCACATCACCTTTATCTCTATCGCGTCCTCCCCCGCCAAATCTGGGGCGACCGCCATATTCCTGCTGGCGCTGCGTGTGCTCCCTATATTTCCTGTCTCTTTCCTTTTCTGGTACTGGCTCTTTGTACTTTTCTCGAATCTCGGTAAGGCGAGTGTTGAGGCGATCTTGAATCGAGCTGTCCTTGCCAGCGTGGCGATAATAATCGATCCTGGCTGCTATCGCAACCTTGGACGCTATAGCCCTTGCAATCTTGCCACGCTGCCATTTTGGCGCAGAATGAATGAGAGGGTGCTGGAATATTATGCCGTGTTTAGGCGGGCGCGCCCCAGTTTTGAGAGCCCGAAACAGTGCCTTTTCCGCGCCAAGTACCTGGATCGTGCTCGCGGGCAGCATCGCAAGTCTAGCTAGGCTGCCGGCCCTGGCGATTATCCTTGCACCCACCGATGCTGTTAGCAATTCTTTGACGTTTGGGGCCACGGTCTCCATAGCTAATTCGATGTGATCAGCGAGTACCCTGCGGAGATCTGATTGTGCTATGACCTGATCTGCAAGCCTCTTAACGATTGCAAGGTTTTCCGGCGTCATGTCGCCCCCCCTGCTGCGCTTTGCCCCATCAAGCAATATCTCGACTTTTTTGTCCTGCATTCCGGCACTCTGCAAGATTTCAGGAGTGATGTTTTCCCGCAAGCCCGCCCTACTCACAATCTCGGCGTACGCGACGAGGCTCTGCACCAGGTTGTCAAGCTCAGGGAAATGCAGGCCGTACCATTCGCGCATCCTCGCGCCCAAGGTATTGATTATCTTGTCCAGCTCATCCAGCGCGTTTATCGACTGGATTATGTGAAGGTCGAGCTTTTCCGAAGCTTCCTTTACTCTTGAAGATGACAGATTTATCGCAAATTCCCGCAGAGCCTGCATGGCATCTTGGTCGTTGTTGGCAAAGCCGGCCTTGACTATAAAGCCGGGTTTGTTGCTCTGTATCAATTGCTGCTGGTCCTCCGGCATCAGCTGGCTATTCAATCCTGTCTGTCGCAGCACTGCAGCAACGCTTGCGTCATTAGTTGTAACGGAATCAAAGGGGCGCAGCTTTTCAATGAATGGCCTGATTTCGTCAGGAATCGCGCCGCTCTTTAGAAGCCTGTACGACCTGACCGCATTATCGAATTTTTTTGATGCCACGAGACTGCCGCCCTGGTCAAACGCGGCCGCGCCGAGCTCTAGGAGGACTACCGAGCAGGAGTTATTTGCCATTCAGGGAACACCTACAATATAGCCATTAAAAAAGCTAGCATTATTACCTTATAGATTGAGTACCATACGAGATGGGACTGGCAGTTGGGGACAGGAAGGAACTGGAATCACTCATCAAGGCGGCAGCCCGCGACCCGAGGGTGCCGATCGGGCTTGCGCGAAGGATGGTGCCCACGCAAGGCAACATTGAAGATTTCGCCTACGGTCTTGTCTCCGGCATGGTGATGGGCAATTTCATCGCGCTGTTCACCAACAGAAATGGCAGGGAGCCGGACAGGGACGAAACTGCGGATGTTTTGTCAATAATGATGGTCAGCATGCCGCGCCTTCGCATGTCAATAATGAAAGCGCTCGACCTACGGTAGGCGCGAGTAAACGTTTATCTAACGAACGGCATGATTATTTCCCGCGTTGCTGGATAAGGATAAGTCCAAGCTGCCTGTAGCCATGAAAGACGTCGTGATCATTGGCGTCGGTGTTCTTGTAGTCTGGGTAGTCATCTGGGCTAGCTTTGGATCCAACCCTTTTTACGTCGTGTCTAGCGGTAGCATGGAGCCAAAATTACAAATCAACGACGTCCTCATCGTAAGAAACGGTGGGTCGTGGGGCGATCTCAAGGTGGGCGACATCATAGTGTTTAACAGACCAGAAGGAGGTGACAGGGTCATTGTCCACCGGATCGTCGAAATCACTGAAGACAGTGACGGTGACAGGACAATCAGAACAAAGGGAGACGCAAACCCCTCATCAATTCCCGGGACCGACTTTCCGATAAAAAAGAATGACTACATAGGCAGAGTTGTTTACGTGGTACCTGGCATCGGCGTTGTCACCAAAGTAATCAGCCCACCCGTCAACTATATCATAATAGCGATAATCCTTGCGATCTTATTCTTCAACAGGCTCGGCAGAAAGGACAAGGGTGCAATTCCGTCAGGCGCGGACGATACCACAAGACAGCCACCCACATGAAAACCAAGACTGCCTATATGGCGAGTTTGACGGCATGCGACAAGACGGGTGCTTGTAAAGGTAATAGGCGAGTAGACGCTGTTACATTGCATTTATTGCAACTTAATGAGCATAATTTGCACAGGATTTCAGTCTTGAACGTTTAATTCTACTATGATATGGTAGCAAACAGGTATATATATAGCGCCTTTATAAAGCGCCATATGCCTCAGACCAAGCCCATTGTAAGCATTGAAAATGTGGTAGCTTCTGCTACTGTAAACCAGACTGTCAACCTTAATCTCATCACCCAGATTTTCCCCGATGTAGAATACCACCCCGATCAGTTCCCCGGCTTGGTCTTCAGGCTCAGGTCACCTAAGACTGCAACTTTGATATTCAGCTCGGGCAAGATGGTTTGCACTGGCGCAAAGTCTGAGAAAATGGCAATTCAAGCCGTCAAGAATGTGGTGCTAAAGCTGAAAAAGGGCGGCATACCGCTGGAACATGATCCCCAGATTGAAATTCAAAATATTGTAGCGTCGGCAAGCCTTGGTGGCAAAATCCATCTGGAACTTGCCGCAAGGGTTCTGCCACGTAGCATGTACGAGCCTGAGCAGTTTCCAGGCCTCATCCACAGGATGCTGGACCCAAAGACAGTAATCCTACTGTTTGCTAGCGGAAAGCTGGTATGCACCGGCGCCAAGAAGGAGAGCGAAGTATACAGAGCCGTCGGCAATCTGCACACACTGCTTGAAGAAAAGAACCTGATGATATACGAAGGCTAGTCTGTTTCGTACTCGCCTTCAGCAGCCGCCTGTTTCATGACTGACTCCAGCGTATTTTCATCTATCAGCCCAGCGTTGTACAGCGCGTTTACAATGTCCTTTATCCCTGTCACGGCACTGAGCCTTACCCCCATCTTTTTCAGCCGGTCATCTGCTCCCTCGTGTCTGTTGACGAGCGCCACAACATCCTCTACAATCGCGCCGTTGGCGCGTATTATTTCGACTGCGCTGCTTACCGACGTGCCAGTAGTTGCAACGTCGTCAATAACGACTACCTTTGACCCCGACTTTAGGAAGCCCTCGATCGCTTTGCCAGTGCCATGCCCCTTTGATTCTTTTCTTGCGTAGATGAAGGGCTTGGACATTTCGTAGGCAAGGGCTGAGCCGAATACGAGCCCGGAAGTTGGCACGGATGCTAATGTGTCAAACTCACCCACATTTTTTGTAACAGTATCTTTCAATGCGTTTATCGTAAGCCGGAAATATGCTGGAAAGCTCGGCAAGACGCGCAGATCAATGTAGTACGGGCTCTGCTTGCCGCTTGCAAGAGTGAACACCCCGAACTTTAGTGAATTGCTCTTGAGCAGGAACGAAGCGAACTCGAGTATAAAATCCTTAGCAGGTGGCATCATACAATACAAGTAAAAAAGGATTTATTTTAACCCTTCATGACACAGACTGCATGCCGGAGATATGGCTCCGATACGGCACGACCGACGTGGTACTGGATATAAGGTTTGAAAATCTTGCAAACCAGGTCTCTGCAGGTTTTAAGGTCATGCCGGAAGAAGAAATCAGAGCTGCAATCGCCGACGTGCCCCTGACGGACAACATGCTCATCCTTGCGCTGTCAGGCTCGAAAGCTGCAGGAAAAACTGTTACGATACTTGCAGAGCAAGCTCGCGCAAGAGGATTCAATTTTGCAGTCGACGTACCGCGCAGATTAGCCGGTGCGCTTACGGCCAGCCTGGCAGGCAAAGAGACAATTTCGATAAACCGCATCGACTACCAGTCGCTGCAGGATCGGATGAGTAGGTTCCAGAGCGCTGTGATTGTATCAAGAGTCGCGTACGACCCGCTTTTTGGATTTGCCGGCGCGCCCACTTCGCTCCTGCGCAACCTGCTTGCAGACTCGATGGCTGAAGCTTTCAAGGCAAGGAAGAATAACAGACCGGCTCCCGGCGTGCAGGGAGGGCCGCTCAAGGTAGCTGCTTCTGCAGCCGCCGGTATCACGGCGACGTCTGTCGAGCTTGTTGCCAGCAGCGAGGGCATGGCAGGAGTTCACACCGGGAGCATCAATGAAGCATTTGAAAAGTCCGTCACGCAGCTCCAATCGATCTCAGCAGTTGATACAGACCCGGCCAAGTGCGCCATAATAAGCGCGAGCAGCGATGCTGGCATGCATTCAACACTCGCCGGCTCGCTCAACTCGCTCTGGAACTCTGTCCACGCAGTCAAAAAGGGCGGCTCGGCAATATTGCTTGCGGAAAACCGCGAAGGAGTCGGCGGCGGCGCGCTTCAGATGCTCATAGAAGGCCTGCTTAGACCCGAGCAGCTGCAGCAGAGCCCCTACATCGATGGCCTAGAGCATTTGTTGTTTATTGAAGAGCTACGGCAGGAATATGAGCTGGGGCTAGTTTCCACGCTGCCGCACTATTATGCCCGGACAAAGCTTGGTTTTTCCACCTATGCCAGCATGAAGGACATAATTGACAAACTGCCGGAAAAGCACGGCAAGAATTTCAAGGCGATAGTCCTGTCAGATGCAGATATTGTGCTTCTCAAGCCCATGGCATGATCGAGGTCGGGATTGGTGCGCATATCACAGCAATCCCAAGCGCTACGAAGAATAGTGCCTTGCGCTTTGGAGACAGGAGTGTGACGTCGTCAAGCGGCGCACTTTCTGGTGACTTCATACTGAAGAACAGTACCAAAATTGCCATGGGGTAGAACCCGCGGGCAAACAAAATCGCAATGCTGACGTAAGTCAGGATCTTGTGCCAGCGCACCCCCAGTGCGGATCGCGCGAGGTGTCCACCATCAAGCTGCCACGCCGGCATGAGGTTGAGAAAGGTGATCAGAAATCCGAGCCAGGCCGCAAAGAGCACCGGCGACGCTACAAGCACTGTTCCTTCTGTCACCATGCCTGTCATGTGCATCGTGGCTATCATTAGCAAGCTTTCCCCAAACGGAAGAGGAGCCAGCTGATCTCCTAGTTTTTGTGCTTCTTCGGCAGATATGAGCGTCGAAATAGTAGAGCCGTAAATCGAGACTATCATCGTCACTATCAGCCCCGCTATCGGACCGGCGATGCCCACGTCAAACATGACATTCCTATTGGTCATATTGGCCCTCAACACTATTAGTGCCCCGAATGTGGGCAGAATCCCGGGAATACCGGGTATGAAGTATGGCCACGAGGCCTTGATACCATATTTCCTGTTTGCAACCACATGACCGAGCTCGTGTATGCCTAGTATTCCTATCAAGGATACAGTATAGATGGCTGCTAGAAATACCGGGTCCTGCAGCTGCGTTCTGGCAAGCGGCGAATCAGATCTGATTATCCCGTCGACAAACACCAGAGAGACTGCAGCGATGAAAAGGAAGAAAGGTATTGACTGCCGATGTCTGCTTTTTGGTTTTTTCTTCTGCATCTTGAATACGCTGATGATTATGCCGTCCTGTATAGGAAGTCTTATTGCAGAAGACAGGGTGGGCATTAGCCTCCAGAAATAATTCGACCGCTTGGCTGTAGCAATCATGCCTACCTTGCCCAGTTCCTTCAGCAGGGAAGGGAACTTTTCCTTGACTTCGGCGTCGGCTATAAGAAATTCGACATAGTCCTCCCTGACATTCAGCTGAATGTCCTTTACCGTAAAGAATGAAGATAAGATAGGAACGACGCGAGAATACCCGCCGCTCAGGAAAGTGGTAGCCACCGACATTGCTGGGTGCCAACGCCTTAAAATATTATCCCTGCAGAGACCTGTAAGGTTAAATAGTGTGTTTCTGTTTTTAGTTGTTGCTTTGCAAACTGCTCTGCGGAAAGTAGGCGACTGTGTTATACGCCGCTGCGATGAGAGCGATCTTGCGGCGGTGATTGACATCAACATGGTCGCGCTGCCAGAGCACTACTCGGACTACTTTTTTGAATCAATTCACCGCGAGCTGCCAGAAGCCTTTATCGTCGCAGAGCTGGACGGCAAGGTAGTCGGCTACATTATGTGTAAGATCGAGTTTGGGTTCTCCAATTTTCGCAAGCTTGGCTTCGTCAAGAAGGGGCATGTAGTTTCCGTGGCGGTGCTTGAGGAGCATAGAGGCAAGGGCCTCGGCAAGGCGCTGATGCTTGAAGGAATTAACGGCGTGATGCACAAGAAGAGCGATGAGATCTACCTTGAAGTCAGAGTCAGCAATACCGGCGCGATCAAGATGTACGAGAGGCTGGCCTTTGAGATAAAATCCAGGTTGCGCTCATACTACAGGGACGGAGAGGACGCTTACCTGATGGCGCTGGAGTTGAGCTAAAAAGATTATTAAGATGCTGCTGATGCCCTTCCGCTATGAACGTTAAACGAAGGGGCAGCAGGGGAACCGGTGCCGCCCTTCTTGTTATTTCCATTCTCGCGTTCATAGCCTACGCTTATTTCCTGTTTGGCAGCGAGTGGGGCATGTTGGTACTGCAGTTCACCGTGTTGGGTGCAGTTGCTGTCCTGTTGACCGTGCTCGGGTGGATCGGCTATACGATGCTCACCGCGCCAAGGGAAAGAAAAGACCTAACGTCTGACTGAAACGTCAGCCACGATCTGAAACATTCTCGGTCCCACTTCTCTGACGACCCTGACTCCCAGAATGTGATGATCATATTTTGCAAAAGTTTCGTGTGTGACCTTTAACCCCATTTCCTGGCTTGCCTTCTTGCCGTCTGCCTTAATGTGAGCAAAGTAATGCACGATGCCTTTTTCCTTCAGCGCAAGCACTGCAGAATCGACAAACTCTTTTGCTCTTTCCGGCAGCGGCATGAGAACCCTGTCAGCTTGCCCGGCAAGGCTGGCCTTTATCACTTCAACGGCGTCACCACATATTGAAAAAACCCTGTCCTGCACCTTGTTCAGTTTCGCGTTGATCCTGTCGAGCTCGCTGGCGGCTGAATTGGAGTCGATGCTGTAGACCCTGCACGTCTTGTTTGCTTTTGCTATCACGACTGAATACGTGCCGACGCCAGCAAACATGTTGACGATTGTTTCATTTTCGCCCACCATGGCGGCTATCCTTTGTCTTTCAGTTGACAACCGCGGCGAAAAATATGTCTTGGCAACATCCACTTTGAACCGGCAAGCATGTTCCTTGTACTCTGTTATTGTCCTGTTTTCGCCTCCAATTAACTCCAGATCGCGGACTCGGGAGTCGCCTCTCACTGGAGAGACCTGAGCAAACACCGTCTTGGCAGTGTTGACGTTGGCCAGTATCGCGCCAGCTATCAGCTTCTTTTTTGGCATCAGCTCGTCGGGGATCTTTATAATTACAATGTCGCCTATCTGGTCGAAAGCAGAGTAGACCTGCGCGGTTTCTTCTGGGGTCAGAGTGCTGCCAAGAACCTGTTTTAGCATGCGCGGCATTAGCGATTCTTCACGTAATAATAGTTGCCAGATTGTTTCTGCTCGCGGTCAAGCCGGCCGTCTTCCTTGTTGACGCGCGGCCTGCCTGTCGTTTCGTCTCGCCTGTATGTTATTGAAAGCGCCTTGAGGAAGCGGTTCATACCCTCCTCCTTTCTCATGGGCGCGGTTGCCAAACCTCTCACGCTGGGTTGTCCCTCAAAAATTACCATCGTGTCTGCTACAAGGTCTATCAGTTGCATATCGTGGTCGATGATTATTGCAGATTTGCCCTGCGCTCTTACAAAGCGCTGGAGGAACTTTGCGATCGCTATCCTGTCCTCCGCGTCAAGGAATGCAGACGGCTCGTCCAGCGCGTAAATATCTGCTTCGCGCAGGAGCGACGCAGTCACCGCGACTTTCTGGAGCTCGCCACCGCTCAGGTTCCTGACGCTCTTTTCGAACAGCTTCTTGACGCCCATCGGAATGATTATCTGTTCTTCCACTGGCGAACCTTCTACCGGACTCTGGTAAGCGGTATACATCAGCGATCTGACATCGCCTTCATACTCCTGATTCAGGTATTGCGGTTTGTACGATATCTTGGCGCCTACATCTATCGTGCCCGAGTCGGGCTTGTCGACTCCGGCCAGCATGCGCATGAATGTCGTCTTGCCGAGCGCGTTTGCGCCCACGATCCCGACTATTTCGCCTTTCCTAACCGTGCCGGCCGCGATTTTCAGGTTGAAAGACGGGAACGATTTTGCAAGGTCAGAGTAGCTGGCTGCCGGAACGTCTAGAATGACGTCTTCGTTTATCGCGCTGATATCAAACTTGAATGCCCTGTCGCGGAAGCGCACGTTTTCTGCCGGAAGGAACCCTTCGAGGAAGTTGTTGATGCCTACCTTGGTGCTCTGCATGCCCGAAACTATGCCGTATGCGCCCGGTTCCCCATAGATAATATGGACATAGTCAGACAAATAATCTAAAAGCGCCATGTCGTGCTCTACTACCATCACGCTCTTGCCGGCTTCAGCCAGCTCTCTAATCACTTTGGCGACTGCGAGCCGCTGGTAAACGTCGTTGTAAGAAGATGGCTCATCAAAGAAATAGTATTCAGCGTCCTTTGCTGCAGCGACTGCGACTGCGAGCCGCTGCAGCTCGCCTCCACTCAATTGCGAAATATCACGATCAAGTATGTTCTGCAACCCCAGCTGCAGTATCAGCTTGTCGGCTAAATTGCGCTCGTCGTACTTGCTCAATAATTCCTGGGTTGTCCCCTTGAACGCTTTTGGAATAAGATATACAAGCTGCGGCTTGATGCTTGCCCGCATCGTGCCATCCGCAATTTTTTCAAAATGCGATTTCATTTCAGTGCCCTGATAATACTTCAAAACTTCATCCCACGAAATGTCATGATCGTATTTGCCGAGGTTGGGCTTCATGTTGCCTGACAGAACGTTGACGATCGTTGACTTGCCAATGCCGTTTCTGCCTACCAATCCTACAACTGCGCCTTTCTTTGGCGTTGGCAGTCGGTAGAATCTGAAAGAATTGATACCGTACTGGTGGATTTTATCGGTCGAAAGCTCTTTCGCAAGGTTGACGATTATAATGGCGTCAAAGGGGCATTTCTTTATGCAGATTCCGCAGCCCGTGCAGAGGTCCTCGGAGATGAGTGCCTTGTTGTCCTCAGGCCGCTGGACAATGCACGCGCCGCCGGTCTTGTTCACTGGACAGTAGATGATGCACTCCAGCCCACATTTCTTTGGCTGGCACAGCTCCTCGTCAAGTACCGCTACTCGGTGCGTATTATCTGCTTCAGAATTGCCCAATTACATGTAATTTTTGCAATAATGCATTATATAGATATGCCCAGAAGTTATGGGTCCTAATCAAAGTATCTTCTCATGAAATCGGACATTTTTAGCTTGCCGGCCACCTCAACGTCGTAAATGTCTCGGTGCTTGTCTGAAAAATGCTTCAACGTAAGTCTTACCTCGTCCCCACAGATTTTGCACCTTGCCTTCCCGAACATGCAATAACCTTGGCCGCCTGTCCTTTTGAATCCTTTGGCTATGCAGGGAGCAACATTAAATTAGCCCTCTGGTAAATGTCTGGATAAGCCGGTCATAGCGGCAGGGTGCGACCCGGTCCCATTCCGAACCCGGAAGTCAAACCTGCCGTCGCTGCTGTGTTACTGATCTGCGTGAGCGGTCGGGAAGCAGCAGTGCTGGCATCTTTTACTTATCAACGTACTCACCCAAGTGAATACTCTTCACGAGCCGCCTGATGTTGTATGCTATTCTGTCTATTGCTGTAAAGGCCGGCGCAAGCCCGTCCGGCTCCCACGCCCGGGTCTCGATGATGCAACAATAATTTGCCACCTTGACTGTTATTCTTTTTACTTCTTCCTTCATGATATAGCGCGCAAATTCCTCTGACAGTGTCGTATCCTTGTCCAGCATGTTTGCTATCACGCCTCCGCTCCATCCCATGCTGGTCACCTTGCCGTTATGAAGCTGGAAGTAGGGCGCGGCGTCAAGTAGCTTGTGGGCGTTGTCGTCGGTGTCAACGATAGAGTTGTTTTCTACAAGACAATAGACATTGTAGAACGGCCCCATGCGCATAACGTCCTCGACACCGAGGAAGTCGACGTTGCCGCTCGCGAACCTAAGGAAGCCGTCCCTGTTTGAAAGCCAACGCTCAAAGTACGGCCGCTTCATCGGATGCACGTCCAGCTCCATGCTGCCTATTCTGCAGCTAAAGCCTTGATCTTCCAAAGCATTCGCAAGTGCGCCGATCTGGAACACAGGCATCCTGCTCACACTGCCTGCTTTTCGTCCTCCATCAAGAGTTTTACAAGCGTTCTCACACCAAAGCCCGTTGCGCCTTTGGGATTGTAGCTCTTCTCGTGCGTCCCGTCCTGAGTCCAAGCGGTCCCGGCTATATCGATGTGCACCCAAGGCGTGCTGTTGGCGAAATTAGATAGGAACGCGGCAGCTGTTATTGCGCCGCCTGCTCTACCCCCGATGTTCTTGATGTCCGCATAGGTACTCTTGATCTGATCGTGGAATTCATCATAGAGTGGAAGCTCCCACATCTTTTCCCCGGTCTTTTCGGCAAGCTTGCGCATCCTGTCTGTCAATTGTTTGTTAGTCCCGACAATTGCGGCGACGTTGGCGCCAAGCGCGATTATGGCGGCGCCCGTGAGCGTCGCAAGGTCAATTACCGCTTTGGGACTATAGGTGGCTATGCCGTAAGCAAGGGCGTCGGCAAGTATCATACGCCCTTCAGCGTCAGTGTTGAGTACCTCGACTGTCTTGCCGTTGTACATCTTGATTATGTCTCCCGGTCGGTATGAGGTCGCAGAGGGCATATTTTCAACTGACGGAACGATGCCTACCACATTGACAGCCAGCTTCATTGACGCGACTGCGCGCATGACTGCAAGAACTGTGCAGCCGCCGCACTTGTCAAATTTCATTTCGTCCATCTTTTCTCCCGGTTTTATTGAAATGCCGCCGGTGTCAAATGTGACTGCTTTTCCCACAAGCAGATATGGTTTTTGTTGCGGATCGCTGCTGCCATTGTATTCTAGAATTATCAATTTTGGAGGGTTGTTGCTTCCCTTACCGACTGCCACAATGCCTCCCATACCCATGTTTTCCAGCTCATAGCGGTCAATGACCCGCCCCTTCATGCCGTGCTCCTGTGCTAGCGAGAGGGCTATGCTTGCAAGCTGGGCTGGTGGGCAGTCATTTGGCGGAAGATTGCCAATGTCCCGGGCAAAGTTCACAGCTTCTACGACGTGGCTTGCCTTGTCAGCGACTGATTGGAATTTTGGAGAATCGGAATTGATAAGTAAAGCAATTTCTTCGATCTTTATCGACGGCTCTTTTGCCTCTTTGTACTTATCAAAAGAATAGAGAGCAAGGGTCACTCCTTCTGCCATGGCTTCAATGAGCCCTTCATCAAGGTTTGAAAACTGCAAGATCGAAAACTCTTTTGTAGCCAGCTCTTTTGCTTTCTGAGCCGCCTTGCCGGCGGATATTCGCGCGCTCTCGTCTGTGAACTTGTCCTTCTTGCCTAGGCCAAGCAGCATTATCTTTTTCATTGGCCCTTTTCCCAGAGTATATACTAGGATCGACGAGCCAAAAGTCCCTTGGAATTCCTTGTTTTGCAGCGTCTCCTTTATTGAAGCAAACACGACTGGGTCGAGCTCCTTTGACTGCATAAAGTCGAGCTCGCCTTCAAATACGCCTATCACAAGAAGCGAAGTCTGCCTCTGGTCTATCCTAGCTTTTTCGACTTTGACCTGCACCATGATAAAAGACAAAACGGGCATCTTTATTTTAAACTATTCAAAAGGGACTCTGGCACCGTGGCTGAGCATTGTAACCAGCCTTTTGAACACGTTGGTCGGTGTGTAGCACGATTTCGGGGTGCCTCCATATTCGCATGCCCCGGAAATGTCGCCGGCCTTGCCGCCCCTGAACATGCCTACAATGATCTCGCGCACAACAGGCAGTAGTCCCGAACGCGCGCCGTGCGCCCCGTTTCTGTTGACAAGCCAGAACATTCTTGTCGCATCGTAACCGGGCGGAAAGATTATCTCCTTTGCTTTCTTTGCCTCCTGTGAATAGTAGTGTCCGGCAATCCTTATCCAGCCCCGTGAAAGCGTGCTTGCTGCCTTCGCAAACTTGGCGCATGAGTAGCATTTATCGTCGTAGATGAGAAGCGGCCGCTTGAAAGGCGACGATAGCGACACATGTAATATTACCTCGCCGATCTTTTAAAGCTTGAGCGGAGAAATTACAGAGCTATGTTTTTATTTTCCTGTAAAGAGCTTTTTCTTATCTTGCAGTTTACGCGTGATGATAAACATGGGCTTTAACATGCGTTATCTCGACCTGAAGAGAAGGATCAGGGACGTGCGCATGTGGGCGATACAAGGCATCGCGGAGGCCGGTTCGGGCCACCCCGGGGCTTCATTCTCTGCAGCCGAGATAATGGGCACCTTGTATTTCCGGACGATGAAGCATGACCCTTCAAACCCTACTTGGGAGGACCGTGACTATTTCATCAATTCAAAGGCGCACTCTGCCCCCGGCTTTTATTCGACGCTTGCAGTTGCCGGCTACTTTCCGCCGGAGGAAATCAGAACCCTGCGAAAGCTTGGGTCCCACCTTCAGGGCCATCCGGTCAGGTATTCTGAGCACCAAAAGCACCACAGCGTGCCGGGAGTCGAATACTCTGGAGGTTCGGAGGGCATCGGGCTTTCAGTCGGGATTGGCATCGCGCTTGCCAAAAAACTTGACAGGGAAAAGGCAAAGATGAACAAGGTCTACGTCCTGATTGGCGACGGCGAATCAAATGAGGGCCAGATCTGGGAGGCTTCGATGGCCGCAGGAAAATTCAAGCTCGACAACTTGGTTGCAATTCTGGATCGCAACCGCATTCAGCAGGACGGTTTTACCGAAGATATCATGCCCCTCGACCCGACAAAGGACAAGTGGGCGGCTTTCAACTGGCAGGTCTTTGAAGTCGACGGCCACAAGGTGGAGCAAATAGTCGACGCGCTGTACAAGGCCGCTCGGGTGCACGACAAGCCCGTAATGATTGTAGCCAACACGATCAAAGGCAACGGTATACGCCACATGGCAAACAATCCCCAATGGCACGGCAAGGCGCCGCCAAAGAGGCAAACCGAAGTATTACTCGAAGAGCTGGAGAGCGAATGTCTGATCGCTCCGTCCATAATCGCCGGCGAACGGGAGAACTACGAAGACAAGATTAGGAAGGTCGAGCGCGAGGGAGTCGACATGATCCATCTTGATGTAATGGACGGCCGGTTCGTGCCAAACACGACGTTTTTCGCTGACACCATCAAGAAGTTAAGGCCCTCTACCAGCCTGCCTTTTGACGCACACTTGATGATTGAAAAACCGCTAGAGCAAATACAGGAATACATCGACGCTAGGTGCGACATTATCACCGTGCATGCAGAAGCCTGCACTGAAAATGAATTCAAGGAAATTCAGGAGCGGCTTATAAACGCCGGCATCAGCCCTGGCATCGCAATCAATCCCGGAACTCATATGCCAAAGTGGCTCCATCGCAGTCTGCATGACCTTGATGTCATCATCGTAATGTCGGTCAACCCCGGCTTTGCGGGCCAGAAATTCATGCCTGAAGTGCTGCCAAAAATGATGGCAGTCAACAAGGAGCTAATGGAGCACGGCTTTAGGGGCTACATCGAGGCCGACGGAGGCATTGATGCCACGACGCTTCACCAGGCCTATGACGCCGGTGCTAGGATTTTTGTTGCTGGTGCTGCAGTTTATGGTGGCGGCGACATACACGGCTCGGTCATACAGTTGAGGCACAAGGCAGCAGTGGCGCTTGAGAAAAGGCTTCTCAACCATTCGACTCGGCTCAACGTAAGGTCTGACTGGATGAAAGCCCGTAAACATATATTGATTCCATACGCAAATGAGCTTGGGATAGAGGAAGAGCTCCATGCTATTAAGTAGCGAGAAGAAAACCGCGGACATGAGGAGCGCGTATGGCGATACTCTCGTGGAGCTCGGAAGGGACGACCCCCGCATTGTATGCGTCGGTGGTGATACAACCGATTCTCTCAAGACAAAGAAATTTGGGGACAAGTACCCAGACCGGATGTTCAACGTCGGGATCGCGGAGGCCAACCTTGTCTCGGTGGCAGCCGGTCTCTCAATAGCCGGCAAGATTGCATTCGCCAGCACCTACGCCGCGTTTATTCCCGGCAGGTGTGTAGACCAGATCCGTAACGCAATTTGCTATCCAAGCCTAAACGTAAAACTAGTTGTTTCCCACGCAGGCCTCACTGTCGGCCCTGACGGCGCCTCTCACCAGCAGATCGAGGATATTGCAAGTATGAGGACGATCCCAAACATGAGGGTGATTGTACCGGCAGATGCCGTCGCAGTCAAGCACCTGATAAGAACAATAGCGCGCACGCCAGGCCCGTTCTACCTGCGACTTGCAAGGCCCTCAAGCGAAGTGATATATGCCGACAACGCCGAGTCGTTTTTGATTGGCAGAGGCAACGTACTTGAAGAAGGCTCTGACGCGACGATCATAGCATGTGGCCTGATGGTTGTGAGGGCGATTGAAGCTGCAATGGAGCTCAAAAGAAAGGGTGTTTCATGTAGGGTGGTTGACATGTTTTCGATAAAGCCGATTGACAGTGAGCTCGTAGTCAAGTGTGCCAAGGAGACCGGCGCCATAGCGACGGCAGAGGAACACAACATCCTCGGTGGCCTTGGTGGAGCCGTGTCGGAAGTTACTGCCGAAACCTATCCCGTGCCGGTCAAACGCGTGGGCGTGCGCGATACGTTTGGCGAGTCTGCCCGTGACGAAGAAATAGACACGCTGCTCGAGATATACGGGCTGACCGCAACAGAAATAGCAAAGGCGGTGCTTGAAGCAAGGAGTAGGAACAGGAAATAATGAAGATCTTCCTCGACACAGCAAGCATTGAATCGATCAAGAAGTACAACGATATGGGGTTGGTAGACGGCATCACGACCAATCCCACTCTGCTATCAAAGGAGAAGGGCAACCCGGCAGACATTATGCGCCAGATTGTCAAGATAGTCAATGGGCCGGTGAGCCTTGAGGTTGTTGGCACCACCACTACTGAAATGATCGAAGAGGCCCATAGGCTCAAGAAATATGGCCCAAACGTTGTGGTCAAGATCCCAATGATCCCTGATGGCTTGAAGGCTGTCAAGAAATTAAGAGAGGCAGGGATCCAAACAAACGTCACTCTTATATTTTCGGCAAACCAGGCAATTCTGGCAGCCAAGGCAGGCGCCGCTTATGTGAGCCCCTTCATTGGCAGGCTCGACGACGCGGGGCAAGAAGGCATGGCAGTCATCAGGGAGATAGTGCCTATTTTCAAGAACTATCAATTTGACACAAAAGTGCTTGTCGCAAGCGTCCGTCACCCTCTGCACGTAATCGACGCGGGCAAGATCGGTGCCCACGTAGTTACACTTCCGCCAGACATACTGGGAAAGATGCTTGCGCACCCGCTTACCGACAAGGGACTTTCTGCTTTCCTGAGCGACTGGGAAAAAGTCAAGAAGGAAAACCCTAATCTGGTCATTTAGCTGCGCAGCAACTTGATCACTTTTTTCGGGATGTCCTGCAGCCTACTGACGGAGATCGCCTTTTCGTAGTTGAGGTATTTCAGGTTGTGACCAATGCCTACAGAGTCGTTAACGTTTCTACCCACCCCTATTGCTACCATCCGGATGCCCATCTTCCTGTACGTGAGCACCATAGTCCTGACCGAGTCAAAGTCAGACGGCTCGCCGTCTGTCAGCGTGACAAGAATGTCAGGCTTGAATGATTTCAGTACAGGCTCGAGGAGACCGTAGACCTCTGCTAAGGGTGTGCCACCACTCGCTCTTATCTGCACAAGGCGCCGGGCACTCACTACGGACCATTTGATATTTGGCGGCTTGATGACCCAGCATTTTACTTGTCGCTTGTCAGTGCTAAATGCATAGACTGCGAACTTTATCCCCAGGTAATGCAGCCCTTCACAAAGTGCGATCGTCGCCTGCTTGTATTCCAGCTCAACATCGGCGATACTACTTGAATGGTCCAGAAGGATCGCAACCTTTGTCTTGATCGATAATCTGAAATCAGAAAGGAAGTTTTTGGGTAGCGCCTCGATATAGCTTTCCACATCAAATTCGTCGCCGGTTTCATCGTGCCGCTCGACCCACCCGGTCTTCCAGTCCCGAAAGGCAGCCTTAACTTTCCGTATCAGGTCGATGTCGTAGATCTGTGTCTCATCGACGTCCATCTTTTCTGGTACGCTCAACCCAAAGTCCTCAAGGGATTCGTAGCCCTTGTTCTCAGTCTTTTTGCTTTCCTTGACAAGTGTCTCGAACTCGCGTAGCACGTCGTGGCCTTCATAGATCTCTTTCGTCTTTTCCTCCATGTTTTCTTTCTTGTGCCGCATCCTCACCACCTTTTCCACCTGCTTGAGCAGGTCGCTCTGGTTGAGCGATGCGCCAACTCTCGTTCTTGGCGCCAGAACAGGGATTGAAACAAGTGGGTCAAGCTCGAGTATCTTGATCAATTTTGGGATGTGCTGTTCCACCCATTCGGTGCTGTAGTTGTTGTCTATGGCCCCCCTTATGATCTCATTTGCATAGTCGGTTGCCCTTTTCACCTTGTCAAACTCGCCTCCGAAAAGCTCGCCCTTCAGATAGCCTGTCAGGAAGTACTGCGAAAAAGCCTCCGCTATCTTGTACCGCCCATAGATTGAGTTGAGCAATTGGCGCGACATCCAAGAAATACCCTCATTGAAAACCAGCTCGCTGCCCATCCCTTCCCATTCTCGCAGGCCGAGAATCTCTATACGCTTTGTCTCAAGCGTGTTGAGTAGAAAGCCAAAGGCGTGCTCATAGCTCAGCACCTTTGTGGAATGCTTCATCCTCGTAGATTCGTACCAAAGTGCAACACGCCACTGTCGGTATTTCTGAAAGTCGGTGCCCGGATAGTAATTTAGTAGAGGAAGTGTTATCTGGTTCTTGTCCGGTTTGGCCGTTGGAACCTTGTCCGGCATCAAAATTATGACCACCCTGTTGTTGCCGGACCACCTTCTGGCCAGAAAAGTTGCAATTTCAAGGAGTACGTCGTTTCGCATGATAGAGATGGCAATCTTTGTGGCTGTCATTACTTGTCGCCAAAGATCGACGTTATCATGTCCATTACTTTCTGGTACTCGATCTGCCCCCACTGATCGTATGCGTTTGCATAGACGACTTCGGCAGCGCGGCGGCCGGAAAGTCCAGTATTGAGCATCTTGGCAAACGCTATCGTTTCGCGAAGCGATGGGCTGTAGTACAATTCTTCTACAGCAGCCGCTTCGCGCAGGTTCTTGGCCAGCTGGATGGCGTGCTTGACGTCCTTGACCTTTGACTCCTCTATGGTTACGTGCCGCCGGACGATGTCAAGCTCGACTTCCTCCGGCGGGTATTCAAGCCTCATCCTAACCGGGAACCTGCTCAATAGTTGCGGCGGCAGCTCCTTTGTGCCAACATGCGATAATGGATTGATTGTGGCCATCACGAACCAATCGTCGGCAGCTTTTATGATCTGCCCTTCAGCTTCCTTGAGCACCAGCTGGCGCCTGTCGTCGAGCGCCTCGTCAAGCCTGAGAAGCACATCTGCTTCAGCGGCGTTCAGCTCGTCGAGATACAGTATTGTCCCGCTGCGCATCGACTTTACCAGCACGCCTTCGACGAAGCTTATCTCGCCCTTGTCAAGGGTCCTGGAGCCCACCAGGTGCGACTCCCTTGTCCGGAGGGAAAAGTTGACGGAATCTAGGTCCTTTTTCATCCCGAAGGCAAATTTCCTCACAAGCGTAGTCTTGCCGGTGCCCTTGGGGCCAATTATCAGGACAAAGAGACCTGTTTTGTAAGCTTTTTCAAGTATTTCAATGGCGTTGTTCCAATCAAGGTAAATTATTTCCTCCTGGCTCCCAAATTTGCTTGTTGCTGGCGATTCCATCTACTTTTATAGCAACCTTAACAGTATTTGAGCGTTAAGTAATTGCCAAGCGATTTTGCAAGAAATGGCCCGCTAACCAGTCAAGGAATTAAAGCCCTTACCACTTCATGCGGGTAAGGAATATCTTCAATATTGCTGGAGATAACGAAAAACTGGTCTTTGCTATGATTGTCAAATGTGGATAAGTGCCTTCTAAAACTAGTTAGCAAGGACACGAGACATACTTTGAATACAACTCTAGAGACTCTAATAACAGATCCGAAACCGAACCGGAGTGCCGAGAACTTTAAGAGATGAGAAATAGGTGAAATCGTACTACATACTGCAATTTATTGACCGGATACGCTCAAATCTCTGACAAGAGACGATAACTCATGACTTCAGATCATGTTGAATTGCATTGGTACGTATGTAAAATATGTCATTCAGTATTCCTATTTGCAGGGGACCTCGAGGAGCACGCTAAGAATTCTGAACATAAGCAATAGGAATTGCTAAACTAGTTGGGTCTTGTGAGAGGCTGCGCAGTGCACTTTATGTCGTTCCTTCCTGATTGATTCCACCTGACATTGACGGATTTT
>WNEW01000317.1_pt1 | contig 23401 bp, 24 predicted proteins | sample 5399891 | NCBI WGS metagenome assembly WNEW01 (sample SAMN13153336, study PRJNA577476) | soil metagenome | isolation source: 40 cm grassland meadow soil pre-rain plot 5 | place: USA:California | collected 2015-09-08 | reverse complement strand
GAACTCGAGGCTCCGCGCGCGGTTGGCTTCGCGGGCGGAGTCGGCTGGCATTCGACTGGCTCTCCCCCCCGCGGCGTATTGTACCGACAATGCGGCCATGATTGCGGCGGCGGGTCAGCGGGCCTATGCCCAGGGGCAGTTTGCGTCGTGGGAGATGGAGGCCGATGCTGACCTGTCTCTCGAGGCGGTGGCGGTGTCCCGATCAGCGACGCGCCGCGCGGCGGCTGCAAGGAGAAGCTAAGATCCCGACCGTACATGGAAATGTCAATGGGCTGAAGGCCAATCACCTGCTGCGGCTGGAGCACCTGTACCGCCGCCGGGTGCCGGTCGACAAAGTGATCACCCCGGAGCTGGCCAGGGCCTGCACGGAATTATCCCACGAGATCCGGCGCCAGATCGGTCTCGTGATCACCCGCCGCGGGGCTATCGAGCAGGTGATCGTCGGAAGCGGGCGGGAACTGGTGCTCACCGACCTGTCCAGATTCCGTTTGGGTCGCCGGTTGTTGCGGGGTGTCAGGCTCGTCCATACGCACCTCCACAATGAGCCGCTCACGCAAGATGACTTGACCGACCTGGCGCTCCTTCGACTGGATCTGATCGTCGCCATCGGCGTGGGGCCCGACGGGTTGCCGGCCGATGTGTCCCTGGCTCATATCCTGCCGCCGAATCCACGGGGGCAGGTCTACGACGTGTGGGCCCCGTCTCCGTTCCACTCCTTCCAGTTGGAATGCGAGGCCTTCGTGGACGCGCTGGAAACGGAGTTGACGCGTGTGGCCTCCGACCATGTCGTGCAAGACGGCCAGGAGTCCGCGATCCTGATCAGCGTCTCGACGCGGAGCCGCGGGGATCAAGAGGAGCGGTTGGAAGAGCTGGCCGAGTTGGTCCGCTCGGATGAGATCACGGTGTTGGAGTCGGTGGTCCAGCGCTCCCAGGACATTCACCCGAAATACCTCCTGGGTAGCGGCAAGCTCAAGGAAGTGGTGATCAAGGCCTTGCAACGCGGCGCGGACCTGCTCATTTTTGATCAAGATCTGACGGCGGCCCAGATCAGGACGATCGCTGAAGTGACCGAGATGAAGGTCATCGATCGGACGCAGGTGATCCTGGACATCTTCGCTCGTCGGGCTCACAGCCGCGAAGGGAAGATTCAGGTTGAGCTGGCGCAGCTTCGCTACTTGCTGCCCCGGTTGTCAGGGAAGAGCACCGCGCTGTCGCGGTTGGGCGGCGGCATCGGAGGACGGGGACCCGGCGAGACCAAGCTGGAAACCGACCGGCGCCGGGTTCGCGATCGGATCGCCCACCTCGAGCGCGAGCTCGGCGCGTTCGCGCGTCACCGAGACCAGCGACGCGGTCGCCGGTTCCGCCGGATGGTGCCCATCATTTCCATCGTCGGGTACACCAACGCCGGAAAATCCACTCTATTGAACGCGCTCACGGAGAGCCATGTGTCGGTCCAGGATCGTCCGTTCGAAACGCTGGATACCTCCAGTCGCCGGTTACGTTTCCCCCGCGACCGGGAGGTGATCATCACGGATACGGTCGGATTCATTCGCGATCTGCCGAAGGATCTCATGGGGGCGTTCCGGACCACTCTGGAAGAGCTCCGCGATGCCGATCTCTTGGTGCATCTCGTGGACGCGAGCGCCAGGGACCTGCAAGGACAGGTCGAGTCGGTCGAGGCGATCCTGTCCGAGCTTGAGCTGGAACGGATGCCCCGGCTGCTGGTCTTCAATAAATGCGACCGACTGGCCCCGGAAGAGGCGGAGGCGCTGTGTCACCGGTACCGGGCGCTCGGCATCTCGGCGCTCCAGCCGACGACGCTGACGCCGTTGACCGACTGCCTCGAGCGGACTCTGGCGGATCGGTTTCAGCAGTTCCGGCTGGCGCATGCCGGCCCGATCAGGGTGGCATCGTCTTCAGTCGGGAGCGGAATCGGCGAACGGTGATCGACACGGGTGCGATCCGGATGCGTGGGAATCGGGGTGGACAGCAGCAGGCCACAGGGCCCGGGCGTTCAGGCCGGAAACGCGTGACGCGGATTCTGGCGGCCCTGGAGCGGAGCATTCCTCAGGCAAAAGTTGAGCTGTCGCACCGAAACCACTTGCAATTGCTGGTGTCGACGATCCTGTCCGCTCAATGCACCGATCAACGGGTCAATCAGGTCACGCCGAAGTTGTTCAGCCGCTACCGCCGGGCAGTGGATTACGCTGGAGCCGATCCCGCTCAGCTCGAGGCGATCATCCGGCCGACCGGATTCTACAAGAGCAAGGCGCGAAATCTCGTCGCCTGCGGCCGCGTGCTGACCGAGCAGTTCAGCGGGGAGGTGCCGGACACCATGGACGCGCTCGTGACGCTCCCAGGTGTCGGGAGGAAGACCGCCAACGTGATCCTGGGGACCTGTTTCGGAAAGCCGGCCGTGGTCGTGGACACCCATGTGAAACGGGTCTCGCAGCGACTCGGATTGGCGGCAAGCGGGGATCCGACGCGAATCGAGCACGCGCTGCAGCAGCTCATCCCTCGCCGAGCCTGGACACTGGGCTCGCAGAGGCTCCTCTTGCACGGTCGGTATGTCTGTGTGGCTCGGAAGCCGAAGTGTGAGGAATGCGCCGTGTACTCGGAGTGCAACTGGGCGGGCAAGCGACCACGATGATCACCAGCATGACCGGCTATGGAAGGCGGGAGGCCGTCTGGCGCGGCGGCTCGGTGGTGGCGGAGTTGCGTTCCGTCAACCACCGTTTCTGCGAGGTCGTTATCCGTCTGCCGAGAGCGCTGTCTTCTCTGGAGGACGACTTCAAGCGGAGGATCCAGCGTCGTTGCACGCGCGGACGGGTCGAACTGGCGGTCTCGCTGCATGGCGGGAAGGACAGCGGAAGAACCATCAGCCTTGACCGCTCCCTCGCCAAGCAGTACCATCGTCTCCTTGGCGATCTGAAGCAGGACCTCCGTCTCGGCGGAACGATCGACGTGGCGCTTCTCGCGGGGTTCAGGGATATCGTCTCGGTGTCGGATCAGCCGGTCGTCGACCGGCGGATGACCGGGATCGTCAGGCGTTTGATGACCGGCGCCTTGGCCGATCTCGACGCGATGCGCCGGCGTGAGGGCGCGGCCCTCGCGCGCGACGCCAAAAGCCGAATGCAGGTCGTTCGCCAGGCCGCGGCCAGCATCGCGACGAGAACGCCGCTGGTGGTTCAGGAGTATTTCGAACGCATGAAGGCCAGAGTGGAGAAGCTGGTCGGCTCAGGACAGGCTGATTCGGGACGCCTCCATCAGGAAATTGCGCTCTACGCGGATCGGTGCGACGTGACCGAAGAACTGACCAGGCTCGAGTCCCATCTCGCGCAATTCACCGCGGCGCTGAACAGCCGGGGGCCGGTGGGGAAGACTCTGGATTTTCTGCTCCAGGAAATGGGGCGAGAGGTCAACACGATCGGGTCCAAGGCCAATGATGCGGAGATCTCGACGCACGTCGTGCAGATCAAGTCCGAACTGGAAAAGGTCCGGGAGCAGGTGCAGAATATCGAGTGACGCCACGCCGCCTCGGCGAGTTCAGCCATTGAGTTGAGGCGAAGCCAGGGAGACAAGAAGGCAATGGAACGACGAGGGTTGTTATTTGTCGTGTCGGCGCCCTCCGGTGCCGGAAAAACGACGTTGTGCAAGGAGCTCATCTCGGTGGTGCCCGGGCTCCGGCACTCGATCTCCTATACAACCAGAAAGCCTCGACCGGATGAGCTTCACGGTCGGGAGTATTTCTTTGTCGAGGAGGGCCTGTTTCAGGAGATGGTGAATCGGAACGAATTCGCCGAATGGGCGCCTGTGTACGGGTCGTTCTATGGCACTCCCAGAACCGCGCTGACCGAGATGATCGAGAAAGGCGTGGACGTGCTGTGTGAGATTGACGCCCAGGGCGCGATCCAGATCAAGAAGAAGTTCGCGGATGCGATCTTCATCTATATCATGCCCCCCTCCATTGAGGCACTGCGGGCTCGACTGATCCAGCGGGGCGCGGACTCGCCGGAGGAGATCAACCGACGACTCCAGAAGGCTCGCGAAGAAGTGTGGAGCTACCGCGACTATTACTACATCGTTCGGAACGAGGACATGAAGCAGGCGCTGATAGAGTTGGAAGCCATCGTCCTCGCCGAGCGGATCAAGACGAAGCGAATAGATATGACCTGGATCGAGGAGAACTTTATTCGGGGGAAGGACGAGAAGCCGGCGGACCGCGGGGTGTCCGTCGCAATCGAGGAGGAGAAGCAAAAGCGATGATGGATGCATTGTCTTTGTTGCCTGAGCACAGACACGCACGGTTTGATTCCCGTCATCGGTTGGTGCTGGCTGCATCCCAACGTGCCAAGCATCTGCTGCAGGGTGGAAAGCCTCTCGGGATGTCGAAATTCACGAAGGACACCACGATCGCGCTCGATGAAGTTCTGCAGGGTCTCATCGAGTTCCTCGCGGGTAAGGAAGCCCGCCAAGCGATGAAAGACGCGAAGCGGGGCAGGGAAAGTGAAGTGGAACGGATGGCAATGGCGTCGACCGGCGAGGATGCCCGCGAAATCAAGAAAGAACTGAGCGTCTACGTGGATGACTCCCCCAAAGCCCCCGAGCCCGAAGCCGAGGACTAGGCGAAGGACTAGCCCGGACTATTCATGAAACATCTACTCCGACAGGCGATCCTCTCGTCCGGCACGGCTGTTCTCGCTCGGTCTCCTCGACGTATTGCAGCGAATACGCCTGCGTCGCCCTCACTTGCGAGCACCCGTGGCGGGCTTCGGTCTCACCTGTCTCGCAACGACGCTCATGAATAATCCGGGCTAGGGAGAACCATGATGCCGCCCGCAGCGAACCTCCGGTTTCTGGGAAAGCGGATCTTGCTCGGTGTGAGCGGGAGCATCGCCGCGTACAAGGCCGTTGGACTGGTCCGCGATCTGGTGCAGGAGGGGGCCGAGGTCACGGTGGTGATGACCGAGTCGGCCACGCGCTTCGTGCGCCCCCTCACCTTTGAGGTGCTTTCGGGGCACTCCGTCGCGACCGATCTGTTCGCTGCCAGTCAGGAGATGCTTCATTTGACCTTGCCGGAGCGAGCCGATGTGATGGTGATCGCACCTGCGACCGCGAACGTGCTCGCGAAATGCGCGCTTGGGCTGGCCGATGACCTGCTGAGCACGATCCTGCTCAGCGCCGGTTGTCCGCTCATTCTGGCCCCGGCGATGGACGGGGGCATGTGGGACCACGCCGCGGTCAAGGCCCACACGGAAACCTTGCGCGGTCGAGGCGTGACGGTGCTCGAACCGGAAGAGGGTCCCCTCGCCTCGGGGCGGGTGGGAAGGGGCCGTTTGACCGAGGAGCGCGTCATCCTCGCCGCGATCGAGGCGCGATTGAGTCCGCGGCGGGACTGGGTCGGCCAGCGAGTCCTGGTGTCGGCGGGACCGACGCAGGAAGCGATTGACCCGGTCCGGTACATTTCCAATCGTTCGTCCGGCAAGATGGGGTATGCGGTCGCGCAGGCTGCCCGTGAACGTGGAGCCGAGGTCGTGCTGGTGAGCGGGCCCACCGCGCTCGAGGTTCCCAGAGGCGTGGAGTATGTGCCGGTCTGCACGGCGGAGGAGATGGGGAAAGCGCTGATCTCCCGGTTTGCGTGGTCGACGGTGGTGATCATGGCCGCCGCGGTGGCCGATGTCCGTCCCAAACGGCCGTCGCCCGAGAAGATCAAAAAGGGTGCGACGTCTCTGCAGAGGTTGGAGATGGAGCCGACCGGCGATATTCTGGAGATGCTGGCCAAGCAGAGAACCAGCCAGGTCCTGGTGGGATTCGCGGCCGAGACCGGGCACGTCATAGAGCATGCGAAGGAGAAACTGGGACGAAAAGGGCTCGATCTCATCGTCGGAAATAATATCGCGGCTGAGGGCTCCGGGTTCGGGACGGATACCAACGCGGCGGTCCTGGTCGATCGCGACGGTCATGTGACCCAGCTCGACCTAATGCCGAAACGCGTCCTGGCTGATCGCATACTGGACGCCGTGCTGGGGCTGGCGTGGACGAGCAAGGGCCCCGCCCAGACGCGACCGCTCGGAAAGATGTAGACGCGCGGCATCGCCCAGCACAACTTGCGTGCTTCGTTTGACCCTTCCGTCTGAGGCTGCTAGAATGGCCATCGCTTCACCCACCAGACTGAATGTTCGGTTCCGGTCGTGAGTCGGCGTCCGGATGCGATGCCTATGTTCCGCGTTCTTGTCTTGCATGGCCCGAACCTCAACATGCTGGGGAAGCGCGAGCGGCCCGTGTACGGGGATGTCTCGCTCAAGGCGATCAATACCGCAATTACCAGGCTGGCCAAGCAAGAACGAGTGCAGGTCGAGATCAGGCATTCCAATCAGGAAGGGGAGCTCGTGACCTGGATTCAGGACGCGGGAGATCGATTCGATGCGATCGTGATCAATCCAGCCGGCTATACCCATACCAGCGTCGCCCTTCGTGATGCGATCGCGGGGGTGGCGCTCCCGACCATCGAGGTTCACCTGACGAATATCTACCGGCGCGAGGAGTTTCGGCATCGGTCCTACATCGCGGGGGTCGCGCTGGGCCAGATCTCCGGGTTCGGCCCGACAGGGTATCTGCTCGGAATCAAGGCCGCGGTCGAGCATCTCAAGGCGACGCGGGCGGCCGCAGCACAATGACGCCGGAGGACCTCGACGAGGGAAGGGAGGCAATGATTCGTGATTTCGACGGGGGATTTTCGCAACGGGGCTCGTCTCGAACTCGAGGGAGAGCCCTATTACATCGTCGAGTTTCAGCACGTCAAGCCCGGCAAGGGCGGAGCATTCGTGCGAACCAAATTGAAAAGCTACAAGACCGGCAATCTGCTTGATCGGACGTTCCGGTCCGGGGAGCGGTTTAAGGAGCCCGATCTGCAAGAGCGGGAGATGCAGTTCTTGTATGCGGCGGGAGACTCGTACACGTTCATGGACACCGAAAGTTTCGAGCAGTTTACCTACGAGAAGAAGCAATTGGGTGAGAACGCGGACCTCCTGAAAGAAAACATGGTGTCGACGATCCTCGTGTATGAGCACCAGCCGATCGCCGTCGAGTTGCCGATTTTCATCGAACTCAAAGTGGTTGACGCGGAACCCGGCGTCCGAGGAGATACCGCTTCGGGCGGGACCAAGCCTGCCGTGGTGGAAACCGGCGCGACCATCAAGGTCCCCCTGTACCTGGAAGTCGGCGAGGTCATCAAGATCGATACCAGAACCCGCGAATACGTGGAGCGTGTACGGTGAGCAAAGCCCGCGTCCCTCCTCGCCCGAGGAAAGAACCCGGCCAACTGGCTGCGGTGCCGAATCCCTTCCCCGACCTCTCATCGGGAAGCCAGGAGTTCATCGGCATGGGCGTTGACCGGCATCGGGAAATCCAAGAGCTGATCGACGTGCTGAAGCGGAACAACCTCGCGGAGCTGGAGTATGAACGGGATGGGTTCAGAATCTATGTGAAACGCGAGGCAGGTCCCGGCCAGGCCGCCGCAGCGAGGGACAGCGTTCCCGCCGGCTTGGAGAGGCACGCGGAGCGCCTCGCAGACTCGGGCCCGGCTGACACGGTCGGGAAGGTGACCATCACGTCCCCCATCGTCGGAACCTTTTACCGATCTCCGTCTCCGGACGCCGATCCGTACGTCGAGGAGGGCGATGTCGTCAAGAAGGGACAGGTCTTGTGCGTGGTGGAAGCGATGAAGCTGATGAATGAGATCGAATCCGAAGTGGACGGACGCATCGTCAAGATCCTTGCTGAAAGCACCAAGCCCGTAGAGTTCGGCCAGCCGTTGTTCCTGATCGATCCCGCACCAGCGCCCTGATCGTCTGATCCCGACGCAGGAGTCAGCCGATGTTCAAGAAGATTCTGATCGCGAATCGTGGGGAGATTGCCCTCCGGGTCATCCGAGCCTGCAAGGAGCTCGGAATCCGGACGGTCGCGATCCATTCCGACGTGGATACGAACGCGATGCATGTGCGGGCCGCGGATGAGCACGTCTGCATCGGTCCCGCCGAGGATGCCCTCAGCTACCGCAACATTCCGAACGTGCTGAGCGCCGCCGAGGTCACGGGCGCCGAGGCGATTCACCCGGGTTACGGGTTCCTGGCCGAGAACGCCCATTTTGCCGAGGTCTGCGAATCAATCGGGGTCAAATTCATCGGCCCGACCTCCGAGAACATCGCGGTGTTCGGGGACAAGGCGAAGGCGAGGGAGATCTTGGGGGGCCGCGGAATTCCGGTTCTTCCCGGCAGCCCCGGCGAGCTCCGCAGCGAGAGCGAGGCGCTCGAAGCCGCTCGCAAGATCGGGTTTCCCGTGATCATCAAGGCGTGTGCCGGCGGGGGTGGGCGCGGGATGCGGGTCGTGAACAAGGAGGAGGAGCTTGTCCGGGCGTTCCAGGCCGCTCAGACCGAAGCGAAATCCACGTTCGGGAACGAAGGGGTCTACCTGGAGCGCTACTTTCTCGAGCCCCGACACATCGAGGTTCAGGTGCTGGCCGATGAGCGTGGACGGGTCGTGTCCCTCGGAGAGCGCGACTGTTCCATCCAGCGGCGCTACCAGAAGCTGGTGGAGGAGACTCCCTCACCGGCGGTGGACGACCGGTTGCGGCGGGAGATCGGTCGGGTGGCGACCGAAGTGGTGAAGGCGGTTCATTATCGTAACGCCGGCACGGTCGAGTTCTTGCTGGACAAGGATCAGAACTTTTATTTCATGGAAGTGAATGCCCGCATCCAGGTCGAGCATCCGGTGACGGAGATGGTGACGGGCATTGATCTCATCAAGGAGCAGATCCGGATCGCCGCGGGGTTCCCGCTGGCATTCCGTCAGCAGGATGTCCGGCTGACGGGGCACAGTTTCGAGTGCCGGATCAACGCGGAATGTCCGGAGAAGTTCACCCCCTGTCCCGGTCTGGTGACGCGCTTCCGTCCCCCGGGAGGGTTCGGCGTCCGGGTGGATTCGGCGATGGAGTCCCAGAGCACGGTCGTGCCCAACTACGATTCGCTGATCGCGAAGCTCATCACGCACGGCCAGAACCGCGAGGAGGCGATGGCCAGGATGAGACGAGCCCTCGACGAGTTCGTGATCGACGGCATCAAAACCACGATCCCGCTGCACGTGCGAATTTTCAACGATGCCGAGTTTCAAAAAGGCCGGATCTCGACAGGCTTTCTGGAGCGGCTGCTCGCCCACGATTCCGTCTGAGACGGCCCCTAGTCTCCAACCCCCTGCGCATGATTACTTAGCCAGTGTCTGTTCCCTTCATCCATGCCTCCTCCCTCAAGGGCCTCTATGTGATTTTGGATGCGCAGGCGTTGCGAGACCGATCGCTCGTGGATGTGCTGAGGGAGGCCGCGTCCGGGGGGGCCCGGCTTTTTCAGTACCGTGACAAGACCTCCTCAGCGTTAGAGATGTACCGCCAGGCCCTCCTGCTCCGGCGGGCGGCAGCGGATGCGGGGGCGCTCTTGTTGGTCAACGACCGATGCGACCTTGCCTTGGCGGTGGATGCCGACGGAGTCCATCTGGGCCAGGACGACCTTCCCCTGTCCCTAGCCAGGAGCGTGCTGGGCTCCGGGAAAATCATCGGGGTTTCGACCCATGGGGCGGCCCAGGTCCGGGATGCGACCGAGGGTGGGGCCGATTACCTGGGGTTTGGGCCGATCTTTCCAACCGCCACCAAGCCTCGCCACGAACCGGTCATGGGCATAGAGGGGCTCCGCCAGATTCGGCCGCTGACGCGGTTACCGATCTTTGCGATCGGCGGCTTGACTGTTGATACGGTGGAGGCGGTGATCGGGGCGGGAGCGAACGGAGTGGCCGTCGTCTCCGCGATCATGGACTCACTTGACATTGCGGGAGCAGTCCGGGCGTTCATGGCACGCCTTTCATGATCAGATCGGCAAGCGTGCGGACGGCGTCCTCCGCGGCCACCTTGCCCAATCCTGCGTCCCGTGCCTGAGCGAGCATGGGCTCATGGCGAAGTGGACCGAGCACCGGGACTCCGCTCAGCTCCTTCACCAGCTCGACCGTGGAATCTCCCTGTCTCGTGTCGATCGCATCCGGCCTCTTCCAGGATGGCTCCGAAGGGATCGCGGCGTGATTCAGCACGATCCCGAGAATGGCGATCCGGCGCTGTCTCAGCGCCTCGACCGTCAGCAAGGCGTGATTCACGCCACCCAGCGTGGCCCGTCCGACCACCACGGTCGGGAGCCCGAGCCGGGCGATGAGGTCGCGGACATTGAAGTGATGGCCGATCGGCACTAGTACCCCTCCGATGCCCTCCACCACCATCAGCGTATGACCGGCTGCAAGCCTTTCGTACGCCGTCAGGATGCGATCCATCTCAATGACGGTTCCCGCTTGCCTGGCGGCTGCCAGGGGAGCCAGCGGAGCCGCGAGACGGTAGGGACCAATGGCGTCCACAGGGTCCACCGCTCCTCCGGCGGCCCGTAAGTACTCAGCATCGGACAGGGTGGAGCCGCGTTCCCCGACGCCCGTTTCCACAGGCTTCATGACCCCCACGTTGAGGCCACGCTGCCTGAGGCAGATCGCCAGGGCTGCCGCCACCACGGTTTTTCCAACGCCGGTATCGGTGCCGGTGACGAAACAGCCACGAGTCATAGAAGGGAGCCAATAGCGAATAGCGAGCGGCCAAACGCGAGGATCGCCTTGAGCCGCAAGAGCGAGCGGTGCTGAGCTGCTGGCTACTTGCGACTCGCTCTCACCTGTTCTCTAAAGAATCCGGCTGTCCAGATTCCAGACCTGGCCTGACGCGTCCTTCATCAGCGCCAGATGATGGACGAACCGGGCGATTTCTTCCAGATCAGGGGAGCGTCCCAGCGCATGGTCGTGCAAGCGGGCCTTGTCCGGCATGGCAGCCTCTGACATGTCGGTGTTGTGCCAGCCCGGGAACAGGGCGTTCACTCTCACATTGCGGTGCCCCCATTCCCGGGCCGCAGTTTTCACCAATCCCAACAAGCCGGCTTTCGAGGCGGCATAGGCAGACTGCCCGCTCCTTCCCTGCACACCCGCGAACGAGCTCACCACGATCACCGCGCCATCCCTCCGTGACAGCATGAGCCTGCCCGCCGCCTTGAGGCAATGAAACGTCCCCGTCAGATTGGTGTCGATGATGGCCGCCCATTCGTCCGGACGCATGCGAAGCAGGAGCCCGCTGGAGGCCTGCCCCGCGTTGCAGACCATCACGTCCAGCCTCCCCCACCGGGCCCCGAGGGCTCGAACCATGGCGTCCACTTGCCGGGCGTCCCGGATGTCGGCGCAAAACGTGAACCCCTCGCCGCCGCGATCCTTGATCAAGGCGGCGGTTCGGTCGGCGTCCTGCCGGCGTTCCCGGTAGTGGACGCCGACCCGCCAACCGGCCTGCGCAAACTCCAGACAGATGGCGCGGCCGATCCCGCGAGAGCCGCCGGTGACGAGGACCGTGGGATGGGGGACTGGCGAGGATGAAGGGGAGATCCCGGCCAGCGACGATGTCGGCATGCGCGCCTCGCGGGCGGTATTATCATTGAATGCGCGACATAAAGGCAAGCTCAGCGGATGAGCGCGGCGAGGCACGCCTGCAGGGCAAAGAGCCGACGCCGCATGTGTGCGCCTCCCGCCGAAGCGGGCCGGCCGGAGAGGCGGTCAGGTCCCTCGTTCGGGCCTTGCCGCTCTTCAGGAGTTATGTTACGGTGGCGATCATCTGGTGCAAGACAGAAGCGCGGGGGGGAACCACAGTGCAGAGGGTTCGGGTCCATGTCGGGGTGATAGGCTTCGTGGGGTTGAGTCTGACCCTGGGGCCGGGCCTGCATGACCCGGGGTCCGCCGCGCCGAGAGCCGAGACGGTCGCCAATGCGGACGATTATTTCCCGGATTCGATGGGCAGCCGATGGCGCTACCGGGGCCAGGTCGTCGATGTCCCCCTCCAGAAAATCGCCAATGGGTTCGTCAATGTGTCCACCGTGAAGGGAGCCGATACGATCAAGGGCGTCAACGTGAAGGTGTTTCACGATACCAATCCGGGGAACCACGGTCCTTCAGACAGCTTTTATCGGCGTGATGCAGCCGGGATCGTGTACTACGGGTCCGAGCCGGGCACCGCGCTGGAAAAGCAGTTGGTTCCTTATCAGATCGTTCGATTTCCGCTCGAGTTCCCGTCCTCTTTTCAGCAATTCGACCGCAAGGGGCTCAATTTCGGCAGTGATCTCGATGGCGATGACAAGAACGAGCAGGCAGACGTGCAAGCGTCGGTCACCGTGGTCGGCAAGGAGACCGTGTCAGTCCCCTCCGGTTCCTACCCGGACGCCCTCCGGATCGAGGCTCGGATGACGATGCAAATCCATCTGTCCGGCGCTCAGCGCACCGCGGTTGGAACCGATACCATGACGGCGTGGTTCGCCAAGGGCGTGGGGCTGGTCAAGTATGTCGAGAGGCAGGAGATCCCCCCGTTTGCGTCGGACCGGGGTCTGGTCACCGAGATCACGGAGGAACTCGAGGAAGCGGAGGTCAAGACGGACACGGCTTCACTCCAATGGTGCGAACCCCCGGCGAAGCGTGTTCTCGCTCACGACGCGCGCCACCATGAATTGAGCCAGGTAGCCTTCGCCGCCGGCCTTGGTCCCGACTCCGGACAGGCGATGTCCTCCAAAGGGCTGGCGGCCAACCAGCGCGCCGGTGATGGGCCGGTTGATGTAGAGGTTGCCCACGTCGAAGATCTCGCGGGCTGTCTGGATATTCGCGGGACTCCGTGAATACACGCCGCCGGTCAGCGCATAGGGCGTGGCGTTCGCGAAACGGATCGCCTCGGTGAAGTCTCGCGCCCGCATCACCGCCAGCACGGGTCCGAAAATCTCCTCTTGCGCCAGCCGGTGAGACGGTTGGATGTCGGCGAAGATCGCCGGCCCGACGAAGAAGCCGTCCCCCGTGACCTGCCTCTCCAGCACCAGCCGGCCTTCGCGTTTGCCGATACCGATGTAGTCGCGCACTCTGGCGCGGGCCCGCTCGTCGATCAGGGGACCCATGCGATTGCTCGGATCCTCGGCAGGCCCGATCCGGAGGCTCATGACCGCCTCGGCGAGCCGCTGCAGGAAGACGTCATAGATCGAGTCATGGACGATCGCCCGTGAGCAGGCTGAGCACTTCTGTCCCTGGTACCCCGTGAAGGAGGTCACGACGCCCACCACCGCCTCGTCGAGGTCCGCCGTGTCATCGACGATGATGGCATTCTTCCCGCCCATCTCCGCGATGACGCGCTTGACCGACCGCCGGCCAGGGTCCACGCGCGCGGCCTGGGCCAGAATACGCAACCCGACATCCCTTGATCCGGTGAAGGCGATGACTTCCACCTCCGGATGGGCGACCAGCGCTTGGCCGACGTCCGGACCGCCGGGCGTGAATTGCAGGACCCCTTCGGGCACTCCCGCCTCGGCCAGCAGGTGGGCCAAGAGGTGTCCCATGACCGGCGCCCGTTCCGAAGGCTTGAAAAGCACCGCGTTGCCGGTCACTAATGCCGCGGACACCATGCCGGTCGGGATCGCCAGGGGGAAATTCCACGGTGAGATGACGGCCACCAGGCCCCGCGGGGAGAACGCCAACTGGTTCAACTCGCCGGGCTCCCGGCCCAGCCGGCGCGGCGCCCCGGTGCGGCGCATCTCGCGGGCGTAGAATTCGAGAAAGTCGATCGCCTCCGCCACGTCCGCGTCGGCCTCATGCCACGTTTTGCCGGTTTCAAAAATTTCCCACGCGGACAGTTCAACGCGCCGTAGCCGTATCGCGGCGGCCGCCTTAGTCATGATATCAGCCCGCTGTGCCGGCGACATCACCGTCCAGACGGGCAGCCTTGAGAGGGCGTGTCGGGCTGCCACGGGGATCTCGTGAGGAGCGAAGCCGGGCACTCGGCCGACCACCTCTCCCGGCGAACTGGGGTTTCGTGAGACGAGATCCGCCCCGGACGGTGAGAGGCCGGGCGCCACCGGGTATTGAAGTCTACGGGCTAACTGGGCCCTGACCGAGGCGATCGCCTGGGCCATGGCCGCTCGGGCCGGCGCTTTCGAAAAATCCGTATGAGGTTCGTTGATGAACCGATCGGTGAGATCGGGTTCCGATGGTTCTTTCATAAGGCGGCTGGAAGGGGGAGAAGTGGGGACGTGCGGGGGAGCCAGGAGGAGATCGAGGGGCTGCGATTCAGCGTATTCTTTGCGCAGGAAGGATTCGTTCGACGTGTTTTCCAGCAGGCGGCGCACCAGGTAGGCCATCCCCGGGAGGAGCTCCCCCACCGGGGTGTAAATCCTGACACGTCCTCCGGCCTGGGCGACGGCGGCCTGAAGCGGTTCGGCCATTCCGAAGATCATCTGGTATTCAGCGGCATCCGGCGGCAGCCCCGCCGCTTCCGCCGCAGCCTGGGCATGCGCCAGGCTGCGCAGGCTGTGCGTGCCGAACGCGGGTCGGATGAAGCCGGCGTGCTCGACCAGCGTCCGGCTGAGGAGTTCGTAGTGGTGATCCGTCTCCGCTTTGGTTTTAAAGACCGGGACCGGCCAACCCCGCTGCCGGTAACGGATCGTGTCGGAGTCCCAATACGCCCCCTTGACCAGCCGGACCGTGACCGGGGTGCCGCGTTGCCGCACCCATCGGATCAGGCCGTGGAGGTCGGCGGCCGACTCCGTCAGGTAAGCTTGCATGGCGATGCCGCCATGGGGATAGCGGCGGTAGGCGTCTTCGGACAGGAGGCGCATGAAGATCATCAGCGTCAGATCCTTCAGCTCCGCCTGTTCCATATCGAACGTGATCGCGGCCGGTACAGTCACCGCCAGGTCCAGCATGGGACGCAGGCGTGCCGCTACGGCGCGGAAACAGCCTTCGGGATCGATGGGGTCCAATTGGGAATACAGCGCCGACAACTTGACCGACAGGTTGACCCTCGGGAGCGGCCCGAAGCGGTCCTGTTCCAGCACCGGGAGGGAAGGCCAGGCGGCCGTGGCCTTGGCCAGAACCCGCAACGCTTCGAGACAGCGGTCCCGGTACCGGTCGGCCTCCTGCTCGCTGACCGTCGCTTCCCCCAGAAGGTCGACCGAGAACCCACGCCCCTCTGTCCAGAGGCGCGCCAGGACCGGCACCGCGCTTTCGATCGAGGCTTCGGCGATGAACGTGCGCGCCATCTGGTGGATTTGATGCCGGAGCGACTTTGCGCTCAAGCGAGCCCCGAGGCGCGTGGCGGACATCGCGCGCAACCCCCATTGAAGGGAGGGTGCCAGCGTCTCCGTCTCCCCAAAGTATTCCTCCAGCAGTCGGGCGACGTGGGCATCATCGCGGAGGCAGGGCAGGACATCGATAAAGCGGAATAACTGAACCTTGAAGGTCTCATCCTTCATGCACCACTCGAGCAGGTTCCCTGACCACCAGCGGGGGTCGAACACCGTCGGAGAACTCCCCGCTGATCGTTCCGCCAGCTCCCGGCCGATGCGATGAATGGCGGGCTCGAGTACCGAGTCGGTCAGCTTCATACCCTCTTCATTCCTTCCACGGCGTAAAAGACTTATAAACAGATAGTATACACCTCGGACGATTTTTCTTGAAAACCAACGCAACAGTTCGATACCATACTTGCAACAATCACGTTGCGCAGCCGTCGCACGAGGCTGTGCGATCCAGCAGGAGGAGCGAAGGTGGAGAAACCTTCCAGGAAGCTTGATTACCCCGTCATCGTACTATTTGTGATCTTCACGCTGGTCACGGTCGTCGGCGTGCCGATGTTCGGCGTCAAGGTCGGCTTTACGTCGCTCGACTGGATCATGTTCGGCGTGCTGTATATGACCAGCGGACTCGGTATCACGGTGGGCTATCACCGCTTGATCTCGCATCGAAGTTTCGAATGCCCGGCTTGGGTCAGGGCCTGCTTTCTGGTGGCCGGCGGGTGGGCGCTGGAAAACTCGGCGCTGCGGTGGTGCGGGGATCACATCCGGCATCATGCCCGGTGTGATGAGGAAGACGACCCCTACAACGCGATGAAGGGATTTTGGCATAGCCACTGCGGCTGGATCTTCCATGTCTCTCCCTACCGGGAGGAGAAATACGAAATCACGTTACGGAAGGACCCGTTGATCATGTGGCAGCACCGGTACTATATCCCGATCGTGCTGTCGGGCTTGGCGCTGCCGTTCGGGGTCGGTCTGCTCAACGGAGGCTGGATGGGAGGCCTCAGTTGCTTTTTGCTGGCCGGGGTGTGCCGTGTGTTCTTCGTGCTCAACTCCACGTTTTGCATCAACTCCATCTGTCATCTCTGGGGTGCTCAGCCACACGGAGACGGAGACAGCAGTCGGGACAGTTGGTGGGTGTCCCTCGTGACCTTCGGGGAGGGCTACCATAACTATCACCACATGTTCCTTCGGGACTATCGCAATGGACCGAGGTGGTACAACTTTGATCCCTCCAAGTGGCTGATCTTTTCCCTGTCGAAGCTCGGATTGGCCTATAATCTGCAGCGGATTCGAGCCTGACCTTCTCGCCATTCGGCTCCCAGCCTTGGTCTTCACCCCTTGTCTCTGCACCGGCGGTGGCGTATCATAATAACGCCAACCTGGTTCCGTTCAGGAGGAGATGCACGATGGACTGCCCACGCTGCAGGGGTGTCATGGTGCAGGATGTCTTTGAAGACATGAGGGACGACACGGGGGCCTTGTCCTTCAAAGGCTGGCGCTGCGTCACGTGCGGAGAGATTCTGGACCCGGTCATCGCGTCCAATCGCGAATCTCGTCCGTCGCCCCTTATAGGCCGCGCACGCAAGAAGTTCGCCACCCAGCTTAGCTGACCGCGCGACGGACATCGGTCAGTTGCCACATTGACAACGGTGCGTATGGGAGGGGAGGGACAGTGAGGCTTGCGTCTGAGCTTGGAGAGGTGAGGAGGACGGTGGCATGGGAGAAGTGAACAGCGGGGGGATGACCCAGGGGCGGAATCAGGGGAAAGAAGACCTGATCCCGAACGTCAAGCATGTCATCGCCATCAGCAGCGGCAAGGGAGGAGTGGGCAAAACCACCGTGGCGGTCAATCTTGCGGTGGCGCTCCGCCTCTCGGGATCGACGGTCGGCCTGTTGGATGCGGACGTGTACGGGCCGAACATCCCGATGATGATGGGGGTCCCGAAACCGCCTGAGCAGCAGGACGGCAAGATCAAGCCGGCCGAGAGCCATGGGGTCAAGCTGATTTCGATGGGATTCTTCGTGCCGGAGGAGACGGCCGTGGTCTGGCGGGGTCCCATGATTCACACCGCCATCCAGCAGTTCCTGCGCGATGTTCTCTGGGGGGAGCTGGAGTATCTGCTCATTGATCTTCCACCGGGAACGGGGGATGCTCAGTTGACCCTCACTCAGCTGGTGCCCATCTGTGGCGCGGTGACGGTGACCACGCCTCAGGAGGTGGCTCTGCACGACGTGCGGAAGGGGATGATGATGTTCCAGAAGGTCAATGTCCCGTTGCTGGGGATCATCGAGAACATGAGCTTCTTCGTCTGCGGGCACTGCGGCGAGCGAACTGAAATTTTTTCTCATGGGGGCGGCGAGCGGGCCGCCGAGAAGTTGGGTGTTCCGTTTCTCGGGCGAATTCCGATCGATCCCGCCATCCGAGCCGGCGGGGACTCAGGGATGCCGATCGTCGTGGCCAATCCCGCGTCGCCTCAGGCGGCGGCGTTCAGGGGGATTGCCGCCAAGCTTGTGGATGGGATCAGCGGGATGGATGCAGGGACTGGAGGCCAGCCGAGCGCGTCGCTTGACAGCCTGGTGAAGAAGATCAAACGGCCGCTGGGGACATGAGGAAGAGAGGTTGAGGTTAAGGCTGAGGTTGAGGGTAACAGGCAAGCCGTCGATCGAGTCCTGCTCAACCTTAGCCTCAACCTCAACCTGACATAAGAAGGGGAGGGGACATGCCTGAATTCGTGAAAGTCGCGGGGGCGGGAGATGTGGCGCCGGGCAGCGGCGTGGTCGCCGAGGTCAAGGGCCAGTCCGTCGCGGTGTTCAACGTGGACGGAACTTACTACGTGATCGACAATACCTGCGTCCATCGCGGCGGGCCGCTTGGCGAGGGCGAACTCGAGGGCGACACCGTCACCTGCCCGTGGCATGGCTGGCAGTACGACGTGAAGTCCGGGAAATCGATCAACAACCCGTCGGCCTGCGTCAAGTCCTACCAGGTGAAGGTCGAAGGAAGCGACGTCAAGATTTTGCTCTAACTCGACCCCGTTTCTTGTGTCTCCCGCCCGCATTCTGCATAATGGGTCCTGATGGACCGCGACGACCTCCTGTCTCTCTACCGCCAGATGCTGCTGATCCGCCGGTTTGAGGAAAAATCTGCGGAGATGTACGCGTTGGCCAAGATCGGCGGGTTCCTGCACCTCTATATCGGTGAAGAAGCGATCGCCGTGGGCGCCATTGCCGCCGTCAGGGCGGATGACTACGTGATCTCTGCCTACCGAGACCACGGGCACTGCCTGGCCAAGGGCTCGGAGCCGGGCCGAGTCATGGCGGAGCTGTTCGGCAAAGCGACCGGTCTGTGCAAGGGGAAGGGGGGGTCCATGCATCTGGTGGACGCCCGGCGGAACTTCATGGGAGGCTATGCCATCGTGGGAGGGCACCTTCCGCTGGCCACAGGGTTGGCCTTTGCCGTCAAGTACCAGAAGCGAGACCAGGTGGTCCTCTGCTTCTTCGGAGAAGGCGCGGTGCCCACCGGGCAGGCGCACGAGGCCTTCAATCTCGCCGCCCTCTGGAAGTTGCCGGTGATCTTCATCTGTGAAAACAACCGCTACGGCATGGGGACGCCGGTCCATCGGGCGGTCGCCCTCTATTCCGACGTGGCGGAGACGGCCCGTGCGTACGGCATTGAGGCCGACACGGTGGACGGGATGGACGTGCTGGCGGTTCGCACGCTCATGAAGACGGTCGTCACCAAGGTTCGGTCCGCGCCGCGCCCCTATTTCGTCGAGGCGTTGACGTACCGGTTCATGGGTCATTCGATGGCCGACCCGTCCCATGGGCACTACCGGACCAAGGAAGAAGTGGAAGAAGAACGTCAACGCGACCCGTTGCTGCTGCTCCGCCGGACCATGACGAACCGTGGGCTGGGATCGGAAGCCGATTTTAAACGGCTGGAGCGGGAGGTGGGAGAGATGGTCGCGGCCGCGGTGAAGTTCGCCGATGAGAGTCCGTTCCCGGCTCGAACGGCTCTCGAGGAAGACGTCTACGCCGAGTAATCACCCATGCTGATCTCATACCGCGAAGCGTTGAACCAGGCCATGCGCGAGGAGATGCGGCGGGACGACCGCATCTTCCTGATCGGCGAGGAAGTGGGTTATTACCAGGGGGCCTTCAAGGTCAGCAAGGGGTTCGTGGAAGAGTTCGGCACGCAGCGGGTTCTGGACACCCCGATTACGGAAGCGGGGTTCACCGGGCTGGCCATCGGTGCGGCCATGGCCGGGTTGCGTCCGATCGTCGAGCTCATGACGTTTAACTTCGGCATCCTGGCGCTGGATCAGATCGTCAACAACGCGGCTAAAATCCGGTACATGTCGGGCGGACAGTTGGCGGTTCCCATGGTCATCCGCGGGCCGGGGAGCGCCGCACATCAATTGGGGGCGCAGCATTCGCAGAGCTTGGAGGCGTGGTTTTGTCACGTCCCGGGTTTGAAGGTCATCGCGCCGGCGACCCCGCACGATGCCAAAGGGCTCTTAAAGAGCGCCGTCCGCGATCCGAATCCGATCATCTTCATCGAGGCGCAACTGCTGTATTCCACGAAAGGAGACGTGGCGGAGGGGGAGTACACGATCCCGATCGGTCAGGCGGAGGTCAAGCGCCGGGGCGACGATGTCACGATCGTGGCCTACTCCAAGATGCTGTTGCTGGCGTTGGAGGCGGCGGAGGATCTGGCCCGGGAAGGCATCCAGGCCGAAGTCGTGGACCCCCGAACCCTCAAGCCGTTGGATGTGCAGGCCATCGTGTCCTCCGTCAAGAAGACCGGCCGGCTCGTGATCGTGGAAGAGGGCTGGCTCTTCGCGGGGCTTGGCGCCCAGATTGCCGAGCTGGCCTACGCGCAGGCGTTTGACTATTTGGATGCGCCCGTAGTGCGGGTGACGGGGGCGGATGTCCCGATGCCGTATACGCGGCCCCTTGAAGATGCGGCAATTCCTGATCGAGGGCGCGTCCTTGCGGCCGTCAGACAGCTAGTCAACGGACCGTAGGGAAGGGAGGACGCAACGTGTCTGCTCATTCTTCAGTGCCGAGACATATTGAGATCACCGAGACGCTGGTCCGGCTCTATGTCTTCCTGGCCCAGTATCTCGATCGCTGTCATGACGAGGCCGCGCGGCAGGGATTCCCGGAGAGGGATCTGCAGGCGCATCTCGCGGCGACCAAGGCCCAGCTGATGGAGAGCCTCTCTGTCAACCGAGTGGTGAAGGGGAAGGTGGAGAAAGAGTGCGACCGGGTGCTGTCACTGGGAGCGGCGTACTTGAAGGGCGGAACCGGCAAGAAGGCGATCTTCAAGGAGTTGAAAGGGGAGCGGGCGGTGCTTCAGAACAAGACGATCGCTCTCAGCGACCTCCTGGCCGTGTTCCGAGCGTCCTAACATGGCATAGTGCGCCGCGGGCGCGAGCAGGGCAGTCCATGGCGGACGGCGTGGTGGAGAAACATCAGTTGGCGGGGCTGGATGAGCGAGCGCGCGGGTTCAATCGGCTGGTCGAACTGGAGCGGCGGGAAGGCAGCTATCGTGCCTCGCTCCGGTACGAGACCGCCATCGTGGTCAGCGAAGACGTGGAAACCAAAGCGGCGGCGCTCCACGAGCTGATCGACCGGCTTCAGGCGAATGGCTATACCCAGCTCAGGAGTCGGCGCAGCTTTAACGGAGCCCACTATTTGGGCAGCCAGGAGCCGTGGATCGAGTATCCGGATCCTGAGCGGAAGCCCCCGCCGTCATCCGGTCTGTTTGGATGGGTCCGCCGTTGGTTGGGCATCCCTTGATTTTGATGGAGAATTCGATGGCTAGTCGGGTAGTCATGCCGAAGCTGACCGATACGATGGAAGAGGGTGTCGTCGTGAAATGGAAGAAGCGGGAGGGCGAGGTGGTCGGCAGCGGGGATGTGCTGGCCGAAATCGAGACCGATAAGGCCGTGATGGATCTCGAGGCCTTTGCCTCCGGCACGCTCAGGCGCGTGCTGGTGCCCGAGGGCACGACCGTCAAAGCGGGTGAATTAATCGCGGTGATCGCGGACCCGGATGAGGATATCGCGCCCGTCCTGGCTGAGACGATGAGCCCCGCTCCAGCGCTAAAATCCAACCAGGGCAGGCCGACACCGCCGGCTCCGCCGGCCGCTCAGCCCGCGGGAGAGGAAGATCGCGTGAAGGCGTCGCCTCGTGCCAAGGCACTGGCTCGCGAGCGTGGGATCGATCTGGCCTCCGTGACGGGATCAGGTCCCGGGGGGCGCATTGTCGAAGAGGATATCCTGAAGGCGGGCGGGACTGTCTCCCCCCGGACCACGGGAGCCACCGATCGCCCGCTCAGCCAGATGCGGAAAGCCATCGCGCGCACCACGACGCAGAGTAAGGCGCCCGTCCCGCATTTCTATCTGACGGCCGAGATCGCGATGGACGGTGCGGAGCGACTGCGCACCCAGTTGAAACAAACCCGCCGGTTTCATCCGAGCCTGACCGATGTGATCGTGAAAGCGGCGGCGATGGCCCTGACCCGACATCCGGAGATTAATGTCTCCTATATCGGTGATGCGCTGCGCCAGCATGGGAGCATTGATATCGGGATTGCCGTGGGGCTGGACGACGGCCTGATCGTGCCCGTCCTGCGGGATTGCGGGAGCAAAACGCTGGAACAAATCTCAACCGAGGCGCGGGCGCTCATCGAACGGGCACGGACCAAGCGGCTCCAGCCGCACGAATACACCGGCGCCACCTTTTCGGTCTCCAACCTGGGGATGTTCGAGGTGGATAACTTCATCGCCGTCATCATGCCGCCGGAGGCCGCCACCATCGCGGTCGGGGCGGTGCGGGATGTGCCGGTCGTGGGGCCTGACGGCGTCAAACCGGGCCGGCGTATGACCGTCACGCTGTCCTGCGATCATCGCGCGCTGGACGGGGTCCAGGGAGCAAAATTCTTGAAAGAATTCAAGCGCATCCTGGAACATCCTCAAGAATTGATCAAGCCCTGATGCTACACTAGAGCACGTCATGACCTTCATCCCGACAGACGAGATCGGCCATTCGGGCCGTCGCCTCCCACCCTGGTTCAAGGTCACGATCAGGCAGGGCCCCGACTACCGGGACATTCGGCGGACCATGGACAGCCTGGGCCTGCATACAATCTGCGAAGAGGCCCGGTGCCCGAACGTCTGGGAATGCTGGAACAACCGGACCGCCACGTTTCTCATCCTGGGGGACATCTGTACGCGCCGGTGCCATTACTGCGCCGTGACGACAGGACGACCTTTGGAGCTTGATCGGGAAGAGCCTCTGCGCGTCGCTCAGGCCGTGCAGGCGCTGGGCCTCCGCCATGCCGTGATTACGTCGGTGAACCGTGACGAGTTGGAAGACGGCGGGGCTTGGATCTTCGCGGAAACGATCCGGCACATCAGGCGTCTCGTCCCGGCTTGCGCCGTGGAGGTGCTGATTCCGGATTTTGAAGGCAACGATGCGGCGCTTGCCGCAGTCGTTGCCGAGAAACCGGATATTCTCAACCATAATATCGAGACCGTGCGCCGGCTGTTCCCGTCCATCCGGCCCCAAGGCAAGTACGAGCGGTCTCTCACGCTGCTAGACAGGGCAAAGAGGATGGGGGCACGGACGAAATCCGGGCTCATCGTCGGGATGGGAGAAACAAACGAGGAAGTCCGGGGCGTGATGCGCGACCTGCGCGCGGTCGGATGCGACATCATGACGATCGGGCAATACCTGCGGCCCACGAAGCAGCATCTGCCCGTTACCCGTTATTACCATCCAGATGAATTTGCCGCCTTCAAAGCGGAAGGACTCTCCCTCGGCTTCAGCCACGTCGAATCCGGGCCGTTGGTCCGCAGCTCCTATCACGCCGAGCGCCAGGTGGCAGGATGTTGAAAAAGGCCTCCAACTTTGTTCTCGGTCGTGCGTCTCCCTGCGACGTACCGAAAAACGTACGCCTCAGTCGCCGCACCCCCTGCGGCCTCGTTGGGCGGCCTTTTTGAACATCCTGCATGCGATTCTGACGTCGCCCCGGCCTCTTGAACACACCTAGCTAACCTCTCCCGATCTCTTTTCATCGCCCACCCTTGGCCAGCTTTACGGTTGAATGATTCCATTGAGCGGCGGCATAATGGCTCCCATGAAAACGCGTAGCAAGAAGGAGCGATCCATGGGTGACC
>WNEW01000316.1_pt1 | contig 23449 bp, 19 predicted proteins | sample 5399891 | NCBI WGS metagenome assembly WNEW01 (sample SAMN13153336, study PRJNA577476) | soil metagenome | isolation source: 40 cm grassland meadow soil pre-rain plot 5 | place: USA:California | collected 2015-09-08 | reverse complement strand
GGCGAACGACAGCCCCGTTGCCGAAGCCGATCTTACGGAAAAGGAACAAATATATCTTGCCGCATTGAACGCTGCCAACCAGGCGGGGGAACCTGTCAGTGCAGAGTTGAAATCGTTCTGGTCGCGCCGTCTGGGTCAAACCAATCTGTCCGAGAGCAAACGTGAAGAGATTGTTTATGCCCTCCTCGACCTTAAAGACGACGCAGCTGTCCTCCCCACTTTGGAACAGTTTGCAAGAACAAAGGATTCCCAATGGCTGTTTGCATTCATCGACGCCTCCTTGCGTGCTGGAAGCAAGGACCGGCTACTTGAATTCCTTCAAACCGAAATCAGCCGCAAAGAACTGAATCTTAACGAAAGGGAAAAATACCTCCGGCTGCTGATTGAACACGGCGGAGACAGTTTGGCTCTGTTCTTCGTCCGGCAATTTGCCGATGAAGACATTGGCGAGTGGATACAGGTTTATGAAGAGACCCTCACCAGGCTGAATCGTAAACGAGAACTCGTTGATTTTCTGAGGGATCGCGGGAATCGTATTGCGATCTCAGATCGGGAACGGCGATCCATCGCCAGCCGCCTGTTGGAACTGGGCGACAAAGGCTCCGCCGAACAGGAGCTGCTGAAACTGGCCGCTGTGGCTCCGCCCGACAGTTCCGATGTTTCGCAATTGCTGTATTTGTGGGGTCCCAGACCTGGCGTCGCTGCGCTGGAATGGCTGGAACAGCGGGGGCGATCCGCCCCAGCTGCCTCACGGGCTGCGTGGATGCATCATCTGATTAACGCCGGCGCTGCTGGCCGCGCTGTCCGGTTGGTAACAAAAGAAGCTGCGACGGACAGATCTGTCATGGACACCTACATCGAGGCACTGCTGGCGGTGGAGGACAAATCGGCACTCGGAAACGCTCTCGAGAGCGTTGTGGAAAAAGAAAGCGATCCGGCTGGGCTGCGGCGCTTCGGCCAAATCGCGATGGAAAACGGAAACACAAATACGGCTCGGCTTGCTTTTGAAAAATTGTTGCGAGCACGCTCGGACGATCGTGAAGGGCTGAAACGACTGGGCTCGATGGCGCTCTGGCAAGGGAATTTCTCGGTAGCACGGCGAATGCTGACGCGACTGGACGATCTGGGCGGCTCCGATTTTGAAAGCCGGTTTTATCTGGGAGAAATTCTGACTCATGACCACGATCCCGCAGCAAGACGCCAGTATCAGCGGAGTCTTGAAATGCTCGAGGCCTCAAAGGACCAGACGATTGCAGCGAAAACCATTCAAGCGCAGTTGCTCGGGCGCCTCGGTAAAACAGAAGAGTCGCTGACTTCCTTCAAGACTCTTTTAAAGCAGCAGCCGCACGACGAGAACGTGCGGAATGACTATGTGGCGGCACTGCTCCAGGCAGGACGATATGAAGCGGCAAAGCAGATTCTGGATTCGAAAAATTAGCAAGATAAAGTTAACTGTAGCCGTCGCGCTTGGGCTTCGCGGAGCGCCGCTACAGTTCTGTCTAATTCTCGCACTGGCCGTACCGGCCAGCGCCTCGTCTTTTGTGATCAAGACCGAGTCCACGCCATCCGTAGCGAATTTGGAACTCAACTTTCCTGAAGACACGCATTGCACAGGCGCCGCCATCGAGAAACGCGATTTACTCCTTCAGTGCGATCGCGCGATCGAAGCGCCGCCTATGGCTGAGGTCGTCACGGAACTGAAGTCCTGGATAGGGTGGATCAGCAACGGGTACGACGCGCTTTTAATCCACGCCGTACGGGATTCGAATTTTACGGTATCGTCGATCGGAGCGAGACAAATAACTATTCAACTGACTCCTTTGGAAACCGAACGAACGGCCGAAGAGTCGAATACATTTCTGCCTGCTATTCTCAACAGCCGTCTGCTCGCTGCCACCGGAAAACCCCGGGCGGCTGAGAACGTGTTGCGTCAAAGCCTCACCGCGCATCCCGGCAATGGACAACTACTCTCGGAATTAGCCGAACTCGAACTACGAGCCAAACGATGGCGGTACGCGGCCGATCTATATTTGAAGGCCTTGCTGGATCAGCCTCGTAACGAAGACCTCTCGGCCTTCCGGACAAAAATCCTTCGAGAACACGGGCCCAGCGTTTCTTATGAAGCAAACGCCCGAACGTTGCAGGCGGATCACTCGGAGTTTGTGACCTCAAGCTCGGCGGATTGGGCGCTGTCGCTGCCGACCAAGCTCGGGTTTCGCATCGACCAGAATCATTTTCGGTCATTGGAGCCATCGCAGCGAAACGCAGGAACGCATGTTCGCAATCGCGTCGAAGGTTCGGTTCAGCATGATTTTCTCAATGGGTCGATCGTCAACGCGGCACTCGTAACTAATGGGCAAGAGACCGGAGGCCGGGTTTCTTATAGCCGTCCGGATATGGATGGCACGACAAGTATCGAAACGGATTACGGAATCCCCTTCTGGGATCTGTTGTCGAGCCTTGAGGGTAATGGCTTACGAGACCGCATTACAGCAGGACGCGTGCAGCAGGTGTCGCGAAAAATCACGGCGCAATTCAATGCGTCATTAAATCGCTACCGCATGGCTAATGAGGTCCTGGCGCGTACTTATGGCGCCAATGCCGGTGTTAATTACGTTGTCCGTCGGCAGTCTCCAACAATCGAGGTCGACTATCTGGTCGATATCGAAAAATACGCGGGTCATCGACCGTCCGGCGCTTTTCCATTGAGCAACAGAAATGTTCACGCGCTTGGAAGTGCGGTCGCCACTCCAATAGGAAGGAAGACAGAGCTATTTGCTTCGGGTGGTATGTCTTTCGATATCGATGGTGGAAAAGGGCCTTTCATTGCGGCCCGTTTCAATCGGCATCTCACCAATCGGCTCTCGGCTGAGGTTTGGACTGAGAGACGGCACAATTCCATTCTTACCGGACGCGTTGTCACAAGCGTCGGAGTAAAAATCGTGTTCGCCTTTGGTGGGAAGGAAAGATCTTAATGCAAAAATGGTTTGGCTTGAGAAAATCCGCCATCGTCGAAACCGTTCTGTATCTTGGCGTCGCTCTGCTCATCGATCAAATTTTTTTCGCCGATAATCGTTTCTGGACGATCTCGCCACACCCGTTCTGGCCGATAGTCCTCCTGATCACCTCGCAATATGGCACTTCTGAAGCACTCTTCGCTGCTCTAGCGGCGACAACTGTTTTGTGGTCGGGAAAACTACCTCAGCAAACGCTGTCGCAGGATCTGTACGAGTACATCTTCTACATCAGCAAGAATCCTCTGCTGTGTTTCACTGCAGCCGTTGTGTTGGGCGAATTACGCGGACGACACGCCAACGAGATCATAGCTATCCGGGAAGAATTGCAGGCCACAAAAGACCACGCTTTCCAGGTCGATGCCGCTTATAAGCAGGTGGCGGAAGTGAAAGAGAAGCTGGAACTGAAAGTAGCCGGCCAACTGAAAACCGCAGTTCGAATTTATGAAGGCGCCCGCGCCATTGACAAGCTGGAACCCGCACAGGTGATGAGCGGCGTGTCCCAACTGGTGCGGCTTGTCATGAATCCCGAGAAGTTTTCCGTTTTTCTTTTGAAGAACGGACGGCTCGAAGTAGCAACCAAAGAAGCCTGGAGCGCGGAGGACCCCTATTCCCTGGAATTCAGCGCGCAGAGCACCCTCTATCAGGAAATCATTGGCCGGCGCCGCGGCTTGTGTTGCGTCAACCGCGACGAGGAAATCATTCTCGGGCTCGAAGGAATGCTGGCCGCACCTCTCGTGAATTCCGAGACCGGCGATGTGCTTGGAATGATGAAGATCGAGAAACTGGGTTTCGCCGACCTGAACCTGTCCAGCGTTCAAACATTCAAAGTCCTCTGCGAATGGATTGGCACCGCCTACGCGAACGCCCTCAGCTATAAAGATGCCCTGGCTGAAAGAATATTCGACCAGAGCACATGCCTCTTTTCATACGGATTCTTTGAGCGTCAGACGGCATTCCTATCGAGTATTGCCGAACGCGTGGGATTTGACGTATCGATGATCGTGGTGCGGCTGGATAATCCTCATGACCTGACCGATGAGCAGCGCAGCGTGCTGCCTGGGATGGTCGGTAAAGTCGTCCACAAGCATCTTCGAAAAACCGACCTCGCCTTTGAACACCGGCAATCGGCTTCGGAACATTACATTGTTTTACCGAACACATCGTTAGAGGACAGCCAGATTGTCTGCGATAAGTTGCTCCGTCAACTTTCGTCTCTCATGCCTCCGGAATTACGGCATGCTCAATTGTCGGCGAGTGTTCAAGCTCTCTATCGACGTGACCGGCAATCAACCGCACAATCTCCTGCGATCACCACATCAAATCTATTATTGCCTGCCTCGTTCTTCGAGTGGCATTGCAATTATTTGACTGCGCTGGCGAGACGTATCGGATTTGACATTTCGGTCATCTCGATTCGCCCGCATGGAACCCACGATCGGGATTCTGTAACCAAAGCGGTCGAAATGGCGGCCGGTGTATATCTCCGCGACATCGATCTTGCATTCGAGCCAGCGGAGCCGAATGGTGCATTCAGGATTTTGATACCTAAGACCACGCGCAAGCAGGCAGACATCATCGCAAGTCTAGTGGCCACGCGAATAAATGACGAGCTGGAAAAGAGCGACGTCGACACCAGTGTGGCACCCGAGATCGAAGAGTTGAACGTTGAAGGTCTAGAACCGGTGTTGCATGTCTGACGGTGTACAGTTCTGGACAATGACGGTTGTCAGCGGAATCGTCGAAATATTCCTTACGCGGCAGCTCCTGAATGGAGCAATCTCGCCAGCGTTCGCCATTTCTGCCCATTTCATTGTCCTGACCGCAATCGCCGTTCAAATATTCCTGAGAATGAAGAAGGGCAAAGACTTACGCCTGAGTTTTCTGTTGTTCTCTTTCACACTTGCACTGGGACCGGCCGGAGCATGCGCCACGCTGCTGACAGCGGCGCTGGCATCGAGGTTTTCAAGACAAACCAGATCCTTTGAAGAGTGGTATCGGGCATTGTTCCCCGACGAGGCATTTCCCCAGGACGGCATTCTGGAGGAGATCCAAATGCGGCACGGGCAGGAGGACCGGTTGATCCTGCCTTTGATCGACGTCCTGACTTTCGGAACACATGTCCAGAAACAGGCGCTGCTCACCATGATCACCAACAATTTCAAACCGGCTTTTGCGGCTGTGCTGAAAACGGCGCTCAATGATGCCAACAACGCCATCCGTGTTCAGGCCGCTACCGGCATCACGAAAATCGAAGCCGATTTCATGAGCCATGCGGTCGCACTCACAAAACGCTGCCAAGATAATCCAGACGACGCTGACCTCCTCAAAGAAATCGCTGAGCACTACGACCGATATGCATATCTCGGGCTGCTTGAGCATGATCGGGAAACAGAATGCCGCTCTAACGCGCTACGGTATTACGGTCGATATCTTGCCTTACGACCCGAAGATTCGGCGGCGCGAACTGCGGCGGGCCGCATTCTGGTCCGGGACCGAAGATACCAGGACGCCGTCGCCTGGTTTGAGCAGAGCAGCATCGAGACCTCGGCTCGGCGCGCGCCTGAGGAGGCCGTATGGTACCTGGAAAGTCTTTTTCGCCTGGGGCAATTTGAAAAAGTACGAACGATTCTCATGGCCAGGGGAAAAGAACTGCAGCATAGCGCAGGTCTTCCTCTCGAGATTCTTGAAGCAGTGCAACTCTGGGTTGGCGGCAGTGCTGAAGGAAATGTATGAGGGATCGACACCAGCTGGCCGACGTATGTCTGATCCTCGAAGGAACATATCCGTACGTCACCGGAGGCGTGTCGGCATGGACGCATAACCTGATTAACGCCCAGACGGATCTTTCATTTCATCTCATGACGCTCCTTCCTGTGGGAGCACCGAAGGAACTGCGATATTCCATTCCGCCGAATGTCGTGAGCCATTCAACCGCCTTTGTCCAGCAATTGCCTTCCGGGAAGAAAATGACGGATGGCCAGACCCGAGTGCTGTGTGAGGCGCTGCAAGAACATCTCCTCGGGATGCAATCCAGAGGCGGCATCGAGCATCTCGCCGGCATTATCGAGGCTTTAAAGCCGTTTCGGCAGCACGCAGGGGCTCCGACCTTGTTGAACTCGCCCGGCGCCTGGGAGATGGTGAAACGGATGTACGAGCGATGCTATCCGCACAGTTCCTTCCTTGATTACTTCTGGAGCTGCCGCGGGTTACTCGGCGGGCTTTATTCTATTCTTCTCTCCGACCTGCCACCGGCCCGCGTTTATCACACAATTTCGACTGGATATGCCGGTCTTTTGGGAGCGCGGGCTACGCTGGAGACCGGCCGGCCACTGCTGTTGACGGAACACGGAATCTACACAAACGAACGTCGGATTGAAATCGGCATGGCCAACTGGCTCAACGCGGGAACTTCAAGCAGTCTCGACATTCATGCGCGCATGCCCACATTGAAGGATCTCTGGATCAACACCTTCATCGCCTATTCGCGCGCCTGTTACGAAGCGGCCAGTGAAATCATTACGCTTTATGAAGGCAACCAACAATTTCAGCTTCAGGATGGAGCAGCACCCGAAAAACTGAGGATCATTCCAAACGGAATCGATTACGATCGCTTCGCCAGCATTCGGCGGGAGACCGGGGATCGCCGTCCCTCGGTTGCTTTAATCGGACGCGTCGTTCCGATCAAGGACGTCAAAACGTTCCTGCGCGCTTGCGCGCTGTTGAAGAATCTGATCCCGGATATTGAAGCCTACGTGCTCGGTCCGACCGACGAAGATTCCGAATACTTTCGCGAGTGCGAAAACATGGCCGGTCATCTCGGAATCCGAGACGTGGTGACCTTCACCGGCCGCGTTAAGCTCGACGATTATCTCGGCCGGATGGACGTTGTCGTGTTGACAAGCATCAGCGAGGCCCAACCGCTGACGGTTTTGGAGGCGGGAGCGGCGGGAATACCCACTGTGGCCACAGACGTGGGAGCCTGCCGGGAAATGATTATGGGAAGGGCCAGCGAATCGCCGGCCCTTGGACCGGGCGGCGCCGTAACGCCTTTATGCAATCCGGCTTCAACGGCAGCGGCGATGGCCAAGCTCTTGAATGACCGGCAGTGGTATCGCCAATGCAGCCGGGCAATTCAAGAACGCATTCGGATTTCATACAACAAGGCAACTTTGGATCAAACCTACCGCTCCGTTTACGAAACCTATCTGCACCGCGCAGCGGAAAACGTCAACCATCATCGCGAGGCAGTGAATTAGATGGCGGGCATCGGCTTTGAATTGAGAAAGCTTTCTCGCCGCGACGACCTGCTGGGGGTTGTTGAAAGCTACGCCCACTCGGCGATTGCGTCCACCGGACCCTGGCTCTTCACAATTCTTGCACTGTCCGGCGTGGTGATGTTTGGTTCACGATTCATATCCGCTGCGGACATGGCGGAATTCCGGCTAATCATCATCTACAATTTCACATTCTCGCTGATCATCTCGGCTCCCATCGCAATGGTTTCGATGCGCCATCTGGCAGATTCCATTTACATAAAAAATGTCAGTGACGCGCCGTCGATGCTGCTCACGGGAATAGTGTTTACGTTCGGTATCGAAATGCCGCTCGTCCTCGGCTTTTATGGCTACTACGTTCAACTCCCTATAGCCATCCGGCTGATCGCCATCGCAAATTTCTTCGTAGTCACGGCCATTTGGCTGGCGTGCGTCTTTTTGACGGCCTTGAAAGATTATCGACGTCTGAGCTTCACATTCTTCGCCGGAATGGGGATGGCTTTAGCGAGCGCCGCGGCAGCCGCGCCGTCCTGGGGCGTGACGGGAATCCTGACCGGGTTTACGCTGGGCCTCACCCTTTTGCTCTGCCTTTTAATTGCAAGAGTACTCGCCGAGTATCCCTACCCCACGCGCCGCGTGTTCAGTTTTACCAGACATTTTCGCGGCTATTGGGAACTCGCGTTGAGCGGCTTGATCTACAATTTGGCGATTTGGATTGACAAGCTCATCATGTGGGCATCGCCCCAGCGTTCTGTATTGCAGAACGGTATGGTGTCGTACCCGGACTACGACAGCGCTATGTTTCTGGCTTATCTGACGATTGTGCCCACCATGGCGAGCTTCGTCCTCAATGTTGAGACCGACTTCTTCGAAAAATACATCGCGTACTACCGCGATATTCAGCATCATGCCAACCTCAACCGGATCGAACAGAATCACCGGTCAATCGTCGAGTCCATCTTGCGTGCGGCGCGGAATTTTGTCGTCCTGCAGGGAACCATATCACTGATCTCGATACTGCTCGCGCCATATCTGTTCACCGCGCTCAACGTAAGCTTCCTCCAGTTGGCCATGTTTCGAATCGGGGTCCTCGGAGCATTCTTCCACGTCATGTTCCTGGTGATGATGATTTTGCTCTCTTACTTCGATATGAGAAGGATGACGCTCGCCATTCAAACCCTTTTCCTGGCCTTGAACGCGATCGCGACCTTTGTCGCCATGAGGTTCGGTTTTCAGTTCTACGGATATGGATATTTTCTGGCGACTATCACCACATTCGCTTTAACGTTTGTGGCGATGGCTCGCGTTCTGAATCGCCTGCCTTTCCAGACCTTTGTCTTGAGTAACACGTCTCTTATACCTTCGTAGCGACGCCGGGACCTGTATTTTCATACCGGCCCAATTCAACAGCGCGTTAAAATTTCGTTCATGATCTCTAAATCGAAGATTCGGCAGTGCCTGCTCGCGGCCGTATTGGTCGCGGGCGCCAGAGGTATTCAGGCGCAAATCTCTCCGCTCACACCTGATATTCCTCCGAAGTTCGAAGCGCCGACGACGTCATACGATTACGTCAAACGCGATGTCATGATCCCGATGCGCGACGGCGTCAAACTGTATACAGTCATCGTGGTTCCGAAAGGCGCTAAGAACGCGCCGATCCTCATGACTCGTACGCCATACAACGCGTCGCAGCGGACCCAGCGAGTTCAGTCGCCGCATATGCTGGCCATCCTGCCGGAAGGTGACGAAGTGTTTGCCGCTGACGGGTATATTCGCGTGTTTCAAGATGTTCGTGGCAAGTATGGCTCAGAGGGCGAGTACGTCATGACTCGGCCGTTGCGAGGACCTCTCAACTCGAGCACCGTCGATCACTCCACGGACGCTTACGACACCATCGAGTGGCTCGTGAAAAATGTTCCGGAGTCGAACGGCAAAGTCGGCATGCTCGGAAGTTCATATGAGGGCTTTACGGTGGTCATGGCCCTGGTGAATCCTCATCCTGCGCTGAAAGTCGCTGCGCCCATGAGCCCGATGGTCGATGGCTGGATGGGAGACGATTGGTTCCATTACGGCGCGTTCCGGCAGATCAACTTCGATTACTTCACGGATCAGACGACGGTCAAAGGCGAGGGCAGCCCCATCGTGCGCCAAACCCGCGACGATTACGAAAACTTCCGCCGCGCCGGGTCCGCCGGGGCTTTCGCGCGCGCCGCAGCCCTCGATCAATTGCCATGGTGGCGGAAAATCTCCGAGCATCCCGCCTATGACACGTTCTGGCAGGCGCAAGCACTCGACAAAACGATGGCCGAGCAGCCCTTGCAGGTTCCTACAATGTGGATTCAGGGACTCTGGGATCAGGAAGACATGTGGGGTGCCATTCACTGTTATCTGGCGTCGGAACCCAGGGACTCCGATAACACCAGGAATTTTCTCGTCATGGGCCCCTGGCGCCATAGTGGTGTGAACTACAACGGGTCAACTTTGGGACCGCTGAAATGGGATGGTGATACTGCGCTTCAGTTCCGGCGCGACATTCTGAAGCCATTCTTTGATCAGTATCTGAAAGATGGCGCGGGGAAAGCCGATACGCCGCCGGTTTTCATCTACAACACGGGCGAAAACCACTGGGACCGCTTCAGGTCGTGGCCGCAGGGATGCGATCGGGGATGCCCCGCGAAACTGAAGCCGCTTTATCTGACGGCAGGTTTTGGGCTGTCATTCACCAGTCCCGCTGCTTCGTCCGGCTACGACGAGTACGTTTCGGATCCGGCAAAGCCCGTTCCCTACATTCCCCGTCCAGTTCGTGTTGGAGATTCGGACGCGTGGAGACGCTGGCTCGTAACCGACCAACGCGCATTCGCCGATCGTACCGACGTTCTTACGTACATGACCGCTCCACTGACCGCGCCTCTGCACATCGCCGGCGCGCCCATGGTGAATCTCGTCGCATCGACGAGCGGTACAGACAGCGACTGGGTTGTGAAATTAATCGACGTTTATCCCGACGAAGTTCCGAGCCAGGATGAGATGAGCGGGTATCAGTTGGGAATAGCGATGGACATTTTTCGCGGCCGGTATCGCGAGAGTTTCGAGCATCCGAAAGCGGTGACGCCGAATGCACCCCTGACTTACAAATTCGTTCTTCCGCACGCGAACCATGTTTTCCTGCCTGGACACCGGGTAATGGTTCAGATTCAATCGAGCTGGTTCCCGCTCTACGACCGGAATCCGCAGACCTTCGTACCCAATATTTTCTTCGCTAAGGATTCCGACTACGTCAAAGCGACGCAGCGCGTCTATCACACGAGCTTCATTGATTTACCTGTGGTTTCGCCCCGTTGAAAGCCAGCCGCTCACGGCTCACTACAGCGCAAAACGATTCAGAAATGAGAACCAGGTGGCGAGGCGGGAAAGGCTGCCGGTGACCATCAGCAAGCCTACCGCAATAACCAGGGCGCCGCTCGCAACTTCCACTGCGTGGAAATGCTTTTTAAAGCGGCCGTAAAAAGATAAAAACTTGTTGAGAGCGAGGCTCGTCAACAGAAATGGGATTCCCAGGCCCGCCGAATAAAAGGCCAATAGAAACATGCCATCCGTAACGGTCTGTTTGGTGCTGGCAATGGTGAGAATACCTGCCAGAATGGGACCGATGCATGGCGTCCAGCCGAACGCGAACGCCAATCCCAGCACAAATGCGCCCGCGATGCCCCGTGGCTTTTCGACGTTGTGGAAGCGTTTGTCCTGGTAAAGCGCGTTGATTTTGACAATGCCAAGCAAATGAATTCCGAACACAATGAGGATCAGTCCCGCAATCCTGCCCAATAGTTGCATCCGAGACACAAGGACCTGTCCGATCCAAGTCGCCGAGGCACCGAGCAGGATGAACGTCAGGGAAAAACCCACGATGAACATGACGGAATTCGACAAGACCGTTCGGAGAAGCGACACGTCCTTCTCTCGAGCCTTGAGCTGATCCAGCGAGGACCCCGAAATGATAGAAATGTAGCCGGGGACGAGAGGTAACACACACGGTGATAAAAATGAAACCAGTCCCGCGGCGAAAGCCACCGCGATCTGACCTATTGCTCCGTAATCGGTAATGTCCATAAATCTGTATCGGCGGTCTATTTTTGAGGCTGCGCGCTATCGCGCTTGCGCTTCGCGGACCGCCTATTTCCTCCGGGGCGGTCATAGACCGCCCCCACAGTCTACCGCTGGACGACTACATTTGCAGCCGGGACTGCGAGCTTCGTGAGACTGCCGTCGGAGTCAATCGTAGCCTGCAGCTTCACTTCACCGACCTCGAGATCGTAGTTGCGGGATCCTGCCGTTTTTACCGTGGCCGCTCCCACTCTCAGGTCATGCGGCACAAAGACAGAAAACAAACTTTGTCCTGCCTGAACGCGGTACATCAAGATCAGGTAGTGATGGAAAAAATTGTTGTCAAGAATGACTCCGCCTTCCGGAAATCTGAAGTCCGCGGTCGAGGTCTCCCCATTGACGACGGATTTCAGCTCGCTGACGGGCGGCGTTACTTTCACCTGGATGGATCCTTCGCGGCTCGAGGCCTGGTAAGAGGTCACCGCCAATTTCTCATCTAATTCCATTTGACTGGAAATGATGTCATTCCCAATCGTGGTCTTGCCTTCAACAAAGTACCCGGCTCCGCGCCTGGTCACCGAGAATTCTTCGGTTCCCATTCTCTTCCCGTCTTTAAAAATACTGAAGCGCCCCTGCTCGACCTTTATTGGGGCGAATAATAAAAGCAGCGACAAAAAAACATTCATAATTTGCGAACGGCCTCTATGATTTCCTCGGCAATCGTTTCGGGTGTCCCATCATCCGTTGAGACGTGCAGTTTTGCCAGCGCGTAATACGGCTCGCGGCTTTGATACAGCCCTTCAGCCTGTTCCTTGCTGGTCAACTTCGGCCGTGTACCGTCAATTTTCACACGATCGCCAACTTTGGCGAAAGACACTTTAAGCCAAACCGTTAAACCCGTATTTTCCGCAAGCCCCCGGTTTTCCGGATCGAGGAACGCCCCTCCCCCGAGCGCGATCACCGACTGTTTCGATGAGGATGCTTGCTCCAGTGAGTGGCGCTCGAGCTGTCTGAAATAGGCTTCGCCGTCTTGGCGGAAGATATCGGCGACCGTACGTCGCTCGTACCGCTCGATTTCCTCATCAAGATCGATGAATTTCCACCCCAGCTTTTTCGCCAGACGCCGCCCGACCGTGGTTTTTCCCGACCCCATGAAGCCAACCAGATAAATGCGACTAACGGACATTGTTGATGCTGACTGCTCCCTTGATATTCTCGACGGTAACGCTACCCTTTCGATTCTCGATCTGCACGTTGCCGACCACCCCGCTGATGTCCACCGGACCATAGCGATTTATAATCTCCTGGTTCCCCTCTATGTCCTGTACGCTGACTTTGCCATTGCGATTATCAATTCGAAGCGCCGAGCGCTTCGGCACATAAACTCTTAACGAGCTTTTAAATCGTTGTCGCGGAATATCTCGAAATTCAGCAGCGTCGCGGTTCGAAATGATTCGGTACCCGGAACCGCTGGGCTCGATCGAGAAAGTAAAATCCTTCGAAAGCTGCCCGGCTTCATCTTTATTCGAGGCGCGAACTGTCTTCTTCACATCCAGAATCAAGCGATCCGAATTCGACGGTCGGATCTCGACGTTGCCGTACCGATTGATAATTTCGATGTTCGAACCCGAAGGAACTCCTGCCTCATGATGTTCTGCGAAGCTGAAATTATTCCCGGTGATGTCCCACAAATCGATTTCATCGATATCGAATACATTCGCCAGATCGGAACTGACATTTGCCGCCGTAGTCAACGCGCTTCCCACAAAAATAACGAACAGGAGTAAGGTTACTTCCCAACGCGAGAATAATGGCCGGTTACTGTTCGCATGTCGAAGCCGCCAATAATCAACAACCTTTAATCCGCCCCAACCGATGAGAAGAAGGGGCCAACCGCGGACGACATACCCCCAGATCGGAAGGCCACGCCCGAAACTTTGTACGAGAAGCAGCACGCCAATACCGGTCATCGTGACTGCCCAATATATAGCTCCCGCGCTGGGAATGCCGGCCGCGTCCCTCGAATTCCCGAATAAAAGTTTCAACTTATAGTGACCTTTCTGAGATAATCGCCCAGTTATGAACCGGAAGTTATTGTTAATATTGATCTTGTCAGCAATTCTCGCAGTGGCATTGTACCGCCTTACGGGACGGGATTTTGATTGGTCCCTGTTCGTCTCCAGTCTATGGAATGTTCAGCCGGGTTGGCTGACCGCTTCCATTGCGGCCACGCTCCTGACATATGTCGTTCGCGCCTTTCGATGGAAGGTTTTGCTCAACCCGTTGAAATCCATCCGCGTGGGACCTTTGATCAGCACAAACGTTTTGGGATTCTCCGCCATTTACCTTATCGGACGAGCGGGAGAACTCGTGCGCCCGCTTTGGCTCACGCGGTGCGAACAGATTCCACTCACGGCGTCGGTTGCGACCATCATCGTCGAGCGTTTCCTCGACACGCTCATGATCATCGCATTGTTTGGATGGGCATTGTTGCTGGTGAAGCTGCCCTCGGCGGCCACCCCTACGGTAATGCTCATGAAAAACACGGCGTGGCTGATGGTTGCCGGGTCGGTTGCCGCCATGATCGTTATGTTTTTCTTTCGGGCAAACGTGGAACGCATCGTCCGGTACGTTCCGACTGCAAGGCTAGCCTGGTTATTGAAAAGTTTCTCCGAAGGTTTGTCATTTCTTGATCGCGGGCGCAGTCTCGGACTGGTCATCGCACATTCCATTCTCGTGTGGACCGTCATCGTCCTGCAGTTTTGGTTCATGCTGCTCGGAATGAACTTTCATCTTTCGATTTCAGCCGCAACTTTGGTCATGGTTGGCGCAGCAATCGGGTCCGTCGCACAAGTTCCAGGTATTGGGGGAGGCTTTCAGGCCGGGTACGTTTTCTGCATGACCACGTTCTTCATTGTTCCCGCCGAGCAAGCAATCGCGACGTCGCTGGTCGCGTGGGTTTCCAGCTATGTTCCGACGGTTCTCGTAGGCGGGCTCTACATGATCTCTCATGGTGTTTCCCTGAAAGATCTCCGGGCAGTACCGGTGGAATAAAATAATGAAATGCCCGTTCTGCGGTCATCTTCAGGATAAGGTGGTCGATTCGCGCGAAAGCAAGGAAGGCGACGCGATCCGCCGCCGCCGGCAATGCCTGGCGTGCCAGCGGCGGTTCACGAGTTACGAACGCATCGACGAAATACCCTATATGGTCGTTAAGAAGGACGGACGACGCGAACGGTTCGACCGGCAAAAGGTTCTGGCGGGTTTGCTGAAAGCCTGTGAGAAGCGCCCGGTGTCAATGGTCCAGCTCGAAATGATCGCGGACAAAGCTGAAGCGGTGGTGCAGGAATCCAGCGAACGCGAGGTCACCACGCGGACTGTCGGCGAGATGATCATGAATGAACTGAAGAATCTCGATAAGGTCGCCTATGTTCGATTCGCATCAGTCTACCTGGACTTCAAAGATGTCCAGGAGTTCATGACGGAACTGAAAGATCTCCTGAAAAGCCGGGAATAGTGTTCATGTACTTCGAATTCGTCGCACAACCGAGGGAAGGCGCAAGCTGGACTCCGACCGTCGACGTTTGCGAACGGAGCACTGAAATCGTAATTGTCGTTGAAATACCGGGAGTGCATCGCGCCGACGTCCAGTTGTCGTGGAACGACGGAACTCTAATCATTTCAGGAATGAAGCGGCAAACGCCCCCCGACTACGGCATCGCGAAATACCTGTGCGTCGAACGCACATACGGACGCTTCCGTCGTGAAATTTCCATCAACTTACCAGTCGATTACAAGGCGGCAAAAGCAGAACTAAAAGATGGACTCATGAAAATCCACCTTCCCAAGTCTAAGCCAGAGGTGGTGAATATTCCGATTTTGTGAGGGTGGTCGCAGCCTGAGACCCTCAAGCGACGGGTGAGGGTCGCATGCGTGCATCGCGCTCGGATTAGGCATATAGATTATGAGCATGGAACTGGTTAAAGCGGATCAAAGCGCTGAGCAGCAACAGGTTAGTATCCCGGACGTTCTGCCGGTGTTGCCGCTCTCCGACATCGTCGTTTTCCCTTACATGATCGTGCCGTTATTTGTGAACCGGGATCGTTCCGCAAAAGCTGTAGATCAAGCCCTGTCCGAAAACCGGATGATACTGCTGGTATCTCAGAAAAACCCGAATGCGGACGATCCGAAGGCAGAAGACCTGCACGATTTCGGCACCGTTTCGGTAATCATGCGAATGCTGAAGCTGCCGGATGGCCGCGTGCGAATCCTGGTTCAAGGCTTTTCACGCGCAAAAGTGGAATACTTCGATGATTCCAAGCCCTACATTACCGCAAAAGTCGAGCCGAAGACAGAACCCCAGGTGGTTCCGGATTCGCCCGAACTCGAGGCACTCATACGGAATGTGAAGTCATCTCTCGAAAAAATGGTATCCCTCGGGAAAAACATTTCACCTGACCTCGTGGCGATCGCAACCAACATCGACGAACCGGCCCGCCTGTCGGATCTGGTGGCCTCCAATCTCGATCTCAAAATCGATAAAGCGCAGGAAGTTCTCGAAGTGCTGGACCCTGTGGCGCGATTGCGCCGCGTCCATGAGTTGATGGCGAAAGAAATCGGAGTACTCGAAATTCAAAACGACATCAATACTCAGGCCCGTGGCGAGATGGATAAAAGCCAACGTGAGTTCTATCTTCGCCAGCAGATGAAAGCGATTCAGCAGGAATTGGGTGAGGGAAACGAACTTCAAGAAGATATCGAGCAGTATCGAGCAAAAATAAAAAAAGCCAAAATGCCGCAGGAGGTCGCCGAAGAAGCCGAGCGTCAGCTTGGGCGGCTGGAGCGCATGCATCCGGATGCTGCGGAGACCGCCACTTTGCGCAATTATCTGGATTGGATGGTTTCACTGCCCTGGTCGAAATCGACGAAAGACAACCTGGACCTGAAAAAGGCGCAGAAGATTCTCGATGAAGATCATTACGGGCTCGAGAAAATCAAAGACCGGATCGTCGAGCACCTCGCCGTTCGGAAGTTGAAGAAAGACACAAAAGGCCCAATTCTCTGCTTCGTGGGACCTCCCGGCGTCGGAAAAACCTCGCTTGGAAAATCCATCGCCCGGGCATTGGAACGCAAATTTGTTCGCATGAGCCTGGGCGGCGTTCATGATGAGGCGGAAATCCGCGGCCATCGCCGGACATACGTCGGCGCAATGCCCGGACGAATCATCCAAAGCATTCATCAGGCTGGCACTAACAATCCAGTCTTTATGATGGACGAGGTCGATAAGATCGGTGCGGACTTTCGTGGCGATCCTTCTTCGGCATTACTGGAGGTCCTCGACCCCGAGCAAAATTTCGCTTTCAGGGATAACTACCTTGGTGTGCCGTTCGACCTTTCGAACGTGATGTTCATAACGACAGCGAACATGCTGGATCCGGTTCAGCCGGCGTTTCGCGATCGCATGGAGATCATCCATCTCAGCGGCTATACGGAAGAGGAAAAAGTTGAAATCTCCAAGCGCCACTTGATTCCAAAACAGACCGCAGAGCACGGTCTAAAGAAAGATCAGATGCAATTTACCGACGAAGGACTGCGGGCCATCATCAATCAGTACACGCAGGAAGCAGGGCTGCGAAATCTCGAGCGCGAAATCGCGGCCGTCTGCCGCAAGGTTGCTAAACAGGTCGCAATGGGTCAGAAGAAGACCCGGAAAATCCATACCGACAACCTGGATCAATTCCTTGGGCGTCCGAAGATTTTTCAGGAAGAGCTGCTGAAACGCGATCAGGTTGGCGTAGCAACAGGCTTGGCATGGACACCTGTCGGCGGCGACGTGCTATTCGTCGAAGCCACCGCAATGAGAGGCCGCGGCGGTCTCACTCTTACAGGCCAACTCGGTGATGTGATGAAGGAATCGGCGCAAGCGGCGCTTAGTTATGCGCGCTCCCACGCAAAAGAGTTTGGCATCAGTGACGACTACTTTGAGAAGCACGACATTCACGTGCACGTGCCCGAAGGCGCGATTCCTAAAGATGGGCCATCGGCGGGCGTGACGATGGCAACCGCTATTCTGTCGCTTCTGACGCAGAAGGCCGTCCATCGAAAAATCGCTATGACGGGCGAAATTACGCTGCGTGGCGAAGTTCTGCCCGTCGGCGGCATCAAAGAGAAAGTGCTGGCGGCACGCCGCGCCAAAATCGATACGATTATTCTGCCGTCATTGAACAAACGCGATCTGGAAGATGTGAACGAGACGATTCGGAAGGAGATGAAATTCATCTTCGTCGATGACGTCAAGAGCGTCTTCAAGGCAGCGCTGCTCGAAACCAGGAAACCTCTTAAAACTGCCTCCCGTCGAGGGCCGCGGCGTCTGCGGAAAAGCGCTGAGGCCACGGTGTGAAGCTCGAGGATCTCGGCGAAGGCGGCCTCATCCGAAAAATCCGCGAACGATTCCAGGCGGCGGTGCCAGTTCCAATTGGAGATGACGCCGCCGTCTTTGATGTTCCTCCCGGTCATTCTCTGGTGTTCTGCTCGGACCTGCTCGCCGAGACCACTCATTTCATCCGTCACCTGCATCCGCCGGATTCCATCGGCTACAAATCCGTGGCGGCGAACGTCAGCGATGTGGGCGCAATGGGGGGGACCCCACACCATTTCCTGATATCACTGGCTGCACCCGGCGATCTCGACGTCGCCTGGATTGATTCTTTTTTCGATGGCGTCGGGCAGGCATGCATAGAGTTCGACATTTCCCTTATCGGAGGCGACTCGTCGTCCTCCGACCGGATCTTTGTCGACGTCTCCATGATCGGCACGGTTCCTTCTGGCAAGGCAATTCGCCGCTCCGGCGCAAAGCAAGGGGATTCAATTTACATTACCGGGCAACTCGGGGGTTCGGCTCTGGGCCTCGAATGCTTGAAATCCGGGGATCTGAAAAACCCTGCCGTTCGACGCCATCTTTATCCCCAACCGCGCCACAGAGTCGGCGCGGCGCTTCGAGGGCGCGTACACGCGATGATTGATATCAGCGACGGGCTTTCCACGGATCTCACGCACATCGTGAAGGAGTCGAAGGTGTCCGCTCGCATCTACAAAGATCGGCTTCCGAGCTGGCCTGGCGCGTCGCCTGATGACGTCCTGCACGGCGGGGAGGAGTACGAGCTGATCGCTGTTTCCTCCCAGGACCTCCCAGCAGTAGTGACGAACGTAGCTCTAACACAAATCGGAGAGATCATCGACTCCGGATTCGAGAACCAGGTCTTCCTTATCGATGGCAATCAGGAATCGGTGTTGAAGCCTCGGGGCTGGCAACACTTCTGAGCAGGTCCCTCTCCCAGAGGGAGAGGGACCTGCTTTACTTGTACGCGCCTTTCCCCAGGTGATGGAGGTCGATGTTGTTTTCGTTGCAGACGTTCTCCATTACGTCCGTATTGGGCTCCAAATGCACTTGTTCCGTAACCATCCAGGGCTTGGTGTAGACCTTCGCGTCGTCGATGGTAATTTGAATTTCCATGTGCCCGAAGTCCTTCCGGCGAAAACGCTCGGTAATGTGCTGAGCCTCCGAAGTGGGCTTACCTGTCTGGTCCGTCCAGGTCTTTCCGTTGAACCCCCGGGTTTCGACGACGAGCGTGTCTCCTTCCCACCTGCCGGTTGAATAACCCAGCCACGCCGGGGTGAAGTCGTTCCCCAACTCGCGCCCATCGAGGAAGATCTGCCGCCACATGTTCGCGGACTCGTAAAGAATGACGATGAAATCCGGCTTTTGGATGACCTTCCACGGTGGCGGCGAGGCATTGATCCTGGGCACGCCCTGAGGCAGGCAGTTCGCAAGCGGATCTTCTCCCGAATGCGATCCATCCAGCCGTTGATCAACAAGCGCCTTGGCCCAAGGTTGGAATGGCACATCGCCGGGTTTGAGATCCGCGGCAATGTTCAGAATGTACTTGGGGCTGTTGGCTGCCCATACACCGGACAGGTCGGGATGGCCATCTTGTGTTCGCGGCGCCGGTGCCGACAGGTTCGGCTTGCCATCGAGCCCGCGCGGAATTGAACCCGCAGGCACCTTCTCCCACTGGGCGTAAGCAGGCGCGCAAAGAAGCGCCAGGATGAAGATTGAAAGCAGGAGCGGAAAGACAGTTTTCATGTTTAACCTCGCGGTTTAGCCGGAATTTTATCCGAACATCGGCGTTATAATCACGCCGATAAAATTTTGAAATTGGAGGAAGGATTCGTCCAATTTCAAAATTGTTTCATGAGAGGAACCATGAAAAAAATCTTCGCCATCTTGATGTCGTCCGCAATCGCAACGGCGGGTCCCGCTCAGAACAGAAAATTTTCGCCTGTGACTCCGGCAATGCTGTTGAATCCGCCTGCCGACGACTGGCTCATGTATAGCCGGACCTATGACGCGCAGCGGTACAGCCCGCTGAATCAGATCAACAAACAGAACGCCGGCAGGCTGACGCAGGTCTGGTCCAACGCTTTGCCCGCGGGCACGATCGAAATCATTCCCATCGTTCATGACGGTGTGATGTACATCGTGGTTCCGTCGCAGGAAAACGGCACACCACGTGCCGCCGTTCAGGCTCTGGACGCGACCAATGGGCAACTCATTTGGGAACACAAGCGCCCAGGCGGCGGAGTCTCACGCGCCAAAACTCTCGGCATCTTCGAAGACCTGATTTTGTTCGCGGCTCCCGATGGTTTCATTGTGGGCCTGGATGCGCGAACCGGCCAGGTTCGATGGGAAACAAAAACCAGTGGCTCGCTCACCGCCGGCACGATTGTCTTTGGGGACAAGGTTCTATCCGGACGGAGTTGTACCGCTGGAGGGCGCGTCGATTGTTACATCGTGGCTCATGATGCCAGAACCGGAAAGGAAGTCTGGCGGTTCTACACTGTAGCCAGTTCGGATGATCCCACCGGCGACGCCAGTTGGGGAGGCACCCCAGAAGCCGTGCGGGCCGCATCGCCCTGGGGACTCGGTGGCTCGTTTGATCCCGTCCGCAAAACGACTTATTGGGGCGTTGCCAATCCCACGCCTTATACCCGAGTAGCGCGGCATAGCGGCAATTTGGAAGCAGTATCGAAGACTGCTCCAGCCGATCTCTACAGCAATTCAACGGTCGCTCTGAACATGGATACGGGCAAGCTGAGCTGGTACTATCAGCATCTGCCCGGCGACGATTGGGATCAAGACTACACGAATGAAAGAATTCTGCTCCGCACCAAGGTTAACCCTGATCCCAGGTTTGTGAAATGGATCAATCCCGACATTCCTCGCAATCAGGAACGAGACATCGTCGTCAATGTGGGCGAAGGTGGCGGAATCTTCGCGCTCGATCGGACCTCGGGCCAGTTCCTGTGGGCCAATCCTTTTCCTTACGACGATCCGAATTTCCTGATCTCCAGCATCGACGTCAAAACCGGGAAGACGACCATAAACTGGGACGTTGTTCTCAAACAGCCTGGTGAACGGCACGTGATCTGCGCCTATAACACTAAAAGCTATTGGCCGATGTCCTATCACCCCGGAAAGAATGCGCTGTACGTTCCCTATGTCGATAATTGCCTGGATATGACTCGCGCGAACGGCAGCAATCAACCAGAACGCAGAACCGGCACCCGGCGCCCCGGGTCCGATCCGGAAAAATTCGGCGGCGTCGCGAAAATCAACATGGCCACCGGCGAAATTCAACGCATCTACGAAGGCCGCGCGCCCGGTAACGGCGCGACGTTAGTCACGGCAGGAGATGTCGTGTTCTGGGGAGATCTGAATCAGAAGTTCCGCGCGTTCGATGCAGACACGGGAAAGATCCTGTGGGAAACAACGCTTGGAGGACCGATTCAAAACAGCACGATTACGTATCGCGTCAACGGGAAGCAGTATGTCGCCGTGGTGACCGGCCTGGGGCAGATCACCGCAAATCTTTTTCCCCAAGCCGGAATCACTCCACAACGCAACAACGCGATTCACGCATTCGCGTTGCCGAATTAGCTACTTTGGTTGCGGCGGAGGATACGCCTTATTGGCCAGGCTGACGGGATTCACGTCGCCGCGATGGCACGTCCAGCAGGTGACCTTCTGCTCCCCGACCGGAAAAACGCCCGTGCCGGAAAATTGTGCATTGATCTGCCGCACGAGCATGATCATCTTCCGCGCAATATCTTTCCGCGGGTTCAGGTCATACTCCTGAGGCTTTCCGCCGCCATGACAGTAATTGCAGTCCACGCTCAGCGCGTCGCGGAACTCACCCATCAGAGAATCTGCGCCGTGCACATGTGTTTCGACAGGCAGCAGCTTTAAGCTGGTGCCTGGAACCTGAGCCGGCGGTGGATTGCCTAACGAGTTACCGCGATTGTAGAACTTCTTCGGTGCCATGATCTCCGGTTTAGTGTTTCCGCGGTGGCATGTTGAGCAATCGACTTCGTGATAGCCGTCAGGGAAAACGCCGGCGCTGCTTGGGAAGCTGGTATCGATCAGCCGGACCATCGAGATCATCTTGCGCGCCATCTCTTTTTCGGGTTTCATGTCGGCCGCAAAATCACCCTGCACGTGGCAATGCGTGCACTGCACACCAAGAGCCTCGTTGAAGCCCTGCATCACGAACCGGATGTCGGTTTTTGGATCCAGCAGTTTCAGATTCTTCGGTGGTGGTAATGGAGCTCCTCCACGCTGACCGCCGCCCCTTTCCTGAGCGAACGTCGAAACGGGCAGCAGGAGAAGCAGAATGATGAGTAGTTGCATCGGTCCCCCTTTTTAAGTCCGTTCTGGATTTCGCCGACTCCACGGAACGGCCTCGTGGAGTAGACGTTATCCGCAGCGGGACTTAGAGTCTTTGTTATTTCAAATTGAGCGCTTTGTCAGGATCGATCACGACCCGGACAATGTCGGTCTTTTCCGTCACTTCATATCCCGGCAGATGTGGAACACCGACGGGAATAATCATGATGTCGCCCGCTACGTACTTCTGTGCGGTGTAGCCTTTAATCTTGCCACTGACGCTCGGTCCACGTACCGTCTTTACGGACTCGCTGTTGGGATCGTCCTTCGTCGGGTTCTCCAGGTCGCCCCCGATCAGGAACGTACCCGAACCCCGGATCACATAATAGAGTTCCGAAATATCATTGTGTGCCCACCCACCAAGGTTGGTATTTGCGGGCCTCGGATCAAAGTGGAGCAGATAGGCGCCGAGGTTATAGCTCTTTGCGATATCGACCACTCGCGCCGGGTGATCTCCGTTTGATTTCATCAGGACTTCAAGATCGGCGTGCGGGATGAAAGTAAACTTTCCGCTAGCAGCTTTACTCTTGTCGGCCTGAAGTTGGCCGCCCTTGTTCTGCGCTTCGGCCGAAGATAGGGTGATGGCGACGATCAATACGAGAACGACGAACGTCCAAAAACGAATTCTCATCTTTCAATCTCCTTCGACAGGTGGGTATACCATGAACCGCCTTGGCCTTTGATGTCAAGCAAAGGGATTAGCCACAAAAAGGCACAGAGCCCACAGGTGGCATGCTAAGATTCCGCCGGTCGCGGTTGCTATGAACAAGTTCACAAATATTGTCATTACATTTGGGGTTATTTGCATTCTTACGCTCGCCACGAGGGCTTCAGCCGCCCAGGCCCAGCCTTTAAAACGCGTGGGCGGGAAACTCGACTTGAACGGTATCTGGCAGGCATTGAATACGGCAGCCTGGAACATCCAGGATCATTCCGGAGCGCTGGGCACACCGCCGGGTCTGGGCGTTGTTGAAGGAAACGAAATTCCGTACCAGTCCTGGGCCGCGGCAAAGAAGGCGGAGAACTTCGCGAACCGCGCGACCGTCGATCCGTCGGAACACAACTGCTTCCTGCCTGGCGTGCCGCGTGCGACCTACATGCCTTTTCCTTTTAAAATCACACAAACACCCAAAGAGATCGCGTTCTCTTATGAGTTCACCCATACGCTGCGGCCGATTGTCATGGACGGCAGTCCGCATCCTGAAACGCCGGAAGAAAACTGGATGGGCATTTCGCGCGGCCGCTGGGAAGGCGACACGCTGGTGATCGACGTC